>Ga0209157_1003762_pt1 | contig 11535 bp, 9 predicted proteins | sample GraSoiAngelo_135_FD_185892 | JGI IMG/M metagenome (GOLD analysis project Ga0209157, IMG submission 185892) | Grasslands soil microbial communities from the Angelo Coastal Reserve, California, USA - 14_0929_05_40cm (SPAdes) (version 2) | ecosystem: Environmental > Terrestrial > Soil > Grasslands ... | reverse complement strand
GACGTCCTGCTCGTACCCCTGGGTCATGAACCGGAGCATCTTATCGATTCGCTCCGGGGTTCTTTGGAGGCCCTTGCGCTCCGGGTCCTCTCCGAGGATGACGAGCATCCGCTCGACGATGGACTGCAGCTCGGGCGGCTGCCCGTGCCCGGGGACCCGCTGCACTCCGGGAGCAACGGGTGCCCCCTGCCGCTTCTGGTTCGTCAGCTTCTTCGCCCGCATGGCATCCTTACCTAGACGGAGTCACCGGAGTACTCGAAATAGTTGTCCCGGGTCTCGACGAGCCCGACCTTTTCGAGCTGGCCGGCGGGGATCCGTTTGACCAGCAGGTCCCAGATCATCCTGACCAGATTCTCTCCTGTCGTCACCCGGGAAGAGAACTCAGGATCATGATTCAGGTCCCGGTGATCGAAGCGATCCACCACTGCCTCGGTCACGATCCGGTCCAGCGCCTCTACATCGGTCACCCGGCCGGTCTGCGGATCGATCGTTCCCACGACCGTGACCAGCAGCACATAGTTGTGTCCATGGCCATTCGGGTTGTTACACTTCCCGAACACTTTCCAGTTCTCCTCCTCGGACAGAAACGGCGAGTGCAAGCGATGCGACGCCGCGAACCGGTACCGACGTGTCACGCTGGCCCTCTCCACGAGCGTCACCGCTATCCCCCGCTTCCTCCGCCGCGCTCAGCCGCCAAAGAACAGGCCGGGACCATTCCCCCAGTCGGTTGCCGTCTTCTCCTGAAGCTTACGGCAGCCCGCATTGCTTGACTCCCTCTGCTTCGGTTCCCCGCTGGTCACGGGGCAAGCGGGCATCCCATTTCTTCAGCGGCACATAAACAATGACGTCACCCATGACCCTCGCCTGACAGCTCAGCCGATGCCACGGCTCGGTGAGCGCCTCGCGGTCCAGCAGGTCTTGTTCATCGAAATCGATCTCCGAGAGGTTCTCACCACCGAGCTGCACTTCCACCCGGCAGGTGGTGCAGGAGGCGTTGCCGCCGCACTCATGGTCCAGCGGAAATCCCAGTTCCTGCGCGGCTTCGAGCAGCGTCAGGTTGGCCGGCACCTCGCCGCTTTTCCCCTCCGGATGAAGAAACGTCACCCTCGGCATACACTTCACTCGCAAGCAGCGAATAGCTAGCAGCAAATAGCTAATGCGTGCGCCCTAGCTCCAGTCCGCTCCGCTCTGGCTACTCGCTATTGTCTGTTAGCTGCCAGCACGTTTCCAGGCTGATAGGGACACCGTTTGAGCGTCAGATGCTCTTCGAACTCCTGCCGGAACAGGCGCAAGGCGCTCTGCACCAGGACCGCTGCGCCGGTGACCAGCGTGCAGTACCCGGTACCCTTCACGAACCCGCAGAGCTGCAACAGGCTGTCCAGGTCGTTCTGGGTCCCCTCGCCATTCTCGATCTTGGTCATCAGGGTGGCAAGGTTGATCGTCCCCATCCGACAGGGAGGACACTGCCCACAACTCTCCACCTTGAAGAAGTTGGAGAAGTGAAGGGTCTGCGCCACCATGCAGGTGGCGTCATCCACGACGATCACTCCTGCCGACCCCAGCCCGGTGCCCGCCTTCTTCAGCGATTCGAAGTCCATCGGCAGGTCCAACTGATCGGCTGTCACCATCGCAAAGGACGGTCCGCCCGGAAACACCGCTTTCACCTTGCGGCCCCGCGGAACACCGCCGCCGAATTCTTCAATCAACCGCCGCAGCGGGGCTCCCATGGGCATCTCGTAGATGCCCGGTTTATTCACGGCGCCGCTGAGCGAGAACAGCATGGTGCCCGGACACTTCTCGGTCCCGACTTGCGCAAACCAGCCGGCGCCGTTCCGGAGAATGCGTGGCACGTTACACAGTGTCTCGACGTTGTTGACCAGCGTGGGCTTCCCGTACAGACCGAAGTCGGTCGGGTAGAACGGCGGCTTTTGACGCGGCATGGCCGGTCGCCCCTGCATGGATTCCAGCATCGCCGTCTCTTCTCCGGCGACATAGCTCCCCTGTCCGGCGAACAGCTCGATGTCGAGGTCTAGCCCCGTTCCCAGCACATTCGTCCCCAGCAGCCCTCTCGTCCTCGCCTGCTCGATCGCCTTCGCCAAATTCGCCCGCTCCTCCTCATATTCTTGATTGACGTAGATGAAGGAGGCCTTCGCCCGAACGGTGAAGGCTGCGATCAAGCAGCCTTCAAGGAGTTGATGGGGATAGTGCTTGAGGAGATACCGGTCCTTGAAGGTCCCCGGCTCGTGCTCGCCCGCGTTGCAGACAAAATACCGCTCTTTGATGCGATGATGGAGGACCTTGTCCCACTTGGTTCCCGTCGGGAACCCGGCCCCGCCGCGCCCGCGCAACCCCGACCGCCTGATCTCCGCCACGATTCCTTCGCGGCTGAGCTCCATGACACACTTTCGCCAGGCGTCATACCCGCCCACGCGCAGGTATGGCTCGATCTCCCACGGCGCCCCTTCGAGCTTGTGCAACAGCCTGGGTTCGGTCGAGGGCATCGTTCCTTGCTTCCCCTAGAAACTAGGAATCCCATCGAATCTGTCAGAAGCTGTCACTATAAAGCCACCTTTCCGTCTTCGTCAAGCCGAAAGACCCTGTTTGGGCCTGATTCTCAAGCGTTTAGGGGTATGGACTGTGGAGCGAGCGGAGAGTCTTTGAAGCTTATGCTACGCCGGCTGGTTCAAGAGTGGGAACCCGTTGCCACTGTCCCATTGGCTCATATAGGCAGAACTTACCGGAGCAAAAATCCAGCACCACACGATGAGCCCCGAAGAGTTTCTGAAGCGCTCGGCGGCGTTGGACGATCGCGCCGACGAACGCTGGTTTCGACTCGACGATAACGGTCATCGGCATCGGCACGCGTCAAGAACCGCTCCGCTGCTTGCCGAAATACTCTTGCCGACTGACGGCCACGTCGGCCACGAACATGACGCCGGAGTGGCGCTCGAACAGAGGCCGCAGCCCGGCCAGAATCGGCGCCACTTTTTCCTCCGCCACCACCGTCATAATCATCACCAGGCTCTCCATCTCGCTGAACATGAAGTGGGCTTCGTGCAGCCCGTGGTGCCCCTTGCCGGAGATATTGCCAATGATCGTGTACCCGCTTGCCTGAACCTTGTCCAGCAGTTCCGTTACAAAGGCCCGGTGCTCTCCCGAGACCACCACACGGATTTCCTTCATTGGATGCAGCACTAGTTCGCCCATATCTGAACTCCTTTCATCTGTCGCTCACTGATCACCGCCGACCCGGATCCACGAGCCCGTTGGCAGATACCGGTACAAGGCGCTTTCCTCCCGCTCCACGGCGACCAGGTGGACCCACCTATTGTGATAGAACCGTTGCAGAACCTCATGGCGGTGAATGAGGGCCTCGATGCGCGCGCGCGGCGCCTCGATGAGTGTCAGCAGGCGCGTGGGCTCATGGTACGGGACCTCCCCATTCATCACGGTCTGCCAGGCCAGTCCCGTTCGGAGGTCGCTCTGCATCCCGGACATGACGCCGATCCGGCCCACCACGTTGTGATAGATCTTGCTCCCGCTGCCGTACACGTCGTTGTCCACGGTGGAAAAATAATGCTCCATGTTGATCCATTGGGTCACCACCTGCGGGGCGGTCATGATGATCTCCAGCAACCGGCTGCTCGGATCCTCAAGGTAGTCATACGAGTGAAGAAACGTGCGCCCCTCCAGATTGAGCCCCTTGGTTACCTGGCGCCGGGCAATGATGAAGGCCGCGTTCCTGGACAGGCCCCACTCCGGCCGAACCTGGCTCCAGTCTGCGCTGCGCCGGCGGACATGAGACACGGCTTGCTGTGGCGGCAGGGCAGCGGTCACTTCCGGCAAACGGGCGCAGCGCTCCTGGCTCGTGAGCTGACCGGCCTCTTTGAGGTCCTCGAGCAGCCGTGTCAGATCCTTCCGGTGCGTCGGAGGCACATCTTCCAGATCGAAGAGCTGCACCTCGTCCGTCGTCGTGTCAATCTGACCGGCCATAAAGTGCGTGTCCGGTGGAATCTGAATGCCGTTCTTGGCGAGCCGCTCCCGCACCTGAGGCTTATTCGCCATCGCGGCGAGCAGGCGGGCGTTCGGTTTTCCCTCGTTGCCCCCGCAGGCCCCACAATCCAGGGCGGACTCAAAGGGGTTGTTGTCCGACGTGCTCCCGTGGGCGCACAACAAGACGAGCCGCGCGAAGTTCCGAGTCAATCCCATCATTCTCAGCGCGGTCTCGACCGTGAAGACCTGCTCATCGAGCGTGAAGCCTGTCCGTGTGATACGCTCCTTCTGCGCTGAGGCCCAGCGCTGATCAATCTGGTAGTGCCGCCGCAGGTCCTCGACGAACGCGGTGACCTCCTCAGTCGAACAATCGGCCAGCCGGACCGACCCGTTCATGAACGGCTCCGCCGATTCCTCTCCGTTCAACGCGCGCCGGCGCAACGCCTCGACCAGTTCTGGAGAGACCTGCGAGCCGTGCAGGCCGAGCCGCTCCCGCAACGCCTGCCGAATGGTCGCGCGCTGCTCAGTCGCCACCATTTCTTCTGCTTCGCTCTTGGAGAGCTTATCGACCGTGAGGGTGGTGGACACAGGAGGCGCCACGATCCGCCTCAACCATCCGCTCAGCTTGCGATACCACACGGGGAACAGGGTTTTCCCTACGAAAGGCAGGCAATAAAACCACCCCAGCGACTCCACCATGACATACGGCGTGATGACATGCTCTCTGAGGTCATGCAGGAGCGTATGCCCCGCGCGGACGAGCCGCGCGCCCGTGCGATGCCGCGAGAGCATGTCGCCGTGATAGGAACGGGGAATCTCGCGCACGAGGTTGCGGGCCTTCATGATGACGGGATACTGATCGGTGTCATGATGGCTCCCTAACTCGCGGTAGCGGATGAAGCAGATGAAAAATCCGGCGAAGCCGAAGGTTTCGTAATCACCGATCGCCTCGAGATGGCGACGCAGGGGTTCGGAGCGGACATCGATGCAGAATACCGCCTGCGCCTGGGGCCGGACCTCTATAGTGGCTCGCGTCGCCCCCTCCGTGGGCAAAGCCCACGGAGCCTCCCCCTCTCGCTCGCTTTGCTCGCCAGGTAGATTGGACGGACCCTGATCAGGAGGAGCCCAATAGAGTCTGCCAAGGTTGGACCGGAGTTTCTCTATTAGCTGCTCCTGATACCCTGCCTCAAACGCTTCCAGCCACCGCGGTCCGTGCTGAGTCTCCGGGAACGCGTCCAGCCAATCCAGCAGCGTCTTCAAGTCTGTGGGGGGGCTGTTGAGCAGCTCTGCCAGGGCGATGCCCAGGGCCTTGGCCAATGCCAGCAGGCGCCAGGCCGCGGACCGAAAGGCGGCGCGCCGATGCCAGTCGGCAGAATCAGTCAGATACCGGCCGGCTAGGGCCTCCCACGCCTCGATACCGCGCTTGGGCCACCGGTTTCGCAGCCGATCAACCCGCCGAGGCCAGTGACCTGGGAGTCGCCCGGCAACCCGTTCCTGTCTGAGATGGTACGCCAACGGATGGGATTCCATGTAGCTGCGGATCGCTTCGAAGGTTCCTTCAATGCCAAGTTCCTCCCGACAGACCTGCCCCACCAACTCACGCTCGTAGAAGAGCCGAATCGCCAGATACTTCACCAGACTCGCCGGATAGGCCTCCTGCCAGGCGTATCCTTGCTGATCCGCACGCCACTTGATGAAGGCCGCCCAGCCCGGCAAAGCTGCCAAATGGAGGGCGAGATACTCGAGCCGAGCCGTCTCGGGAACGCCCAGCGCCCCCAGGGCGTCCAGGATCGCATCTTCCGAACGATCGGGCAGGGCCTCAAGCTTGCGCCGCCAGTCCCGGATCCCCCACAGTGAGCCGTTCAGATCTAGCCGGGTCAGGGTCTTCCAGGCACCGGACAATGTCTGCTCGCGCTGAGGCATCATCCAGGCCGCATGGCCTTCGTCCAGGAAGGCGGCGCACCATCGAGTCATCTCGTCATTGATCCGGGCGACGACCCCGGTGCCCAGCGCATGGTCACACCAGGCTGCCAGTGTCAGTGTCTGGCCCAGCGCGGCGAGGTCCTCTCGGACAGCTTCTTGGCCCCGCTCTTCGACGCTCGGCGGCCTGAGCGTATCGGGCAGACGGTCCATCAGGGCCATCAGCACATCTCGCTCGGGAGCGCGCTCACAGAGCGTTTCCAGGCTCTCCTCAGCCGGAGCGCTGATTCCATGGAGCAGGTGGGCTCGGAGGACATCAAGCTGCGAGACCTGCCGGTCGCCGATCCTTACCGAAACGTCTTGATCCAGGGGCCGCAGCGCCGCGTCCACGTGCTCGGGACGAATCCGGCCTGCCCGGTAATACAGGCGATAGTGTTCATTGGGCAGGTACCCGCGCCCGCCCAGCAACTGCTGCCCTCGCTGGACCGCCTCGTGAAAGGAGCGAGACTCCAATTCATGAAGTGGATTGTGGTGAATGAAGGTGCGCATGGGCCAGTAGGGAGCCACGCTCTCGCTCGCCAGTTTGACCTGCGAGCGCAACGCCATGCGCTGGGTGTCGGAGTAGGTCTGCGTCATGGGGTTCCCTCCGCAACCACGGTCACGTGGGCCTGAGCGGCAGGCTGGAAGAGATGCACCGGGACACGCACGCCGAGCGCCAAGAGACAGAGCACCAGGACCAACGGGAGAAGTTCGGTCAGGGTTAGGTCCTGATACACCACGTCCGGCTTCGGCTGACCACAGAGCAGACGCTGAAGAAGTCTCATAAGCAGCAGCGACGCGATGAGCCAGATCAGAAGCACGATGACGGCGCTCTGCGGCATGGGCGAAGGGGAGGCAAACATCATCGCCATGAAGGTCGAGAAGACCCCGAAGAGCGGCAGGCCCATGGCCGCCATGAGCAAAAGCCCGACGAGCGTGGCAAACCGCGGCATCGGGCGTGCGAGGCCGCGGAGTTTGTCCAAATCCAGGAAGCCATACCGCGCCTCCAACTGGTGCCCGGCCAGCAAGAGGGCGCTCGCCGCAAGGCTCACGGTGCTCAGGTACCAGCCCGCCTCGGGGGCCGCCTTGCCGGTCGCGCCCACGTGCCACCAAACCAGTGAGAACAGGATTGTTGTGATGGAGGCGATCATCCGGGTCAGATGGAATTGGACCGAGGCCCGCACAGCTTCATACAGTGCTCCGACCAGCGCCAGTGCAATGACCGTGTGTATGAGAGGTGCCGGGACCTGGGACATGAGCGAGACGATGCCATGCCAACCCAGGCAGGGCAGGACGACAGCCAGAAAGGTCGGAAGAGTGCCCGGCAACTTGCTCAGTGACCCCACGAAGGCCGCCTGCAGCGGGAAGAGCGGAAGCAGGGTGGCACAGGCGACCAGTTGCAAGACGGCGGCGATTGATCCAGACACCACGGCCGACGCCGCAAGGGCCAGTATCCCGACACCCAACCCCGCCACGGCTCCCCAGGCAAGGGCATCCGCCGGTCCGATAGCTCTCCATAATAATCGGAGCGCAATCGTGCCCATGATACAGCCCATGAACATGTGTTCCACTGGCTGGCTGCCAGCCAGCGCTGCCAAGCTCAGTCCAAGGATGATCAGCACCAGCACGATCGCCAGCGGCGCCTGCCGGGTGAGCTGTTGACCGAGGGCGGCCACAAACGCCGTGACGGCGATGAGCGTCATCAGCGCGGTCGCTGTCGGATCGCTGCCCGTCACTGCGCCACTTGCGAGTCCGGTCACTGTCACGCCTGCCACAAGCAGGGCCGCCACCTTCACGACTCGGGGACGCGACCAGAGCAACAGACTGATTGTGGCGCCTAGGAACGGCAGGATGGTCACCATCAGCGTGTCGTGCATCATGCTCTCCTCACGGGAGCCATTCCGGTAGAGCGGCATCCACGCGACGGGCCAGACGAGACAGTGCCTGTCCGAGCCTTGCGTACACCGTATCAACGTACAGACGATTCCAGAACCACATGTACAGACGCGGCATGAGCCCGAGGGTCCATCGCGGGATCAGAACATGTTCGCCCCTCGCATTGGTATAGACCACCGCCCAACCTCCGATGATGAGTACCGTCACGGTCACCACAAACAAGTCGAAGAGCCAGGGGGGGAACGCCGCAGCCTCGAAGTACCGGGCCGCTTCGCCGGGAGCCGGGTACAGGAAATAGGTGAAGCTTACCGCTGCCCAGAGATACGTGCCGATCACCAGGAACATGGTGAAAACCATGACGCCGGCGACCTTCCACGACTCGACGGCTCTCAGCCGATACAGACTCAAGATGGCCTGCGCCGACGTGACCCAGGCGAAAAACAGAAAAATCACCGCGCCCTGGGCGTCCCGCAGGGGCACCTGCAGAACCCCGTGCGCAGCCAGCAGGATAATCAGGGGAAGCAGCAACGTCATAACGACTCCGGTGGCCCAGGGGAAGCGCGGCAAGGCCTCAGCCTTTTCTTGGACATGCCCGGGAGGAAATCTCGGTTCCTGGCGGGCCATGTGGATCACATTGCCACAGTTTAAGAACACAGTGGCCTTAAACAGTCCGTGAGCGATGAGATGAAAGATCGCCAAGGCGAACGCACCGAGCCCGCACTCCATGATCATGTAGCCCATCTGCCCTATGGTGGAGAAGCCCAACATCGTCTTGATATCCGACTGCGTCAGCATGATGGCGGCTGCGACGACCGCTGTGAGGCCGCCGATCACGAAGGCCACGTGTAACGTGTCGGGAGCGAGTCCGTAAAGCGGCGCAAGCCGGTTGATCAGAAACCCGCCCGCATTGATGATGCCTGCATGCAAAAGGGCATGGACCGGTGTGGGAGCGTAGAGGGATGCGGGCAGCCACACATGCATCGGGAACTGGGCCGACTTGCTCATGGCCCCGATGAAGATCAGCAGGGTTATGGCAGTGACCGCGCTAATCTCAAGCCCGATGCCCGGCCATAGAGAAAAGGTGCGTGGAACCTCGGCGGCCCGTGCGAAGAGCGGCTGGAAATCCAAGGTCCCGTAGAGACGATATGCCAGGACGATTCCTGCAAGAAAGGCCACATCCCCCACCCGCAGCACGGCATACGTTTTGAAGGCGCCCTCGATGGTTGGGGGATGTGAATAATGATAGGAAAGGAGGTATAGGAGCCAGCTCAGGAGTTGCCAGAAGATAAAGAGCATCAAGAGGTTAGCGCTTGAGACCATGCACAGAAGCACAAAGGTGGTGAGGGCCAGAAGAGCATGAAACCTGGCGTAGCCGCGTTCCTGCTGCATGTAGCGCATGGAATAGAGATAAATGATGGTGCTCACACCCGTGATCACTACCATCATGACAGCACTTAGACGATCAATGTAGAAGCCCAACGGGAGGACGGAAAGGCCCGCTGTGCTCGGTTCGTAGAATTGGACGCTGATCGGACCGTTCAACGTGACCAGAACCAGCGCCGCGACGGCACCTGCGAAGGCCGAGACGACGGCTGGCGCGGCGATCCTGATACTCCGTTCACGCAGGACGCTGCCAGCGACTCCGATCACGATTGCGGCTAGCAGAGGGAGCAGCGGCACGAGGATCACGTAGGACATGCCTTACCTCACACTTTTCGCGACGCAGAGGGCGAGACGTGCCATCATCATGCACCCAATTCAAGGCCCCGTCCGCGCATAAAAAAAGCCAGCCGGTTCCCCACCGTGTCCAGGGAGCGTCCGGCTGGCTCGTACTGTGACTGGCCTCTTATGAAGAAGAGCCAGTTACCCTACATGCCACCGTGATCGGATTTTCGGTGATGGGTCCGCCTGTCTGTGCGAGACTAAGACACGGGGCCCCATCGTTTGCAATTCTTTGAGGAGGTGTCATACCATAGCGCGCGATAGTTCACAACCTGTCATTAGGCCCAAACCTGGTAGGTCTTCTGGGTATCTCCATGGGTAATATAAGGCTCGTGAAAGAAGGTCGGAGTAAAGGCGAAGTGGAAAGCGCGATTCGCAACGCTGTCATCAAGTTCGAGCAGGAATTCATGGGCCGCGGCCCGGACGATGTGCGGGCCTTCATCGTCCGCGACATTATTCTCGTTCGCCTCAAAGGCGTCTTGACCCCGGCGGAACGCCAGCTCGCCAAGACCCAAGATGGAGTCGAGATGGTGAAACGGCTCCGTCAGAATCTCATCGCTCAGGGCCGGGACAAGCTCTGCGAGCAGATGAGCAACATCACCGGCGGGACGGTAACCGCGCTCTACACCGACATTGACACTCAGATCGGAGAACGGATTATCGTTTTCACCCTCGATCAAGACCTAGAAGCCACCTTCCAATAGACTGTTCCTCCTGCGCGGACTGCCTTCGGCCCAATGATGGGCCTGTCTGCGGCGCAGGCCGGCTCACGACGGCACCCGTCCACTCCCCTCACTCAGCCATGACAGAGAAGGCGCGGCCTTTTGTGAACTCGGCTCTACTTCAGGTGGCTCGCGACGGCTTTCGAAGACCAGTTGGCGAGCTCCCCTCCTTGACGGCAACACCGCCAAGAGCTGGCGCGGCCTGCAACCGCTGCATGGACCCTCAGAACAGCGGGTAATGGCTTGCGGTCGCCATGAAGAAGAGCATCGGGAAGGACAGGAAGAAATTAGTCCGTGACGCCAGAAATGCGATCCGCGCATGTTTGGCCATCTCCGGAGGCGGCGACGTTTTGGACGCGGCGGCCTCCGTGGTCATCCGGATCACGACCTTTTGATTCGGCCAGATCAGCAGCCACACGTTCAGGAACATGATGATCCCGAGCCCTCCCCCGATGGCGATGGAGATTCCCCAGGAGGTGGAGAGCATCCCGTGGCCGTGGCCGTGCATGAAATGCGACGAGATGATAATGAGCCCCGACAGCACGGTCACCAGCGCCGCGTACCGGAACCACCAGAGCGCCCGCGGCACGAGTTTTTGCACGACGCCGCTCTTCGTGCCCGCATCGGTCTCTTTCATAAACGGCGCCTGGACGATGTTGAAGTAGTAGAGGAGCCCGATCCAGGTCACGCCCGAGACGAAGTGTATCCACCGCATCAGCAGAATGAGGAACTCGTCGGCTTGGAACTCCATGGTTGCTCCTGGGCTGAAGATTCGATGCGTCTCTCGGTACGAGCCACTAGCCGCTGGAATCGGGGCAGATTATCGGAACGGCCGCGCAGATTGTCAAGCTCACGCTCCCAGCAGTCGGTCCACCGCGATGCAGAGTTCCCGGACGGCCTTGACCGACCCCTGCAGCGCGGCCTGCTCCTCCCGGGTCAGCTCATACTCGATAATCCGCTCCACCCCGCCGCGCCCCAGCTTCGCCGGCACCCCCACAAACAGCCCCTGAATCCCATACTCCCCATCACACCGCGCCGCGCAGGGCAACACCTTCTTCTGATCCTTCAGGATCGCCTCGACCATCTCCACCGCCGCGGCGGACGGCGCGTAGAAGGCGCTGCCGGCTTTGAGCAGATTGACGATCTCCGCCCCGCCAGCGCGCGTGCGTTGCACCAGCGCGTCCAATCTCACCTTTGGCAGACACTCCGCGAGCGGCCGCCCCGCCACGGTGGTGTAGCGCAG
>Ga0209157_1003761_pt1 | contig 11537 bp, 9 predicted proteins | sample GraSoiAngelo_135_FD_185892 | JGI IMG/M metagenome (GOLD analysis project Ga0209157, IMG submission 185892) | Grasslands soil microbial communities from the Angelo Coastal Reserve, California, USA - 14_0929_05_40cm (SPAdes) (version 2) | ecosystem: Environmental > Terrestrial > Soil > Grasslands ... | reverse complement strand
GTGGTTCCACTCCCTGGGCGTCAACCTGAAACAGATCTACGGACAGACCGAGATCGCCGGCATCTCCTGTGTGCACCGCGACGGCCGGGTCCACTTCTGGACGATGGGGTTCCCCATCGCCAACACGGACCTGCAGATCACCGGCGAAGGCGAGATCATCAGCCGCAGCCCCAGCGTGTTCCTTGGCTACTACAAGAACCCGGAGGCCACGTCGCAGGCCCTGCGTGGGGGATGGCTCTACACGGGCGATTACGGGACCCTCGATCCCACCGGCGATATCATCATGTTCGACCGCATGTCCGACGTGATCACCCTCGCCGATGGCAGCAAGATGAGCCCGTGGATCATCGAAGCGATGCTGAAATTCACCCCGTACATCCAGGAAGCAATGGCCGTCTACGCACCCGACGGCGGCACGCTGGCGGCGATCCTGAACATCGACATGCGCAGCGTCGGCAAGTGGGCCGAAGACCGCGAGATCGCCTACACGTCGTTTGCCGACCTGTCCCAAAAACCAGAGGTCCTCGATCTGCTGCACGGCATCGTGCGTGATGTGAACCGCCGCCTGCGGCCGGAATGGCGGGTGCGGCGGTTCGTCTCCCTGTACAAAGAGTTCCACCCCGATGATGATGAGCTGACGCGCACGCGGAAACTGCGCAGGCGGTTCATCGCCGAACGATACCGGTCTCTCATCGCGGCCATGTGCGCCGGCCAGACCACGTTTGACGCCGCCCTGCTGGTGCACTACGAAGATGGGACCACGCGTGAGGTGCACACGACGCTGCAGATTAAAGACGTTGAAACGTTGGAACGTTAGAGCGCTGAAGCGATTACCATCTCGTCTGCTTCGTTCCAACGTTCCAACGATTCAACGTTGCCGGTCATCCTAGGTATCGCTACCACATGAGCGAGTTTCTCCTCAGCGGTCTCCTCAACGGCCTGGCGGTCGGTAGCATCTACGCGTTGATCGCCCTTGGCTTCGCCCTCCTGTACAAGTCCACAAAGATTCTCAACCTGGCGCATGGCGAGCTCGTGCTCTTTGGCGGGTATCTGGCGATTGCGCTCACACGCGCGGTCCCCTTCCCGGTGGCCGTGGTGCTCACGCTGCTGGCCGCCGCGGTGTTGGGATTCACGGTAGAACGGGTGATCATGCGGCCGCTGTTCGGCCAGCCCCTGCTGTCCGTGATCATTGTCACGCTGGCGCTGGGGTATGTCGTGCGCGGCCTGATGGTGGGTATCTGGGGTGGGAGCACTCGAAATTTCCCGCAGGTCCTCCCCGGCGGGATCGTGCGCGTGGCCGGCATCCCGATCCAGCCCGCCGGCGTGTATAGCGCGGTCACGGCGGCGTGCCTGCTGCTGGGATTCTGGCTCTTCTTCCGTTACTCGCTGGTGGGGATTGCGATGCGGGCGGCGGCGAATGACCAGTTGACCGCCAGCACCCTGGGGGTGAGCCTGCGCCGAGTCTTTGCGTATGCCTGGGCCTTTGCCTCGATCGCGGGCGCCGTCGGCGGGATTCTGTTGGGATTGTGGCTGGGCGTGAACTTCGCGCTCGGCTTCGTGGGGCTCAAAGCCCTGGCCGCCGTGATCCTGGGAGGACTGGACAGCATCCCCGGCGCCATCCTCGGCGGTGTCACCATCGGGATCATCGAGACGATCGCCGGCGGGTACATCGACGCCAACATCATCTATGGATTCAAGGACATCACGGCGTTCGTGGTCATTCTGCTGGTCCTGCTGGTGCGGCCGTATGGGCTGTTTGGGACGGAGCATGTTGAACGGGGACGGAGCATGTGGAACGACTCTGAAATACCGGGAACGCGGGATCGCGGGAACGGGGGAACGCGAAAGAACCCCTCGGATCGTGTGGCCTACAGAGGAAATGCTGCATGAACCGGGAGTGCTCGCGTTCCCGCGTTCCCGTGTTCCCCCGTTCCCGGGAGTGACGTGATGAGTGTTAGGCCGGCAGGGGACTTCAAGACCAGCTACGTCCAGGACATGGCCATCCTGGACACGCGATCGTACCGCCTTGGGTTTGCCGTGCTTGTCGCCGGCCTGCTGCTGGCGCCCTGGTGGGCAGGGCGGTTCATCTTCCTGCTCAACACCATCGGCATCTACGCCGTGGGAGCGTGCGGACTGGGGCTCTTGACCGGGTTCACCGGACAGATCTCGCTCGGCCACGCTGCGTTCATGGCCATCGGTGCGTACTCCTCGGCGTTCCTCAGCCAGGCACTCCGCTTCCCGTTCCTTATCGCCCTGCCTGTGACCTCGCTCATCACGTTCCTCTTCGGGGTCGTCGTCGGGCTGCCGTCACTGCGCATCAAGGGGCTGTACCTGGCGATTGCTACCCTGGCGTTTCAGTTCCTCACCGAGTACGCCCTCATCCACGCGACCGGAGGGATCGGCTCCACGACCGTGCCGCCCATCGTCATCGGAGGGTGGACCGTGCGCACGGACCGGCAGTTCTACTACATCGTGCTGGTCGTCTGGCTGGCCGCCGGGGCGTTTGCCGCCAACCTGGTCCGCAGTCGCATCGGGCTCGCGTTCATGGCCGTGCGGGATCGTGACTATGCCGCCCAGGTGCTGGGCCTCGACCTGCTCTACTACAAAGCCCTGGCGTTTGGAATCGCCGCAGGCTACGCAGGGATCGCCGGAAGCCTGTGGGCCCACTACAACCGGCTCATCACCACCGAGCAGTTCAATATCGGGGCGTCCATCGACTATGTGGCGATGATCGTGATCGGTGGGCTGACCAGCGCCTGGGGGCCGCACCTGGGATCCGCCTTTGTCTGGAGTCTCTCCCAGGGGCTTCAGATCTTCACACCGGCGGTCCTCGCCGTGTTTCCGGCGTTTGGCAAGATCGCCACGCCCCTGCGGGAGATCGTCTTCGGGGTTACGCTCATCGCCCTCTTGATCTGGGAACCCGGCGGTCTGGCGATGCTGTTGCGCAAGCTCAAGCGAAAACTGGATTTGTGGCCCTTTGCATACTAAAACTACGGGATTAGGGACTGGGGACTAGGGACTAGTCACGACTCACTAACCAGTCCCCAGTCCCTAGTCCCAAGTCCCGCAGTTTCGCGTCAGGCGAGCCAGCGTTTCCTTCGCTTGTAACTTTTTATTTCGGTAAAGCGCCGGCGCTGCGCCCCGCGGATGCCGAGATAGAACTCCTCGACATCTGAGTCCCCTCGAAGTTTCTCCGTGGGTCCGTCGAGCACGATCTTGCCATTCTCCATCACATACCCGTAGGACGCAAGCTGGAGGGCCATGCGTGCATTTTGCTCGACGAGCAGGACCGTCATCCGCTCGTCCGTATTCAAGCGGTGGATCAGACCGAAGATTTCGTGGGCCACCAGCGGGGCGAGACCCAGGCTCGGCTCGTCCAACAGCAAAAGCCTGGGATTCGCCATCATCGCGCAGCCGATGGCCAGCATCTGCTGCTCGCCGCCTGACAGGTACCCGGCGCGGATCGTGCGGCGGTCCCGCAGGCGTGGAAAGTACTGATAGACGAGCCCGAGGCGGGCCGCGCGGCTGCCGCCGGCGTCCGCGTGCAGCGCGGCACCGACCAGCAGGTTTTCCTCTGCCGTCAGTTCTTCAAAGAGCCGGCGGCCTTCCCGCACCATGACGATCCCGGCCCGAGCGGTTTCTTCCGGAAGCTTGTGCTCGATTCGCTGTCCCGCGTACTCGATCGTGCCGCGGGTCACCTCCCCCCGCTCCAGACGCACCAGTCCGGTGATCGCCTTCAACGTCGTGGTCTTCCCCGCGCCATTCGCGCCGATGAGGGCCGTGATCGTTCCCTCGCCCACAGAAAGGGACACGCCCTTGAGGACGAGGATGCTCCCCCAGTAGATGACCTCGATATTGTTGACGGTGAGCATGGCGAATCGGAAGCGGGAAACAGGAAACGGGAAACGGTGACGGGGTAGCCGCTTCCCGTTTCCCGCTACCCGTTTCCGTTAGTTTAAAAACCCAGCCAGTCCTTCCGCCGCTCGACGGTCACCGATTTCACGACCGTGATCCGTCCATCCCGCACCGTGACAATGCGGGTCGTGGTCGACGGCCGGTGATCGTCGCGGGCCAGCGTCACCACCGGCGCCAGACCGTCCGGATCCCAGTTCCTCAACGTCTCCAGCGCCGACCGGACGGATGGCCCGCTGAAGCCGCCGAGCCTGGAGTACGTGCTCCAGTTGTCGACGATGATCTCCAGGCCTTTCTTGAGCAGGTAGACGTTGAGCCAGCCCCGGATGTAAGAAGCGATGAATGGAGTCTGGGTGGTCCCCCAGGTGAACTCGGGCTGCTTGTTGTAGAAGCGCCGCAGGGCGTCAAAGATCTTGGTCATCCCGGCCGACGGTTCGCCGTAGTAGACATGAGGGGTGGTGGCGATCACACCGTCCGCGTCTTTGCCGATGAGCTTGATCATGTTCTCATCGAACCCCCAGACGTTGACCGCGAACCGCGTGGTCAGTCCGGCGGCTCGCGCATCGCGGACGATGACCGACGCCGAGTTGGTCGTCCCGCCGATCCAGGCAAAGTCGGCGCCGAACGCCTTGACGGCCGCGACCTGGGACCGCGCCTCCAGCGCCGCCAGCGCCACGATCTGATCGGTCCCCACCACAAACCCGAGCTCCTGGGCGTAGGCCTTGCCCGCGGGAATCGGCGCGCGTCCGTACGGGTGATCAGGATACAGAAACACGATCTTGGGTTTGCTGATCCCCTCCTGCGCGGCGACGTCCCTGAGGTACTTCAGGACGGCGCGGATCTGATCCGAATAGCTTGAGACCGGGTAGAAGTTGTACGGCGTCTTCGCGGGATCATCGAGGTGAGACGAGTAGCTGGCCGAAATGTACGGAATCTGGTCCTGGCTGATGGTCTCCTTGAGGGCCTCGGTATCGCCCGTACCCCAGCCGACGATGGCGTTGACCTGGTCGACATCGCGGTACTTGCGGTACAGGGAGAGCGCGTCTGGAATCCTATAGCCGTAGTCGGACCACACCAGGTCGATCTTTACTTTGCTCCGAACGCCGCCCTCGACCTCGTTGATGTACCGCGCGTGGTCCAGTACACCCCTGGAGTAATCCACGCCCACGTCAGATGTCGGACCGGTGGTGTCAAAGAGTGCGCCCACCTTGATGGACGCTGGGATGGCCTGCTGGGCGATGGCCGGCGCGGACCCGGCGGCCTGGAGCGCCAGGATGATGATGAACGCCGCGCATGCCGCATTGACGCGCGCATCCGTGTGCATCGTTCTTCCTCCCTCCGCAAGTGACCACAATGGGCTGGAAGAAGATGCTTCGGGGCGAGGACGTGCGACTTCCTTCCCAACCTGAATGACGGAAGCGGGAAACGGGAATCGGGAAACAGTAAACGTTGCTGGTCGTTGCTTCCCGTTGCCCGTTTCCTGTTTCCGGCCGTTTAGGGGGCAACTTTCCTCACCGTCACGCTTCTGATCACGAGCTCTTCGGTGCGGTTCCCGGCCGCGTTGATGGCGAAATCCCATCCCCAGGTGTTTGCAAATGCCGCGTCGCCGATGCGGACAGTGTACGAGACCCACCCAGGGGAGACCTGGACCCACTGCCACGGCGTAAAGCGGTAGCCGCTCATCGAGTCGTACCACAGGTTGAACCCGAGCTGCTCCGCCGCCGAGGCGCCCCGGACTTCCACGGTGATCTCGACCAGGCTCCTCCCGTCGACGAAATAGAGGAAGGTGTCGTCCACGTCAAAGTGCGCGTAGATTCGCTCCCGAGCCCCATTGGTCCGCAGCGCCTCGCCGCCGTCCGCGTCAACCACTTCATTGGCATCGTTGCGCCACTCGCGGAAGGGGGCGTTGTACAGGCCGAGCTCCGTGTTCGTCCGGCCCAGGCGGGCCGAGACGTCCCCTGCCTGTCTGTAGTCGGTGGCGGCGGGCAGCACAGGAAACGCACCGGCCTGACCGGCCTGCTTGGCCTCCAGCAGGACCGCGTTGCCGATACCGGTGAGGAGCAGCGGCTCGTTGCCCACCGTGAGCGTGGACTTCTCGGCGTCTGCTGCCACCGCGCGGGCATCCCCGGTCGGTGTGTATGCTTTCACCGGGCTTCCCTCGACGGTGAGGGGCATATCACTTGACGCGGTCCAGACCACAGCCGCAGCGTCAGTGTCGCCGAAGACCAACAGCAGGGCACGCTGCCGGGTGAGGTATCCGGCAAACGGCCGGCGGCCGATCTGTGTCCCCAGCGTGTCCAGAACGATCCGTGTGATGGCCGTCCCCTCTGCGACCCAGAAGACGTAGTCGATGCCGAACGCTTTCGCCTCGGCCTGCAGCTTGACCAGCTGGCCCGGCCAGCTGGCGCGCTGCCCGAACGAGAAGGGATCCCACTCGATCCACAGCGACTTCGTCCCCCGCGGCAGCAGCCGTTCCCGGAGCACGCCCAGCGGCCGTAACAAGGCGTCGGGGGAGATCCCGCGCGGCGCCAGCGAGACCACGTCGAAGTCATCAAACGCATCGGTCACCATGCGACGGAGATCAGGCAGATCGATCCCATATGGCGTCGAGAGCACGATGCGCGCGGAGGGATCGGCCGCCTTGATGACCACGCGCGCCGACCGGAGCAGTTCGACATATTCGCGCGTTGTGCCCCGGAACAGCGGCAGGCTGCGCGCCGTCCAGATCTGCCAGTCTCTGACGCGGTCTCTGAACCGCGACGAAGTGGCGGTGACGAAGGCTTCCCAGTCGGCAAGCTGCTTCGCTGGCTGGCGCGCGTAGATCCCTGGATCGAGCAGCTCGGCGCCGCTGGCCTGCGACGCCCACTTGGGGGTATACGACAGGACCAGGATGACCCGGAGCCCTGCGCTCACCGCGGCGCTCACCGCATCGTCCAGGGCTCCCCACTGCCAGGTGCCCTGCCGCGTCTCAATCTCCGACCAGTTGACCACCAGCTTGACCGCCGTGGCGCCGGCGTCGCGCAGGGCGCCGAAGTCAGCGCCCTCCGCCGCGCGGAACCCAACCGGGACGGGGGGTGCGCCCGGCGCAGCGGCGGGCAGCGCCGGCCAGGCCGCCGCCGCAACGATGAGCGCGAGGAGCCATGGGACATGTCGCATCAGGATCCGGTCCTTTCCACGTCTAGTGCCGTACCAACTTGATTTGCCACATGTGCCTTTCTTAGTAACCTTTCGAATCGCTCAGAAGGCAGGTCTCACTATCAAGTTGGTACGGCACTAGCATCACTGTGCCCCCATCGCGCCTCCCATAGTTACGCGGGGCGCCCACTGGCGTCCAGGGCAGGAGCAGTCAGCGGTGGATGGAATAGAAATGCGGCCGCGTTCATCAACTCGACTTTGCCTGGGGGGCGGAGGTGAATCCTGCATGTGGGAGCGGCCCAAAGCGATCTCGATCGTGGCCGGCAGCGGCGAGGGACGCACCGAGCTGACGGCGTTCGATTGCGCGCTCATGGACGCGGGCATCGCCAATCTGAACTTCCTCCGCGTGACCAGCATCCTGCCCGCCGGCATCGAGGTCGTCGCCATCCCCACGTTCGTCCCCGGGACGCTCGTACCTGCGGTGTACGCGCGCATCGCCAGCCACACGCCCGGCGAGCGGATCGCGGCCGCGGTCGGCCTGGGATTTTCCCGGGGGAGTTACGGGGTGATCATGGAGTACGAGCACACCGGAACGGCAGAGAACGCGGAGGCGATCGTCCGCAAGATGGTCGAGGAAGCGCTGGCGGTGCGGGATCTCCCCCTGGGTGAGATCCGTGTGGCCGTCACTGAGCATGTCGTGCAGCGCATCGGCTGTGCGATCGCGGCCGCAGTCTTCTGGCCTTAGGAGGTTCGTATGGAGTGGATTTCCGATCTCGTAGGACCCGGGCTTGCCCAGGCCATGCAGATCGACGCCATCCTGTACGACGGCCGGTCCGCGTTCCAGCATATTCAGGTGGCGACCAGCAGGTTGTTCGGCCGCATGCTGATCCTCGACGATGCGATCCAGACCACTGAGCGGGACGAGTACGCCTATCATGAAATGCTCGCGCACCTGCCGCTGATCACTCACCCAGCGCCGCAGCGCGCCCTGATCATCGGTGGCGGCGACGGGGGCACGCTGGAGGAGTCTCTCAAGCATCCCCTCCAGCACGTGACTATGGTGGAGATTGACCGGGACGTGGTCGACGTCTGCCGGCGCTTCCTGCCCGGCATCAGCGGCGAAGCGTTTGATGATCCGCGGACGCACCTGTTGATCGAGGACGGCATCGCCTACGTGCGGGCATCGCGGGAGCGGTTCGATATTATCCTGGTAGATTCTACCGACCCGAAAGGGCCCGGCCTCGCGCTCTTCTCTCCGGAATTCTATGCCGCCTGCGCCGCACGCCTCACCGACGACGGGCTCCTGGTGGCGCAGAGTGGGTCGCTGCTCTATCAGCGGGACCTCACCGAGATGGTGCGCCGCCATCTGGGGACCGCCTTCCCAGTCGTCGGCACCTACTGGACACCGGTGCCCGCCTACCCCGGCGTCTTGTGGAGTTTCTCGTACGGAAGCAAGCGACACGACCCGAGGCGGGTGACCGACGAAACGATCACCCACCGCCTGGCCGCAATTCCGACCCGTTTCTACGGCCCCCCGACGCATGCCACCGCCCTACGGCTCCCCCCACTCCCCGAGGCGGGTGACCGACGAAACGATCACCCACCGCCTGGCCGCAATTCCGACCCGTTTCTACGGCCCCCCGACGCATGCCACCGCCCTACGGATCCCCCCACTCCCCTGACGATGGCCTTCCTGGGCTCCCGTCCGGCGGCTCGTCCGGCAGTCACCATCCTCGGCGTCCCCTTCGATGCCACCTCAACATTCCGGGCGGGGAGTCGCCAGGCGCCCGCTGCCATCCGCTGGGCATCACAAAGCATCGAAACCTACAGCCCGGTGTTGCGGCGCGACCTTGACGACGTGACGTACGCCGATCTCGGCGACCTCGATGTCGCCGGGTGTACGCCTGAGCAGTTGGTCGACGCCGTCCGGGATCGCATCCGCGCCCTGGACGCGACGCTTCCCCTCCTGCTGGGCGGCGAACATACCATTACGCTTGGCGCTGTCCTGGCGTTGCAGCAGCGCCACCCCGATCTGGCCGTCGTCCAGGTGGATGCCCACACCGACCTCCGCGATACCTATGAGGACCGGCGCGTCTCTCACGCCACCGTGATGCGGCGAGTACTCGACGTGGTCGCACCCACGCAGATGATTCAAGCCGGCGTGCGCGCCGGGACCCGCGAGGAGTTCGCGATCGCCCAGCAGTTCAGGTATCGGACGCCCAGACTGGATATCCCCGGCTCGATCTGGTCCTGGCTCGAGCAACGGCCGGTGTACGTCACGATCGACATGGACGCGATCGACCCGGCGGACGCCCCGGGGACGGGGAATCCCGAACCCGAAGGCCTCCGCGCTCAGGATCTCCTGGGCTTCGTGCGGCGGCTGGGTCTGCTGCAGGTGGCGGGACTGGATCTGGTGGAAGTCTCGCCCCCCTACGATCCCTCGGGACGGACGGCCGTGTTGGCGGCGACCATCGTAAGAGAGGCGATTCTCGCGATCAAAGGAGCCGACAAACCATAACTGACGGGAACTGGGGAACGCGGGAACCGCCCCGCTTCGCTCGCGGCGAAGCGGGGGAACGCGAAACAACCGAGATGTGTCATGCGCTGGTGACGCGTTCCCGTGTTCCCGCGATCCCGCGTTCCCGTTCGTTCGCCGTCATCACCGTCCCCAGATCTCTCGAAAGACGCGCAGTGCATTCCCGCCGAGAATTCTCGTGATGGTCTTGGCGTCATACCCGCGGTCCAGCAGCCCTGCCGTGAGGTTTGGAAGATAGGCCACGTCCTCCAGATCGCTCACCCGGCCGCCAAAGCCGTCGAAGTCGGACCCCAAGGCCACATGGTCCGGTCCCATGACCTTGATCATGTACGCGATGTGATCGAGGATGCGTGCCAACGCCGGCCCGCCGGTGAACGTGGGGTAGAAGTTGACCCCCGCGACGCCTCCGCGCCGTGCCAGCGCGCGCAGCTGCTCATCATCCAGGTTGCGCGGGTGCGGAGTGAGCGCGGCCGCGTTTGAGTGCGTGGCCACAATGGGCCCCTGTGTCGCCGCCAGGACATCCCAAAAGCTCTTCGCCGACAGGTGCGAGACATCGACGATCATCCCCAACTGCTGCATTCTGGTCAAGACCTGCCGGCCCAGTGGTGTCAGCCCGCCGTGTCGCGACTCCATCGCCCCATCGGCCAACCCGTTGCTATTGTTCCATGTCAGGCTCATCATCCGCACGCCACGCTGATATACGGCGTCGAGGTGATCGACGTCGCCCCCCAGCGCCGATCCATTCTCAATCGCAAGCACCGCGGCCAGCCGTCCGGCCTGCTGCAGGCGGGCGATCTCCGCCACCGATGTGGCCGATCCCAAGACGGCGTGGTTGGCGGCCGCCAGCCGGTCAAACGCATCGAGCAATTCCATGACCCGCTCGAACCCATGCCCAGCGTCTTTGGGATGCACAAACAACGCAAAGCACTGCACATCGACCCCGCCCTCACGCAAACGGGGCAGGTCGGAGTGCCCGGTGGAAGAGCGCACGGTGATGTCCCGCTTGGCCGCCGCCTCCAGCAGGACATCGTTGTGCAGATCCACAACGGCCGCCTCCTGGTGCACCACAGCGGCGACGGGTGGACGCGCGAAACTCGGGGCCATCAGCGCAGGGGGGCCGGTGCGGGTCAGGCCGGCGGCTCGCCCCGTCCGAACCGGCGTGACGACGTTGCGGTCTGCCTGCGACGGGCTCGCCGGTTCGAACGGGGTTCGGGCGCACACCCGCAGGGAGTGTGATGACATTTGGGGCAGACCCGCGCGTAGCGTGAGGCGGCCTGCTCGACATCCACGCCGCACAGGGAGGCGACACTGACCGTCCAGGCCAGCACGTCCGAGATCTCCACGTGCGCGGCTTGGCGGTCACCGTCACGCATGGCCCGCGCGAGCTCGCCGACTTCCTCGACCAGCCAGCGGAAGGTACCGTCCTTGCCCCGCTGGCGGTCGCGGGGACCATAGATGACTTCAATGCGCTGCTGGAACTCGCGCAGATGCACGCTGGACCTCCCAACGTACGGGAACGGGGGAACGCGGGAACGCGATCCCCGATTGCAAACATAGTTTCAAGTCCTTGTCGCGTTCCCCTGTTCCCGCGCTCCGCCCCGAGCCGGCGACGCCGGCGTGGGGGATCCCGCCTTCCCGTCGGTTTGTTTCAGTGGTTGATTTCATCCGCAAGCAGGACGAACGCGGATCCTGGCAGACTGCTGCCTACCAGCGCGTAGGTGATTCCCCGCCACTGCCAGATCAGAACCCGGACGTACCCCAGGTCCAGCAGCTGCGCGTCGGTGGACTCAAGCGTGACCGGCACCCCCACGCGCGGGAACGCCATCTTCGACGAGGGAGTCTGAAACACCGTCAGCGTGCGCACGCCGTCGGTGTATGTCGCCGCCGAGGTGACGAGCGCACCATACTGCGAGATGGCCCCATCGCGGAAGCGGTAGCCGTACGGGAGAGATGC
>Ga0209157_1003758_pt1 | contig 11542 bp, 12 predicted proteins | sample GraSoiAngelo_135_FD_185892 | JGI IMG/M metagenome (GOLD analysis project Ga0209157, IMG submission 185892) | Grasslands soil microbial communities from the Angelo Coastal Reserve, California, USA - 14_0929_05_40cm (SPAdes) (version 2) | ecosystem: Environmental > Terrestrial > Soil > Grasslands ... | reverse complement strand
ACGAGATCGCGAAGGCCGTGGTGTTCCTCGCCTCCGACGACAGCAGCTACGTCACGGGAACGGAATTGTTCGTGGATGGCGGCTTCGCCCAGGTGTAGGGCGTTTTCTAACGACCGCTGTCGATGAGCCGCTTGAGCTCGGCAGGCGTCCAGGCCAGCCGCTCCTGGGTCGCACGTGCGCACCAGCTCCGATCGGACTCGCAGGCCCAGAGGAACGCCTCCTTGGCCACGTCGAGCCGGCCGGCCCGGGCGTCGACCGTCCCCACCGCATACCGCTGAAGACCGCAGAAACTACGATCGTCGGCCCGGCACCGATGCTCGGCGAGCACACGCGCTGCGCGCTCCTCCGCCGGCGTGGGCGGCGCGGAGGGCGCGCGCTCGGCTGACTCGAGGAGCGCGGTGGCGATCACGCCACAGGCCTGGTCATTCCCATTTCGGCAGGGTCGGAGTCGAGCATCGTCGGCGACGAGCCACACGAGGCCGAGCACGAGCGCCGCGGCCAGCCCTCCGAGGGGCACAAGGTCGATCGCTCCGAACGCGGAGGCGCTGCGTGCGCGGCGCAGGAGAAGAAGGAGCACGACGACACCGCCCGCGGCGAGAGCGAAGCCGAACAGATAGAAGTAGGCGACCAGACGGTCGTCGGGGTGGTCACGCGCTCCGCTCGGGAGGTAGAGCCGGGCGATCATCACGACGATGGCGAGGAGGCCGGCGCCCAGCCCTGCCCTCGCGAGGAGGTGCGCGGTACGCGCACGGACGCCGAGGCCCGCCCCGATCCCGATGAGCAGGACACCCAGAGCGAGAAACGGAGGCTCGCGCTCGAACGCCGGGACGCCGGCCCACACGTAACGAAGGCAAGCCAAGCCGGCCAGCACGAGGAGCGAGCCAACAAATAGATGCATCAGCACGATTGTCCCTTAGAGTCTTCCTGATGCGGGCCATCCTTGTCGCGCTCGCGCTACCGCTCGCGGCCTGTTCCGGGGCGCCGTCGGAGCCGGGGGTGACCGCAACCCGAGTGCTCGAGATCGCAGGCCTCCAGCCAGTGGTGAACGCAGTCGCGCTGAGTCCGAACGGCAGCCTGGTGGTCGTCGGCGACTTCGACGACGACCTGATTGCCCGTGAGGTGCCGTCCGGCGCCGAGCGCTGGAAGGTTCGCGTGCAACCGGGCCGGGAACGGCGTCGCATCGACGGAGTGTTCTTCTCGCCCGACGCATCTCTGGTCGTGACGACGGGGCACGAGGCCCAGACGCTCGAGGTGTGGGACGCTGCGACAGGGCGGTCGGTTGCGGTGCTCGACATCGCGAGGAGCCGAGGGGTTGCCTTCCACCCGTCCGAGCGCGTGTTGGCCGTTGCGGGGGCGGCCACCATCCACGTGGTCGACGTGGACCGCGGCCAGGTCGTCCGCACCCTGCCCAACGCGCACGCGGGCGATGCCATCTTCGCGATCGCCTTCTCCGCCGACGGGCAAACGCTGGCGACGATCTCCGGCGAAGGGTCCCTCAAGCTCTGGAACTGGCCGGCGCTCGTGCTGCGATCCTCGACGACGCTCTCGGGCGGGCTCGAGGCGATGTCGCCGGTCTCGCTCGCGCTGACCCGCCAAGGGACACGCGCCGCGTCGAACGGCATTTACGGCCGCGTGCACGTGGTGGACATCGCGAAGGGCCGCGAGGAGCGCGTCTTCGCCAACGTGGCCCAGGCGCCGAACCATGGCATGCACGCCGAGCTGCGCTACTCGCTGGCTTTCACGGATGATGGCAACTGGCTGTTCGCGCCCGACTCGCACGACCGCGGGCTGCGCATTCTCCACGTGCCGAGCGGCAAGACCTATCCCGTCCTGCAGGGCGAGGGGCCGTTCTACAAAGCGGTAGCGCTCGCCTTGCCTGCGAGCATGGTGGCCTTCTTGCGGCCGGGAGACGACCAGGGCCGCGGGCCCTATGGTCTGGACGTGTGGCGCCTGAACTACCAGGCGACGCCGCGATGAGCCGCGACGCCGCCTTCGGACCCGGGCCGCTCTGCTTCAGTCCCGAGCGAGCTTCGTGGCGGCGGTCATCCGCCAGACCTCGACGGCATAGCTCAACCTTCCCCCGTTGACCGATGACGTGACCGCCGCGAAGGCCGTCGCGTCGTCGCTGATGGCCACGGCCCCGTAGGCCTTCGGGGCTGAGACCACGATTTGCGACGCCTTGCTCGACACGTCGATGCGTCGCATGCCGAAGCGGTCGCCCAGGGGGGCGATCAGCCCGCCGTCGCGTCCGAATCGCAGCGAGCCCGAGGGCGGGCCGCCGGCCTCGCCGTCTGCGTGGTCGAACAGCTTCTTACCTGTCGCCACGTCCCATACGTACACCGTCCCTTCGATCGTGACGGCAGCGGCCCGAGTGCCGTCGCCCGAGAGCGCGACCACGACCGCCCAGACCTCCGGAGGCTCGAGGCCACGGGGCAGTGGCCCCGGCCGGCGCGATTGCTTCACGGAGAAGCTGCGCACGGGCGTCGCCGTCACTGCGTCCCGCACCGTGACCTCGCCGTCGTGGCCGGCGGTCACCAGGCGTCGCCCGTCCGCGGACAGGTCGAAGGCCGTCAACACCTCGCGGTGCGGGTTCGGCACGCGCGACACCTCCTGCACCGAGGCGACGTCGACGATCAGGACTTCGCTCTCGCACAGCACGGCGAGACGCGCCCCCGGGCCGTCGAAGCGAAGCGCAAGACATCGGCCCATGGGCAGCGACGCCGCCTCCACCCACGTGCGATCGTCGAATCGCCAGAGCCGCAGCGCGCCCTCGACATGGCGGCCGAGCGAGGCGAGCACACGGCCACCAGGAGAAAATGCCAGGTCGGTGACCGCCTGCCGGTAGTCACCAAGGGACACCGGTGTCAGCTCTCCGCCCGTGGCCCACACGCGGATCTGCCCTCCGCGTTCCCCCGTGGCCACGAACCCTGCGTCGGGGGAGAGCGCGAGAGCGTCGACGTATCCGCGCTCCGACGAGTTCACGTCGTCGAGCGTCGCGATCCGTGTCGCCGCCGGCAATCCCGAGGGCGCATCGTGGCTGCACCCGACGGCCGCCATCCCGCAGACGGCCAGGACGAGGAGTGTCCGCACGAGAACCATTCTAGGTCGAAGGCCGCCCGCGGCTACAACTGATCGAGCACGCGAGTGGCGAAGCGCTGTCGCTCGACCCGGTCGGCGCGCAGGGCCTCGAACTTGAGAATCATCGCCGTTCCGCGCTTGTGCGCGACCACCACGACGGTCCAACCACTGGTGCCCCAAAAGGCGTCGGCGCCGAGCGCGGGCTCCTCCTCGATCTGCATGTGGCGATTGGCGTCCGCCTCTCGCCGTGCCGCGCCGACATATGCAGGTCCGGCCGGTGGGCCGACGAGCGAGAGGGAGATCGCGCTGGAACCATCGGTACGATGGAGCGCGCAGGTCGAGCCGGGAGTGGACGCTCGGTGCTGCGCCGGCTGCGCCTGAGTCGGGCCGCCGAGCAGGCGGTCGACACCGGCCACGCGCAGGATGCTGCACGGGTCGACGGCAGCCGCGGTCGGTGCAGCGCGCGCCGGCACCAGCGTCAGCACCACGAGCTTGTGCCGGGGACCGAAGTCCTCGGGGCGGCGGTCGACCCCGTCGTAGAAGGCCAGCCGTAGCTCGTCGCCTCGTCGCTCCCAGATGATCCAGAGGGGCCGCTCCCCCGGCGGATCGATCGGGGTGACGTGGAACGCCGGTGGCTCGGCGGTCGCATCAAAGGACAGCGCGGAGCGCAGGCGCTCGCCGTTCACGTTTTGCATGACGAGCTCGGGTCCGCGGAACGTCCATGTGGCGTTCAGCACCTTGCCATCCGCCCGAAGTGCGCCGTTCACCGTGGCCTGGGCGACGGTCCAGGAACCCTCAAGGGCTGTCACGCTGTTCGCGCGGACCGGAGCCGCGACCGCTGCGAGCGCGAAACCCGCCAGCGCCGCGACGACGGCGTTACCTCTGACGATGATCATGTCGTGCGCAGGCTCTGATCCGATCCTATCCTCACCGGCCGACATCCAGGAAATCTCACCAGCGCTGCGGCGCTTCCCGTTTTCCGAGTACGCGCGTACCCTGTGCTCGGTTCCGCATGCATCGAGGAACTCGGAATCGGCTTCGTTCCGTATAGCCCGCAAGGCGAACCCGGCCTTGATCGAGGTGCTTCGCACGATCGCAGACCGGAAGAAGGCGACACCCGCCCAGATCGCGCTCGCGTGGCTGCTGGCCCAGAAGCCTTGGATCGTCCCGATTCCGGGAGCCAAGAAGCTGGAGCGCCTGGAGGAGAACATCGGAGGGGCGGCCATCGAGCTGACGTCCGACGATCTCCGTGAGATCGAGAGCGTCGCCTCGAGCATCACGGTGCAAGGCGCTCGCGATCCCGAACGACTGCAGCGAATGACCGGTCTGTAACCGGAAAGAGAGGACAGCCGGATGCTACTGAAAGACAAAATCGCCATCGTTACCGGTGGCGGGGTCGGCATTGGGAAAGCTATCGCCCTGCGTTACGCCAAGGAGGGTGCACATATCGTTGTCGCCGAGATCAACGAGGCCACGGGACAGCAGACCGCGAAGGAGGTCAGCGCGCACGACCGACGTGGACTCTTCGTGAAGACAGATATGAGCAGTCTCAGTCATATCGACGCCATGGTCGAGAAAGCTGTCGAAGCGTTTGGTCGCATCGACATCCTGATGAACAATGCCGGCGTCAACAAGCAGCTCAACTTCTTTGAAGTCACCGAGCGAGACTGGGATTGGATTCACTCGATCAATGCGAAAGGGCTGTTTTTCTGCATGCAGGCGGTGGCGCGTGAAATGGCCAAGAACAACTATGGCAAGATCATCAACCTCGCCTCGATCGGCGGCAAAGGTTTTCGCGGCACCTCGAACATCGCATATGCGGGCTCCAAGGGAGCCGTCATCGCCATGACCCGCATCGCCGCCTCGCAGCTCGCCCCTCACAACATCAATGTGAACGCGATCTGTCCGGGCGCTACACGTTCGGAGATGTATGACACGATCATTCGCCAGATTGTGGACCGCGACAAAATCACTGAAGCGGAAGCTATTGCCCGGATCGACGTGTCGATTCCCCTGCGTCGCTCGAATACCGGGGACGACATCGCCAACATCGCGGCGTTTCTGGCCTCGGAAGAATCACGGAATATCACCGGCCAATCGTTGAACGTCGATGGCGGATTGATGTGGGATTGAGGCCGAGGATTCCGCTCAGGAGCGCCGATGCTTGGCGAGCACGCGGCGATACTCCCCCATCGCCCAGTTGATCGCCTCGTCGGGGTTCATGCCGCGTGCGACCTTGGTGCACATGTCCGGGAACACGAACGTCGCGACGATCTCCTGGACCGGCGTCGTGAACGGCCCCGGGTAACCCGCAAAGCGAACGAAGTCCGGAAAGTCCTGGAGGATTTGGAGCTTGGGATCCGAGCCGATGATCGGCATCGGCTTACGGTAGGCGTCGCGGAAGAAGGGCATGTTGTAGCCACGACTACCGACCATGGCGTCCTTCCAGTTATCGGCGAGATGCTGGAGGAACTCTTTGGCAGCGGTGACGTTCTTGGAGAATTTCCAGACCGCGTAGGCGTTCGGGTTCGCGATCGATACCCGGAGCCCGGGCGTTCCCTCGAGCGCCAGCCCGACGTGGGTGTTCTGGAAGACCGGCGGGTTGGTGTCCTCAGTGGTTCGGTACGCAGAGATCGCGTCGTGAACCCAACAGGCAACGCCAGAGGCGAGATAGCGGTTGTCGGAAGCGTCGTCCCAGGAGAACACCTCCGGCGTCATCGCCTCGTCGAACAGCGCCTTGAGGAACCGCAGCCCTTCCCGCGTCTCCTTCGAGTCGAGAAGGACGTTCTGCCCGGACGGATCGAACTCTTTCGCGCCGTGGCTGAAGAGCATCGACCGGAGGAAGAGGTTCGCGTCGTTGCACTGCGACAGGGCGATCCCGCACGGGTGCCCCTTCGGCTTGAGCGTTCGCCCGGCCACCCGCGCGAGCTCCCATGTGGCTGGAGGCTTGAGGCCGTTCTGGTCGAAGAGATCCTTGCGCCAGAGCATCGGCGCCACGATGTAGAAGTCGGGCAGCGCGTGCCAGCGGCCTTCGACGCGCGCGATCGGCTCGGCGGAGGGAAGCCAGCCGCCCCACTTCTGGCCGATCTTGTCGACGATGTCACTCAAATCGACGAGATTCCTGTGATAGAGACCGGTGAGGATGGTGCCCACGAAGTAGATGACGTCGTGACCCGATCCGGCCGCGTACTCAGCGGCGATGCGGGCGGGCAGCTCGAGATGAGGAATACGGTCGACCCGGACCTGGACGCCGTTCTTGGCTCCCCACTCCTTGATGACCTTGTCGAACCACACGTCGTACGCCGGAACGAAGTGGCTCCACTGAAGGACACGCAGGACGGTGCCCCGGGTTTGGGCGGGGGCCCGACGCGCGGCGAGCATGACGCCGAGCCCGGTCGCCCCGGTGACGGCGGACTTCAGGAATTGGCGACGCTCGGTGGTAAGGCCGGCGGTAGGCTGAACTGTGTTGGCCATGGTGATCTCCCGCTTCATGAATAGGGTCGGAGATCGATGCCCGCTTGCTGGCGTTACCCTACGTCTACACGCCCCGCAGGTCAAACGGGCCTCGGCTCGACGCGGCCGGCGCGACCCGCACCTGACGTGCGCGCGCGACGCCGAGCCTCACGATCGTGGAGTCTGATTCACCATCACCGTGTCGGCTCTTCTCGGGCGGTGAACTGGAGAGTCTCGCATGGACCGGCGCGAGAGGCTCATTGAGCTGGCCGATCAGCACGAGCCCGGCGCGCGGACCGCTCTCGAAGTGGCCCTCCATGGCGGCCAGCGCCACCGGCATACGGGCCCACCGCAAGCGTCCATCGGCTCAACGGCGCGCATGCGTACACGGTGACGTTCAAGAAGGGCGAAACACTTCGCTGGGCGCCGCGCGTACAAGCGATGCTCGGAAGGAAAGAGCCGTCCTTCTAACCCTTTCTGTTCTTTGGCCACAGATCCATCACCTGCCGCAAGATTGCGAACTCTCCGAGGTGATAGGAGTTGTGGCGCAGGGCGAGAAACGCACACCGAACGACCGACTGGTTGTTGGCAAACGGGACCGGCGCAAAGATGTCGATGCCGGGATCGGCCAGCAGCCGATCCATCCGCTCGAGGTCCGCTTTGATGGCCGCGATCGTCCGCTTCCATCCGGCGGGGTCGGTCGTCGCATCGGCGGGCGGCCAGTATCCCTCGGGCCACTCGGGCGACACGAGCTTGGGATTCTGGACGTATTCGAGGAGGTCCCACTGACCGATCCGGATGTGCTCGAGGATGTGCCAGAAACTGTACGAAAGATGAGGAGCCTTTGTGTTGATCTCACCGGCGGGAAAGTCGGCGACGGCCTCGTCGAGACTCATATGCGCGGCTTCCCGCGTGAACACTTCGTGGATCAGGGCCTTCGGATCTCTCTTGGCGGCCGTGCGGCCCATCGTCGTCCTCCTCGAATCACGACGGTCCCGGCGACGAGACAGATCTCTCAGACTGATGCGCTGGGAGCAGGCCCAGCACCGCATGCTCGCCTCGGGCGGCGGGAGGAGAGCACACGCGGTGCCTGGGCTCCTCGCGTCAGGCCGGCTTCCAGAACCCTTGCGATGGGATGCGGAACGCCCGGTTGAAGCGCGACGATGCGTTCTCCCACGCGATGATCATCGTCAGCTCCGCGATAGTGTCGTCGTCGTAGTGCCGTCGCACGCGCGCGAACAGCTCGTCGTCGACGTCGCGGCGTGTGTCCGTGATCGCGTCGGCGTATTCGAGCGCGACCTTCTCCGCGTCGCTGAAGAGCGGGCTCTTCGCATAGTCGTGGAGTAGCGCCTCGAGCTTCTCCGTCGAGATACCGTTCCTGCTGCCGACGGCAGCATTGGCGTCCTGTCAGAACTCGCAGCCGTTCCACCAGGCGACGCGACGGTTGAGCATCGCCCTCAGCGTAACTGGCACGCGCTTCGTCTCTTGTTGGAGGGCGGCCCACATCGCCTGCGCGGCGCGGAAGTACGCGGGGTTGCGCGCGTAGAAAAGGTAGGGATAGAGCGGCGCGCCGCGGAGCTTGCGCTGTTCGTCGAGCGTTTCGCGCAGGTCGTCCGGGAGCGTCTCGACGTCGACCGGCGGGATGCGCGTTTTCCCCTCCAGCATGGCTACCTCCACCACGTCCGGCGATGCGGCGCCCCACGCCCAGTCAAGAGCCATTCGCCACGCGCCGCAAGCGGACCAATGTAGACGGCGGCGATCGTACATCCGAAATGGTCGGACGCAGCGATGAACACTTCGACAGTGATCGAAGCGTCTACCGGGGCCTCGAGCGCCAGGAGCGCTTCGTCTCGCTCGGCGGAGACGGGACTAGCGTTTCATGCGGTCGCCTGGTTCGGGCGCATCGATGCCGAAGGTCTCCTGGAAGCCCCGCCGTCCCAACCGGGTGACGATGACGGCGTGGCTCCGCCTCATCCTTTCCATCCAGCCGAGATCGAAGTAGCGCTTCGTGAGCGCGGCCCCTAGCGCTCCCGCGATGTGTGGGCGTCGCTCGGTCCAATCGAGGCAGAGGCGGCACGAATGCCGGCGGGTCGAACGCAGTGTGGGAAGCTCGATCCGGAACGCGGTGAAAAAACGCGCGCCCGCCATGGTGATTTCAGCGGCTTCGTCGTCGAGCACGACGTATTTGCGGGCGACTAAAGAATCGGTGAGATCTACGCTGAGGCGGCCCGCAAGGTGGTCGTAGCAAATTCGGGCCGCACTCAGCGCACGCGCTTGGCGTGATAGCGGGCGGTATCGCGGTCTCTTCGCGAGAGCGACGGCGACGATCCTGTCGATCATGTCCACCACCGTCGGCGACGCTAGCCGGAAATGCCGATGCCGCCCACTGCGGACCATCGAGAGCAAGCCCGCCTCTGCACCATCGTGGCTCTCGCAGGGTCTCCGACCAACGCCGCGATCTCGGCGATGATAGGGCCTGTAATCATTTCCCATATCTAACACCGGAATCGGTCGACGAACACTTCGACGGTGATCGAAGCGGCTTACCTGGGTCTACGGGACCCAGCCCCGAACCTGGGTGAAGTCTGGGTAAACGAAAGGGGCTAGCAGCGCCCGCGTCCGCTGACCCCTCGTCGTTCATGGTTGCGGGGCTCGCTTTGAATTGTGGAAGCGACCACTGAAGTTCGAGTTTCTGCTGACTTACTGAGTACGTCCGTCGAGCCTGTTGTGACGAGCAGCGTCTTTCGCCTCACCATGACCCGATGGCCACCCCCGGGCGCGGCTGCCGTGGCGCTTCGGTTTGCCAGGTTCTAGGAGGTTAGGTAGCTCGGCCGAACGTAGCGGACCTTTACCGGCGCGGGGCCAACGCTTCGAGCACGCGCGCGTCTGGCCGGAGCGATCCGTCGGAACTGAGCGGCAGGATGCAGACGTGATCGGCCCCCGCCGCGCGGTGTGCGGCCAGCCGGGCACGGACCGCGTCTTCCGGTCCCCAGGCCACGATGGCGTCGATCAGCCGGTCGCTGCCGCCGTCGGCGAAGTCCTTCGGCCCATAACCCACCGTGGCCAGCATCGTGGCGTAGTGAGGGATGCGTAGGTAGAAGGACATGTAGGCGCGGGCAGCGGCCCGGGCGCGACCGGGATCGCGCTCGAGGAGCACGGGCTGCGCGGCACAGAGCCACTTCCGCGGACCGATCGCCGCCCGAATCTGCGCGGTCTTCTCCGGCGATGTGAGGTACGTCAGCACGCCGGCGGTCTCGCTGGCAGCCAGCGCGATCATCTTGGGGTGCAACGACCCCAGCACGACCGGTGTCTCCGCGGGCGGCGCCGGCGCCTCATACGGGGCGGTCTTCATGCGGGCCAGGTAGTTCCGCATGAACGTCACGGGCGGCTCGTAGCCTACGCCGCGGCGCGCGTTGCCGGCGGCATTGCTGACGCCGAGGCCGAGGATGAAGCGTCCGGGGAAGAGTTCGCTCAGCGCCCGGGCGGCGTTGGCGGCGGCGATCGGCTCCCGGCAGAACGCCACCGCGATGCCGCTACCCACAACGATCCGCTCGGTCTGCGTCAGGAGGTACGTGCCGAGCGAGAGGCTCTCCCGGCCCACGCCCTCCGTGTACCAGAGGACGCCGTAACCGAGGCTCTCGACCTTGCGCGCGAACGGACTGAGCTCGGGTCCGGACAGATTGTCGAGGAATACGAACACACCCGGCGCGCTGAGGTCCATCGTCGTCTCCTTTTGCCGTGGCGCAGCACTGAGACTATGCTGCACCAAGAACCTGGACAATAAGCGCCATCGTGGACGGCTGACCCGCAGTAGGCCGAGCGGCGGCGAGCCTCAATCGAGCCTCCAGGACGATCTCCTAGCAGGAGGAGGCTCGTCCTCGCCGCCCTCAGCCTCCCTTCGGCACGGCACCTGCGGGCTAGCCGGCGTCTAGAGACGGCATCGGGGTGGCGGCGCCGCAGAACACACACCGATGCGCCGACGCGAAGGAATCGCCGCTCGCCTCCTCGCCATCTCAAGAGATGATGCCCCTCGATCACGAGATAATTTTCCGTCGGGCGTGGGAAGATCCGGCGGCGACTCGCTACGAGCTACCTGCGGTCGACGTCAACCAGGCCCTGGCCGACCGCTACGATCTGGGCCGACCGCTCGCGTTCACCAGGACTTTGCTGTGGGACCTCGAGGCCCGCAAAGCCCGCCGCCCCGACCTGTTCATCCCGTACGTCGTGGCGCCCGGCAGCGCAGAGTCGTGGGGTGAGGGCGACGTCTTTGTCCGCCGCTCGATGCAGCGTCTCTGGCTCGAGCCCGACACCTATTGGCTGGTGCTCGAGCAGACTCGGCTCGACCACACGAACCAGATCGTGACGTTCATTGGCGCCGCCGAGGTCCCCGCGCGTGATGGCACCCCGCTGCGGGCCGGCACCGCTCAGCCGCTCTTCCACGTCGAGCACTCGGCGGGCGGCGCCGAGACCCAACCACTGAACCGGTGGCGAATCGTTCACCTTACCCGCGCGCCGGACCGCCGCCTGATTGCCACGTTCGACCGGATTGCCGCCAATCCTTGGCTACCCGAGTTCGTTGAGATCTACATCCGCGACGTCCTCGGCATCACGCTGAGTCGGCTCTAGAAAGCCAAACGGTATTTCGGTCGAGCCTTATCACGACTCAGCGCTACTAAGGCTGAAATCCAGAGTAAACGCGGATCCAGCTTTGCCTTGAGGTGCGGTGGTTTGCGGTCAGAACACGGACAGAACGGACAGCGGCCCCAGCGCAAGCGTGATAGGGGTTGGTAGACGACAGTTGTTCACCAATCCCGGTAAAACCCGGCACCCTCCGAGGACCTCGACGCCGACGGCAAGAGGCCTGTGTTGACGCTCTCATTTTGTCAGCCGCGATGAGAGTGCGCAGCAAGTTCCGCCCACGGTCTCATGACGGCGCCGGCCCATCGCGACGCTTCGCACGCGCGCCGTTAGCTGGCGCCGAGACGTGGCGCTCAGCCCACTCTCCCAGCGC
>Ga0209157_1003757_pt1 | contig 11543 bp, 5 predicted proteins | sample GraSoiAngelo_135_FD_185892 | JGI IMG/M metagenome (GOLD analysis project Ga0209157, IMG submission 185892) | Grasslands soil microbial communities from the Angelo Coastal Reserve, California, USA - 14_0929_05_40cm (SPAdes) (version 2) | ecosystem: Environmental > Terrestrial > Soil > Grasslands ... | reverse complement strand
GGCGAGCCACAACCCGGCGGAGTTCAACGGAATCAAGGTCGTGGACCGCCTCGGGATGGAACTCTCCCGCCCAGAAGAGGAGAGGATCGAGGCACGGTTTTTCGCGGAGGACTACACGCTTGCGGGATGGAATGCCGTGGGTCATGTGCACCCGAACGCAAGCGGAACCGGGTCGTATCTTGATGGGATCGCATCGAGGGTGGACGCGGGAGCGATTCGAGACGCGGGACTGCGAATTGTCGTTGACTGCGGGAACGGCGCGTCCTGTGGCACCTCCCCCGCCCTCGCCTCGCGGCTCGGATGCGACGTTGTTTCGCTGAACGGCGAACCGGACGGCCGGTTCCCGGGACGCCCGCCGGAGCCCGTGCAGGCGAACCTCGAGGCCCTCCTCCGCACGGTGAAGGAGTCGCACGCGGACCTCGGCGTCGCCCATGATGGGGACGCGGACCGTGCGATCTTTGTGGATGACCGCGGGACGTTCGTGTTCGGGGACCGGAGCCTCGCGCTCGTCGCGAAGGACATCGTCTCGAAGAACGGCGGCGGGGTTGTCGTGACGCCCGTGAGTTCCTCGCGGTGCCTGGAGGACGTTGTCCGTGCCGCGCGTGGGACGGTGCGGTACACGAAGGTCGGCGCTCCCATTGTCGCGCGCACGATGCACGAGATCGGGGCCGTCTTTGGCGGCGAGGAGAACGGCGGGATGATCTTCCCGGAGCACCAGTTGTGCCGGGACGGGGCGATGACGATGGCCAAGGTCCTAGAGATCGTTGCACGGGCAGACCAGCCCCTCTCGCAACTCCTCGCGGGGTTGCCCGCGTACAGCCTTCACAAGACCTCTGTGCGATACAAGGCGCAGGAGCGGGACGTGATCCTGGCGCGCATGAAGACCATGGCGGCCGGCCTCCGGGTGGATGACATCGACGGGATCAAGATCCACTATGCCGAGGGCTGGGTGCTCGTGCGACCGTCCGGGACGGAGTCGATCTTCCGCATCTTCGCGGAGGCGAGGACCGAGGAGGGGGCAAAGGCCCTCGCGGCGAGGGGCGAGGCCCTCCTGCGAAACTCGATGGAGGACTAGGCGGCACCCGCTGCCGCGAGGATACCGAACGCGATGAGCCCGCCGAGCGCCGTCGAGATCAGGTTCACGCTCCGCTTTCCGATGACCCCCCGTCTCTCCAGGGTGGCCCCGAGGACGCTGTCGATCTGGCACCCGAGGAAACCGACGACGGCGGGGATGAGGATGAGGAGCGAGTCGGTGGGGATCGTGGAGGGGCTCCGGCCGAACGGCGCGAGGAACCCGAGGACGAGCCATCCGAAGAGGGCGGTGTACGCGGCCGCCGCGAGGGCGCACGCCTGTCCCAGGAGGGAGATCGCTCCGTTCGTCCCCGCCGGGACCTTCTTCCCCGTCGTGATCAGGTACGCGTTCGGGGACAGTACGCCGATCTCGCTCGCGAGGGTGTCCGCGCCCGCCACCGCGAGAACGCTGACGTACACGAGGCCGCTGAACTCGGGCCTCGGCCCCACGGAGAGGAACGAGAACGCCGCGACGGCGACGGCCGCGATGCCGTTTGCGAGGACGTTCGAGGAGCGGCGCTCCCCCAGGCGCCCCTCTTGGACCCCGAGGGCCTCCTTCAGGGCGAACCGATACCGCGTCGCCACGAAGCTCGAAAGGAGGAAGAAGAGCAGGAGGAGGAGCCATGTGATGTCCCCCAGGACCCCGATTAGGAGTCCCACGGCGAACGCGGCCACGGAGCCGTCCCAGGTCAGGACCCCGCGGTAGTACGCGAGGGCGGACAACAGGGAACACAGCAGGAGCGTAAGCCCCAACCCCGCAAGGGCCAGCGCCACGGCGGCGTGGATTCGAGGGCCCCGATTAAACCTTTTTCACGCGCCACCGGAGAACAGGTCGAGGGACGCCTGCCCCTTCGCGCTCCGTGCGAGGTCGAAGGCCGCGAGGGCCCGGTCGATTCGATCCGGAGAGAAGTCGAACTCGTCGCACAGCATTCCTCTTACCCCGTCCGGATCCGCGGGCCGCCATTCCAGCGGCGTCGGTGGCTCGACGCGGGGCTGGAGGAAGATCTCCCGGACCTCCTGGAGCCCGTCGATCTCCGCACCGACCTCCGCGAGGACGCCCTCCGCGTTCCCGTGCTTCTTGATGCCGGCCAGCGCCTTCTTCGGACCGATCCCCCGCACGCCCTCGTTGAAGTCCGTGCCGATGAGGATGCCGATATCGACGAGTTGCTCCCTCGTCACGCCGAGGTCTCTCAGGGTCGCATCGAGGGGGATTTCCTCCGGCGAGACGTCGATGAAGACGTTCTTTCGCGGAAGCTTCCGACGGCCCGTGATCGCCAGGTTCTTGATGAGGACAGGGGCGCCGAAAAGGAGGGCGTCGTGATCCTGCGATGCGACCGCCCAGGCGGTGCCCGCCCTCGCCATCGCGGACGCCTGCGCCTCCCCTTCCGCGGGCGCTTGGACCCATGGTACTCCCAGGAGGTCGAGGAGTCGGCGGCTCTGCTGGACCATGTCGGACGTGAGGCGAGAGGTCTGCATCGCTTTCATGCGCGCCCGCGGGAAGTCCCCGACCTCGACGGCCTCGCGCCACTCCGCCTCGGCCCGCCGCTTGATCTCACCTCGGGCTCGGATCGTGCGGGCCTTCCGCCGCGGGGCTTCCCCGTCGAACACGAAGGCCGGCCTGATCCCTGCGGCGACGAGGTTGCTCGTCCGGTAGATGAGCCCGCTGAGGTGGGAGGTCACCCGTCCGTGCCGGTCCTGCAGGGGCGTGCCGTCGGGCTGGCGGATGATCGCCAGGAACTGGTAGATGGCGTTGAAGGCATCGATCGCCAGGACCTTCCCGCGGAAGTCCTCGAGTCTGCGCTTCGCGGGCCGCATCAGGGCCGAGAGGTCCACGCCCATGGGCATCGCCGAGCACGCGGGGCACCCATGAACCTTTTCGTCACACCTCGGAGGCCTTGACGGACACCAGGAAATTTTCGGACCCGAGGCTCGCCTCCACGATGTATCCGCCGGTGATCGCCTCGCGCACGAACTCCACGTCCGTCGAGTTCGTCTCCCGGGAGATGAAGTCCCGCCAGCTCTTTAGCAGCCGGGCGGAGTCCTCGCTCGCCCGGATTCGCGTCTCGATCCCCGCGTCGTCCCCGAGCTTCATGTCCTTCCGGATGTCCTTGATGATGGTGACGAGTTCCTTCGCGTACCCCTCGCCCAGGATCTCCGGCGTCATCTCGGTGTCCAGGTACACGACGCCGCCGTTGAACTCCTCCTCGATCACGCTCTCCGGCAGGGACTCGGCGAACTTCACCATGTTCGGGTCGATCCGGACGCGCTGCCCGTCGATCCCGACGACGTACTCTTGCTTCGCGAGTCCCGCCTTGATCTTCCAGGGGTCCTGGGACTTCAGCATGACCTCGATCTTCCGGGCCCACAGCTTGTACGCCGCGCTCACCGCGTCGCGATCCACCTGGAGGGCGACCCGCATCCCCCGCCACGTCTCGCCGGGGGCGACGATGTCGAGCTCCTTCGCCTGGCTCTGGCCGACGATGATCTTGCGGAACGCGGTGATCGCATCGAACGCCGTCGCGTCCGCCGGCTTCACGGCAATGCGCTTCACGGGCCACAGCCGGTCGATACCCGCCTTCGTCTTCGTGTTCGTGACGGCCTCAAGGACCCTCTTGACGATGTCCACGTAGAGGGCCATCTGTTCGTCCGAGATCTCGAGACCGCCTTGCGCGCGGCCCGCCTCCGCGGCCTCGCGGACCTGCCGCCCGATGTCCGCCGCGGGTGCGGCGAGGGCCTCCGTCAACCGGTCGACGACGAGGACGGCCTGCCCGAACTCCCTCTTCTCGACGAGGGCGCGGGCCCACACGAAGAAGTCCTCCCCGCTCTCTCCGGTGAGGAGCCCCATGCTCGCCAGGCGGGGCGCCTGCGCCACGCGGCTCGCGGCCAGGGGGCCCAGGGCGGCATCGATGCTGTCCGTCACGAAGAGCAGCCTCCGCACCAACGCGGTGAGCCCCTCGAGGCTCGCCGCATCCCCCGTCCACTGCGCGAGGCGGCTCCCGTACGCGTCCTCGATTTCCTTCATGACTTCGACCATGAACAGAGAGAGGTTCGCGGGCTCCATGCCGTGGACCACGACGACGAGGACCGTGTTGGGTCCTGGCTCGAGCACGACGTTGTCCGCCTTGAACGTCTTCCGCTGCAGGCTTAGTGCGCCCTTCAGGATTGACTCCGAGACGAACTCGCGGATTGCCATCACCAGGTCGTGGGACTCCGCCCGCGCAGGCCCCTCGCGGTACTCGCGCGATTCGTGCGCCAGGAGCGCGCCATCGCGGTGGAACGCGAGCGCATCCGTGACGACGTACGTGCCCCGGGGTGCCACGTGGACCTCCTTGCTGTCGATCGTCTCGAACCGGCTCTCATCGAGCGGCCTCCGATACGTGACAAGGACATCGAGGGCCGACGCCCCCGCCTCCTTCGGCCTGAGGCCGAGCTCGAGCATCTTCCGTCCGCTCGCCTCGACCTGCGGGATCCGTTCCAGCCCCTTCACCTCGAACCCGCCGCGGATTGCGGTCTCCAGGTCCTTCGCCGACATGTTCCCCTTGTTCGCAATTTCCAGCACGACACGGTTCCAGGTGTCCGCTTGCAGCCCCTCCGCGGTGAGCCCGAGGAAGAGCCGGGGGTACCGGTCCTGCAGTTGGCCGTGGATCCGCTGGCGCAGCTCGATCTTCGCGCGGTCCACAAGGAGTTCGAGATCCTCCATGTTGCCCGCCTGAAGCGCATCGTTCGCCATCGTCAGGTACCGTTCCGTTTCCCCAAGATCGACGCCGAACTCCTTGGCATCGGCGACACTTTGCGTGATCCTCTCGATGTCCACCTTCGCGCGGGAAGCGGTGAGCGAACTCCGCTGCCCCTTCACGGAGTCGAACGCCCGCTTCAGGTACTCGTCGAGGCGCCGGTAGTCCTTCCGCTGGATCGATTCCTCGATCCTCGTAAGAAGGGACTCCGCCTCCCGGACGTCGGCCCCGTGCCCGCGGCCTTCGCGAATCGCGGAGACGAGGGACGCAAGGTCCACCTCGACCTTTCGGGTGGCGACTTGGCCTTTCGCGCGGTCCAGCGAGTTCCTCACGTTGTCCGCGATCTCCTTCACGCGGCCGTAGTTCCCCGCCTCGAACGCGCTGTCCGCATCTCGGAGCAGAAGGTCCGATTGGGAGGCGTCAGCCCCCAGTCCCTTCAATTCGTCGACCGCCCTCCGGGCGCTCCCGAGGAGTTCCCCCATCCGGTCCCTGGCGACGCCGTGGGCCTGCTCGGCCTTCGCTGTCGCGTCCTTGATGAACGCCCACGCGGCGTCCAAGTCCCGCTCGAGGTTGTCCGTCGCTTGGGAGAGGAGGGTTTCGACCTCCGAGACGTCCTGTCCGGTCATCCTTGCGGCCTCGAGCGCGCGGGCGGTCAAGGTGACGGGACTCTCCGCGAGCCCGCCCATCTCCGCGGTCCCGACGTGGGTGACGAAGATCAGCTTGCGGATCAACTCCTCGACTCCGGTGACCTCGTGCAGCATTCCGCTCCACTTCTCCAGGACCGGTCCGAACTTCTCCTCGACCTGCTTCAGGACCTCGATCATGTACAGCGGCAGGAGGGCCGGTTCGTTGCCGATGACGACCGTCGCGAGGAACGTGTGCGGGGAGCGTTCCAGGAGGATCTTCGAGTCGCCGAAGTCGAGCCGCTTCAGTCCGACCTTCGACCGTTGCCGGAAGGAATCCTTGACGAATTCCTGAACGACGGTCAGCATCCCGGAGAAGATGTCCTCGTCGATGTCCTCCCGGAACTTCCGGGACTCGTGCCCGATCAGGCGACCGTCCGCGTGGATCAGGAAGACGTCCTCGACGAGGTACGTGCCCGGCCGCTCCACGCGCACGGGTTGCCGGTCCTTCAGCTCGTACTTGTTCTCATCGAAGTACCGCTGATAGAAGACCTGGACATCGATGGGGACGTTCCCTTCGCCCTCGGGTTTCACGCCGATCTCGATGATCTTCTTCTCGTCGACGCCGATCTCCGGGATAGGTCGAAGCCCCTTCACCTCCACTCCGTGGAACTGCAGGTCCACGTTCCGCGCCGCGAGCTTGCCCTTGTTTTCGATCTCAAAGACGTAGCGGTTCCAGACGTTCGCCTGGAGCCCCTTCGTCGGGAGGGTGAGGACCAGGTTGGGGTAGCGGTTCTTGATGAAGTTCTGGACCTGGATCCCCGTGCTGATTTCCGTCTGCTTGATGAGGAGGTCGGCCAGCGAGATGTCGCTCTTCCGGAGGGCCTCCTCCGCCTCCCCGAGGATCCGCTCCGCCTCCGCGACGTTCGCCCCAACGCGCTTGGCGCCCGCGATCATTGTCTGGATCCCGCGGAGCTTCGCCTCGTATCGGTCCGCGAAGTGACGCGTGCGGGCCTGAGCGAGTGCGGACTTCGTGTCGTTGAGCTTCCGGTCGAGCCCTTCATAGTCTCCTTTGCGAACGGACCGCTGGGCGTCCTCCAGCAGCGAACGGACCTCGCGGATCTCCATTCCGACCTTCTCGGCCTGCTCCGCCATCGACTCGATGGAATCGATTTCGTCCTCCGCCTTCTTCTGGACCGCTGACTGTTTGTAGTCCAGGACCTGCCCGCGGATATCGCGAAGGAGAGAATCGAATCGAGCGCCGTCCCCCGCTGCAGCGGCTTCCTCTGCCTGTCGATAAAACTCGCGCACCCCCCGAACGTCCATCCCGAGGGACCCGCCCTCCTCGATGAGCTTGCCCGCGGCTTCGAGGCCCTCGTCCACCTGCCGCTTCTTCGATCGCGTCAGGGAGTCCCCGATCCTGTCGATGTTCGACTGAAGTCCGTCGTAGCGTCCGGCCCGTAGGTCCTCCTCTGCCTGCCGGAGGAGGGTCGAGGGCTCCCGAACGTCCAGCCCGGCAGTCTCGTTCGTCTCGATCTGGAAGCGAAGGTCCCGCATCCGGGATTGAATCTCCGTGGACGCTCGCTGCCGTTTCGCGTCGATGACGATGTCCTCGATGACCTTCTTGTACTCGATCGCCTCGACGAACCGGCTGTCGCGGATCGCCTCCCTTGCGTTTCCGAGGACGAGCTCCGCTCGGGGCACCGGGAAGCCGTCGGCCTGCGCGGTCTCGATTGAGAGCGCAGCCATCGTGACGAGGTCCACGGCGGCGACCCGGAGCCCTTCGCTCACAGACTCGGCATCCGCGATGACCGCCGCGAGCTCGACGTTCACGTCCTCATAACGCTTGTCATGGAGGGCCGCTTCGGCCTTTGCGACCGCCTCCTTGGAGCCGAGGAGTTCGATGTCCGCCCGACTCAGGTCGTCGATGAGCTTCTTGATCCGGTCGATCGCGGCGCGCCCCGCCTCGCGCTTCTCGCGGTCTGCCGCCGCGAGGCCCTCGTCGTGCGCGCGGATCGCCGCGTCCGCCTTCTGTTCCGCGACGCGCGCGAACTCCACGGCATCGTCGAGCTCTCCGCGCTCGTAATACTCGCGGGCGTTCACGAAGATGCTCGCCGCCTCCTCCGCCTCGAGGCCAAGGGTCGCCGCCTGCTCGATGCGGGCCTTTGCCCGCCACAGCAGGTCGCCGGCGGCGCTCGTGAGCTGCGCCTTCAGCTCGTTCGCGGTCTCCTCGACCCCCGCCAACACGGCGTCGGCCTCATCGAAGTTCCGTCGTTGGATCGCGCGTTCCGCGGCGTGGATTTCCTCCTCCGCCCCCGTGATGTCGATGTCCGCCCTCTGGAGGTCGGCGAGGAGCTTGCGGACCTTCTGGAATCGCTCCGACGTCTTCTTCGCGTGCTCCATCCGGCGCTTTTGGTCCTCGGCCGCGCGGCTCCGGCGGGCACCCTCGATCGCCTGGGAAATCTCGTTGACGATCAAGAGGACGCGGGTGTAGTTCTCCCCGTTCATCGCCTCCTCCGCGCCCGCGAGCGGGCCCTCCAAGGCCGACGTGTCCAGTCCCTCCGCCTTCGCGGCCGCGAGGTCCCCCCGCATCTCGTCGAGCCTCCTCTCCGCTCCGTTGCGGAGGCCCGTCGCGACGCTCTTGGTGATGTCCTCCGCCGCGGTGAGGTACGCCTCGGCCTCCTCGGGCTTCTTCTTCTCCAGCGCCCGTTGGGCGTTCGCCAGCGCATCGCGGGCGGCGGTGACATCGACGAAATCGCTTTCGATCCGAGTGATCCCCTGCCCCGCGGCCTCGATCTTCTTCGTGATCGCGTCCAGCCGCGCCGCCACCTCCCCCTCGGCGCCCTCGTCCAGCTTCTTCATCTCCTCGAGGTGGCGCTGCAGGGCCCGCTCCGCCCGTGCGGCGGCGATCCGCGCGAACTCGAGGGTCTCGTAGTACTTGTTCTGGGCAAAGGCGTCCTCTGCGTTCCGGAGGATCCGTACGGCGTCGGGGATCGGAGCTCTCTCTTGGCGGGCCTTCTCCACGGACTCCCGCGCGTCTTCGAGCATCTCCCCCGCCGACGCCTTCAGGGACTCCTGCAGGCCACCGACAATGCCGTTGACCTCCACCAGGAGCTTGTGCACGTGGTCGTACTGTCCCGCGTCCGTCGCCTTCCCGGCGGCAGCGATTTTCGCTTCGGCGGCCGAGACATCGATGTCCGCCCTCTTGAGATCGAGGAGCTTCTCCCTGATTTGCGCCGCCTCCTCCGTAAGGCCCTTGATCCGCTCCAGGTCCTTCGGCTCGAGCCGGTCCGCGACCAGCCGCTGGACATCGAGGGGTTGCCCGACGGCGATCGCGTCCTCAACCTCCTTGATCAGCTCCCGGGCCCTGATCGCATCCACGCGGCTCGCTCCGATGTGGGCGACGATCGTCTCCATCGTCGTTCGTACGACCGCGCGGTACCGAGCCTCCCTGGCGCCCTCCGCGGCGTGCCGTGCCTTCTGGACGGATCGCTTCGCGGCCGCCACCTCGCCGGCGGCGATCGCCTCCTTCGCGTCCTTGACGTGGAGGTCAAACTCCTTGGCGTCCGCGCCGATTTTCAAGAGGTCCTCCGAGTCGAGCGAGAGGGAAGCGAGGCCGTCTTGGAGCCGCCGGAGGACGGCTGCCTCTTTGACGAGCTCAACCGCCTCTTTCGCGAGGCTCCGTGACTTCGCGAAGTCGCGGTCTTGGAGGGCGGCGGTGGAGGCCGTGATCGCGTCGCGTGATCGGGAAACGTCTCCGCCCCGCCGCTCCTCCTTCCGAAGCTCCCGCTCGGCGAACCGGATCGGCACTTCCGCGGCGGCGAAACGGCGCGCCTCGCGGATCGCGACGCCCGCCAGACTCGCGAACTTCTGGACGTCCGCATAGATGCCCTTCCCAAGGGCCTCGCGGGCTTGGGAGAGGATGTCGCGGGCCTCGGTGAGGTCGGCCCCCGCCTTGCGTGCGGCCTCCGCATTCGCCTGCCCCTTCTCGAGGAACGCCTCGGCCCGGCTGTACTTCTGCGCGTCGCTCGCGGTCTCGATCGCCGCGTCCCCGTGCCGGTGGGCCTCGCCGAATGCCCCCACCGAGGCCGCCTTTCGCGCGTTCGCCAGGGCCTCCTCGGCTCGGGAGGTGTCCGCGCCACGCTCCTTCGCGTGAGCGACTTGTTTCGCCGCACGGTCGATGAGGGACCGGACCTGCTTCGCCTCGCGGACCTCGAGGGCCTTGAGGGAAGCCCGGGCGAGGAGTTTCTCCACCTCCCCGAAGGCGCCCTTCCCGGCTGCCTCTCGGGCCAGCTCGAGGTTTCGGCCCGACACCACCGTGTCGATCCCGCCCTCGCGCACCTGCTGAATTCGTGCCTCCGCCCGCGCAATCTCCGCCTCGACCTGCGCCCGGCGGCGCACGATCTCGACAGCTCGTTTCGCGGCCCGAGCAAGGTCGAGGGCGCGGGGGCGGTCCCCGCCAAGCTCGCTGCGCTCCGCGGCCTCGATCAGCTGCTTCGAGGTGGACACGTCGAGCCCCTTCGCGGATTCGGCCGCCTGGGCTCGACGAGCGGTGTCCAAGGCGACCCGGACCTGGCCCTCCCCCGCCCGCGGGGAGGGGGCCTGGAAGATGTGCGTCCCGCACGCAAGGCACGCGTCGGCGCCGTCCCTCAGGGGGGTCTCACACATCGAGCACGCGGGCATTGGAAACTCTCGCGAGATGGAGTGAAACGGATGAGACTGGCGTCGAAAGAGGGGCAGGTTGTATAAAAATGATGGCGGAAATTATCATCGAGGATAGCGATATGGCATTTTCGCGCGGCGGCGAATCGCCTCACAAACCTTATTGCACGTCGGTCCTCTCGTCGCGGCGTGGGGCACTTCGCGGACGGGTCGCCAACCCACGGACTCGTGGGCAAAGCCGTCGTGGACACGGAGGGGATCGAGCTCGGATACGTGATGACGGCCGACGACCGGTTCCTGACCGTCGGGGAGGGGCCGATGGGCTCCCTGCGGATCGGGAAACGCTTCATCGACCGCATCGCGGACCGGGTCATCCTCAAGGGCACCCTCGTGGAGATGTTCACCGGCCTCAACGTGATCGATTCGACCGGGGAGTTCGTCGGGATCGTGCGGGACACGATCGAGACGGAGGACACCTGGGACTCCGTCCTCGTCGAGGATGAGGATGGGGAGACCGTCGTGGTCGTCCTGGAGGACATCAAGGCGATTGACGAGTTCGTGGAGCTGGATGTCGGGCGGGACGAATTGTACCAGTCCAGCGGGGGCTGACCGCCGGTCCTAGGGCCGAATGAGCCCCAGCAGGAACGGGAGCCCCATGAGCGCGAAGCTGAGCAGGTAGAGGGGAAGGATGACCCACCGGCGCACCCTCGTGAGGACCTCCATCGGGATCGGTGGGCGGACGCGCGCGGCCCGCCACCTCCCCGCAAGGTTCACGTACGCGAAGAGCCCGAGGGACATCAGCAACCCCAGCGCCGCCCCGAGCCCGAACAACCAGCCGAAGTAGAACGGCGTGGCTTGGTAGACGTAGTACACGTCCCTGGCGATCCAGTCCGTGCACACGAGCCGGTCGCTGCACCCTTCCGTCATGAAGCTGCGGAGGTTGTCCATCTTCTGCTCGTACACGTCGCCGAGGGTCTCCGGGGTGCTGTTGCCGCCGTACGCGAGGGTCCTCCACAGGATCACGGACTCGGTCCGGTTGATCAACTGGGCGATGTATTCGTACTGGAATTCCATCGACCGATCCGGCGTGCGCTCCCACGGGACGTACGCGGCGTACATCCCCTCCGTCAGCCCAAGCCGCCGCATTCCGGCGACCGCCTTCGTAAGTTCCGAGATCATGTTCTCCGGCTTGTTGACCTCGTACGCATTGCGGATGTAGCCCCCGACTTCGCGCTCGTAGGCAAAGTTCACCACGATTGCTCCGTACGCGGCGAAGGCGATCGTCGCCACGAGGACGAGGATGAACAACAGACCATACTTCGCGGACCCGCCCATGACCCACCTCGTGTGCGATGGCCGCTCCGGTATATAGCCGAGGGGCGGGCTTAGGCCGCCGACTCGGCTTCCTCCCGGCGGGCCTTGACAACCCGCGACTTTCGCAGGGCCGCGTCCC
>Ga0209157_1003755_pt1 | contig 11548 bp, 10 predicted proteins | sample GraSoiAngelo_135_FD_185892 | JGI IMG/M metagenome (GOLD analysis project Ga0209157, IMG submission 185892) | Grasslands soil microbial communities from the Angelo Coastal Reserve, California, USA - 14_0929_05_40cm (SPAdes) (version 2) | ecosystem: Environmental > Terrestrial > Soil > Grasslands ... | reverse complement strand
TCAGATCTCTCGAGGACGCCAGACGATTTTCCAAAGAAATAGGATACCCCGTCCTCATCCGTCCGTCCTATGTTCTCTCAGGCTCGGCCATGAACGTCGCTTTCAACGAGGCGCAACTTACTGGCTATATTCGAGAAGCGGCACGTGTTTCTCGGAAGAATCCCGTTGTCATCTCGAAGTTTCTGACGGGGGCGAAAGAGGTTGAAGTTGACGGAGTTTGCGATGGCTCAAGAGTCTTCATCGGTGCAATTATCGAGCATGTGGAAAATGCCGGGGTCCACTCGGGCGACGCGACAATGACCATACCGACCCTCTCAATAACCGGAACGGTAAGAAGAAAGATGCTATCCTATTCGAGAAGGATCGCTAGAAGCCTCAAGATCCGCGGACCGTTCAACATCCAATTCCTCGTCAAGAATGGGCAGGCTCTGGTTATCGAGTGTAACCTTCGAGCCTCCCGAAGTATGCCATTCGTATCCAAGACAATTGGAACCAATCTGATGGATCTGGCTGCGGAGGCCATAACTAACGGCAGCATAAAGCAGGGCGAGGGAATTCACAGAAGAATCGGAGTGAAAGCACCTCAATTCTCCTTCACAAGATTGGACAAGGCAGACCCTGTGACAGGGGTCGAAATGGTGTCGACCGGAGAAGTGGCTTGTTTCGGTGAAACTTTCCAAGAAGCCTTCATCAACGCCTTGATTGCGAGCAACTTCTACATTCCAAAGAAGGACGACGCCATTCTCATCTCGATGGGTGAAACGAGAAAAGGAATACTCCCGTATGCTAGAATGCTAGCGCGAGCAGGCTACAGGATATTCGCGACACAGCATACGGCGGAAGAGTTTTCGAAGAACGGAATCGAATGCAGGATACTGTACAAGGTAAGCGAGAAGAAGAAACCGAACATAATGGATTACCTCCAAAGCAGAGAGGTTCGACTCGTAATCAATATTCCAAGCCACGAAGGGGACCCCTCATCTCATCGAATTCTGAAAGACGAATATCTCATCAGAAGAAAGGCGGCCGAATTTGGGATTCCGATCGTGACCAATCTCGAATTGGCCAGAGCACTGACTAAAGTACTCGTCCGCCATAATGCTCGCTTACAATCGAGGACTCAATCCAGGACAGAGACTTTCGTAACTTCTAGTATCGGGCCCGTCCCCGTCTCCATTCCTCAGACAAACTAGGATTCACTTTCCATCGTGAAGGTATCCTCCGTTGCTATCGTGAGCCCGGCCTAGAAAATCTCCTCCGACGATTCCGACCACTGTCAATGAGAGGGCGAACCCGGGACCGGAAACAACTCGTTCTTCCACGCCAGGTCTTACCGGTACCTTTATGGAATTGCGGGCTCCAAATTGAGGAAGGAGATCATAGCATGAAACCCCAACCCATCATTCCGTTGCGGGTGTATGACGACATGGAAGCCGCCCAGCGGTTCCTCGTGGACGTCTTCGGATTCAAGCAAGGTCAACTCATTCGAGATTCCAGCGGTCGGCCATTCCACGCCGAAGTACACACTGGCGACTCCGTAATCTGGATCCACCGCGTCGACCCCGAACACAGGCTGGTCTCGGCCCGGTCCCTGCCCGCGCAACCAGGCGGTCTCGTTGTCTTCGTCGATGATGTGGACGCTCACTATCATCATGCTAGAGGCGCCGGGAGCCACTATCGATTCTCCGCCGACGGACCAACCGTACGGCCACGGGAGTATTCGACCCGGGACCCGGAGGGGAACCTCTGGTACTTCGCGACGCGACGTTAAAACGGTCTCTCTGACCTGACCTCCACGTGGACTTAGTTGATCTGCTCGCCGGTTCCTCGAGATTGCCTGACTGAAGCGACTGAGGGAGAGCGGTTAGCCCAATTCGCCGTCAGAGGATATCAAGGCAATTTGTCCACGTTCAGTAACTCGAAAGGCAAATTGATAAGGGACTGGACCTGCCAGACTCGCCGCTGGCGGTCAAATGTTCACCTGCACGAAGTGTGACAAACGGGAATTCCAGCTGACACAGCTCTCAGAAATGAGGTTACTCGCAGAGTGTCCGTCATGTGGTGCCTCGTTTATCATGGACACGGTGACGGAGAAGAGGCCTAGGGTGGAAGCATCAGACCCAAATCAGCATATCATTTGGGACTGGAAAGTTGAGAAATGGGTTCCCGCGAAGAGAAACTGACCTTCTAAGACCGCTGATCTATTGGCACATACGGAACTTGGGCGGGTCCCACGTATTCTGTCAGAGGTCTGATGAGTCTGTTGTCGGCGTACTGCTCATAGATATGCGCGATCCAACCAGATACCCTGTTGCAGGCAAAGACGGCAGGCATCAAGTCCTTGGGCACTCCAAGCGCGTTTAGTACGACCGCCGCGTAGAATTCGATATTAGGCCATAACTTCCTCTTGTCCATAACGACCCGCTCCACTTCTTCGGCAATATCGAGCCACTTCCTGCTTCCGCCGCGTTCTTCAGCCATTTTTTCTGCGATGTTCTTCAGTATTCTGGCCCTCGGATCGTAGGTCCGATAGATTCTGTGACCGAACCCCATTACCCTCCTGCCCGCGGCTAGCTCACGCTCAACGTATCCCTCAACTTTTTCCATAGTCCCAATCTCTTCGAGCATCTCCATTACGCGCTGGTTTGAGCCTCCGTGGAGGGGACCCGCCAGAGTGGCGATGGCGCTTGTGACCGCTCCTCCGAGGTCGGCGAGGGTGGATATTGCTACTACGGCCGCAAAGGTAGAAGCGTTCATTTCATGGTCTGCGTAGAGGACGGAGAGGGTGTCAAAGGCTCCTCTCGACACTTCATCAGGTTTCTTTCCCGATAACCCGTAGAGAAAATTCGCAGCGTGCCCCAGCCGTGGATCGGGCCTGATGGGGGCCTTTCCTTTTCTTATTCGTTCGTAGCTGGCTACGATGGTCGGAAGAGTAGATGTGAGTTGTAGAGACTCGCGGCGGTTAAACTGGTCAAACGTCTCTCCTTTTTTCCTAGGGAACGTCGCCATGTAGGAGACAGCTGTTCGGGCAACCTCCATAGGGATCGCCCCCTTCGGTATCCCCCTTAGAAGTTTCAGGACTTCCCTTGGGAGGGGACGATGAGCTGTGAGTTGTCGTTTGAATTCTGAGAACTGGGCCTTGTTTGGAAGGTTTGCGTTCCAGAGTAGGTAGGTGACCTCTTCGAAGTTCGATTTTGCCGCGAGTTCGTTAATATCAATCCCTCTATACCGGAGGATTCCTTGCTGTCCATCGATGAATGTGATAGAACTCTTCGCAATAACAACTCCTTCCAGACCCTTCTCGATCTCAGTTGTTATCAGTTTCACCATTGAACCGTTGGAATGGTATTGCTGGTAGCACGGATTCTAGTCCTAGTTAAGGAATATCAATGACGCGAGGAACGCGTCGAAGCTTCAACTCGGCCAGGATAGCCGAGAAAGCCTTTTTCAACGGCAATTCGACGATCCTCCCAGCGAGAGAACTTTCATGACGACAACAGTGCACAAGATCGCAGTTCTACCTGGAGATGGAATTGGGCCAGAAGTTGTCGATGCCACGCTTATGGTCTTAGACGCCGTCCAGAAAACCGGACTAGTACACTTGGAATATCTGAAGGGCGATGCTGGATTCGACTCCATCAAGAAATTTGGTACAAACTTGCCGGAGAAAACGGTTGAGATGATGAAGCGAACGTCTGCATGTCTAAAGGGCCCGATGACGACGCCTGAGGAACCTGGAACTCCTCGGAGCGCCGCGGTGACGATGCGCTCTCTCTTCAATCTGTATGCTAACGTTCGCCCTGCGCGGACCCTTCCAAACGTGACCGCTCTGAATCCTGGAATTGACTTGATAGTGGTGAGGGAGAACACTGAAGGATTGTATTCTGGGAAGGAATTCGAAGTTACCCCTGGGGTCGGTGTGGCGATGAAGATTATCACCCGAGCTGCCTCGGAGAGAATCGCGAAATTCGCGCTCGATCTCGCGATGAAAAGGAGAAAGAAGGTTGCGTTCGTCCACAAGGCAAACATTCTGAAGATCACGGATGGCATCTTCAAACAATCAGTCCTCGACGTCGCTAAGGACTATCCAGACGTTGAGCTTGAGGATCTACACATTGACGCTGCGGCCATGCAGCTGATCAGACGACCGGAGAGCTTTGATGTGATGGTGACGATGAATCTCTACGGCGATATTCTTTCGGACGAGGCCGCGGCAGCGGTGGGGGGCTTGGGAGTTGCTGCTGGCGCGAACATTGGTGAGACCTACGGCATGTTCGAGCCCGTTCATGGTTCTGCGCCGAAGTACACGGGCCAGAACAAGGTGAACCCTGTCGCGACTATCGAGGCAGGGCGAATGATGCTTGACTATCTAGGTGAGAGTAAGGCTGCGAATCTAGTTGAGAAGGCTACGACCTCCGTCCTCAAGGAGGGGAAGGTGTTGACTTATGATCTTGGCGGAAAGGCGCGAACTAGTGACGTGGGCAAAGCGATAGCTGAGAAAGTTGTGTCCTTGAAGTAGGATTCTACATTCGTTCGGCAAGTTCTAGGCCTAAGAGCCCTGCAACAGTTTTCAAGACTGTTCTGACGGCTAGGACAAGCGCGACCCTTTGCCATTTGAGTTCGTCGTTGCTAACGTGGGATATGTCGGATTTCTCGTAGAACTCGTGGAACCTCTGGGCAAGAAGGTTGGCGTACAGGCAAAGCAGTGTTGGGTTAAGGTCATCAGCGGCCTTCGAGAAAGTTTCTGGAAACTTGGACAGCTCTAGAACCAGGGCTTGTTCGACGGGATCCTTCAACAGGTCTAGCCTCTTTGGCTCCGCTATCCTCCCCAGCTTCCGGAGAATTCCGGAACTTCTTGTGTAAGCGTAATTGATGAAAGCAGCGCTGTTCGTCTCAAAGTTGAGGACCTTGTCCCAGACAAAGTTTGTTGACTTTATGGCCTCTACCGAGAGAATGGCGTATCTAACGGCTGAAATCGCGATTCTATCTGCCACTCTTTGCCTGATCTCATCGGGAATGCTTGGCGAGCGCTTGTCAACTTCAGACTTGGCCCTGGAAATGGTCTCGTCGAGGACTTGATCGAAGGTCACGTATCGGCCTCGTCGAGCGGACATTCGTTGTCCCTCGAGCATGAGTTGACCGATGGGGAAGTAGATGAATTTCTCAGCCTCTTTCCGGTGCCCGATAATCCAGAATGCGACCTTAACCTGGAGCTGTGCGAGAGACTGTTCAGTTCCAATCACGTTGATGACTCTCCCGGCTCGCCCGAACTTGTACAGCGTGTAGGCTATGTCCCGTGTTGCGTAGAGGGAGGTTCCATCGGATCGGATGAGGGTGAGCGAGGGAATCTCGAAAGTGGGGCTTACGCCCAGTTTCTCGCGCAATCCGAATTTTTCAACCGCCTTGGCTACGTCAAGTTCCAGTGCTCCTCCTTTGTTGAAGGTGAATCCGGATTCTTTGAGGCGGTCTAGGAGTTCGGCAACACGTCCTGTCCAGAGCAGATCGCTTTCCCAGTCCCATTCGTCGAAGCGAATTCGAGCCCTTCGCAGGGTCTCCTCGAACCCGGTCAGTACGGTTCGGCTTACCCCTCTCATCAATGCCCGGGTATCAGGGTCGTTTTTCTCGTACTTCCTGATTAGTTCCCCAATCGCATTCTCAGGGTCCGGATCCTGAGAGATCAGCTTGCCTAGGAGATCGAATTCCTTAGGGTATTTGCTTCGGAGGTCTGCGGCTATGCCTACCCATTCGTCGAGGGATTTTGTGGCGGCGCCTATGTCCGCGTCGGAAGCGTTGGTCTTCTTGAGTAGGGCTAGTCGTTTCTTCAGCTCTTCAATCTCGACAAGGGTTGAGGTTACGGAGTAGATTTTTCCGATGAAATGGTCCGGCTTTCCCTCTGGAGTCGGCCCGTTCAGCAGTTTGTAGCCGTAAGCCATGATGGCGACCTGTCTACCGGTGTCGTCTACGTAGAAGTGGGTGCGAACGTCGTGTCCTCGTGCGGAGAGCAGACGTGCTAGTGCGTCGCCGAATATTGAGTTCTTGGCGGTACCTATGTGGATGGGTCTCGCAGGGTTTGCGCTAGTATGTTCTACAATAGTCTTCTCCGGAGCACCTGTTTTGAGGAGTCCGTATTCTGCTCCGGCTCGCTGAACCGATTTGAGAGTGAGTTCTGTGAGTCTTGGAAGGTTTGCGCGGAAATTTACGTAGCCAGGTTCTGTCGCCTCAATTGTTTCGACAAGGTCGAGTTTTGCGAGTTGCTTAGTGATCTCTGCTAGCGTCTTGGCTATTTCAATCGGTTTCCTTTTCTGGATTTTTGCCAATTCGAAGCTCAGTGAGCTGGCAAGATGGCCGAAGGTTGGGTTGGGGGGATCTTCGAGGGTCGACGCGATATCGAGGTCTGGAAGACCATGTCCGGAAGTTTTCCGGAGAGAGAGGTATCCTTTTTTCAGCGCGATCTCACATTCGCGTCTGAAGGATCCGAAAGGATTGGCCTGATCCTGCTTCTCTTGTCTAAGCGTCTGGGCCAAGTCCGGAGTCACACGAGTGTCGCAGGATTCGGCCCAAGCTTCTTATTAGGACATTCGTGAGTCGTCGAATTTGCAGGGGTGCGCTCTTTCGATGTTGGTCGTTAGTCCCTTCGAAGTCCTTTCGATCTTTCTAATGTCGATTCTCGCCGGCCTGGTAGGTGCTGTCTTTGGCCTTGGCGGGGGGATCTTGATTATTCCGTTCTTGACGCTTGTGGAGGGGGTTCCGGTGCCTTATGCTGTGGGGGCCAGTATTGTCTCGGTTGTTGCGACCTCCAGCGCCTCCGCTGCAACGTATGTTCAGGATCGGCTTACTAATCTGAGGTTGGGAATGTTTCTTGAGGTTGGGACCGTTCTCGGCGCTATTACTGGAGCCTTTGTGGCTGCATTTCTCGCTCCCAGGATTCTTCTCGTTCTCTTTGGAATCCTGTTGATCTACGCGTCCACGATCATGATTGTTGGCCGGAGGGTCGATTTTCCATCAGGGGTTGTTCCTGATAGGATTTCTCGGAGGCTTCGGCTGGGCGGTGAATATTTCGATCCTGCCACCGGTGCTACTAGCCGGTATGAGGTGACGAATACTCTTCGGACTCTGAGTATCAGCGGCATCTCTGGTATAGTCTCGGGGCTACTGGGAATTGGTGGGGGGATAATTGGGGTTCCTACTATGAACTTGTTGTCAAAGGTCCCTGTGAAGGTGGCTTCTGCAACTAGCAATTTCATGATCGGCGTAACTGCTGCAGCAAGCGCTTCTGTCTACTTTGTTCGTGGTGATGTGCAACCTTTGCTTGTGGCGCCGTTGATGGTTGGTGTGGTGGTTGGCGCGGCTGTCGGTACGCGGTTGCTTCGGAGGACTCCTCCGCTCAGGGTCAAGCTGCTATTTGCTATCCTACTCGTCACGGTGTCGGTTGCGATGATTCTGAAGGGATTCTTTCCGCAGATAGTGTTGTGATCGGGTTTGGATCTTAACCGGATTGTGGCCCAGTCGTTGCGGGTCGGGGTTCTTGTCAGCGCTGTCTTGAGTCTTCTTGGTCTATCTTTGTGGGCCTTGGGCGGTTTTGGTAGCGTGAGTGTTCCAGTTGTGTTGAGTGTCGGAGTCATCTTTAGACTCGCGTTTGCCGGAGATCTGACGGGAATAGTATATCTTGGGGTGATTGTACTGATCGCAACGCCCATTTTTCGGGTCGCGATCTCGTCGATATACTTCGCCGCTGAGAGGGATCGCGCGTACGCCGGGATCACGATTCTAGTCCTAGGAATGCTCTTGCTCGCCTTGTATTCAGGAGCAGCGGGCTAACCAAGACCGGCCCTCTGTCGGGTTGACACGCTTGGACTGAGACTCTCGACCGCTCCTGCATCGCGAGGTGCGCTGTGCAAGACCCCCCCTTTCAGAGGAGAAAACATGCTGTCTGGCAGCGATTATGGGCGAGTCTCACGATTCAGGGCACAGACCAGGCTTGGATCGCATGCTGTTTTAACGAGTCGTCAAGAAGGGTTTGCTATGCAATTAACGGCCATCCCGCCAGATTCGAAATCAGGGCTGATAATAGCCGATTTCACGATGTTCTTGCTCCCTTAGTCGCCCGCTCTCGGGCACAAGGACTCCGTAAAAGTTATAGGAATTTCTTTTCAGGATCCTCTTTCTGTCTGGGTGGGATTCCGGCCTTGTTTTTTCGAGATGGGTGCGTTATCGGCTTGTCTGGCCTTTTTCGACCCCCGTGGATTCCCCTAGGGATAGGCGTGGATACTAGCGTTCTAGAAATCGCGAGCTTGGATTTGGGATCGGGGCGGATAATGGGCGATTCCAATTCCGGTATTCTCGGAGATGGGGGTTATCTATGGTCTTTCTATCTGTGGTTGGAAGAGTTGCCGGTATTGGAGCACTCGCTTTGCTGTATGACTCGTAAGACAGCAAAAGAAGGAATAAATTGGCGCCGCCGGGTCTGGCTAAGATGGGCAAACGGTTGTCGGTGGCGTTTCAGGGTTTCCACCCTTCAAGCTTCTTGTCCGAAGAGACCGCAAGGCTCCGCGAACTCGCCCAGGACAAGAAAGTGATCTCAGCTGTATCCGGCGGCGTCGATAGCACTGTCGCGACTCTAGTAGCTAGAGAAGCCCTCGGCGATCGCCTATTCCCTGTAATGCTAGACACGGGCTTTCTCCGAGTTGGCGAGCCTGAGCGAGTCAAAGAGAGACTGGGTATGTCTCCAACTTCTCTGAAGGTGCGTTTGGTCCACGCCAGCGGTCGATTCCTCGCCTCGGTAAGGGGAAAAGGAACAGCGGAGGAAAAACGGGAGAAGTTCAGAGAGACCTTCTACCAAGTTCTCAAAGAAGAAGCTGAGAGGGAAGGTTGCGAGTACATTCTCCAGGGAACGATTGCTCCTGACTGGATTGAGACGCAGGGCGGGATCAAGACCCAGCATAATATTCTAGAACAGGTAGGGATAGACCCCGCGTCAACCTACGGCTTCAAGATCATCGAGCCTCTATCTGACCTTTACAAGGATCAGGTCCGAATGCTCGGACGTCATCTCAACCTTCCAAGCGAATTGTCAGAGAGGCAACCCTTCCCCGGACCAGGTCTCCTTGTCCGGTGCATCGGGAACGTGACTAAGGAAAAGATTCGTGTTCTCAAAGAGGCGACAAAGATGGTTGAGACAAGCCTCGCTCCCTTCAACTACGAACAGTACTTCGCGGCGGTAATTGAGAACAAGTTCGCTAAGGGTCACTCGCTCGAGACTGTCTCAGAAACTGCGAGTGAGGCCCTTGGACTTCCAAAGTCCGAGGTCCACGCGGACGTCTTTGAAGACAGGGTAACAGGAGTGAAAGGAGACCAGAGATGCTATGGGCTGCTGGCCGGCGTCAAGCTCTCCGAAGAATCGCGCGAGACCTATGGCTGGCTCCAAGATAGGCTTCGCCAGCTTCAGGCGGGAATAGTGGAAAAGTTCCCGGACATCACCAGAGTAGCAATGCTCGTCAAGGAACGAAGAGGCGGAGGACCCTTATCCATTCTCGTCAGGGCGGTTTCAACTAGGGATTTCATGACTGCTGCAGTGTCCCCCGTGCCATGGAAGATCCTCAAAGATATCGGCCAACAGGTCTTGAAGGAAGAGACCGTGAGCCGTGTCTATTACGACATCACACCTAAACCACCCGGGACCATTGAGTTCGAATAAGACATGACGAAAATACCAGTCGTTTATGTCAAAGGTCAGTACAATCACCTGATTGTCCGAAACCTCAAGGAGCTAGGAGTGGAATCCAAACTATTGACACCATCTGTCCCCCTCGAACAGCTCGAATCGATGAACCCGGACGCGCTGGTAATGGGGGGAGGACCTCAAAGCGTGAGATCCCTCGATCACCTAACTGGCGAGTTGGCGGATGCAGCCCGGCTAATCAGACAAGCTAGACTACCCATGCTCTGTATCTGCGTCACTCACCAGCTACTTGCGACGGCTTTTGGTGGGGTGACCGGGGCCGCCCGGAAACCAGAGTTTGGTCCGGTTGAAATTTCCGTTATCGAAGAAGGCCGAATTCTTGAGGGATTGAAGCCAAGTTTCACCGCGTGGGAGTCTCACAACGATGAGGTGGTAAAGGCACCAGAGGGTTTTCACGTGCTTGCCAAGTCAGACAACTGTGCAATTGAAGCGATGCGACATGACAATAGCCCCGTATTTGGAGTCCAGTTCCACCCGGAAGTCTCTCACACATTGAAAGGCGTAGACTTGTTCAAGAACTTCCTACATATCGTCGAAGAACATAAGCGAACATAGCTCCTTTGCTCGCTGACAATCATTCGAAGGGACAAGCGAGCGCCCAATTTCACCGGGTTCTGAGAGTCTTCTATGGATTCCCCCAAGTAACGGCTACACAGTAGTTAGTGGCCAAGTAGGTCGTTTCTGACGGTCAGAGATTTCCTGCGGAGAAGAGACTGTCTCAGCCCACTCTACGACAAAGTCAACCAGCTGATGGCGGAGCTCTTCGCCCTTAGACTGAGACCGTCTAAGGGTCCTGATATTATCGGCGAGTTGAATCGAACCCAACACATCCTTCGTCCATTTCTCAAAATCCCTCCGTCCAATATGGTACTCCAGAGATTCTAATGGCACGATTTTGAGTGCTTCCAGGAATTCTCCAATTGAGGAGGCGAGTATTCCCGAATATAGTCCAAGACCAGTGTCAAAGTAGAATGACTTGTCCCTTGGAACCGCCATGATCCCATCTACGGTAGCGTCCGCTTCAACCCTGGTATTAGGCCACAGTCGACTTCCGGGCAGAATCTTTGCTCGGTCTCCGAGCGTGCAACCCTGCCCTATTATGGCACTATCAATGGTTACGTTGTCGCCCACGATCGCTCGCTCACCGATTATCGTTGATTTCACTGAACAATTATTTCCGATTTCCGTATGACGAAACGTAACCGTTTGATCCAAGAATGTGCCTGACCGTATCTGGGAATCTTCTTCCAAGACCGTTCCAGGCTGGATCTTAACATCATCTTCAATCTTGGCATCATTGTCGAACCACGACGGACCAGAAATCTGAACACGTTGACCCATCCTGATGTTTCCCCTCACGAAAACCCGCGGTTTAGAATTGCCGAGTGCCCTTGCGTCCATAGGAGCCTCCTGATCTAGCTTGCCTAGGACCCAGCCAGCTCCTCTCAAATAGCCCTTGAGTTCTCCCACGTCCACCCAAAATGACTTGGAAGCGAACCCGAAGAGATGTTCACCTACTCGCATTAGGTAGGGGAACAGGTCGCGAGCAAAGTCCCACTTTTCATCCTCTATGTAATCGACGACATCGGGTTCGAGAATGTAGAAGCCAGTGCTCGCAAGGTTACTAAGCGCTGTGCCTGGTGCCGGTTTTTCTAGAAACTTGACAATTTCCTCCCTCTTCCCCAGAACCGCGATTCCATAAAGGGACGGGTCTTCTACTTCAGTAAGAGCGATGGAGACTTCTCCTCCCCTGTCCAAATGAAAGTGAACCATTTCGGTCAGGGAGATTTCGCTGATTGTATCAGATTG
>Ga0209157_1003754_pt1 | contig 11549 bp, 4 predicted proteins | sample GraSoiAngelo_135_FD_185892 | JGI IMG/M metagenome (GOLD analysis project Ga0209157, IMG submission 185892) | Grasslands soil microbial communities from the Angelo Coastal Reserve, California, USA - 14_0929_05_40cm (SPAdes) (version 2) | ecosystem: Environmental > Terrestrial > Soil > Grasslands ... | reverse complement strand
ACGATTCAGTGCGGGCGGCGCAGCCGCAAGGACTTCGGCAAGATTCCCTCGATCGTCGAGATCCCGAATCTCATCGAGGTTCAGAAGCGGTCGTACGAGACGTTTCTGCAGAAGGACGTCCCGGCGGACCGGCGAGAGGATGTCGGACTGCAGGCGGTGTTCAAGTCCGTCTTCCCCATTGCCGACTACAACGACAACGCCCTGCTGGAGTTCGACTCCTATCACTTCGGTGATCCCAAGTACACCGTCGAGGAGTGCCACGATCGCGGCATGACCTTCGCCATCCCGCTGAAGGTGACGCTGCGGCTGGTGGTGTTCGATCACGACAAGGAAGCGAAGACCAAGACCATTCGCGAGCAGCGCGGCCAGGAGGTCTACCTCGGCGAGCTACCGCTGATGACCGAGAAGGGCACGTTCATCATCAACGGCACCGAGCGCGTGGTGGTCAGCCAGCTGCAGCGCTCGGCCGGCGTGTTCTTCGACGACGACAAGGGCAAGACGCTCGCCTCCGGCAAGCCGCTCTTCTCGGCGTGGGTGGAGTTCGACTTCGACGCCAACGACCTGCTGCACGTGCGCGTGGATCGTCGGCGGAAGATGTACGCCTCCGCCTACCTGCGCGCCTTCTACTTCCTCGAGAAGAGCACGATTCTCTCCGACGAGGAGATCCTCGCGCACTTCTACGACATCGAGGACGTGCTGGGCTTCGAGGACGGCAACGCCTGGGTCAAGGTGCACCCCGAGGCCTCGGTGGGCGCGAAGGTCGCCGACGACATCCGGCCGCCCCGGCATCGCGAGCCGCTCGTGCAGGCCGGCAAAGTCCTCAACGCCAAGCTCGTCGAGAAGCTCGTGGAGGCCAACGTCGAGAAGATCCCCGTGCGCGCCGAGGCGCTGGTGGGCCGGCGCACCGCGTCCAAGATCGTGGACAGCGAGAGTGGCGAGGTGCTCCTCGGCACCAATGCCGAGATCAGCTCCACGGTGCTCTCGCAGCTGATGAGCCGTCGGGTGGCGGCGTTCAAGCTCCTGGTGATGACGCCGGGCAAGATCGACGCCTCGATGTACGAGACGCTCGCGCGCGATCACGTGAAGAACCCCGACGAGGCGCTGGTCGAGATCTATCGCAAGCTGCGGCCCGGCGACCCCCCCACGGTGGAGTCGGCGCGCGCGCTGTTCCGCGGCATGTTCATGGACCCACGCCGTTATGATCTCGCCCGCGTCGGCCGCTTCATGATCAACAAGAAGCTGCAGATCGACGCGCCGCTCAGCATCAAGACGCTGCGGAGCGAGGACATCGTCGCCGTCATTCGGCACCTGCTGATGGTCAAGCTCGGCAGCAAGCCGACGGACGACATCGACCACCTCGGTAACCGGCGCGTGCGCTCGGTGGGCGAGCTGCTCGAGAACCAGTTCCGCGTCGGTCTCACGCGCATGGAGCGCGCGGTGAAGGAGCGGATGTCGATCTCCGACATCACGAACCTCATGCCGCACGATCTCATCAACGCCAAGCCGGTGTCGGCGGTGGTGAAGGAGTTCTTCGGCTCCTCACAGCTCTCCCAGTTCATGGACCAGACGAATCCGCTGGCCGAGCTGACCCACAAGCGCCGGCTGTCGGCGCTGGGCCCGCGCGGTCTGAGCCGCGAGCGCGCGGGGTTCGAGGTGCGCGACGTGCACCCGACCCACTACGGCCGCATCTGCCCGATCGAGACGCCGGAAGGTCCGAACATCGGCCTCATCTCGTCGCTGTCGACGTACGCGCGCACCAACGAGTTCGGCTTCATCGAGACGCCGTACCGCAAGGTCAACGGCGGCCGCGTGACTGACGAGATCATCTTCCTGACCGCGCTCGAGGAGGAGCAGTTCGTCATCGCTCAGGCCAATGCGGAAATCGATCGGTCGGGGAAATTCGTGCAGGAGCGCGTGTCGGCCCGCAAGGGCGGCGAGTTCCGCATGGTCGCGCCGGAAGAGCTGCACTACATGGACGTCTCGCCCAAGCAGCTCGTGTCGGTGGCGGCGGCGCTGATTCCGTTCCTCGAGAACGACGACGCCAACCGCGCCCTCATGGGCAGCAACATGCAGCGGCAGGCGGTACCGTTGCTGCAGCCGGAGGCGCCACTGGTCGGCACCGGCATGGAGCACGTGGTCGCCCGCGACTCGGGCTCGGTGGTGGTGGCGAAGCGGCCCGGCGTGGTGGAGTACGTCTCCGCCGACCGCGTGGTGGTCCGCGCCGAGAGCCGGTCGAAGAAGGCCGACCCCGTGCAGGATCTGCCGCTCGACATCTACAACCTGACGAAGTACCGGCGCTCGAACCAGAACACGTGCATCAACCAGAAGCCCATCGTGAAGAAGGGGGCCCGCGTGTCGCAGGGCGACATCGTCGCCGACGGGCCGGGCACCGACCAGGGCGAGCTGGCGCTGGGCCGCAACGTGCTCGTCGCGTTCATGCCGTGGGGCGGCTACAACTTCGAGGACGCGATCCTCGTCAGCGAACGGCTGGTGAAGGACGACCGCTTCACCTCGATCCACATCGAGGAGTTCGAGATCCAGGCGCGCGACACCAAGCTCGGCAAAGAAGAAGTCACAAGGGATATTCCGAATGTTTCCGAGGAAGCCCTTAAAGATCTGGACGATTCAGGAATCGTTCGGATCGGCGCGAAAGTAAAGCCGAGCGATATCTTGGTCGGCAAGATCACGCCGAAGGGCGAGACGCAGCTGACGCCGGAGGAAAAGCTGTTGCGCGCGATCTTCGGCGAAAAGGCCGGTGACGTGCGCGACACCTCGCTGACGGTGCCGCCGGGCATCGAAGGCACCGTCGTCGACGTGAAGGTCTTCTCGCGGCGCGGCGTCGATAAGGACGAGCGCGCCAAGTCGATCGAGGAGGAGGAGATCGGCCGCCTCGAGAAGGACTATCAGGACGAGATCGCGATGGTCGAGATGGAGCGCGACCAGAAGCTCAAAAATCTATTGGTCGGCAAGACGTCGCTCAACGAGCTGTTCGATCCGACCAACAAGGTGAAGCGCGTCACCAAGAAGGGCGACAACATCGAGCGGCCCGACCTCGACAACTTCTCCTGGAACGAGCTGAAGAAGATCAAGGTGAAGGAGGACGAGGGCCTCGCGCAGATGATCCGGCGCATCGAGGAGCTGGCCGAGGAGCAGATCGGCATCTACGACTCGATGCTGGAGGATCGCATCGGTCGCCTGCGCCGCGGCGACGACCTGCCGCCGGGCGTGATCAAGATGGTGAAGGTCTACGTGGCCGTGAAGCGCAAGCTCTCGGTCGGCGACAAGATGGCCGGCCGTCACGGCAACAAGGGCGTCGTCTCCAAGGTGCTGCCCGAAGAGGACATGCCGTTCCTCCCCGACGGGTCGCCGGTCGAGATCGTGCTGAATCCGCTCGGCGTGCCGTCGCGTATGAACGTGGGCCAGATCCTCGAGACGCATCTGGGCTGGGCGGCGCGCGCGCTCGGTCTGTGGGTGGCGAGCCCGGTGTTCGACGGCGCCACCGAGGGCGAGATCAAGGAGCACCTCACGCAGGCGGGCTTGCCGACCACCGGCAAGACCGTGCTGTACGACGGCCGCACCGGTAAGCCCTTCCACCAGGAAGTGACGGTGGGACAGATCTACATCTTGAAGCTGGCGCACCTGGTCGACGACAAGATGCATGCCCGCTCGATCGGGCCGTACTCGCTCGTCACTCAGCAGCCCCTGGGCGGCAAGGCGCAGTTCGGTGGTCAGCGGTTCGGCGAGATGGAGGTGTGGGCACTGGAGGCGTACGGTGCCGCTCACACGCTGCAGGAAATGCTCACCGTCAAATCGGACGACGTGGAGGGACGCAACCGCATCTATGAGGCCATTGTGAAGGGCGAGAACTTCCTCGAACCCGGCACGCCGGAGTCGTTCAACGTGCTGGTGAAGGAGCTCCAGTCCCTCGCGCTCGACGTCGAGCTGGTGACCAAAGACGGAAAGAAAGCCTAAGGAGAATACTGAATGTTGACGGATCGGCCTTTCGGCAGCCTGATCAGAGAGGACAAGCCTACCAAGGACCTGTGGGGCATCCTCGATCGGCATGCGAAGCCCATCACGTTTGACGCGATCCGGATCAAGCTCGCCTCGCCCGAGAAGATCCGCGGGTGGTCGCACGGCGAGGTGAAGAAGCCGGAGACCATCAACTACCGGACGTTCAAGCCCGAGCGCGACGGCCTGTTCTGCGCGCGCATCTTCGGGCCGACCAAGGACTACGAGTGCGCGTGCGGCAAGTACAAGCGCATGAAGTTCGCGGGCGTCGTGTGCGACAAGTGCGGCGTCGAGGTGACGCGCGCGCGCGTGCGCCGCGAGCGCATGGGCCACATCGAGCTGGCCTCACCGGTCAGCCACGTGTGGTTCTTCAAGGGACTGCCCTCGCGCATCGGCCAGCTCCTCGACATGTCGCTGCGCGAGCTCGAGAAGATCCTCTATTTCGAGGAGTACGTGGTCCTCGAGAGCAGCATCGAGACGGTCGGCAAGGTCGCCGGCATCAAGAAGAAGGACCTCATCAGCGTCGACAAAGTCCGCAAGCTCCAGGAGGAGCACGGCCCCAGCGCGCTGAAGGTCGGCATGGGCGCCGAGGCCATCCGTGAGTTGCTGCGCGACATGGACCTGGACTCGCTCGCTCGCGATCTGCGCGCCCAGATGCTGGGGGAAACCTCGATCCAGAAGCGCAAGAAGATCGTCAAGCGCCTCAAGGTCATCGAGGCGTTTCTCAAGTCCGGCAACCAGCCGGACTGGATGATCCTCGAGGTCGTTCCGGTCATCCCGCCGGAGCTGCGCCCGCTGGTGCCTCTTGATGGTGGTCGGTTCGCGACCTCCGATCTGAACGATCTGTATCGGCGGGTCATCAACCGCAACAATCGTCTCAAGCGTCTGATGGATTTGAAGGCGCCGGAGATCATCATCCGCAACGAGAAGCGGATGCTGCAGGAGGCCGTGGACGCCCTCTTCGACAACGGCCGGCGCGGCCGCGTGATCACCGGGCCGAACAACCGACCGCTGAAGTCGCTGTCGGATACGCTCAAGGGCAAGCAGGGCCGGTTCCGGCAGAACCTGCTCGGCAAGCGCGTCGATTACTCCGGCCGTTCGGTCATCGTCGTCGGTCCGTATCTGAAGCTGCACCAGTGCGGCCTGCCGAAGAAGATGGCGCTCGAGCTGTTCAAGCCGTTCATCCTGCGCAAGCTGGAAGAGCGGGGCATCGCGTCGTCGATCAAGGCCGCCAAGAAGTACGTGGAGAAAGAGCGGCCCGAGGTGTGGGACATCCTCGACGACGTCATCCGCGAGCACCCGGTGCTGCTGAACCGCGCCCCGACGCTGCACCGCCTGGGCATCCAGGCCTTCGAGCCGATCCTCGTCGAGGGCAAGGCCATCGAGATCCACCCGCTGGTCTGCACGGCATTCAACGCCGACTTCGACGGCGACCAGATGGCGGTGCACGTGCCGCTGTCCATGGAGGCGCAGCTGGAGGCGCAGGTCCTGATGCTGTCCTCCAACAACATCCTGTCGCCGTCCAACGGGGCGCCCATCGCGGTGCCGACGCAGGACATGGTCCTCGGCATCTACTACCTGACCAAGGAGCGCCTCAGCACGCAGGAGCGCCCGGTGCGCGGCGAGGGTCGGCTCTTCGCCGACTCCGAGGAAGTGCGCATCGCCTACGACAACGAGGATATCGACCTGCAGGCGCGCATCCGTCTGCGCTACAACGGCGAGTTTCTCGAGACCACGGTCGGTCGCACGCTGTTCAACGAGGTAGTCCCCGAGCCGCTGCGCTTCGTGAACCAGGAGCTGAAGAAGAAGGAAGTCACCGCCCTCGTGAGCCGCTGCATGAATCTGCTCGGCAACGAGGTCACCGTGCATTTCCTCGACGAGCTGAAGGACCTCGGCTTCCGCTACGCGACGCTCTCGGGGCTGTCGATCGGGATCGACGACATGCACATCCCGTCGTCGAAGGAGCGGCACATCACCCAGGCGCGCGACCAGGTGAACGAGGTCGAGCAACAGTACCAGGACGGCGTCATCACGAACGGCGAGCGCTACAACAAGGTCGTCGACATCTGGGCGCATACCACGGAGCTCATCGCGGAGGAGATGTTCCGCGAGCTCGAGGGCGGCGAGCAGGGCGGCGAGTTCAACCCGATCTACATGATGGCCGACTCCGGCGCGCGGGGCAGCAAGCAGCAGATCCGCCAGCTGGCCGGCATGCGCGGTCTCATGGCCAAGCCCTCGGGCGAGATCATCGAGACGCCGATCACCTCGAACTTCCGCGAGGGCCTCACGGTCCTCGAGTACTTCACCTCGACGCACGGCGCCCGCAAGGGTCTGGCGGACACGGCGCTCAAGACGGCCGACTCCGGGTACCTGACGCGGCGACTGGTCGATGTCTCGCAGGACGTGATCGTCAGCGAGTACGACTGCGGCACCGTGAAGTACATCGACGCCACGCCGCTCGTCGAGGGCGGTGACATCATCCAGTCGCTCAGGGACCGCATCCTGGGCCGGGTGGCCGCGGAGGACGTCCGCGACCCGCTGTCGAGCGAGATCATCGTCCAGGCCAACAACGAGATCATCGAGGAGACGTCGCAGAAGATCGAGGACTCTGGCCTCGAGCGGGTGCGCATCCGCTCGGGCCTCACCTGTGATACCAAGCGCGGCATCTGTGTGCTGTGCTACGGCCGCAACCTCGGCTCTGGCCGGCTGGCCGAGCTGGGCGAGGCGGTCGGCATCATCGCCGCGCAGTCGATCGGCGAGCCGGGCACGCAGCTCACGATGCGGACCTTCCACATCGGCGGCACGGCCAGCCGCGTCGTCGAGGCCTCCAAGCACGAGGCCAAGAGCGCGGGCGTCGTGAAGTTCCACAACCTGCGCACGGTCGTGAACCGCGACGGCGATCTCGTGGCCACCAACCGCAACGGCGAGATCGGCGTGGCCGACGAGCGCGGCCGGGAGCGCGAGCGCTACCCGGTCGTGTACGGCGCCAAGCTGAAGGTCAAGCCGGAGCAGAAGATCAAGCAGCGCACGGTGCTCGTCGAGTGGGATCCGTTCACCAACCCGATCCTCACCGAGTTCACCGGCAAGGTGCAGTACCAGGACATCGTGGAAGGCGTGACCGTGCGCGAGGAGTTCGACGAGGTCACCGGCCTCGCGCGCAAGGTCATCATCGAGGACGCCGAGGGCCGGCTGCAGCCCGGCGTCATCATCAGCTCGGGCGACAGCGCGGCGCCCACCACGGACCGCCACCGCTATCCGCTCCCCGTGGGGGCCAACCTCTCGGTGGCCGACGGCACCGACGTCTTCGCGGCCGACATCATTGCCAAGATCCCGCGCGAGACGACCAAGACCAAGGACATCACCGGCGGTCTGCCGCGGGTGGCCGAGCTGTTCGAGGCGCGCAAGCCCAAGGAGCAGGCGGTCATCACCGAAATCGATGGCCGGGTCGAGATGGGCGGCTTCGTGAAGGGCATGCGGAAGATCGTGATTCGAGCGGATAACGGTGAAACGAAGGAGTATCTAATCCCTCGCGGAAAACATATCAGTGTTCACGAGGGAGATCGTGTCAAGGCGGGAGAAGCCCTGATGGATGGCTCGCCGAACCCGCACGATTATCTCGCCGTGCTCGGTGACCGCGAGCTGCAGCGCTACCTCGTCAACGAGGTGCAAGAGGTCTATCGGCTGCAGGGCGTGACCATCAACGACAAGCACATCGAGATCATCGTGCGCCAGATGCTGAGGCGCGTGCGCATCGAGGAGGTCGGCGACACCGAGTTCGTGGTGGGCGAGCTGGTCGACAAGTTCGTCTTCCAGGAGGAGAACGAGCGTGTGCTGTCGCAGGGCAAGCGCCCGGCCACGGCCAAGCCCGTGCTCCTCGGCATCACCAAGGCGTCGCTGTCGACCGACAGCTTCATCTCGGCAGCGTCGTTCCAGGAGACGACGCGGGTGCTCACCGAGGCGGCGATCTCCGGCAAGACCGACGATCTGCGCGGTCTGAAGGAAAACGTCATCGTCGGCCGGCTCATCCCGGCCGGCACCGGTCTCGGCAACTACACGCGCGTCGAGGTCCTCACGCCGGGTGGCGAGGCGGTGAAGCCGCTCGATCAGGTGCTGAGCTTCGACCCACCGCCGACGGAAACGCCGGAGGGCGACGGCTCGGTCGCCGCTGCGGTCTAAATGGCCTTCAAGATTGACTTGGTGGGGTCGTTCGGTTATAACGTGAGAGTTTTGTCGCCGTGTGCGGCGACGGAGAGCCATGCCGACGATTAACCAGCTCGTTCGCTACGGCCGGGAAGCGGTGCGTAAGAAGTCGAAGACGCCCGCGATGCAGGCGTGCCCGCAGAAGCGGGGCGTGTGCATCCGCGTCTACACGACCACACCGAAGAAGCCGAACTCCGCCCTCCGCAAGGTGGCGCGGGTACGGCTCACGAACGGGCTCGAGGTCACGTCGTACATCCCCGGTGTCGGCCACAACTTACAGGAGCACTCGATCGTGATGATCCGCGGCGGCCGCGTGAAGGATCTGCCGGGCATTCGCTATCACATCATCCGCGGCTCGCTCGACACCGCCGGCGTGACCGGTCGCAAGCAGAGCCGCTCGAAGTACGGCGCCAAGGCGCCGAAGGCCGGAGGCGCCTGATGCGGCGCGCGGGCGCGGCCAAGCGAGAGGTGCTGCCGGATCCCAAGTACGGCTCCCGGCTGGTGGCGAAGTTCGTCAACATCATGATGATCTGCGGGAAGAAGTCCACGGCGGAGCAGATCATGTACGAGGCGCTGGCCGCCGTCGAGGACCGCAGCAAGCAGGAAGCGCTCAAGATGTTCAAGACGGCCATCGACAACGTCAAGCCCGCGGTCGAGGTGAAGTCCCGCCGCGTCGGCGGCTCGACGTACCAGGTGCCGGTGGAGGTGCGGCCCGATCGCCGCACGTCGCTGGCCATGCGCTGGGTGATCGGTGCCGCGCGGCGGCGCGCCGAGCGCAGCATGTCCGAGAAGCTCGCGGCTGAGCTGCTCGACGCCGCCAACAACCGCGGCACGGCCGTGAAGAAGCGCGAGGACACGCACAAGATGGCCGAGGCCAACAAGGCGTTCGCGCACTATCGCTGGTAGCGGCAAGTCCACACAGAGGGGGGCCGAAACCTGGTCCCCCTCTTCGCGTGTAAAGCAGAAAGAAAGCAGAGGACGACGTGGAGCGGCAGTACTCGCTGGAGAGGACGCGCAACATCGGCATCATGGCCCACATCGACGCGGGCAAGACGACGACGACCGAGCGCATCCTCTATTACACCGGGCGCTCGTACAAGATCGGCGAAGTCCACGAAGGCACCGCGACGATGGACTGGATGGTGCAGGAGCAGGAGCGCGGGATCACCATCACCTCCGCCGCCACCACCTGCTTCTGGCGCGACTGCCGCGTCAACATCATCGACACGCCCGGCCACGTTGACTTCACCGTCGAGGTGGAGCGCTCGCTGCGCGTGCTCGACGGCGCCGTGGCCCTGCTCGACGCGGTGTCCGGCGTCGAGCCGCAGACGGAGACGGTGTGGCGCCAGGCCGACAAGTACCGGGTGCCGCGCATGGTCTTCGTCAACAAGATGGATCGCGTCGGTGCCGATTACTACCGCTGCATCGACATGCTGAGGACCCGCCTCGGCGCGCACCCCGTGCCCATCCACATTCCGATCGGCCGCGAGGACCAGTACCGCGGCCTCGTGGACCTGATCGATCAGACGGCGATGGTGTGGGACGACAACGACGACACACTCGGCAAGGAGTTCAAGAAGGTCCCCGTCCCCATCGACCTCGCGGACACCGTGAAGGAGTATCGCGAGAAGATGATCGAGGCCCTCGCCGAGGTCGACGACCACCTGATGGAAAAATATGTGGGCGGCGAGACCATCAGCCCGGCGGAGCTGAAGGCGGCCGTGCGCAAGGGCACCATCGCCATGAAGCTGTTCCCCGTGCTCTGCGGCTCCGCCTTCAAGAACAAGGGCGTGCAGGCGCTGCTCGACGCCGTCATCGATTATCTGCCGTCGCCGCTCGACATTCCGCCGGTGCAGGGCATCAATCCGGAGACGCGGGAGACGGAAGAGCGCAAGGCGTCGGACGAGGCGCCGTTCGCGGCCCTGGCGTTCAAGATCATGAACGACCAGCATGTGGGCCAGCTCGTCTTCTTGCGCGTCTACTCGGGCACCCTCGATGCCTCCAGCGGCGTGTTGAACTCCACCAAGGACAAGAAGGAGCGGGTGGGGCGGCTGCTGCGGATGCACGCGAACAAGCGCGAAGAGGTCGAGGCCATCGCGGCCGGCGACATCGCGGCCGCCATCGGGCTCAAGTACACGACCACCGGCGACACCCTCTGCGATCCCGACAAGCCGATCGTGCTCGAGTCGATGACCTTCCCGGAGCCGGTCATCGCGGTGGCCATCGAGCCCAAGACGCGCGCCGACGAGGAAAGGCTCGGCGTGTCGCTCTCGCGCCTGGCCCTGGAGGACCCGACCTTCCGCGTGACGACGGAAGAAGAGACGTCGCAGACGCTGATCCACGGGATGGGGGAGCTGCGCGAGTTCCGCGTGGAGGCGAACGTCGGCAAGCCGCAGGTCGCCTACCGCGAGACTATCCGCAAGAAGGGTGAGGCCCAGGGCAAGTTCGTCCGCCAGACGGGGGGCCGCGGCCAGTACGGCGACGTGTACATCGAGGTCGAGCCGAACGAGCCCGGTGGCGGCTTCGTGTTCGAGAACAAGATCATCGGCGGCGCGGTGCCGAAGGAGTACGTCCCGGCCGTCGAGAAGGGCATCAAGGAGGCCATGGAAACCGGCGTGCTCGCCGGCTATCCGATGGTGGACATCAAGGTCCAGCTCACCGATGGTTCCTACCACGACGTGGACTCATCCGAGATGGCCTTCAAGATCGCGGGATCGATGGGCTTCAAGGAGGCCTGCCGCAAGGCGAAGCCCATCCTCCTCGAGCCGGTGATGGACGTCGAAGTGGTCACGCCCGAGGAATACATGGGCGCGATCGTCGGCGACCTCAACAGCCGCCGCGGTCGGATCCTCTCGATGGAAGCGCGCGGCAGCTCGCAAGTCATCCGCGCCAACGTGCCGCTCGGCCAGATGTTCGGGTACGCGACCGAGATGCGCTCGATGACACAGGGGCGGGCCACGTACACGATGCAGTTCGCCCGGTACGAGGAAGTCCCGACGGCGATCGCCGAAGAGATCATGGCCAAGGTGGCGGGCAAGCCAGCCGCCCGCGCCGGCACCCGCTAAGAACGAGGCAGAGTCGGAGGAGCGCAGATGGCCAAGGCCAAGTACGAGCGGACGAAGCCGCACGTGAACGTGGGGACGATCGGGCACATCGACCACGGCAAGACGACGCTGACGGCGGCGATCACGAAGGTGTTGCACACGAAGAACGCCAAGATCGCGGTGCGGGAGTACGGCTCGATCGACAACGCGCCGGAAGAGCGGGAGCGGGGGATCACGATCGCGGTGGCGCACGTGGAGTACGAGACGGACAAGCGGCACTACGCGCACATCGAC
>Ga0209157_1003752_pt1 | contig 11553 bp, 8 predicted proteins | sample GraSoiAngelo_135_FD_185892 | JGI IMG/M metagenome (GOLD analysis project Ga0209157, IMG submission 185892) | Grasslands soil microbial communities from the Angelo Coastal Reserve, California, USA - 14_0929_05_40cm (SPAdes) (version 2) | ecosystem: Environmental > Terrestrial > Soil > Grasslands ... | reverse complement strand
GAACCGCCTACGGGACCCATTGACGGTGAAGGGCCGCGAGACGTTCCTCTCTTTGGCGTGTGTGGGCTGCCACACCGTCAAGGGCACGACGGCCGCAGGCAAGATCGGCCCTGAGCTGACGCACGTCGCGAGCCAGAAGAGCATCGCCGGCGGCGTGCTCTCTCCGGTGGACGAGGCGAACCTCACGCGCTGGATCAAAGACCCGCCCGCCGTGAAGCCCGGGACGAAGATGCCGAACTACAACCTATCGGACCAACAGATCCACGACATCGTGCAGTGGCTGCTGACGCTGAAGTGACCGCGAGCTCATTGGACTGTTAGCGCCGCTCGCATCCCCAGCTGATAGTGGCCCGCGATGTTGCAGATGATGACGTACTTTCCCGCCGCAAGATCCGCGGTCACCACCGACACCTTGCCGACGGGAAGGCTCTTCACCTGCTTCACGAGGCCGTCCTCTTTCGCCTTTGCGTCGCCGGTCGTCGGCAGCTGGTCGAAGGGCAGATCGGTCTTGATGAGCTCGAACGAGTGCTCCATGTTGCCCTCGTTCTTGACGCCGAACCGCACGGTCCCGGCCTTCGCGGTGGCGGTGCTCAGCAGCACCCGGTAGTCCTGCATGTGGACCGCGACGTCGACGTCCGCGGGGATGTTGTCGGCCGCCGGTGCGCACGCCGCGATGGTCACGGCGAGGCCCAGGAGCAGCGCGAGGGGAAGTCTCACGAACGCAGCGTACCGCGCTCGCGCCGACGCTGCGTTTCCTCCTCGTACGCGAGCCAGCGGAAGAACGCGAGCGAGACGCCGAGCAGGAAGACCGCGTCGCCGATGACCCACATGAGCGCTCCGCCGATCCGCTGATCCGAGAGCGCGTCGAGTCCGTACCTCGCGGCGCGATCGGCGTAGTGGGGATAGAGCAGCCGCGTCGAGAACGAGAGGATGCCGCCGAGCAGTGTGTTCTGCGCCGCGCCGGCGAGCAGCAGATAGATGATGCGAGCGGCGTAGGGCAGCGTTCCGCGGAACGGCACCGGATCGATGACCACGCTCCAGAACAACAGCCCCGCGCCGAAGAAATGCGCGTGCTCGAAGACGTGGATCCGCGCGTCCTCGACGGCGGCGTCGTAGAGCGACGGCCAGTGCCAGAGATAGACGCCGCCGACGAACAGCAGGACGGCGATGAGAGGATGGCGCAGGAGGTGAACGACAGCCCGCACCGGCCCGCTTCGCGCGAGCGGGCGAACGACGCGCGCGCGCATCCAGTCGGGCAGACCCAGGAGCACGGGGCGCACCGGCTCGCCGATGAAGAGGAGCGGCGGCGCGATCGTCGTGAGGAGCACGTGCTGCAGCATGTGGATGCTGAAGAGGTCGACCGCGAGGACCTCGAGCGCTGGGACGAGCGCGGCGAGGAAGGTCGCGACCCCGAGGAAGAAGACGCCCGTGCGCCATGCCGCCCAGCGCCGCCGCTTCATCCGCCGCACGCCGCGCGCGTAGGCCGCCGCGGCAAGGACGGCGAGGAGGACGGCTAGAGCTTCAATGAGGTGTCCACCATGATCGCGACGAACAGCAGCGCGAGATAGAGGAGCGAGTACACGTAGAGGCCGCGCGCGATCGCACGTCGGCGGGCCGCGGCCGCGCGTATCAGGCGAATGGACCATCCGACGAACACGAGTCCGAGACCGACCGCGGCGACCAGATAGAGGGGCCCGAGGCCGCCGCCCAGGAACAGCAGCAGCGAAAGCGGCACGAGCGAGAGCGCGTAGGTGAAGATGCCCCAGGTCGTCGCCTCCTCGCCGCGGACGACGGGCAGCATCGGAATGCCGGCGCGTTTGTAGTCGTCGCTGATGAGGAGCGCGAGGGCCCAGAAATGCGCCGGCGTCCAGAAGAAGATGATCGCGAACAGGAGCCACGCCGAGAGGTCGAGCGACCCGGTGACCGCGGCCCAGCCGACGAGCGGCGGGATCGCGCCCGCGGCGCCACCGATGACGATGTTCTGCACCGTGGAGCGCTTGAGCCACAACGTGTAGACGAGGATGTAGAACAGCGTGCCGGCGATGGCGAGCGCCGCGGCGAGGATGTTCGCGAACACCGCGAGCACGGCGAACGCGATGATGTTGAGGACGATCCCAAGGCCGATCGCCCACTCGTCGGGCACGCGGTGCGCCGGCAATGGCCGGCGGCGCGTGCGCCGCATGAGCTCGTCGATGTCGCGGTCGAAGTAATGGTTCAGCGCGGACGCGCCGCCGCTCGCGGCCGCTCCTCCAACGAGCGTGGCCGCGAGCAACGAGAACGGCGGCACTCCGCGTGCCGCCAGGAACATGGCGCCGATCGCGGTGAGAAGCAGCAGCGACATGATCGCGGGCTTCGTGAGGGCGACCATGTCCGACACGAGCTCGCGCCTCGGCAGCGCGGGACGCCACGCGACGACGGTGAGCGCGACGGTCAAACACCAGACCAGCGACGCGAGTGCGGGATGCGCGCCGAGCGCCCACGGTGAGAAGCCCGACAGCGGATTGGCCGCGCCGACGGCGATCTGCGCGACGAACGCGACCGCGGTGCTCGACGCGAGCGTGCCGAGGCCGGGCGCCTCGCGGCGATGTCGCCAGGCCTGCCAGCACGCCGCGAGCAGGACCACGCCGACCACGGCGGCGACCCACCGGTGCGCCATATGGATCGCGGCCGCGCCGAACATCGGGAACGCGCCGTCGTCGCAGAGGGGCCAGGTCGTGCACGCGGTGCTCGCATCCGCGCCGCGCACGTACGCGCCCGTGAGCATGAGGACGAACGTGCCGACGGCCGCGGCGAGCAGCAGCGCGGTCCACGGCGCGGCGCGACCGCGTGTGGCGAGGGCGGGCCAATGTATCTCGACCGCGAGCACGGTGAGCACCGCGAGGAGGACCTCCGCGTTCGCGAGATGCGCCGTGACGGCGGTGCTCGGGAGTTCGAGCAGCACGACGATGCCGCCGAGAACCGCCTGGAGGAGGTAGAGCACGCCCCCGGCAACGACGAGCGTGAGCACGCGACGCTGCGCGCGGTACGACGCGATCGTCACAGCGACGAGCGCCGCCAAGCTCAGACCGCCCGCGACGCCGAGGAAGCGGTGGAACCACTCGATGCGCGTCGCCGTGTCGAGGCCGGGCAGGAACTGTCCGTGGCAGAGCGGCCAGTCGGGACAGACGAGGCCCGACCCGCTCACGCGCACGACGCCGCCCCACACGACGACGAGGAAGGACAACGCGAGCGTGACGTACACAAGGAGGCGGTAACGCGGGCCGAAGCTCATGCGGACTTCACGACGTGCTCCCTAGTGGGGCACGTCTTCCTTCAAAGGACGTGCGCTGTGCACGACCGGGATGCGCGCGAAGTTGTAGGGCGGCGGCGGCGAGCTCGTCGCCCACTCGAGCGTGTCGCCCTCCCACGGGTCGTCGTCAGCGACCTTCCCGCCCTTCATCACGATGCTGCTGATGAAGTTGAAGATGAAGATCGTGACCGACAGCGCGATGAGGTAGACACCGATCGTCGCGATGAGGTTCAGGAGACCCCATTCGGGCGACTGTACGTAGTGATAGGTCCGGCGAGGCATGCCCTCGATGCCGAGCTGGTGCATCGGATAGAAGGCGAGGTTGAAGCCGAGGAAGAAGATGAGGAACTGGATCGTGCCGAGCTTCTCGCTCATCAGGCGCCCGCTCATCTTCGGGATCCAGTAATACGCCGCGGCAAAGAAGCTGAAGAGCGCGCCGCCCACGAGCACATAGTGGATGTGCGCGACGACGTAGTACGTATCGGAGAGCTGGATGTCCACCGGCACCGAGGCCAGGAACACGCCCGAGATGCCGCCGATGGTGAAGACCGCGAGGAAGCCGAGCGCGAAGAGCATCGACGTTTTGAAACGCAGCGAGCCGCCCCACAGCGTGCCGACCCACGAGAACACCTTCACCCCTGTCGGCACGGCGATGAGCATCGTCGACGACATGAAGAAGACCTGCAGCACCGGGTCGATGCCGGCGACGAACATGTGGTGCACGAACACGCCGAACGAGAGGAAGCCGATCGCGACGGACGCGTAGGCGATCATCTTGTAGCCGAAGATCGGCTTGCGTGAGAACACCGGGAGCACTTCGCTGATCACGCCGAACCCCGGCAGGATCATGATGTAGACCTCGGGGTGGCCGAAGAACCAGAACAGGTACTGCCAGAGGAGCGGATCGGCGCCCTCACCGACCGAGAAGAAGTTCGTTCCAGCGAGGCGGTCGAACAGCAGCAGCACGCCCGCGACGGTGAGGAACGGCATCGCGAGCACGAGCAGGAAGCTCGTCACGAGGACGCTCCACGCGAAGAGGGTGATGCGATGGAACGTCATGCCCGGTGCGCGCAACGAGAAGATCGTCACGATCATGTTCAGCGCGCCGAAGATCGATGAGAAGCCGAGGACTGTCAGACCGATGATCCACAGGTCCTGGCCGACCTGTGGCGAGAACGGCTTCGTCGAGAGCGGCACATAGGATGTCCAGCCCGCGGCCGGAGGACCGACGAGGAAGCTCGAGTACAGGAGCATGCCGCCCGACACGAGCAGCCAGTACGAGAGCGCGTTGAGCCGCGGGAACGCCATGTCGCGCGCGCCGAGCTGCAGCGGAATGATGTAGTTCGCGAATCCGGTCCACACCGGGACCACGAACAGGAACACCATCGTCGTCCCGTGCATCGTGAACGCGGCGTTGTACTGCTGCGCGGTCAGGATGTGTCCGTCGGGCGTCGCGAGCTGCGTCCGCATCGCGAGCGCGAGCAGACCGCCGGACAGGAAGAAGAAGAAGGTCGTGAAGAGGTAGAGAACACCGATCTTCTTGTGGTCGGTGGTCGTAACCCATTCGAGGATCCCCGTGTAACGGGGTCGGGCGATCGGAAAGGTCTGTTCGGCGGTGGCCATGCAAGTCCATTCCATCGCCCTGCCGTGGGAGTGTCAAATACGCGGACAGATGTGCGGGGCGCGGGACAGCGTCAGCGCGTGCGGATCAGCAGCAGCCTGTCCTGGCCGGACATCGCGCCCCAGACCTCGCCCGGCCGCCCGAGCAGCTGGCGAACGGCTGCGTTCGGCTGAGCATGCGGGTACGAGGTGAACTTCTCCGTGACTGGATCGAAGCGCACGATCGCGTTCGCGCCGAAGTCGGTGAGCCACACGATGTCCTGGTCATCGACGTACACCGCATACGGCATCGGGTTGGCTCCGGGTAGCTTCCACTCCTTCCATACATTCACATGGGCGGAAAAGAAGCCGAGCTGTCCCGCGTTCCACTCGCTCACCCAGATCTGACTCTTCGAGTCGGACCACACGCGGCGCGCGCCCTGATCAGGCGTCGGCGGATCGATCGGCGAAGCGATGTCCTCCTTGAGATCGATCCAAGCGATGTGGCTATTCGCGAGCGAGGCGTAGAAGACCCTGCCGTCGGGCGTGCTGGTGATGCCGTACGGACCCGCGCCACGCGGTGAGGGCAGCACCTTCACGATGCCGGTCTTCGGATCGACGTGACCGAAATAACCGCTCTGTCCGGTGAACCACAGGATGCCGTCGTGATCGAAGGTCGCGGTATTGAGATTGACATTCGGTCCCGTCAGCGGATAGCGCGTGATCTCGTTCGTCTTCGCGTCGACGCGCACGATCGCGTTGAGGCCGCCGTCGGTGATCCATGGGTTTCCATCGGGACCGACGATCACGCCGTGCGGCGCCGATCCCGCGCCGAGCTTCACCATTCGCGTCGCGCCGGTCTTCGGATCGAGGTAGCCGAGCTCGCCGGTGCGTTGCGCCGTGTACCAGACGCCGCCATCGGGCGCGGGCGCGACGTCGTGCGGACCCTGACCGCGGCCGACCGGGAACTCGACGAGCCTCACCGCATTGACATCGGGCGTCGTCGCGGGCGAGCCCGCGGCGGTCGATGCCGGACCTGACGATGGCGTAGCCGTAGCTGGGAAACGCGACGCCGAAGAAAGATCGGGGCCCGACGGACCGCAGGCGGCGGCGAGGGACGCGAGCAGGACGAAGAACCGTGCCGACGTCACTTGTCGATGGATACGGTACGGAGGCGCAGTGAGTTCGACACGACGGTCACCGACGAGACCGCCATCGCAGCCGCGGCAAGCACCGGCGAGAGCAGCCAGCCGGTGAAGGGATAGAGCGCGCCGGCCGCGAGTGGGATGAGCGCGACGTTGTAGAAGAACGCCCAGAACAGGTTCTGCCGTATCGTCGCCACGGTGCGCCGCGCGAGTCGAAGCGCGCGCGGCACGCCGCGCGGATCCCCGCCGACGAGCACGATCTCCGCGGCCGCGATCGCGACGTCGGTGCCGCTCCCGATGGCGATGCCGAGATCGGCGCGCGCGAGCGCGGGCGCGTCGTTCACCCCGTCGCCGACCATCGCGACCCGGTGCCCTTGCTCCTGTAGCTCCGCGACGATCCGTGCCTTTGCCTCAGGCCAGACCTCGGCGCGCACGTCGTCGATCCCGAGCTTCTTCGCGATCGCCTCCGCGGTACGCCGCGTGTCGCCGGAGATGAGCAGCGTGCGCGCGCCGAGCGCCCGGATCTCCCGGATCGCGTCGGCGGCCGAAGCCTTCGGCACATCCGCGGCAGCGAGGACCGCGCCGGGCTGGCCGTCGATCGTCGCGACGAGCGTCGTCCGCCCCTCGGCCTGATGGTGCGCGAGCATGCCGTCGCCGAGACCAGCGAAGCCGTGCGCGCGCGCGAGCGCGGCGTTGCCGACCCAGATGTCGTGCCCTTCGACGACCGCGTGCACGCCGCTGCCGGCGATCGCTTCGAACGTCGTCGGGTCGATGACCTCCAGTCCCTTGGCGCGTGCGTGCTCGACGACCGCCACCGCGAGCGGATGCTCCGAGCGCAGCTCCGCACTCGCGATCAGGCGCAGCGCTTCGTCCTCACCGATGTCGGCGCAGGTCACCCAGTCCGCGACCTCGGGCCGGCCAACGGTCAGCGTTCCGGTCTTGTCGAACGCGACGACGTCGATCTTCTGGGCCATCTCGAGCGCCTGCGCGCTCTTGATGAGGATGCCCCGCGTCGCACCGCGGCCGGTGCCGACCATGATCGCGGTCGGGGTCGCGAGCCCGAGCGCGCAAGGGCAGGCGATGATGAGCACGGCGATGAACGCGGTGACCGCGTAAGCGAAATGCGGCTCTGGGCCATAGATCCACCACGCGATCGCCGCGGTCGCCGCGACGACGAACACGACCGGCACGAAGACCGACGCGATGCGATCGACGAGACGCTGGATCGGCGCCTTCGATCCCTGCGCCTCCTCCACCAACCGGACGATCTGCGCGAGCGCGGTGTCGGCGCCGACGCGCGTCGCGCGGAAGCGGAGCGTGCCGCTGGTGTTGATCGTGCCCCCCGCGACGTCATCGCCCGCGCTCTTCTCCACCGGGATCGACTCACCGGTGAGCATCGACTCGTCGACGGCGGAGTCGCCGGCGATGACGAGCCCGTCGGTCGCGATCGTCTCGCCGGGCCGCACGATGATCACGTCGCCGACCTGAAGCTCGTCGATCGGGACATCCTCCTCCGCTCCGCCGGGCCGGCGCACGCGCGCCGACTTCGCACCGAGGGCGAGCAGACCACGGATCGCGTCGGACGTGTGCGCGCGAGCGCGCGCCTCGAGATATCGGCCGACGAGAACGAGCGCGACGATCGCCGACGCGGTCTCGTAGTACAGGTACTGCTGCGGCTCGAGACCGGCGTTCGCGAAGATCTGGGGCATGAACGTCGCGACGACCGAGATCCCGTACGCGGCCGTGGTGCCGACGACGATGAGCGTGTTCATGTTCGTCTGCCGGTGCCGCGCCGCGCCCCAGGCGTTCACATAGAAGGGCGCCGCGGCCCAGAGCTGCACCGGCGTGGCGAGCGCGAACATCAGGTAGGCGCGCCAGGACGCGTCCTTGAGCCCGCCGATCACGAGATCGGCCATCGAGACGATCATCGTGAGCGACGCGAGCACGGCCGCGACGATGAGACGGCGACGAAGCGACACGAGCTGCGCGCGTCGCGCGGAGCGCTCGCGGTCCTCGACCGCGGCGCGCTCCTTCTGATCGGTGCTGAGCGCCAGCGCGCCGTAACCGGCGCGCTCGACCGCGCGCACTAGCGCGGGAAGATCCGCGCGTGTCGGATCGAGCTGCACGCTGGCGCGCTCGGTCGCGAGATTCACGTCGGCGCTCTTCACGCCGGTCACGCTGCGCAGCGCCGATTCGACGTTCGCGACGCACGACGCGCAGGTCATTCCGGTGATAGCGAGGTCGCGCCGGTCGAGGCTTGCTACCCCCTCCTCAGGGGGGCGGGTAGTGGTGGTCATACGTCAAGTCTAAAGAGCCGGCTTAGCGATTCCCGCCACTCGCTCGGAGCGAACGGGCGATGGCGCGGATGAGCTCGAGGTCGCTCAGGCTCGGGTCCACGTCGCGCGCGTAAGGACGCAGGCGTTCCGCGAGCTGTTTCGCGACGCGCGCGCGGTGATCGGGCGCGAGCTTCGCCTCGCGTGCGACGAACTCGCGCACCAAACGCTGCGCCTCACCGGGAAGGGCGCGCACCGCGACCTCCGCGCCTGCGCCCAGCGGGGTGATCGTGCGAAGCGAGAAGTAGTCGAGCTGCGGTCGCGGGGCTCGGACGACGAACGTCCCGGCCGCGAGATCACCAAGACGCTGCGAGCGCGACGACATCACGATCGCGAGCAGGCCGAGGCCGTAGAAGCTCGGGAGAAAGTCAACGACGCGCACGAGATTGCGGACGAGCACCGCGGTGAAACCGGCGGGCGATCCGTCGTCGGCGATCACGCGAAGTCCGAAGATGCGCTTCCCGATCGTCTGCCCGTTGCCGAGCCACTCCAGGAAGATGAAGTAGCTCCAGGCGACCGCGAAGGTGAGCAGCACCGCGATCCCCACATAGGGGCCCACGGCCGGGAGACCGATCGCTCCGGCGGCCAGGGAGAACAGGAAGAACGCGCCGACAAAGATGAGCGTGGCGAGCATGAAGTCGACCAGCGCGGCGAAGCCACGATTCCCGCCGCCGGCCAAGTCGTAGCGGAGAATGACGTGATCGGCGGTCTCGACTTCGAGCCGCCCGAGCGAGACGGCCATCGGAGCAATGTTACGTTCGCGGCTGCGGCGCGAACATCGCGGCGACCGCGTAGCACACGACCGCGACGAGACCCAGGAGCGTGAAGCCGCCTACAAGCGCGACGATCGTCCCGACCGTCGCGCCGACGACCGATGCCGTACCGTTCACGGCCCAGACCCAGCTCACGAGCGCTGGTTGGCCGACGATCGCGACGAGGCGCGGGAAGATCGTGCCAAGCGGGATTCCGACGATGAGCGCAGCTAAGGCCGCGATCACGACGCGGGCCTCGAGCGGCGCGGCGAGCGTCGCGCTCGTGACGAGCGGTACCCCACCGAGGACGAGCAGCAGCACGACCGCGCTTGCGACAGCGGAGGACCGCAGGCCCACGGGAACGCGCGGCGACACGGCGCTGCCCGCGGCGGCGCCGCCGAGGAGAGCAGCGAGACCGATCGAAAGCGCGAGGGCGGGTTGACCCAGATATAGCGTCAGGCGCTGCAGTAAGACGAGCTCCGCCGCGATGAAGCCGATACCGAGAGCAAGAGCGACAACGGTGCCCGGCGGAAGGGCCTTTCCCGCGGCACGACGAGCGCCGCGATACACGGGAATCAGGACGAAGACGGTGGCCATCGTCAGCGAAAGCACCAGGGTCGTAAGCAACACCGCATACCCATAGGGCAGCTGCGCGCGTCCGGCGAGGATGTCGCTCACTGCAACCGAATCGAAGAAGAAAGGCTTGTCGTCGGTGGGTGGCGCCTCGGCGCTTGCGAGGTCCACCAGCTGACCACCCGGCGCGAGCGGATCGAGAGCGATGCTGAAGCCACGCTGGTCCGCGAAGGTGCGCAGGCGCTGCATGTCGAGCGACGTGAACGGCCCGTTCCGCGTCAGGACAAGACCGAGCAGGCCGTGTTTCAACACGGCGATCGATCGCTCCGGATGGTCGTTGCCGAGTCGGCGCAGCGCACCGTCCGCGATCCCGACCGTCCTCGCGATCTCCGCCGGCGGATCGCGGTACCAACGCGTGATCGCGATGACGCCATCGGGTGTGAGATGCCCGAGGTAATCGAGCATCGCCTCTTCGGTGTACAGGTAGTTCTCGGTCAGCGCGTACGCGCCCGCTGTCAGCGCGGCGAAGCTGTCGACGACGGTGATCGCCAGCACGTCGTAAAGCTCGGGAGAGCGGCGAACGAAGCTCCGCGCTTCGTCCTCGAAGATGTGAACGCGTGGATCGAGGTACACGCCGCCGCTGTACTCGGCATACGGGCCACGCATGAGCGCGACCTCGGTGCGGTTCACCTCGACCGCAGTCACTGACTTCACGCCCTGCCTCAGCGCATTTAGCACATCAATGCCGCCGCCCGGCCCCACGATGAGCACCGAATCGCGCGGAGCAACCGCGTACGGCGCCGCGAGAACGCTTGCGTCGAATACCGCGAGATCGGCGTCGGTGGCGTGCATCACGATCGGCGTGAACGCGCCCATATCCAGCGTCATCATCAGCGCCGGCGGTCTCGGTCCCGCATAGCCCTGGCCGATGAGGAACGCATAGTGGCCCGGATCGCCGAGATCACCGATCCGCGCGACATCGATGCGTGCGAGAGGGTCCCAGCGCGCGAACTCATGTGGCACGCCCATCGTGTCCGACTTGAACGGTCCGGGTCGCGGAGGCGCCAGCGTCTCGCCCCAGATCGAGAGCACGGCGGTCGTCGCGATCGCGACAACGAGAAGACCGACGCGCAGCGGCACGCGCGAGGGGCGAGGCACGAGTAGAGCGGCGGCCCCAAGCAGCGCGGTCCCCGCGACAACGCCGTACAGACCCTGTCCCCCGAGCGTCCCGACGCGTAGAGCAGCCCGCTCTTCTCCGGCGCCTCGCGAAGGGCGCGAACGATCACCCAGCTCACGCACAGCACGGGAATGACGCCGAGCACGTACGCGGCGCCGGCGGCGACGAACATCCCGGACGAAACAGGATCGATCCGGGTCTCGATCGCGAGCGCGACGATCGTCGCGACCGCGCCCGCGATCGACAGCTGCGCCGAACTCGGTCGGCGCGCGCGCACGTCCATGACCGCCGCGGCTGTGCCGCCGCCAGCGACGCCGAGCAGTGCGCCGCTTACCACCAGGAACGTGAGGTGGTAGTCGAGCATCGCGCTGAACATCCGTGTCTGGACGAACTGGAAGAGCAGCGCGCCGAACGACAGGAAGAAGATGGCGACGAATAGGGGGGTCGTAGAGGGATGGAGAGGGCGCAGGGCCACATGGTACGTTCGCTGCGTGACGATCGACCGCTTCATCGAAGACCGTCGCGCGCGCTGGGCACGGCTTGGACAGCTCGTCAGCGCGGCCCGCGGACGGGTGGCCCGCCTCAGCGCGGATGACGTCGTGGAGCTCGGCCGGCTCTACCGCGTGACCACCGGCGATCTCGCGATCGCGCGCCGCGACTTCGGGCGCGACGTCGCGACCGAGCG
>Ga0209157_1003750_pt1 | contig 11558 bp, 9 predicted proteins | sample GraSoiAngelo_135_FD_185892 | JGI IMG/M metagenome (GOLD analysis project Ga0209157, IMG submission 185892) | Grasslands soil microbial communities from the Angelo Coastal Reserve, California, USA - 14_0929_05_40cm (SPAdes) (version 2) | ecosystem: Environmental > Terrestrial > Soil > Grasslands ... | reverse complement strand
TGAAAGTCTTTAATTCGCTCTCTTCCGTGAGCCGAGCAACTTCGATGCTTTTCATTTCAGGATTCCGACTTTGACGTTCTGGAAGCGGGTGGGCGCGGCGCCATGCGCCACGTGGGCGACCTGGGGTGGCTGTCCCTTGCCGCAATTCGCCAAACCCCAGACCTGCCACTCTGATTTGCCGCCGACGGCATCGCACGAGTTCCAGAACTCGGGCGTAATCCCAGCGTAGGTTGCATTTTTGAGCATCCGGCCGCGCTTGCCATTGACAATCTCGTAGGCCAACTGGGTGCCAAATTGAAAATTCAATCTCTTGTCGTCGATGCTCCAGCTGCGATTCGTTTCCATGTAGACGCCGTCTTTCGTCTCGGCGATCATCTGCTCCAGCGTCGAATCGCCCGGCTGCAAGCTGACGTTCGTCATCCGAATCAGTGGGATCCGGTTCCAGCCATCAGCACGCATGGTGCCGTTGCTCTGCTGGCCGAGCACGCTGGCCGTCTCCCGCGACGTGAGATAGCCGACGAACAAGCCTTCCTGGATCAGAAACGACCGTTGCGCGGGAACCCCCTCGTCATCCCAGCCAAAAGTTCCGAGCCCGGTTGGCGTGAGCGCATCGGCCGTGATGCTGACCTTAGGCGAGCCATACTGGAGATGCTTGAGTTTCTCGGGGGTCATGAAGCTGGTCCCGGCATAGGCCGCCTCCATGCCAAATACACGGTCCAGTTCCGTGGGATGGCCGCAGGACTCGTGCACCTGGAGCGCGACCTGGCTGGCATCGAGAATGAGCGTCCTGACGCCACTCGGACACTGTGGTGCCAACAGCAAGGCGACGGCTTCTTCGCCAATCCGCTGCCCGTGCCGATCAAGTTCCAGCGCCGTGATGTACTCATAGCCGCCCGCTCCCTGGTGCCGGCCAAACGAGTTGGGATACGACCGGTTCTGCACCTCGTCCGGCGAGGTCGCGGTCGCCTCGATGCCGGCGCCGCTCTCGTAGAGTTCTTGTTCCGTGTAGGCGCCCTCGGTTGAGGCAAAGACTTTCGTTTGCTTGATGAACTCCATCGAGCCTTCGCGGATGGTGACGCCTTTCACGGCGCCCATAGCCTGATCGGCCCTGAGTAACAGCTCGACCTTTTCCGTCAACGGCACGGTGAACGGATCGCGCTCGACCGGCGTGCGATAGTGACCCCGCGACGTAACCGGCGGTCCCAGGTCGACGGGCACCGAGCGGGCGCGGGCGCTCGCCCGAGCGATCCGGATCGCGCGCTCGACGACTTCCTGGACTTCGTCCTGCTTTAGCCGTGCGCTGCCGGCGAAGCCCCAGGCGCCATCGACCAGCACCCGCACGCCAAAACCTTCGCTAGCGTCGTCGGAAACGGCGGCCAGCTGGCCATTCTTGACCGTGATGTCCTGTTGAACGCGCTCGTCGAGACGCACGTCGGCGTAGGCGGCCCCCTTTATCTGGGCGGCGTTGAGCGCCGCCTCTGCCAAATCTTTCATGCAAGAAGCTTAACGAGAGCGTGGCGCTACTGGTTGATGTACCAGTCGGCGGTCTGGTTCATCCACCAGAATTCATTGCCCTTGTAACCGCCAAGCTTCTTGTTGTACGCCTCGACGTCGACCGCCTGATACAGGGGAATCTCCGGAATGAGATCCGCCAGCCGGTGCTGCGCCGCAATATATTTGTCTTTACGTTCCGAGAGCCTCACCGAAAGCCGCGCCTGGTCGAGCGCCTGATCCAGCTGAGGGTCGCTGAGGTACGTCGTGTTTTGGCCCACGCAGCCGTTGACATCCGTCGGGATCTGCGAGCTGTGGTAGGCCGTGTAGGCCAGCGAGTCCGGCTCAGCCGGATAACTGTAATTGTTCGTGTACAGAGCCAGGTCGAAGTTGTGACTGTAGATGACGCCACCGGCGGTGCACGATCCGAACATGCGGCTCGACGGCACGTTGGCAAACGGCTTCACGATGTCGATGCCGATGCTCTGCAGGTCGGAGGCGATCACGACTTCCTGCTCTTCGCGCAGCGGAAGCGTCGTCGTGACCAGATGAAGCCGCACGCAGCGCCCCTGCGGATCAGTGCGAAACCCTTTGCAGTCGCCCGAGTCCTGGAGTTTGTAGCCGGCATCGTCCAGCAGCTTGTTCGCCGCGACCGGGTCGTAGGGGCTGTGTTTTGCATTCGGATCGAGGCACCAGGCACCGGTCTGAATGCACATCCAGGCATCGGGCGGCACCACCGTCTTGCCCAGTAGCAGCGTGTCGACGATCTTCTGGCGATCGATCCCCATCAGGATGGCCTTTCGAAGCGTCACATCCTTGAGAAACGTGTTATGCAGGTTGATATCGATGTGCTCTGACGCGCTGTCCAGGATGGTGACCGTCGTCACGTCGCTCAGCCGCGACAGCGGCGGCAGCAATGATGGACGGAGGTCCAGCCCCATGTCGATCGCGTTCGTGCGCAGCTCGTTGAGCTCCTGGTTGGCATCGTTGTCGAACTTGACCCGGATCTCATTCAGGTAGGGGCGACCGCCGCCACCCCACCAGTGTGGGTTGCGGGCCAGCGTCAGGTGATCGCCGGTTACCCATTCCTTGAACATGAACGGCCCGGTGCCGACCATGACCTTGTCGAGGGTATCCGAACCGCTAAAACCGCCCGGAATGTTGACGGTGACCTTGTCCGTCGTGATGTTCCCGGTCTGGGCCCAGACCTGCTGCAGCAGGTGATCAGGCAGGATGCCGTACGGTCCGGTCCCCAGCGTCAGGTAGGCGGCATAAACAATGTGAAAGTGCACGATCGCCGTGTAGTCGTCGGGAGTCTCGACCCCTTCGACCTGGTCCCAGCCACTGGTCGAAACCAGTGGCGTCGGGTTCTTGTCGCGGTACTTCAGCCACCAGAAATCGAACGTCGCCTTGACGTCCTTTGAGGTGAACGCGACGCCATCGTGCCACTTGACCCCGTGGCGAAGCTTCCATGTGACGTCCATCTTGTCACCGCTCACCCTGACGCCGCCGTTCTCGAGGGTTGGGACCTCGGTGGCCAGCTCGGGCACCCAGTAGTCAGACAGCTTGGGATTGTTGGGCAGCGGGTCCTGGTTGGCCTTTACGGTGAGCAGGCCCTCCATGGCGGGGTTGACATAGGCACAGGCATGGGTCGATGCCGCCGTGATATTGCAGGAGAGCAGGCTATCCTGCTCCTGCCATGAGGCGACCGTCACCCTACCGCCGGGTTTGATGGATGTTGGGCTATTGCTGCTCCCTGGAGCGCAGGCGACCAGCGACACCAGGGCGGAAGCTCCGAGCACAGACAGCCTCCATCGGGGGCGGCGACGCCGGGTGATGGCGCTGATATCGGGCAGCATTCTACGAGCGGTCACCCACACGGGTCAACGAAATATTCGCTTTTCTAAGAGTGTCTAACAACGCGGGTCAATCCAGCCACCAGTCGGCCGCATTCCAGAGCGTGGTGTCGGGCGCCGGGTTAGGAGTGAGATTGTGCAGATGCGGGCTGGCCAGGACCACCAGCACGCGCTCAAACAGCGGTAGCTCAAAGCCTAAACGGGCGTAGGCCCGCTCGAAGGCGGCATAGGATCGGGCACGCTCGACCGTCACCAGAGAGCCGCGCCCCCGCTCCAGGTTGCGATCGAGATCCGGGCTGCTGAAGCGGCCGAAGTTGGATCCGCGACCCTGGTTCTGGTCGCTCGGGATTTGCGCGGAGTGCTCGAGTGGATAGACACCGTCGGGGTCGGGACCAATGCTCCAGGTCCACAGCCCGGCTTCGAACTGGCCGCGCTCGAGCAGTCCGCCTTCCGCATAGCCGCTGAACAGCTCGCTGGGGTGTGCCTGGGTGGCGCTGACCTCGGCACCGAGCTTCCGCCATTGGGCGATTAAGTCTTGACTCATGCCATCGCGCAGCGGGCTGCCCAGCGCGGTCACCAACTGGAAACTCAAGCGCCGGCCGTTCTTGCTGCGAATGCCGTCGGTTCCGACCGACCAACCATCGCCGTCGAGCAACTTCTGCGCGCTGCTCAGATCGAAATCAAGCGCGACGTCAGGATCGTGAAACTGGCTCAGTGCGCTCGGGATCGGTGACTCGGCCACCTTGGCCTGGTTGTTGAAAAATTTCCTGACAAGTGCGGCCCGGTCGATGGCCCGTCGTAACGCCTGCAGCAGCGCCGGATCGTTTTTCCAGAGCGGCGCCTGGCCGGTCAGGGGATTCGGATCTGCCTGGTTGAACGTGACCTGCTCGTAAGCGAGCTGGGACCTTCGCTGCACCGTCATGGCGCTGGTGCTCGAGAGCGTGGCAAGCTGGTCATCCGGGAGTTCCAGCGCGACGCCAACCTGCCCGGCGCGGGCGGCCTCGCGCAGCTGGCCCGCCTCGGGATAGATCTTGTAGATCACGCTGTCCAGGTGGGGCCGCTTCCCCGACCGCCCCTGCGACCAGGCGTCGTTCCGCACCAGCGTGATGTGCCCGTCAGGCACGAGCTCCGAGATCTTGAAGGGACCGCTGACGACGTCGGGACGCGCCCAGAAGGGATCCCCCGGCAACTGCTCCGGGGCGACCGACGCCAGCCGGTGCTCGGGCAGTACGGCGGGAAACAGGTTCAGGTACTTCGGGTAGACGCGATCGAAGTGGAGGGTGAAGCGCTGCGGGTCGTGCACGTCGACGCGCGAGATCGAGGCGTATCCATCCGGGGAGAGAACGCCTTGCACTTTCGGGTTGACGATCAGCCGCCAGGTGAAGACCACGTCCGCAGCCGTCAAGGGCTGCCCGTCCGACCAGCGCAGGCCGGACCTCAGCCGGTAGGTCACATCCATCGTCCCGCTGGCGTGGTTCCAGGTCACGTCGCCGTTCTGGAGCGTCGGTACGCGCTGGGCGAGGTCCGCGACCGGTTGCAGATTGGCGTCAAACCGCACCAGGCCGGCATAAAGCAGGGCATCGACCTGGGCGGCGGGGACCTCTTCGTTGAAGAGCGGCGAGAAGTTGGTCGGGCTCTCCCAGTCGCCCACGACCAGGGTTCCGCCCTCGTGGCGCGCCGGCTCCGGCTGGTACGGCGAGGGCAGCGGGCTGGCGCTGCCAAGCGAGATCCCGTGCACCGACGGCAGTGTGTTGCAGCCGACCAGCAGCGGCACAGCCAGGGCGAGGACGGCGACTCTAGATGTTATCGAGGATCTTGCGGCGCTTCCGTTGAAATTCGCTCTCGGTGATGGCTCCGCGCTTGCGAAGCTTGTCCAGCTGACCCATATCGGAGATCAGGTCCACGAGAGGCGAGGAAAGCCGCTTGCTCAGATACCGATCTTCCTTACCGTCAAACTCCGGCGGCCTGGTGTCCCAGGTTTTCAAATAGAAGAGCGCTTTGAGGGCCGTATACGGGATCCCCAGCGTCTCGATCCGATCCTTCTCGACGCTCAGCAGCCGCAGGGTGAGCCCGTGGCTGGCGTGATGCAACTCCCCGTCGAGATAGCCCTTGAGGACCTCGCCATCCTGGAACCGAATCGCCACTTTTCGCTCTGCGCGCGCCCGCTCCTCCGAGCTGGGTTCGCCGGCGGTCAGCGTAATCCGCTTGATCGAGGGAAACGGGATGAGCGCGCGCTCGTTGTTGCTGGCCTCATCCGGCATCTGTACTTCGATATTCGGCTGATTCAGGCTGATGTTGGCCACCCGGCCCTCCATGATCTCGTCGTCGAGAAATCGGATGGTGACGGTGGTGGCTTTTCTGGCCCCCGGACTGCCCATTTGTGGCCCTCGTGGAACTGGACGACAGCGGCATTATAACGAGCTAGTTGCGGATCTCCTGCGAAAAGATCGCGGCCGTGTGACAAAGTTGGAAATTGCGTCCGAGAGTCGTGCAACGCGCGCAAGAACGGGTGCTATGATTCGCCCGCGACTCGGCGGGAGGGACCTCACGTCGATCGATTTTGCCGAGTCCGGGTGGTAATCAGGGTAGTGACGCGAGTTGCTCGGGGGCCCTCGGACCTCGATTTGATCCGTGATTACCTCGTAGGCGACGTGGCCGCCTTCGATACTCTCTTCCGGCGCTACCACAAGGCCATCTACGGCCTGACCTTCCGGCTGCTGCGCGACCGGCAGCTCGCCGAAGACCTCACCCAGGAGACGTTCTTTCAGATCCTGCGGACCATCCATCGGATTAACGACAGCTTTAATTTCTCGGCATGGATCCACCGGATCGCCACCAACCTCTGCTACGACGAGCTCAGGCGCCGAAAGAAATTCCCGGAAGCGCAGGAGATCGATGACGAAGAAAACGAAGATTCCGTGCTACAGGTGCCCGATGCGGACGCCCGCAAGAGCCCCGAGGTGGCGCTCGAGATCAGCGAGCTGCGGGACGCCGTCTGGTCCGTAGCCAGGCGCCTCCCGGAAAAATATCGGCTCGTCCTGACGCTGCGCGAGCTCCAGGGTTTGAGCTACGCGAACATCGCGCGCAAGATGAAAGTGTCTGAGAGCGCCGTCGAGACTTTACTGCATCGGGCTCGCCGGCGCTTCAAGGAAGAATATCTCTTCATGGAGGGCAAAGCGCAGACCGAGGAGACGCGCTGTCCCACGATCGCCTATCTGCTCGACAACTTCCCGCCCGGAACGCTGCGGCGGGAGCAACGAAAGATGGTCGCCCAGCATCTCGATTCCTGCCCGGCCTGCACCGAGCGATATCCCAATCCTCCGCACCTCCAGCGCAACGACGTCGTGGTCCAGCTCAACACGGCAATCATTACCCGGCGTCTGACGTCAAAGGCGCGTCATCCGAAGATCTCCTTCATGGATGGCCGCGTTCAAGGCGGATACCGCAAGCACTAAGTCAGGCTGGCTATAGTGGCCCGGTGGCCACCGGCGTGCAGGTCGTCTTCGACTGTAGCGACCCCGCCAGGATGGCGAGCTTCTGGTCGGCCGCCCTTCACTACAGGCTGCAGGACCCACCGGCCGGGTTCGACAGCTGGCCGGCCTGGCTCACGGCGCAGGGCATCCCAGAATCTGAGTGGAATTCTGCCAGCGCGGTGGTCGACCCGGACGGACTGGGACCGCGGATCTACTTCCAGCGCGTCCCGGAGGGCAAAACGGTCAAGAACCGGGTTCACCTCGATCTGAACGTTGGCGGGCCGAGGACAGCGCCGCCCGAGGAGCGACGCCGCCGGATCGACGCCGAGGTAGAACGGCTGGTTGCGCTACAGGCGCGGAAGGTCAAGACGCTGGAAGAGCGCGGGGAATATTTCGTGAACATGCTGGATCCGGAAGGCAACGAGTTCGACGTCCAGTAACGCGTTCAGGAGCTCGCCATGAGCTCCTCGAGGTCGAGCTGCTGGTAGTACTCGATCTCTCGTGCGTAGGGCAACTCCGATTCGGCCAGCTGGATCAGCACCCCATGGGTCTCCCGGGGATGGAGAAACACCTCTTTCCATGCCGGATTCTCAAAGTTCGGCTTCACCGGCCGCCAGCCAAGGTCTTCAAGCTCACGCATGCGGGCTTCGATATCGCGGACCCGGAGCGTGACGTGATGCAGGCCTTCTCTCCGTGTCTTTAGAAAGTCCCGCAGAAATCCGTCTGAACCAACCGGCTCGAGCAGCTCGATAATGCCGCCTCCTGGGAACTGGAACTGCGCCCAGCGGAAGCCCTGGGCTGCCTCGGTGGCGCCCATCAGGTAGCGCGCGCCCAGCACATCCCTGATCAGGGGGACCATCGCCGCGATCTTCCAGGTGGCAATCGATACGTGGTCCAGCCGGTCGGCGATACCTCCGCCGCTCGTCTTCCATCCCATGGCGGCCGATTCTATGCCTACGCCAGACGCCGGCCGGCTTGGAGCAAGCGCACCACGCGGCTCGCTGCGCGCACCAGTAGCGGCCGCGCTTGCGCGATGGCATCGTCGAGTGAGCCCGGCTCCACCACCGTTGCCTCCACCCCGTCGAAGAGGAGGGACAGCTCGGCTTCATCGGCCACGCTGCCGCCCAAGCCCACGACCAGGATGCCGGCATTCCGCGCATGCCGGGCGACGGCTGCCGGCCCCTTGCCGAAGCGTGCCGTCTGCGAGTCGAGCCGGCCTTCGCCGGTGATCACGAGATCAGCCCCCCTGATCCGGTCATCCAGGTTGAGCGCCTGCATCACCATCTCGGCGCCCGGGCGCAACCCCGCTCCCGTGAAGGCCACCAGCCCGGCCCCAAGACCCCCCGCCGCGCCGGCACCGGGCAGCGCCTCGACGTCCACGCCAAGATCCCGCCGGATGATCTCGGCGACATGCCGGAGCGCCGCGTCGAGCTCGGCCACCATCGCCGGCGTGGCCCCCTTCTGGGGTCCGTAGACCGCACTCGCCCCGCTGGGCCCCGTCAGCGGGTTGGTGACATCGCAGGCCACGTCGACGACTGCCTCCTTCCAGTTCGCGTGCACGCCTCCCACGTGGATCCGTGCCAGCCGTTTCAACGCCAGCCCGCCAGGCGGCAGCTCATGACCCCGGTCGTCCAGGAGGTGGTAGCCAAGCGCCTGCGCCATGCCTGCGCCTGCGTCATTCGTCGCGCTGCCCCCGATACCCACGATGAAGTGGCGCGCTCCCGCCTCGTAGGCGTGCTGCAGCAGCTCGCCGACTCCGTAGGTGGTGGTGACGCGTGGATCACGCTTGTCCGCTGGCACCAGCGCCAGGCCGGCCGCCTTCGCCATCTCGATAACGGCTGTTTTCCCGTTATCGATCACGCCATAGTCGGCATGCACTGGATCCATGAGCGGCCCGCGCACGCGCAGCGTCCGACGCTCACCGTCGGTTGCAGCGATCAGGGCGTCGACCGTCCCATCGCCGCCATCGGCTATCGGCACGAGGACGAGGTCGGCATCGGCCGCCGCAGCCAGGACGCCGTCGCGAATCGCTTCAGCGGCCTGGAGGGCCGACAGCGAGCCCTTGAACGCGTTGGGGGCGATCACGATGCGCATCAGCGCATCAAGCGCTAGTAAACCGGCGTCAGCCAGTCACGGTACTTGCTATTGCGCCCGCGGACGATGTCGAAGTAGAGCTTTTGCAGCCGGGTTACCACCGGCCCCACCTGGCCGTCGCCGATCGGACGGCGGTCGACATCGATCACCGGCGAGATCTGCGCCCCGGTGCCGCAGAGAAAGATTTCGTCAGCGATGTAGAGCTCGGAGCGATCGATCGATCGCTCAATGACTTCTAGATCGAGTTCGTTACGCAGCAGCTCGATCATGCCGAGCCGGGTGAGACCCTCCAGGATGTTGTCGGAGGTGGGCGGCGTGAACACCTTGCCGTCGCGGAGCACGAAAATATTTTCCGCGCTGCCCTCGCAGACATGACCCTCGTGGGTGAGCATGATGGCCTCGTCGAAGCCGTTCTCCATGGCTTCCGTCTTGGCCAGCGCCGAGTTCACGTAAATGCCCGTGATCTTGGCCCGGGCGGGGGCGGCATTGTCATCGATTCGCCGCCAGGTCGACACCATGCAGCGGATGCCGCGCTCGATGTCGACGTAGTTGCCGAACGGTGTGACGTAAATGGCAAACGAGTCTTTCAGATTATGGAGGCGAACGCCGATCTCTTCCGAGCTCTTGAAGGCCAGTGGCCGAATATAGATATCCTGTCGAAAATTGTTCTTCCGGACGAGCTCGATGCTGGTTTTGCAGAGCTCGTCCAGGCTAAGCGGGATCTTGAGCTTTAACACCTTCACCGAACGCTGCAGGCGGGCGAAGTGCTCGCGCAGCTTGAGGATGAAAAGCTGCTCGTGCTCGGAGCTCCAGTAGCCGCGGATCCCCTCGAAAACGCCGGTGCCATAGTGCAGGGCATGGGTCATCAGGCCCAGCTGGGCGTCGGCGTAGCGTTTGAACTCGCCGTCGAGAAAGACCCAGTACTGCGCCTGCTCTTTCCGTCGGGCCTCAGCCGCGCGGGTGATGCCCTCTGCCTTGATCGCCATCCGGGGACGACCTCCTTTTGCCTTGTGAACAGGCTTTAAGAACTGGGTCCGAATGTCTTTCTCCCAGACCTGCGTCGATTATATGCCCGCTTCCGCGAACCGGCATAGGGTCCAATGGATGTAACGAAACGGGCGGGAAATGAGTTCAAAAAATGCTGTGCTAAGCTTGGGGCGCCGGTGGCACCCTTACGGATGAACCCCCGGGTGGTGCGCTGGTTCACCCCCGGCCTCCACGTTACACGTTGGCTCGTCCTCCTCATGGTTGGGATGGTCCTCATCAGCCTGGGGATCGGCTACGCGCTGGCCAACGTCTACCGGTCGGGCATTCACCTTCCCTACATCTTTTACTATCTGACCCTCCAGTTCCTTGACCGCTACGTCAGGGGCGCGCTCTTCGCCGCCCTCGGTCTCAGCATCATCCTGTTCGCCCTCTACAAGCTCACCCAGTCGGTGCTGGGGCCCTTCCTGCCGGGGCGGGACCGAGCGCTGTCCGAGATCATTTACAACTATCGGTTCCTGCAAAAAGGCCCACGGGTCGTGGCCCTGGGGGGCGGCACCGGGCTCTCCACCCTGCTCCGCGGGCTCAAGAAATACACCGGAAACCTGACCGCGATCGTGACGGTGGCCGACGACGGCGGCAGCTCGGGGCGGCTGCGCGCGGAATACCGCATCCTGCCACCCGGCGACTTCCGGCAGTGCATCACGGCCCTGGCCGACGTCGAGCCCCTGATGACCACCCTCTTCCAGCACCGCTTCAAGGAGGGCAGCCTGAACGGGCACTCCTTCGGGAATCTCTTCATCATGGCCATGGCCGAGATCACCGGCGACTTCGAGCACGCCATCCGCGAGTCCGGGCGAGTCCTGGCCGTCCGCGGGCAGATCGTGCCGTCGACGCTACGCGACGTCACCCTGATTGCCGAGATGGCCGATGGTCAGACCCGGGTCGGCGAGTCGAGCATTCCCCACCCTAACGGTGACGACGGCAATGGCGCCGTTGCCACGGCTATCAAGCGCGTCTTCCTCGAGCCGGAACCCACCATCAACCCGGAAGCCGAAGAGGCGATCTTGAATGCCGAGATGATCGTCGTCGGGCCCGGGAGCCTTTACACCAGCATTTTGCCGAACCTCGTCGTCGACGGGATGGCCGAGGCGCTCAAAGCCTCGCCCGCGATCAAGGTCTTTGTTTGCAACGTCGCGACCCAGCCCGGCGAGACGGACGCGTTTCGGGTCAGCGACCACCTCAAAGCCATCGAGGGTCACATGGGCACCAACATCTTCGACTTCGTCGTGGTCAACAGCAACAACAATTTCCCGTTGCCGCCATCGGCCCAAACGGCCGGCATCAAGCGAGTCGTCTACGACCCGGCAACTGTGAACCAGCGCAGCATCCATGCGGTGCTGGTGGACGTCGTCAACTCGCGGATCTCGACCCACCACGATCCCGACAAGCTGGCCCGCGCCATCATGAAGAAGATCTGGAGGTCGTAACCAGCTTCGGTTGGCTGCGGCGCGCCTGATGCCGCTGCCACCATTGGGTGAACCAGTCTTCTCCGAAAAACGCGGCGCCGGCAAAGATCACCGCGCCGACGATGTCGACGATGTAGTGCTCGCCCAGGTAGACGATGCTGAGCCAGACGCCGGCGGTGTAGACCAGCGTG
>Ga0209157_1003749_pt1 | contig 11559 bp, 10 predicted proteins | sample GraSoiAngelo_135_FD_185892 | JGI IMG/M metagenome (GOLD analysis project Ga0209157, IMG submission 185892) | Grasslands soil microbial communities from the Angelo Coastal Reserve, California, USA - 14_0929_05_40cm (SPAdes) (version 2) | ecosystem: Environmental > Terrestrial > Soil > Grasslands ... | reverse complement strand
CATCGCGCCGGCGGCCTGCGGCAGCCGCTCCCCCGGCCACGGAGAGACCTGTGACGACGGTGTGGCCTTCGCCTCGTCGATGTCGGCGGCGCGTCGCGCGATCCAGTCGACCGACAGGAGCTGGCCCGGGCCCGCCCGCGTGTGGGCGGGATCGCCCAGGAGGAAGCGGTCGGCGAAGGCCCTCCGCCAGGTCTCGACCAGCAGGTGGTCGCGGTCGGCGCTCCCGGCGGGTCGCTCGTCGAAGCGCACCCTTTCGAGCATGGCCAGACTCTGCGCCACGATGAGGCCCCCAGAGGACGGCAGCGGCATCGACGCGACGTTCCATCCGAATCCGCTGAAGCGCAGCGGCTCCCGCCACACCGGGCGGTAGGCCGCGAGATCCGCCGCCGTCAGGACGCCGCCGTGGGCGCGCGACGCCGTCTCGATGGCGGCCGCGGCCGTCCCGCCCTTCAGGGCGTCGGGACCGTGCTTCATGTACGCCTCGAGCGTCGCCGCCAGCTCGGGCAGACGCAGGAGGGTGCCGGCGCGGGGCGGCGCCCCGTCCGGCAACCAGACTTTCGCTGTCTCGGGAAAGCGCGCCAGAGTCTCCTGATACGACTCGAGAGCCTCCCGCAGCCGCGGGGTGACGGTGAACCCTTCGCGCGCCAGGCGGAGCGCGGGGGAGACGACGTCGCGCCAGGGCAGGCGACCGTAGCGCTGATGCAGGACGAACAGGCCGTCGGGCGATCCGGGCACGCCGGCCGCCAGCGGCCCGACGGTCGCGGCGTCCTCGATCGGCTCGCCCTCCTTGTCCAGGTACATTGACTCGGTCGCGGATCGCGGCGCCGTCTCCCTGAAATCCAGGGCGGCCACCATTTCGCCCCGCTTGATGACGGCGAAGCCGCCGCCTCCGAGATTTCCCGCCTGCGGGTGCACCACCGCCAGCGCCAGCGCCACCGCCACCGCAGCGTCGGCCGCGTCTCCGCCGTTCCTCAGGATCGCGAGTCCTGTCTCGGTCGCCACCGGCTCCGCCGAGGCCACCGCACCGTCATGCGGGGCCGGAGCGGCCGGCGGGACGGAGGTCGGAACGATGGGCCGGCCGGGCCGCAGGCAGGACACCGGCAGCACCAGAAAGGTGACGGCCCCGAGCGCCAGGACCGATAACGTCCGTCTCACGCGTCCTCCCCTCCGCGGGCCGCCGCCGGGGAAGTTTCGCACATCGGCGGGGCCGCGCGCCACACCGGCTGCCGCGAGCGTCGTGCCCTTTGCCGTGCGCGCCTTGACGGCGTTCCGTTCGGGCAGGTAAAGTGAGAGCCGCGATCGGGCCTGTAGCTCAGGTGGATAGAGCAACGGATTCCTAATCCGTGTGCCGCGTGTTCAAGTCACGCCAGGCCCACCAGATTCCGAGGGGTGGAAGGAAAGAACCATGAGGAAGACCGAACGGCATCAGATGAAGCGCGACGAGCTGGTCACGGCCATCGAGAAGGGGAGCTTCTACGTCGAACACCACGCGCGGCGGATCGGGATGTTGGCCGTGGGACTGGTCGTGCTGGCGGCGGGCGTGTTCGCGGTGCGGGTGTGGTGGACCGCCCGGGAAGAGAAGGCCTCCTTCCTGCTGGGGCAGATCATCCTGACGTACCGGGCGCCCGTAACGACGTCTCTCGACGCGCTGCAGCCGTCGACGTCCGGATCGAGGACGTTCTCGACCGGCGAGGAGAAGGACCGGGAGACCGTGAAGCTGGCGGACGAGATCCTGACCCGCTATGGCTCGTCGGGCTTCGCTCCCAAGGCGCTGTACTACAAGGGACTGGCGCTGTCCGAGCTGAAGAACACGGGCGAGGCTGGCCAGGCGTTGCAGGACTTGCTGGCGAAATATCCCGGTGATTTCCTGGCGCCCCTGGCGCGCTACCAGCTGGCGCGCCTGAAGGAGTCGCAGGGGAACCCGTCGGAGGCTCTCATCCAGTATCAGGCGCTTGCAGAGGACGCGCAGGGTTTCTTCCCGAAGGAGGAGGGACTCATGGGAGTGGCGCGCTGCCAAGAAGCGCTCGGCCTCAAGAGCGAGGCGCTCAAGACCTACCGAAAGGTCGTGAGCGACTTCCCCGATTCCGACTACCAGTTCGAGGCGAAAGAAAAAGTCGAGGAGCTGTCGTAGAAGCCGTGCGCCGCTTCGTGAACATGGCCAAGAGCGGCCGGATGGCCGCCAACCGCAGGCGGTATACGCGGCCGCTTCCCAAGGGCGGCACCCGCGCGGCGGGGAAGCGAAAAGTCACGTATCCCGGCGCCATCGGCAAGCGCCGGGGCTGATTCCCAGGCGCTGCCGCTCCGATCCATCCCACGCGCTCAGAAGGGAATGTCGTCTTCGGGTGGCGGGCCGGGCTCGTCGCTCGTCGCTTCCGGTGCGGCGGCTGCGCTCATCCTGGCCTCGCCAGGCTCAGGCCGGCCCAGCATGACGACGCGCAGCGCCTTGATCTCGGTCGTCTGCCGCTTGTTCCCTTCACGGTCGTCCCACTGACGGGTCTGGATCGATCCCTCGACGTAGACCTGCTTGCCCTTGGTCAGATGCTCGCGGACAATTTCGGCCTGCTTGCCCCAGACGACGATGCGGTGCCACTCTGTCCGTTCCTGCCGCTCGCCGCCCTTGTCGGTCCAGACCTCGTTGGTGGCCAGGGTGAAGTTCGCCACCGCCGAGCCGTTCTGCGTGTAGCGCACCTCCGGGTCCCGCCCGAGGTTGCCGATCAGGATGACCCTGTTGACGCTTGCCATGAACGCCCCCTTCGTTTCCGACGGACTCTCGAAGGTAGCGTATCACAGGCCCGGCCCCGTGGTTCGTCCGGGTCACCGGCGGGATTTGCGTGTTGCAAGGCCCGAGCGCGGCACGTAGAATCGCTCCGCCCCGGGCATCCGCGGGGCGCCCGGGGGGACGATGGACAAGGAGCGCGGGCTGATCCGCGCGGCCGGCTCCATGAGCGTCATGACGATGCTCAGCCGGATCGCCGGCTATTTTCGTGACAGTCTCCAGGCGACCATCCTCGGCGCCGCAAACTCCTCCGATGCCTTCGTCATCGCCTACCGCATCCCCAACATGCTGCGCCGGCTCGTGGCCGAGGGAGCGCTGACCTCGGCGTTCGTGCCGACGTTCGCGCGCTACATTCGAAAAGGCGACCGCGACGCGATGTGGCGCTTCGCGGCATCGGTGCTGTACGCCATGACCGTCCTCCTCGCGGTCATCACCGTGCTGGGCATCGTGCTGTCGCCGCTTTTGGTCAAGGCGCTGGCCTGGGGGTTCGCGGTGTCGCCGGAGAAGGTGGCGCTGACGATTTCTCTCAACCGGCTGATGTTCCCGTACATCTTTTTCATCTCGCTCTCGGCGATCATGTCGGGCATCCTGAACGCGTTCGACGTCTTCGCGCTCCCGGCCTTCACGCCCGTGCTGCTCAACCTCGCGATCATCGCCTGCGCCTGGACGCTCAAGGATCGCTTCAGCGATCCCTCCTACGGCTTCGCGGTCGGGGTCCTGGCGGGGGGCCTCCTCCAGCTCGTGGTGCAGGTCCCCGCGCTCCTGCGGCACGGGATGAGCCTGCGACCGCCCGCGAGCCTGGATCTCGGAGGACTGAAGGAGATCGGCCGGCTGATCCTGCCACGCGTGTTCGGCGTGGGCATCATCCAGGTGAACCTGGTCATCGACTCGCAGTTCGCGACGTCGCTGCAGACCGGCAGCGTGTCATTCCTCTACTATGCCAACCGCGTGACCGAACTGACGCTTGGAATCTTCGCCATCAGCCTCTCCACGGTGATCCTGCCGACCCTGTCGCGGGCGACGGCGGACGGGGACCGCGAGCGGGTCCGCGGCCTGCTCTCGACCGCGATGCGCCTGCTGTTCTTCGTGAGCGTGCCGGCGACGCTGGGCCTCATCGTTCTGCGTGTCCCGATCATCCACGTCCTGTTCGAGCGCGGGCGTTTCACGCGGGAGGATACGTTTCTGACGGCAAGCGCTCTCGCCTATTACGCCATCGGGCTCCTCCCGTTCGCCGCGGTGAACATCCAGGCCACGGCGTTCTACGCCCACCGCGACACGCGCACGCCCGTGAAGGTCGGCGCGCTGACCTTCTTCCTGCACCTCGGGCTGAACTTCGCCCTGCGGGGGCCCATGAAACACAGCGGCATTGCCCTCTCCACGTCGATCTCGGCGCTGGCCGACAGCGCGCTCCTGGCATGGATGCTGCGCCGCCGCGCGGGAGAATATCTGGACGCCGCCGTGGGGCGCTCCGCGTGGCACACCCTGATCGCAGCGGGCGCGATGAGCGCGGCGCTCCTTCTCGGAGAAAGTTTCGTGGACGTCATCGCTCTCCACGGCCTTCTCGCCAAGGTGCTTGCGCTCGGCGGCCTGATTGCGGGTGGCGCGTCCATCTACCTGGGACTGATGGCGATCCTGGGCAACGACGAGATGCGCATGCTGCGATCCATTCTGGGGCCGGCGCGGTGAGGGCGGTGGTGCAGCGCGTGTCGCGCGCCGAGGTGCGGGTCGGCCGCGAGATCGTCGGAAGAATCGGCCGCGGGCTGCTCGTCCTGATCGCGGTCGAGAAAGGAGACTCGACCTCCGACCTTGACTGGCTTTCCGACAAGGTGCTTCATATGCGCGTCTTCGAAGACAGTCATGGAAAGATGAACCTCTCGGCTCTGGAAACGCGCTCCGAGATCCTGGTGGTGTCGCAATTCACGCTCGCCGGCGACCTGAATCGCGGCCGGCGCCCCGACTTCGAGCGGGCGGCGCCCCCGGAGGAGGCGGAGCCGCTCTACGTTGCCTTCGTCGAGAGGCTGTCGCGCAGCCCCCTGAACATTCAAACGGGCCGATTCCGCGAGCTCATGGATGTCGAGCTGGTCAACGATGGACCGGTCACTCTGATCCTCGAGAGCCGACCCCGATGAAGGCGGAGGTCCTGATCGACGATTTTCTCCACTACCTGACGGTGGAGCGCGGACTGGCGAAGAACTCCGTGCTCGCGTACGGACGTGATCTCGCCAAGTTCCGTCGCTTTCTCGCCGCCAAGGCGCGTCACCCGCGTCAGGTGCGCCAGGGGGAGATCAATGAATTTGCCCGCCGCCTGTCGGGCGACGGACTGTCGGCGAAGTCGATCGCAAGGGCCCTCAACGCCATCCGGATGTTCTACCGCTACCTGGTCATGGAGTCGATCGTCCCCGAGGACCCGACCGCGCAGGTCCGCGGCCCGCGCACCCTCAAGTCCCTGCCGCGCTACCTCACGCTCGAGGAAGTGGACCATCTGCTCGCGGCGCCGGACGATTCCACCCCTCTTGGCGCGCGCGACGCCGCCATGGTCGGGCTCCTGTACGCCACCGGGCTGCGCGTCTCCGAGCTGATATCGCTGCGCGTGCGTGACCTGAACCTGGACGCCGGCTACCTGCGGTGCGTCGGCAAGGGGAGCAAGGAGCGGGTCGTGCCCCTCGGTCGTCGTGCGGCGCAGCGGCTACGCGCCTACCTCGACGGGGCGCGCCCGGCGATCCTGGGCGGCGGCTCGCACCCCTCGCTGTTTCTCAACAACCGCGCCGGACCGATGAGCCGCCAGGGCTTCTGGAAGATCCTGAAGAAGTACGGTCGCGCCGTCGGCCTCAGGGGGACGCTGAGCCCGCACGTCCTGCGCCACTCCTTCGCGACGCACTTGCTCGAGCGCGGCGCCGACCTGCGCTCGGTGCAGATGATGCTGGGCCACGCCGACATCTCGACCACCCAGATCTACACGCACATCAATCGCGAGCGCCTGAGAAAGATCTACAGAGACTTCCACCCGCGCGCCTAATCGTCTCGCCGGCCCGCCGGAAGAGGTGTTCTGCGGTCGCGGCCGGATCGCCGGTGAATGTCCCGCGTCAGGGCGCGTCCGGTTGCTTGACACGTTCGGGGGCGTGTGCTTGACTACGGCGCATGGCCGCCGAGGAAGACGATTTCGAACGGCCGCTGCGCGAGCTGGAGAAGAGAATTGAAGAACTCTCCGGCGTGCCGGGCGGCGACGATCGCGCCGACGAAATCGAGCGACTCGACAGGCGCCTGCAGGCGCTGCGGCAGGAAGTATACGCGCACCTCACGCCCTGGCAGCGCGCCCTGGTGGCGCGGCATCCGAAGCGCCCCTACACCCTCGACTACGTGAATCTCCTGTTTTCCGATTTCGTGGAGATCCACGGCGATCGGAAATACGCCGACGATCCGGCGATCGTCGCCGGCTTGGCGACCTACAAGGGCACGCCGATCGCCGTGGTCGGCCACCAGAAGGGGCGCGACACGCGCGAGAAGGTGCGTCGCAACTTCGGCATGCCGCGGCCCGAGGGGTACCGCAAGGCGGTGCGCGTCATGGAGCTCGCGGAAAAGTTCCAGAGGCCGCTGTTCACTTTTGTCGACACGCCCGGGGCGTACCCGGGCAAGGGCGCCGAGGAGCGCGGGCAGGCGGAGGCGATCGCGGTGAGCCTGCGCACGATGGCGCGCCTCACCATCCCGATCGTCGTCACCGTGACCGGCGAGGGGGGCAGCGGCGGCGCTCTCGCGATCGCCGTCGGCGACCGGGTCCTGATGCTGGAGCACGCCGTCTATTCGGTGATCAGCCCGGAAGGGTGCGCGGCGATCCTGTGGTCGGACCAGGGGAAGGCGAAGGAGGCGGCCCGAGCCATGCGCATCACGGCGCCGGACCTGCGGGAGCTCGAGATCATCGATGCCATCGTGCCGGAGCCGCCGGGCGGTGCACAGGCGGATCACACGCGACAGGCGGCGATCCTGGACGACCACCTGATGGCGGCGCTGGAGGAGCTCAGGAGCGTGTTGCCCGTCGAGCGCGTCGAGGCGCGCTACCAGAAATTCCGGCGGATGGGGACCTTCGGCCAGGCGAAGTTTTTCTGAGCTTCCTCTTCGACTCCTGCCACAGCGTCTCCATGCGCTCCCGGTTCTCCGGCGCCATCGTCAGCCCTTCCCGGCCGAGCCTCTCCTCGATGTAGCGGAAACGATCCACGAACTTCCGGTTGGCTCCCTGCAGCGCCATCTCGGGGTCGATCCCGGCGCGCCGCGCCACATTGGCGATCGTGAACAGAAGATCGCCCAGCTCCTCCTGGATCGCGGCGCGTTTTTTCGCGCGCAGCGCTCCACGCAGCTCTTCCGATTCCTCCTCGAGCTTTTCCAGGAGGGCCTTGAGATCGGGCCAGTCGAAGCCGACCCGGGCCGCCTTCGAGGAAATGCGCAGGGCCTTGAGCAGCGCAGGCAGGGCCGGTGGGACCCCGGCGAACATCGATCCGTCCCGCTTGCCCCGCCGCTCCTCGACCTTGATCTGCTCCCACTGCGCGAGCACCTGGTCCGCGGTCTTCAAGCGTCCTTCACCGAACACGTGCGGGTGCCGGCGGACGATTTTGTCGCCGATCTCCCGCATGACGTCCTCGATGTCGAAGTCGCCGCGCTCCTTCGCGATACGGCACTGAAACACGATCTGAAACAGGAGGTCGCCCAGCTCTTCGCGGTGCGCGCCGGGAGCGCCCAACCTCATCGCGTCGAGTACCTCATAGGTCTCCTCCAGGAGGAACGTGGCGAGCGTCTCGTAGGTCTGCTCGCGATCCCACGGACAGCCGTCGGTCCCGCGCAGACGATCCATGATCTGCTTGAGACGATCCATTTCCGACATGCGAGTCTCCATGGGCCGCCGCGCATCTTAGACCACGGGCACCGGCGCGGACAACGCCTGAGGTAACGCACGGGAATCGGCCTTGTGTCGGGCGGCGCGGCGGTGCTATCCTCCGCGCCGCGACGACTTCTGCGCGGAGGCTCGCGGCAGCGATGGACAAGAGGGACGACGGCAGGCGCGAGGAGATCCGGGTCGTCGATCGGCGCATGTTCACGCCCGATGGGCAGCGTCGAACGCCCGATGCGCCGCCCGAGGACTCGCCTGCGGCGCACCCGGTGCCCGGGTCTCCGGGCCCGGGCCGGGCCGTGGCGGGTGAGACGCCGCGCGTCGCGTCCGCTCCGCCGTCGCGCGAACAGCAGGCGGCCTCGGCGCAGTTCGTGAACCTGGTCCGGAATCTCGCGGCCACCGCCGCCGCCAACCTCGGGGAAATGCCCAACCCGTTCACCGGCCAGGTCGAGGTAGACCTCGACGGCGCCCGACAGGTGATCGATCTGCTCCAGGCCCTGCAGGTCAAGACGCGCGGCAACCTGACGACGGACGAGTCACGGCTGCTCGAGTCGCTCCTCTATGATCTGAAAATCGCGGTCGTCAACCACCAGAAGCAAAAGCCCTCGAAGACGTCGTGAGCCGTCCGCGCGCGCTGCGCCCATGGCCGAGCGTATCCGCTCGATGAATCGAAGCGGCGCCCGCGGTCCGACGATCGGTCTCGCCGTCCTCCTTCTGGCGCTGGCTGCGCCCCCGGAGCGGGCCCAGGAGCCGGAAATCATCGTCCTCGATCCGAACCGTCCGCTCATCCAGAGCCCGGGGACCGTTCCGGCGCCAGCCGGCCGCTCGCCGGCTCCGGCGGAGGAGACGGGCGTCCCCCTGGGGGCGCCGCTCCAGGAGGGGGTCAATGCGCGCGAGGTCCTGGCGGACCTGTGGTTCAAGCAGCGCGCGCTCGCGGGGCGTGGGGACACCGCGGAGGCGGCGCGTCAGGTCGAAACGGCGCTCGACTTCATGAAACGCGAGGGTCTCAGGGGCGCGCCGGAGATCGCGGGCGCCTATCTGGCCGAGGCGCGGCGGTATCTCGACGACGGGGACTACCGGGGCGCGCAGGAGAACTTCCGCCTGGCCTCGCACTTCGATCCGGCCCTGGCCGCCGCGCACCTCGGGCTGGCCGTGGCCCTGCTCCGGGGCGATCGCGACCTGTCCGGGGCGCTCGGCGAGCTGTGGGCCGCCCTGAAGGTCCGGATGACCGATGCGGGATCGGTCTACCAGCAGGCCGGCAATGGCTTGATCATCGTCTACCTGGGGCTCTGCTTCGGCGTGGCGGCCGCCTTGTTCCTCATCTGCCTGCATGGTGCCCCGGCGTTCTCCCACGACGTCATGGAGCGTTTCCAGGGCAACCTTTCGGACGAGTCGTCGCGGCTCATCGGGTGGGGTCTGATGGCGGTGCCGATCCTGGTAACGGCGCCGCTTGTCTGGCTCCTGGCCGCCTGGGCGGCGTTGTTCTATCCCTATTTCCGCAGGCGCGAGAAGCGGCTCGCTCTCCTGACCCTCGCCCTGCTGCTCGGCGCCGGCCCGGCCGGCTCGGTCGCGAGCTGGATCGCGGGGACCGCGGTCGATCCGGGGGCGCGCGCTCTCATCCGCTCGCTGCGCGGCGGATACGACTTGCAGGACGAGCAGGCACTCCGCGCCCTGGCCGACACGCATCGCGACGAACCGATGTTCCCGTTCCTGCTGGCCTCCATGCACCGCATGGCGGGTCGGTTCGACGAAGCGATGAAGATGTACCGGCGCGCCCTGGTGGTCGATCCGGGCCACACACGCTCCATGGTGAATCTCGCCAACCTGCACGTGTTGCGACAGGAGTTCGCCATAGCTCAAAACCTCTACAAGAAGGCGGGCGACCTCGATCCGAGCCTGGCGATCGCCCACTACGACAGTCACCTCGCACACCTTGAGGCATTCCATCTGGAATCCGCAGACCAGGAGCTGAAGGCGGCGCGACGCATCGACGACGCGCTGGTCACGACGCTTTTGGCGCAGGGGAGCGAGGGGCGCAGCAGGAGGCTGCCGGTCGATGTCGTCTATACACGGGCGGAGATCTGGAAGCGCGCCGTGACGCTGCGGCTGGACGAGGGTATGCGCTCCGCCTGGTCGCGCTCGCTTTCCGCGCCCGCGACGCCGGCGGGTGGCGCCGGGCTCCTGATGGTCCTGCTCCTGCCCGGGCTCGGGATCGCGCCGCGCGTCGCCTCGTCGCGGCGCTGCCGGCGGTGCGGGCGGCCGTTCTGTCGGCGCTGCCGGATGGGGACCAAGGATCCGGATCACTGCTCGCAGTGCGTGCATCTCTATATCCTGCGCGACGGCCTGGCCCCTAACGTGAAGAGCAAGAAGATGGAGGAGGTGGTGAGGTACCGCCGGCGTGTGTGGATCGGCGAGAGGCTGCTGAGCCTGCTTCTTCCGGGAAGCGGGCATGTGCTGGGCGGTCGGACCTGGCTTGGAGCGCTCCTCCTCACCTGCTGGTGCGGCGCCTGGCTCGGCATCCTGCTGGGTGGCCAGCTCCTGGTTCCGTCGGAGGCGATCACGACGACGGACCTGGGGCCGATCGTGGCGCTCGGGACGGTCGCGCTCGCCGTGTGGCTGACGGGGAACCTGTCGACCCACGAAGCCGAGAGGGAGTGAGGCGGCATGGCGCTGAAGGGGACTCTGAAGGATTTCAGCCTGGCTGACATTTTTCAGCTCATCGGCATCCAGAAAAAGACCGGCGTCCTCACACTCAAGAGTGACAAAGAGGTCGTGACCGTTTCGTTCGTCGAGGGCAACGTGGTATCGGCCGACGCCCTGCACCGTCGACTGGAGGATCGGATTGGAACCGTGCTCGTCAAGTCGGGGCGCATCAGCGAGGGGCAGCTCCAGGAGGCGCTGCGCATCCAAAAGAATACGCTGAAGCGGATGGGGAACATCCTGGTCGAAAACAAGTTCATCGATCCCAACACCCTGCGCGAGGCCCTGCAGATCCAAATCAGCCAGATGGTCTATCGCCTGTTCCGCTGGCGGGACGGCGAGTACGATTTCACGCAGGAAGAGCGTGTCGACTACGACAAGGAGCACGTCGTCCCGATGTCTGCGGAGAGCATCCTTATGGAGGGCGCCCGCATCCTCGACGAATGGCCGATGATCGAGAAGGGGATCAAGTCTTTCTTGGCCGTGTTCCGCCACGCCAACGTCGAGATCGCGCCCCCGCCCGGGAGGGGAACCTGGCCGATGGCGGACGAGGCGGCCCGCGCGGTGACGCTGAGCGACGAGGATCGGAAGGTTTACCAGCTGGTGGACGGCAAGCGGACGGTCCAGGAGATTGTCGAGCGTTGCAGCCTCAGCGAGTTCGACACTTGCCGAATCCTCTACGAGCTCATCGGTCGGCAGCTTCTCGAGGAGGTCAGGACAGGCGGGCCGAAGACGGCGCCGGCGGCGCCGGCGCCGGCCGCGGGGGCACGACGCGCCACGCCGCGGCCCCTTTTGGCGGTCGGCTACCTCATCCTCGTGGCCGCCGCAGGGGGGCTGGTGATGCGCCGGGGGGAGACCATCGTGCGCGGACTCGGACAGGGAGGGTCGGCCACGCCTTACCTCACTCCTCTGATCGGAAGGGATGATGTGCGTTCCATCCGGGACTCGATCGCCCGCAGCCGGATGCAGCGCATCGACTTTGCGATCCAGGTGTACTTCCTGAGGAACAGGGGGTATCCCGAGAACCTTGCACGGCTCGTGACCGACCATCTCCTGAAGCCATCGGCCATACTCGATCCTCTGGGACGATCGTTCGAATATGAGGTTCTTCCCGGTGGGTACAGGATCTCGTTTTCTGCCGGCGGCGGGAATGACAGGCCGATCGACCTCGTGAATGCGCCTGCAGGGTAGCCAGGCCATCCACTTA
>Ga0209157_1003748_pt1 | contig 11563 bp, 11 predicted proteins | sample GraSoiAngelo_135_FD_185892 | JGI IMG/M metagenome (GOLD analysis project Ga0209157, IMG submission 185892) | Grasslands soil microbial communities from the Angelo Coastal Reserve, California, USA - 14_0929_05_40cm (SPAdes) (version 2) | ecosystem: Environmental > Terrestrial > Soil > Grasslands ... | reverse complement strand
GAGATAGGGAACCCGGAAACGTTTCTAGAAACAATAGGAAAACTTCCGAACTCAGAACAGAGTGAAGTGCTAAGAACAAAGTACGAAGCCTACAGAACAGCTTATGATGATTCCAATGTCTACGAGAGAATGATACTTCATCCCGACTCCGCACTGCTAGAAATTTCACCAGATATGTTGAGGCATACCGATCAGAGGGAAGAGTACATGGCTTTAGCAGTTCAAAACTCTCGGCCCGACGTTGTGATTGGGAGACTCATTCATGGTCTGCACGAGTATCTGCCAGAATTGAGGGCTTCTGGATTAGTTCCAGAGGTAAGCCTTGGCGGGCGAATCGGATTATCAGGTAATAATATCCTGAAGCTCTCTGATGCGGTTAGCCTAGTCGGGCCATTGCCGGCAAGAGACTAGACTGTCTTCCAGCGCTCCTTCCTAACTCTCTCAATGATATGATCGATTATGGTCTTCAACGGCGTTCCCGGACCATAATTCCCTGTTATCCCTTGCTTCTCCAATAATGGTTTGTCCTCGTCGGGGATTATGCCTCCGCCGACCAAGAGTATGTCGTTGCCACCCTTTTCTCTCACCAATTTCGCGACTTTCGGGAAGGCCGTCATGTGAGCGCCGTTGAGGAGACTCATTGCTACGACATCAACATCTTCGTCAATTGCCATCTGGGCTACTTGTTCTGGTGTGGCGAGAAAACCGGTGTAAATGACTTCCATGCCTGCATCCCTGAACGCTCTGCATAACACAAGTGCGCCACGATCGTGTCCATCTAATCCAGGCTTGGCGACAAGGATACGGATCTTTTTCTCCCGAGCAGTTGAGATTTCTCGGCGCCTCTGCTTAGACATGGAATCCCTGTTCCTTCGCGGTTATGGAATAATCTGCTAATAAGTGCTCGCTGAAACTGTCTCGGAGAAATCGGACGCAATGAGAGAGACTTACTCGCTTGCCCTTTCCCGTCCATCGCAGACACGCTGATTCGAACGGCGTCCTTGTCCAATTCAGAAACTTGCGACCTGTCACTTGACGGGTTAGGATTTAATTAGGACGCGTCCCAGCCCGCCTTTCCGCGGGTCTGAACAACTGGAACGCTCAATCCTAGACGACGACTCACTCACCTTCGCGGAGAAAGTCATGAGCGTCCGAGCCGCCGAAGGCGGCAAACATAACGTGCTCCATCCAGGTGACATCGTTGTTTTGCCTGTCGATCTTGCTATGGCGCAGGACAGTACAGGTCCCCTTGCGATTAAGGTCATTCGAGAGATGGGGATCAAGAAGCTATGGGACCCGTCTCGCGTCCATCTCGTAATCGACCACACATATCCAGCCGCTGACGAGAAAGTCGCCAACCTCCATAATCTGATCCGTGAATTCGTTCGAGAGATGGGATGTAGGCTAGTGGAAGGAAGCATTTCTCATCAACATCTCCTAGAATCACATGTAGTGCCCGGCATGATATTGTTCGGTGCCGATTCGCACACGTGCCAGGGCGGCGCCGTGGGCGCCTTCGCCACCGGTGTCGGCAGTTCTGACATGGCAGCCATATGGGCAACAGGCAAGATCTGGGCAAAAGTCCCAGAATCAGTCAACGTCAATCTAACCGGTAAGCTTGGGAAAGGAGTCTTCGCCAGAGACATCGTCTCGCATTTCATTGGCATGGTTGGCGAGGACGGAGGGAATTATCGGTCGATAGAATGGAAGGGACCAGCGGTAAAGACATTGAGCATATCCTCTAGAGCATGTATCAGCAATAATTCCATGGAATGCGGCTGCAAACTCTCGGTCTTTGAAGTGGACGAAGCTACGCGGGATTATTTCAAGAAGGTGAATCGAAAACCATTGATGGAGGTTCATGCTGGACCAAAAGCCAACTATGTCAAGGAGTACACGATCGACCTTGACGAGCTACAACCTCAGGTAGCTGAACCCGGGCACGTGGACCAGGTGAAGACGGTGGATGAGTTGGAGGGTCAACATGTCGACCAGGCGTTCATCGGCTCCTCAACAAATGGAAGAATAGAAGATCTCGTGGTCAGCGCGCAGATCTTGAAGGGGCATCATGTCAAGCCTGGAACCCGTTGCATAGTGACTCCTGCATCGAGGCTGGTCTTCGAGGAAGCGATAACGACAGGCCTGGCGGAAACCTTTCTCGAAGCAGGAGCAGTATTCACCAATGCCACCTGTGGAGCCTGTGTAGGAACACATTTGGGGGTATTGGGCGAGAACGAGATTTGCATATCCTCTTCACCTAGGAACTATGTTGGTCGAATGGGAGCCTCGTCGGCACAGATCTATCTGGCCTCACCTGCTACCGCAGCTGCGTCAGCAATAGAGGGGAAGATAACTGATCCGAGGAAGTACTTGTGAGCAATACGACAACTAGGTTACCACGGCTACTGCGGGGTCGTGCATGGGTCTGGCCTGATGATGTGAACACGGACATCATTATTCCATTCCGGTTCAAGGCCCGGACAAATGATCCTGTGGAGATGGCCAAGTATGCAATGTACGGATTCGATCCTGAATTTTACAAGAAGGTCCACAAAGGGGATATTTTTGTTGCGGGCCGAAACTTCGGGGGCGGCTCAAGTCGTGAACAAGCGCCTGTCGCCATCAAATACTCAGGTGTCTCGGCAGTAATTGCGGAGAGTTTCGCAAGGATCTTCTATAGGAACAGCTTCGCAATTGGACTGCCGGCGCTAGAAGTGCCAGGTATAACCAAGAAGGTGTCTCAGTTTGACGAGGTTGAGGTAGATATGGAGAACTGGGCGGTTCGCACAGTCAAGGATGGACAAGTCCACAAGGCGACGAAGGTCCCAGATTTCTTGATGGAGCTTGTCAAAGAGGGCGGACTTGTAGAGTATTATCGACAGCACCACAGCTTCCCATGGGAGAAGCTGGAAAAATTACCTGTTGCCAGATGAAAGCCTAGAACGATCAAGCAATGTCTTTCTTTCCTTTTCTTGCTCTTTCTTTCCTTAGCAATAGCGTTAGATATTTCTAGCCATCTCAGGTAAAATATTGCGATGAGCCGATTTTCACCTTTGTAGTCTATTGTATCCCAGCATGGGCCCCATATCGTGGGGCGACTTGATCAATTCCCTGATCGAACTGGATCTGTCGGAAGCAACTATGATTTCTTCCAAAGAGAGACATTGTTGGATAGAACACTCGCGAGTGCGTGAGGCTGGATTGACGGAATGAAAAAGAATTTTGAAGCCGACGCCGTTGCAAGAGTGCAAGAATGGTGGAAATCTGAGCGATGGCGCGAGACAACGCGCCCTTACACGGCGGAAGAGGTCTGCCGACTCAGAGGCTCGATCAATTTCGATCACGGGTTGGCCAAGTACACGGCGAACAAATTCCTACACTTGATGAATACAACGCCCTACGTGTCAGCGTTGGGTGCGGTGACGGGAAACCAGGCAGTCCAGATCGTTCAGGCTGGATTGAAGGCCATCTATCTAAGCGGGTGGCAAGTCGCTGCCGACAGCAATCTCGCTGCCCAGACGTATCCGGACCTCAGCCTCTACCCGGCCAATAGTGTTCCGGAACTTGTTAGACGAATCAATCAGGCATTGCAGAGAGCGGACCAGATACAGCATATGGAGGGAGAAGGGGACGTTGATTGGTTTGCACCGATAATTGCGGATGCAGAGGCCGGATTTGGTGGAGTTCTTAACGCGTTTGAATTGATGAAGGGAATGATCGAAGCCGGAGCCGCCGCCGTCCACTATGAGGACCAGCTTGGCAGCGAGAAGAAGTGTGGACATCTCGGTGGTAAGGTATTGGTTCCAACGCGACAGTTTGTCCGGACACTTGTCTCTGCTCGTCTTGCTGCGGATGTGATGGGTGTTCCAACGGTCCTAATTGCCAGGACGGATGCTGAGGGAGCGAAGCTCTTGTCGAACGATGTGGATCCTAGGGATCATGAGTTCATGACGGGAGAACGTACTCCTGAGGGCTTCTATCGGATAAAACAAGGGGTCGAGCATGCGATCATGCGAGGTCGTGCATACGCACCGTATGCTGACATCTTATGGTGCGAGACAAGCACGCCTAGCCTAGACGAGGCCAGGAAGTTCGCTGACGGTATCCACGACATGTATCCTGGTAAGTGGTTGGCTTACAATTGTAGCCCATCATTCAACTGGGACAAGAATCTCAGCAGCAGTGAGATTCAGAGTTTCCAAGGGAAGCTGGCGGAGATGGGGTACAAATTCCAGTTCATCACCCTAGCAGGGTTCCACACGTTGAACCATTCAATGTTCGAGCTTGCAAGCATGTTTGCTCATGACGGAGTGCCGGCCTATGTACGATTGCAGAGGCGAGAGTTCGAAGCAGAGAAGCAGGGGTACAAGGCGGTCAAGCATCAATCCTTCGTTGGAACAGGCTACTTCGATGAAGTCTCAAGGATAATCTCCAGCGGCGAATGCTCGACGACAGCAATGAACGGTTCAACAGAAATGGCACAATTCGAAAAGAAAGAAACGGAGCAACGACCATCTGTGGAAGAGGCGTCCTTGGTTGGATCTGCGAGTCCAGTTAACGGTCAGAAGAGTGCGAAGATGAAAGATTGGGTGTAATACAGATCGAAGGGACCAGTCTAGTTCTGAGCGAGAACGTTCAGATCCAGGGTCGGATCGAGCCTGGGTTCGAGAGCATACTATCCAGAGATGCACTCAACTTTGTAGCCACTCTCGTCGTAGAGTTTGGGGACAGATTGGAAGACTTGCTGAAACAGCGACAGGTTAAGGCCGATAGAGCCCGCATGGGCAAGCTTCCAGACTTCCTGATGGAGACAAGCAATGTCCGAGAGGGGGATTGGACTGTTGGGCATATTCCATCGGACTTAGAGAAGAGACGCGTCGAGATTACTGGTCCCGTGGATCGGAAGATGATAATCAACGCCTTGAACAGTGGGGCGGATGTATACATGGCGGATTTCGAAGACTCCCACTCCCCCACTTGGACGGGGACCGTCCAGGGACAGTTGAACCTGAGAGACGCGGTCAATGGAACAATCGAGTACAGGGGCCCTGATGGTCGTTCGTACCGATTGAACTCGAAGACCGCCACGTTGGTTGTGCGCCCAAGAGGGTTGCATCTGAAGGAGAGTCATGTCCTGATAGCCTCGCGCGTGATATCAGCCTCTTTTTTCGATTATGGACTCTATCTATTTCACAATGTGAAGAAGTTGCGGGAGAAAGGCTCGGGACCGTACTATTACCTCCCGAAGATGGAGAATCATCAAGAGGCAAGGTTGTGGAATGATGTGTTCAATAGATCAGAAGAGATCCTTGGTCTCCCACATGGAACGATAAAGTGCAGCGTGTTAATCGAGAATATTCTTGCGGCCTTCGAGATGGAGGAGATATTGTACGAGTTGAGGGATCATATCACCGCGTTGAATTTTGGCCGCTGGGACTACACGTTCAGCTTCATCAAGAAACTTGGTCATGACAAACGATTCTTGGTCCCGGAAAGGTCACAGTTGCCAATGACCACGCACTTTCTCCAACTCTGCTCCCTACTACTTGTGGAGTCGTGCCACAAACGGGGTGCCTACGCGATCGGAGGGATGGCTGCACAGGTCCCGATAAAGAATAATCCGAGAGCGGCCGCGGACGCGATGGACAAGGTTGTCTTGGACAAGGAGAGAGAGGTTTCTCAAGGCTATGATGGAGCATGGGTAGCTCATCCCGGCTTGGTTCCTGTGGTGATGAGCATATTCATGAATGGTATGGAGGGACTGAACCAGTTGAACGCTAGACATCGGGATTTGAAGGTGACAGCAGGAGACTTGTTGATGGTGCCGAAAGGAACGATTACCGAACAGGGATTGCGTGGAAACATCAGCGTAAGCCTACGCTATCTAGAGTCTTGGCTTCGAGGTGTTGGATGCGTCTCGATCAATAATCTGATGGAAGACACTGCGACGGTAGAGATCAGTCGGTCTCAGATATGGCAATGGATTCATCATGGAGCGCATTTGACAGATGGGAGAGAGATCACTCCCGAGTTGTTCCATACTTTGCTGGCAGAGGAGTTGGCTACGGCGGAGGCAGCAGGAAATGGGGAATTATTGGCCCAGTCTCGATTCAGCGATGCTGCTCAGATACTGGATCGATTGTCCACGAGTCCAGACTTTATGGATTTCATGACCATCGAGGCTTATCCCTATCTCGATCAAGTTGAACGTGCAGAATAGAGATTGCACGCGCAACCCGATCTTAATTCGCAGCCGAGATCCTTCCGAGTTCAAATTATTTTTCTAGCGGATACACCCTCCTCTCGTGCTCAATTTTCACGAGGGAAAGATCGGATTTTGAAGGAAAATGGGCTGTTTTGATACGTTTTCTCGCGATTTTTTGCAGGTTCTATGCGAGGCGCTAGGGCAGTATTCCGCCTATTCGTGCGAGTTGCACAATTCCAGGCTTCTTCTTGAAGACGCCTGCAGTGATCTCGAGGGTTGTCTTCAAGAGTTCCCGGTTCTTCTGGAGACGTTTCAAGGCACGCCGATTCAGGCGTTGGACAAGCCAGTTGCCGCTCAAGGCGTATGTTGCCGAGTAATGTGCGTGTTCTCCCACAACATCTGAGACTAGTTTTCTCTCCGCCTGGTATGCACGGAGTGCAGTCGCAGAGTAGTCGTTGATCTGATGGCATTGTTGGATAACCCGTGCTAAGGCCAACGCGTCTTGTAATGAGAGGTTCAGGCCTTGTCCGGAGTGTGGATGAAGAGTATGGGCAGAGTCACCTAGCAGGGCCATGTTGTCTGAGACCCAATCGTCAACTCGAACATAACTTGGCATGAAATAACCGAACCTGTTCCAAGCCTCAACATTAGAGAAGGCCTGCTCCAGCTCAGGGGCCGTCGATGTTATCTCCGCCCTGAAACTGGCGAGACCAGAGTTTTTCAATTCATCGAAAGACCGTGGGCCAACACAGTGATGAACAAATGTCGCTTCCTCCGCCAATGGCATGACTCCAAGCATATGATGCGGTGCCTGATACTGTCGAGCATGACCCTCCAAACCTGAGACGGGACCGACTAGGCCGACGATGAACGAGTCCTCATACTTGTGAACCCGGACCTTGCTGCCCATCGCTGCCCGAACACGAGACTGGCCACCGTCCGCCCCGATAACTAGACGAGCAGAGATTCTGCTCTCGGCATTGTTGTTCTCGATGACGACACCAGACGGCTTCCCAGAGCTATCCCTGACCAGCTCCTTGAACCTGGCTCCCCAGAGAACTTCAACGCCTTTCCTCTCTGCTTGGTAACGGAGCATCAGCTCAAGTTCTGTACCGTTGATCGTGATGAGATAATTGTGAGGATCGTCCAATAGTCCATAATCCGCTTCCAAGAGTAGATTCCCCTTCCAATCCCGTATCTCGAAGACTTGGACGGGCCTTCCAAGCTTCAAGGTGTCATCAAGCAGACCTAATTGGTCGACGGCGTCTAGACCATTGGGTTGTAGAGTCAATCCCCGAGGAATAGAGTCGATATTCCTTCGGGCATCCAAGAGAAGTGTCCCGATCCCCTGGTCTCGGAGTAGAACGGCGAGGGCGAGACTAGGGATCCCGGCCCCCACTACGACAACATCGACGTCCTGCTCCAAGCTTGGCCCACAATCCCGACTAGAATCGGAATCTGCTTAAATCATCCCTTATACCCGTTCTTTTCCGGTTCAGAAAATATGGGTAGAGTTCACGGGAAAGGTCCACTCGAAGTATACGACCCGGGAATGACGGTGAAACCTCGAGTTTACGATAAGGATCGGCGTTACGCCTTGCTCGTGGTTGACATGTTGAACGATTTTGTTTATGGGAAGATCAAGGCGGAACGGGCAGGACCGATGGTTCCCACAGTTGGCGAACTGATCGGATCAGCTCATGACGCCGGTATTCCAGTATTGTATCCTAATGATTCCCACACGAAGAAAGACTTCGAACTATACAGATGGGGCGAGCATGCTATGCGCGGCTCCAAGGGAGCTGCGGTCATTAAGGAACTCCGCCCGAGAAAGAGAGATGTCCAGATTCCGAAGACAACCTACAGCAGTTTCTTCAGCACAAGGCTCGAGAAAGAATTGAAGCGGACGCACGATGGACGGGGAGCGAATACGCTCATAATGGCGGGACTCCATACTGATTGTTGTGTTCGGCACACAACTGCTGATGCTTTCTTCCGAGGATATGAAACGATAATCGCTGAGGATGCTGTGAATTCTTTCACCGAGTTACAGTATCGCGTCGGGTTACAATATCTCAAGTTCTGGTACTTGGCCGACGTATTACGATCGAAAAAGATAGCCCGATTATTCTAGAAAAAGGCCCGGACAAGTGCCGACGAGGCCAACCCGCCTCATCATCGACACCGATGGCGGAATAGACGATGCGCTGGCTCTGATACTAGCTCTTCGATCTCCAGAGGTTGAAGTTGTTGGAGTCTCGACCGTGTCAGGAAATGTTCGGGTCGAGCAGGCAGCAATCAATGTTTTGCGAGTGATCGAATTGTTCGATCATCGCGACGTTTGGGTGGCGCAGGGCTTGGCGAATCCATTGATCCGGGATCCAGTAAGAGCAACGAGTTTCCACGGGATGGACGGTTTAGGAGAAGCAAATCTTCCACAGCCACGGATGCGCGCACGAAAAGAAAGCGCGATCGATCTTATCATCGAAGAATTGAACAAAGAGAAGAATCACGGTCTCACCATTATCAGCATAGGACCATTGACAAACATTGCAGCAGTAATCACCAATAGCCCAAGTATCTCAGGTAGGATTGGCGAGCTGTCGATTATGGGGGGAGCCTTCGGACTATCGAAATACGGGCATGGGAACGTAACTCCCGTTGCAGAGTTCAACATCTACTCAGATCCCGAGGCGGCAAAAATAGTCTTTGAATCGGGAATACATGTGAGAGCGGTCGGACTCGATGTAACCTCCGCCCCTGAAAACTGGTTGACCCCACCTGAATACGCAAGAATCAAAGCGACGAAGAATAGACTGTCCATTTTCGCCGCTCGAATTCTAGCAAAAACCATGCAGAAACGGCGAATGTTCGAGCTTCACGATCCAATAGCGGTCGGAGCCGTTATCCAACCCTCCCTGTACGATTTCACCGAATGCTCGGTAAAGATCGAGACAAAGGGCGAGTATACGACGGGTATGACGGTGACCGACCGTCGCGAAGAAGCGGATAATATTTGGACAGAGAATCCCATCAAAATATGCACGAACCTCAAATCCCAACGCTTCAAACGCCTCTTTCTCGGCCATTTATTGAAAAACTGACAGGAAACCGCTGTTTTCTGTTCTAATGTTAGGATTTTTAAACAGGTACACTTCCATCTGAGCACAACCATGGGACGAACAATCAACCATATCGAGCTAGCGTCCAAAGACCTTACAGAGACTAAGAAGTTCTACTCGAGACTTTTCGGGTGGAAATTCGAGCAATTCGGCGACGGCTACCTAATGTTCCGCACAACGCCAAAAACCAGTGCAGTCGGAGGAGGGTTTAACCTCTCCAAGACCGTCAAACCAGGCACAACACAATTCTACGTAGATGTCAAGAGCATACCACAAGCATTGCAAAAGGCAAAGTCTCTCGGCGGTAGACCCTTGAAGCGAAAGACAGCCATCGGTGGCGGCATGGGGTACTGGGGAACACTCAAGGACCCACACGGCAACACCATCGGCGTCTGGAGCAAACGCTAAACCGACCAGAAACGGTCAACTAGCTAGCTCTGATAACAAAGCGGGCTTGACCCACAGTCACAGCCCGAAGTACCAACTCTCTTTTTTGCATCTCTAAACTCCAACCTACCGACTGAAAAGTTGGACCTAGCGCAACCCTCGAAGACAGATTTCAGGAAACCGATACTTTTCCTGTTTGTCCTGTCGCCTGCGATAGGCGAGCTATTATCCGGCTCCTCACCTCCACTAGCATTCTTCAATCCTCTAGCATTCTCCCTACTCTGCGCACTCTACGGGAGCGGAGCCCTCCTCGTTCGAGATTATGCAAGACGATGGAAAAAGGGATGGTATTCGATACTATTCCTCGGTGCGGCTTACGGAATTATCGAGGAGGGTATCATGGTCCGGAGTTTCTTCAGCCCGACATGGAAGGATCTAGGAGTACTCGGGACATATGGTAGATGGTTAGGCGTGAATTGGGTCTGGGCAGAATGGCTTACAATATACCATTCAATCTTCAGCATCACGATCCCGATACTACTCGTCGAACTCACACATCCATCAGCAAGATCACAGGTATGGCTATCTCAGAAACAGAGATGGCTGTTTCGGTCTCTTTTTGTCCTTGCAGTTCTTCTCGGCTTCGCGGCTTTTCCGTTTGATGCACCCGCGACAGCTTTGATTGGATGCGTGGTTGCCGTGTTAGTGCTGGCGTGGCTTGCCAAGAGAATCAAGCCAATGATGCCAACATCCCAGAACCTGAAAGTCTCTAAGAAACTTGTGATCACTGGAGTATCCGTGCCGTTAGCATTCTTCTTCTTTTTCACTGGCCTCGGCCCCGCCACAATCCCATGGGCAGGAGGGACCATGCTAATTGGATGGTCTATCGTATTTGGATTCGAGAGATTATTGAGGAGATGGGCAAAAGAAGGGTTCAGCGACCTTCAACGCCTTACCTTGGCATCCGGATCTCTCGGGTTCTTCATCGGTCTCGCGCCTATCCTCGAGTTCAAAGGAGCGATTGGGATGACTGGTGTCGGCATCGGATTTTTCCTTATCCTTTTCAAGCTGAGAATGAGAGTTCTTCAGAGAGCTTCAGAGCTCTTGACGCTGGTAAATCCCGAATTACTGCCCTCAGAAACTCCTTTTCGATAGGGTTTCTGGCAAGGATTGGCACCTTATATACGCAACCATTTCAGAGACGGCAACCATGGCAGAATACGGCAGAGGAGCCAAAGCAGGAGCAATGGCGGGGGTCGTAGCAGGGATAATAGAAGCGATTGGCAACTACGCTTTATTTAGCTTCACCAGGGACGCTATCAAGACTGCGCTTCAGGGAACCACACTTCCGGCGGGCGTTACCATCGATCAAGTGGTAGACATCGCGTTATACACTGTAGCGATTGGCGCATTCGTGGGCAGCATAATAGGCGGAGCTATCTTGGGCATCATATTTTCCGCGGTCTACAACAAGTACATGACGGGCAAGAGCCTCGCGATGAGGGGCATCGTTTTTGGCATTATTCTTTGGCTAATCGGAATACTTCTCAATACTGGCAGCTTCTCCTATGGAAGCACCTACGTTGCGGCATCAATCATTCTCGGGCTCGTCAGTAGCCTCATTTACGGATACTTGCTTGGTCATTTCTTCACACCAAAGCAGGTAACTCAGGCTACACCTCCAACGAGCACAATGTAAGTCAGCCTGTCACTACAACACTCAATCGGTATCGGACCCGTCCGCTCCTCCCCTTATTTTTCGGCTCGCCCACGTTTAACCAACTCTACGGGTCTTGAGTAACGTTCGTGTTAATGGCGGGTGGCATGGTCACCCGCCTTCATGCAAAAA
>Ga0209157_1003747_pt1 | contig 11563 bp, 7 predicted proteins | sample GraSoiAngelo_135_FD_185892 | JGI IMG/M metagenome (GOLD analysis project Ga0209157, IMG submission 185892) | Grasslands soil microbial communities from the Angelo Coastal Reserve, California, USA - 14_0929_05_40cm (SPAdes) (version 2) | ecosystem: Environmental > Terrestrial > Soil > Grasslands ... | reverse complement strand
TTCCACAGCTCGCGCCCCGTCTCGACGTCGAACGCCCGAATCGCGCGGTCCAGGGTCGCACCAATGAAAACGATTCCGCCCGCAGTCACGATCGGACCGCCGAGATTGGGGGAGCCGGGAAAGCCGCCCATCATGCCGAGGGGCACGTTCCAGGCGATGGCGCCCGTGCTGAGGTTCACCGCGACAAGCGAGCCGAACGGCGGTGGTGTGCAGGGCAGCCCAGTGGGACCCAGGATGATGCGCCGGCGCACGAGGTACGGCGTGCCGCGCATGTTGGTGTACTCAAAGTCCGTCATGCCGCGTGACGCATCGACGGTTTTTGAGCCGTCGTAATTGAAGCTGTGTGCCACGAAGAGCTGCACCATGGCGGCGACGCGATTTACCGGCACCACGGCGAGACCATGCCTTTCATCTATAGCGACTCCGCCCCAATGGGCGCCGCCGATGTTGCCGGGCTGTGAAAGCGTCCCCTGCGTGCTGGGTGGCGTAAACGGCCCCTCGTTGCGCAGCGCGGCCAGAATGTCGTGGCAGGCGACCTTCGCCTCGGGTGTCGGCCCCCAGGCGTCGTCCGCGGTATACCGGAGCGGGACGAGGGGCGGCGTAACGACCGTAAAGGGCTGCGTCGGAGATGCGACTTCGCCGGGAACGCTGCTCGCCGGGACCGGCCGTTCCTCCACGGGGAAGATGGGCTTGCCCGTCATTCGGTCGAGGACGTACAGCATGCCTGATTTCCCGGTCTGGATGACTGCCGGGATACTGGCGCCGTTGTGCATCACGGTAACGAGCGCGGGCGGAGCTGCGTTGTCAAAATCCCAGAGGTCGTGGTGCACGGTCTGAAAATGCCACACGACTTTTCCCGTGGAGGCGCGCAGCGCGACGATCGAACTGGCGTAGCGGTCTTCACCCAGGCGCATCCCGCCGAAATAATCCGGTGCTGGACTCGACGTTGGAAGGAACACAAGATCGCGACCGGGATCGGCGACAATGACGGACCAGACGTTGGCGGCGCCGACGATCCGTGTGGAGCCGTTCTGCCACGTCTTGAAGGCCGGATCGGTTGAGTCCTGGGGTACGGGATCGAAGGTCCATTTGAGCACCCCGGTGCGCGCATCGAATGCGCGCACTTCGCCGCTCGCCGGCGCCAGATTGGTATTGTCCGCGACCGCCGATCCCGTGATGACCAGGTCGCCCACGATCGCGGGCGGCGATGTCACCTCGTAGAACTGAAACTCGTCTGGCGCGACCCGTAGCCCCTTTCGCAAATCGACAACGCCGGCAGCGCCGAAGCCGATGCAGGGCTTTCCCGTTGCCGCATCCAGGGCGACAAGCCGCGCGTCGATCGTCGCGGCGATGATTCGCCGAGCACAGGACGCGCCGGCAGCGGCGCGGCTGTCCCGCCAGAAGCTCACGCCACGGCTCGCGAAGTCGCCGTAACCGCGATGCGGGTTCACCCCCGCGTCGTAGCGCCAGCGTTCGGTACCGGTGGCTGGATCGAGCGCCGTGACAATGCCCGTGGGCGTGATCACGTACATCGTCCCGTCCACGACGAGCGGCGTGACCTCGAGTGACGGCGGCCGGTGCGACATACTCGACATGTCGGGAATACCGGTGTGATACGTCCACGCCACGGTAAGGCGCGTAACGTTGTCGCGGGTGATCTGCGTTAGCGGTGAGAACCGCGCCCCGCCGGCATCGCGTCCGTAGACGGGCCAGTCGCCGGCAGCAGGCGTTTGTGCGCTAAGGGCGAGCAGTAGAATCAGCATCGAGTTCTCTGGCTATGGTTGCGCGCAACCTGCTGAACTCCTGGTCCCCACCGAATCCGAAGATCCGTTCGATGACTCTGCCATTGCGGTCGAGCAGCACCGAATAGGGCAGCCCGCGATAATGATATACCGCCTTCATGCGGGCTTCGCCCACGAGCACGGGAAATGGCGGCCGGAACTCGCGTACGAACGCGCGCATCTTCGTATCGCTCACGTCGTCCGAAATCGCCGCGATCGCGAACGGTCGCTTCGCGAAGTCGCGATACAGCTCGGCCATGTGAGGAAACTCTTCGCGGCAGGGCGCGCACCACGACGCCCAGAAGTTCACGAGGGTCACTTTGCCGCGGAAATCGTCGAGCCGCACCGTCTTCCCGGAGAGATCGGGCAACGCAAACGCCGGCGAGAAGAGATCGCGTCCCATCGTCGGCGTCTGCGCCAGCAGGCGGTCCGGGTCGAGCACGCGGATATGGCCGTGGCGATCGACAGCGATGGCAGTCGAAGAGGTCCCTAAGCGCCGGCTCGCCACGATTTCTCCATTGTCGGCGCGAAGCACGTCGAGGCGCAGCTCGGTCGCCGCAGAGTCCTGCGCGCCGAGGACGTAGATACGGCCGTCGGGTCCTAACGACATCGCGATGTTGACGAGCGCGTGCACGACACGTCGCGCGTTTCCGGTCGCGAAGTGCGGATCCCGCTCGGTCGGGATCAGGCCGCGCGAGCTGTGCCAGACGGCTGAGCCGGCGGCATCGAGCCGCAGAATCTCGTCGCGCACGAGCGGGGCGAAGTAGACGTCGTTGCCGGAGAGCGCGACTGCGCCCGCGTTAATGAGCTGCGCGAAGTAGGGGACGTCGGGCACGTGAATCGTGCCCAGGCCGTGTTGCGGTCGCCCGAGGGTATCGAGCACCCAGAGCAGCGGCGCGCTGCCGTCTTCCGCGATGAACTGGACGAAGTACGGCGAGCGCGCGGCCACGATGCGATTACCGTCTGCGGCATATAGGCTCGCGGGGAACGGACTCTCCCATTCGCGCACGGGGTTGCCGGCGGTGTCCCAGACGACGCCTTCGCCCGTGCGCTCGGTGACGAGCAGCCTGCCCTTTGGATAAGGAGCGACTGCGGCGGGGCTCGACAGCCGCAGATTCGCGATCGTGCGAACGACATGGAGATCGCCGTCGAACGCGATGAGCCGGCTGTGCGGCGCGTCGGGAGCCCAGGAGAGGCGGCCGACGCGCGCCGCCGGCGATCGACCGAGGAACAGAAGCGTGTACCCGTCATCGGTTGCGTGAGAACAGGCGCCTAAGTACGCAACAAGCAGGACTGCCGACGAGCTATATATTGCGCGCATGAACAGTGACTATCGTGCGTTGATCGATCGATTCGGCCAGGGATGGGAGCGCGGCGACATCGAGACGATAGCCTCCGTCTTCAGCGACGACGCGGTCTTTCTTGAGACGCCCTTCAGCCAGCCCGATCGCGGGCTCGCCGCCGTCCGCGCGTACTGGAAGGATATCCCGCTCTTCCAGGCGGAGACGAGGGTTTCGACGGGCGAGATCTATGCCGCAGGGCCCTGGTTCGCGACGGAGTTTCGCTGCACGTTCCGGCGCCGGAGAACAGGCGAGCAGGTCGATGCGAAGGGCGCGATCTTTTGTGAGACGAAGGACGGCAAGATCAGCGAGATGAGAATGTACTGGCACCGATATGCAGGAGGGAGAGAGGAACCTAAGGCTTGAGCAGGCGGGACGCCTAGACGCCGAGACGCCGAGCGTACTCTAACGCAAGCTCCATCAGCTCCGCACTTCGCAATCCACTCCGCATAGCCACGTCAACCGCCTCCTCTTCCTCCATCCCTTCTTCCTTTATGAGGTAGGGTATCAGGGCCGCTGCGGTCCTGTTGCCGCTCGAGCAGTGCAGTAGGGCCCGCTTGCCGGCGAGTTTGCGCAGCATGTCGTGCATCCGCTTCATCGTGTCGACCGTAACCGCGCCGTGGACGATCGGCAGGCTGAGGTATTCGAGTCCTGCCTTCCGCGCGGCCGCCGGCTCATCGAAGCCTCTGGGCTCCATGGTATCGCGATTGTCGAGCACCACCTCACCGCCCGCGGCTTTGAATGCCGCGAGCTGCTTCTCGGTCGGCTGACCGCCGGTCACCCAGCCCGAAACCGGCTCGGCGGCGTTGGTCATGCCGGTGAATGCCTGCAAAAGATCGGACACTACGGCAGCCAGCCGCCGCTGAATCCCGCGCGCTTGAGTCCCTGAATGATGTGCGGATTGCCGCGCATCGCCCGCCACACCAATCCGGTTCGATAGTTCTCGACCATCGCGAGAATCGGTCCCTGATCGATGCCGAGATAATCCACGTCGAACCAGCCGAGTGGGCCGGCAGGGGTGAACGTCGGATTGAAGGCGTCGAGGAATCCGTAGGTCGTGAACAGCTTGGTGCCGTAGATCCTGCGCATCGCGAGGAGCGCTGGGATCGTGTACTCGGGCGCGAACGGGACGGCGCCGCCCACTGCCGTCGGGCAGATCGTGCCGTCGTCGCGCTCATCGCCGAGCGCCGCGCCGCGCGCCCAATAGGTGTGGAATTGGCGGCTGCGGCCTCCGATCGTCAGCGTGGTGTTGGCCGGTCCGTCGCACGCCGTCAGACCCCAGACGTCTTGGGAATAGCCGCGCCAGCCACCGGGATTCGCAGTCGCGTACGCACGCTGCGCCAGCGCCGCTCGACGCGAGTTCTCGAAGTAATCGATGCCGCGGCCGCGCATATACGCGTCCTGGATGTTGCGGAAATCGATCCAGACGTGCGAGTACTCGTGCCCAAACAGCGGCGCGAACTGCACGAAGCTCTGGGCGTAGTAGGTGGCGAACTGGTAGCCGCTCGTCCAGGACGTCCACGCGGTCGAATCGACGGGATGCGTCGGCGAGCCGAGGGCCAGGATGTTGAGGATCATGCCCTCGTTGTAGCCGATCCAGTCGGCGTTGATGAAGCCGCTCTCGGGATGCCAGCCCATGCTCACGACGGGCGGCCGCGCCGAGGCCCACTTCCAGTCGACGCGAAAATAGATCGAGTCGGCGAGCGCGCGGATCTGTTGTTCGGTGGTGTCGCTCCGATCGAAGTAGCTCTGCGCGAATAAGATGCCGGCGAGCAACAGCGACGTGTCGATCGTGGACAGCTCGACCTGCTGGTAGCGATAGCCGGTCGTCATGTCGAGGAAGTGATAGAAGAAGCCGTGATACCCGGTGACGTTGCTCGTCGCGGAATCCTGCGGCGCGGTCCAGAAGAAGCGCAGCGTGGTGAGCGTGCGGTCGGCGGCCTGGGCGCGCGTGATCCAGCCGTGCTCGACGCCGATCGGGTAGGCTGTCAGCGCGAAGCCCACCGCGGCGATGCTCGAGAAGGAGGGCGTGGGCCAGCGGTCGGGAGTGAGGCCGTTACTCGGTGGCGTCAGGTCCCAGAAAAAGCTGAAGGTGCGGTGTTGCAGTGTGTCGAGAAACGCCGCGGTGTCGGGAGAAACGCCCGGGCCCCCGGAGTTGTTGCTGCATGCTCCGAGGGCCAGGGCGAGAACAACGGTTGTGAACCGGCTGCGCCGTGCGATCAGAAACTGTACTCGGCGCCGAGCTGCGCGCGCCGCGGATCGCTCACCACGCAAGTCGACTTGCCGTAATTCGGCGAATTGAAGCCCGTATCGTAACAGCCGAAATTTTGTGCATTCGTGACGTTGAAAACATCCAGCGTCACGCCGAGCTGCGTGCCGCTGATTTGTGGGAAGTCTTTCCGGAGCTTGACGTCGAGCCGCCGGTAAGCCCACCCACCTAGGAAGAGGAAGTTGTATTGCTGCGGCATGAAGCCGCCGTTGATGTATGTCGCCGGGCCGCAGAACCGCGACGGACAGCCGACGTCCAGCCGCGCGCCGCTTCCCAATGTCATCAGGCCGCTGAACTGAATGCCGGCCAGATAGGGGACGTCCGTAATCCAGTTCAGTACGACGTGGTGGCGCTCGTCATTCCCACCGTTGTCGGCATGCTTGGGAATTCCCTTGGTGTTCGGGAACGCGCCCGGGAACGACGACGTGATGTCGTTCAGGTTATCGACGCCGGAGAGCGAGCGCTTCGCGTAGGTATAGACAACACCGCCACCCCAACCGATCCCGTGAGGAGGACGCCGATAGGGTCTATCGAGCTGGAACGCGAGGGCGTCGTACCAAGTCTTTCCTTCGTTCGTCGAGTAAATGATGTTGCGGAAGCCGTGCGCGCTGATGTTGAAGCTGGTGCAGCACCGCCCCGCCGTATCGAGGCCGAAGTTGGCCCAGTTGTATGTGAAGAGGTCCGTCCCCCGCTGTCCTTGATAGCTGACCTGCGCCACCATCGAACCGATGACACGACGCACGCCGAGACTGAACTGCGTCGACTTCGGGGGCTTCATCTTGTTATCCAGCAAGAAGGCCTCGGGCTGGCCGGTGGATCTCGCCAGGCTGCTGATCACACTGGTGTCGGCCGTCAAATAGCTGTTGTTCCACGCAACTTGACCGGCCTTAGGCGCTGAGTCGGGATCGGCGAAGCGCACCTGATAGGTCGGCCGCGCAATCTTCTGGATCTCGTCGACGGAGAAATCGAAGATCGACCGGTCGTAGTAGATGCCGAAGCCGCCGAACACGGTCGTGATGTTGCGCTCATCGAGCGCGTACGAGAACCCCAACCGCGGCTGGAACGCGCCGTAGAACGGCTTCCGGTTGCTCCCCGTGCTGATGTAGCGGCTCAAGTCGAGGTGCGTCGACAGGGAGTCGCGATACCGTGTCAACGTGTCGACGACCATTTTGGGCGTCACGTATTTCGTGTTCAACATGTTCGACTCGAAATCCCAACGCAGGCCCAGATTGAACGTGAGCCTGGGGGTTGGTGTCCAGTCGTCCTGCAGATACGCGCCCACCTGCCTGTTCGGGACGGACACGAGTCCCGCACCAGTCGCATAGGTGAGCTGATAGGGTGTCCGATATCGGAACGCGAGACCGGCTGTATCGCGGCACCAGCACGCCGGGTTGATGAAATCGGCGTACTCGAACAGCGGCGTCACATTGTTCAGCTTGTGGACGTCGCGTGTGCTTCTCGTAGGCGCTATATGTGATATCGTCGCGCAAGCCGATCCGCTTTTGGATGAAGTTCTGTTCGCTGAGATTGCTGCCGATCATCGGATCCTGGCCCGGATAGTGGAACTGCCGTGCGGACGTACCGCGAATGTCCGGGGAAGGATCCCGCTGGAAGCGCGAGTAGTCGAGCTTGGCTTCGTTGAGCAGGCTGCCCGAAGTACGAGTGTAGCGCAGCTGCCCAATCGTCACGTTTTGACGGAAGTTCACCGCCGTCATCAACGCGTTGGTCCCGCCAAAGTCTCTGACATCCGTCTCGTGGCGATCGTTGATACTCAGCTCGGCAGACGAATGCTCGTCGATCGCGTATGTGAGCTTGCCGAACGCCAGATGCTCGCGGAATGGAGACGTGAAGTTGCCGTTGTAGCGCGTGAGGTTCACGGTATCGAGCGAGGGGAACCCCGATGGGGGAGTGATCGCCACTCGATTCGCGCGGTCCTGGTAGTTCCCTTCATATGATCCGAAGAAGAACAGCTTGTCGCGCATCACGGGACCGCCGGCGCTCAGCGCGGTGAGCACACGGGAATAGTCGGGCACTTTGAATGTGGTTGGGGTGCCATTCTTCCTCGCGATGCTGTCGGCCACGTGCTTGTCGCGCACCTGGAACGTATCGAGCGCGAGCAGGCCCTTGTTCTGATAACCAACCTGCACGTTGCCGCTCCAGCGAGCGCCGCCCGACCGCGTCGTGGCCGTGATGACCGTGCTCGACGACTTTTGATATTCGGCTTTGAAGTTCTGCGAGATGACGCGGTACTCCTGGATCGCGCTGCGCGGGAACGGGTTTCCGCGGCTGGCATCCTGGCCCGCTACGCCACCAGCCGTGAGATCGTTCTTGAGGCTCGAGCCGTCGACGAAGACGTTCACCTGGTTCGCGCTACCGCCGCCGCCGGCGAACGTGCGCGACGTACCATTGACACGGTCTTCTGTCACGCCGACTCCGGGAGCAAGCCCCGCGAGATCGAGGAAGTTGCGGCTCGGCGACGGCAGCTGCTGGATCTGCTGCGGCGTGACGTTCGTCGCGACTTCTGAGGTTCGCAGCTCGATCGCAGGCGCAGCTTCTACCGTCACCACCTGTAGCTCGACAGCCCCTGCCTGGAGCGTAAAGTCCGCCAGCAGCGTAGCGCCGATTTGCACGATGACCTGGCGGCGCTGTGGCGCGAATCCGATATGCCGGACAGAGAGGTCGTAATTGCCGGGTGGGAGCCCGGGCAGAATGTACGAGCCGTCGGCGCGCGATGTCGCTGAGCGCGTCACTCCATTCTGCACGTTCCTCGCCGACACCTCCGCATCCGCGAGCGCGGTGCCATTCTGATCCTTCAGATAGCCGCGAACGGTGCCGGTGGTGGTTTGTGCATTGAGCGAGGGAGTGAACGCGAGGAGGGCACTGCCGACGATCCACAAAAAACGATGACGCAGCATAGCACGGTCTCCAAGATTTGAGTCAGAGCCGATAAGTTGCGACCGCGGCCGGGGGGACCGCTAGGCCTTCGCGGCCTCTCGTTTTAGGCCGTAACTTCCCCTGAAACGCCCTGATCCGGAGAGAGCATTCTTATGTCGCTTCTGCGCCACAGTTACTTGCTGAGCATCCTGCTCGCGTCTCCCGCAGCCGCACAGAATCTCGATTCCCTCCTCGCCCGCATGACGCTCGAAGAAAAACTCGGCCAGCTGAACCTCCTCTCCGCCGGTGGACGAGCGTCGCCGGCGCAGATGCAGCTCGCGCGCGACGGCAAACTGGGCGGCCTGTTCAACGTGATCGGCGCCGAGAACACCACACCGGTGCAGCGCATCGCGGTCACGGAATCGCGGCTGAAGATCCCGCTGCTGTTCGGGCTCGACGTAATCCACGGCTACCGCACGATCTTCCCGATTCCCCTCGCCGAGGCGGGCAGCTTCGATCCCGATGCCGCACAGGCGACTGCGCGAGCGGCGGGCCTCGAGGCAGCGGCCGCGGGCATCAGTTGGACGTATGCGCCCATGGTGGACATCGCGCGCGACCCGCGCTGGGGCCGCATCGCCGAAGGCTCAGGCGAGGATCCCTACCTGGGTTCGCTGATGGCAGCAGCGAGGGTGAAGGGTTTTCAGGAGACGATCTTCGCCACTGCCAAGCACTTCGCTGGTTATGGCGCGGCGGAAGCGGGCCGTGAATACAACACGACCGAGATCACCGAGCGCTCGATGCGCGAGATCTATCTGCCGCCATTCAAGGCAGCGGTGGATGCAGGGGTCGCGAGCCTGATGTCCGCCTTCAACGACATCGCGGGTGTGCCGAGCTCCGGGAACGCGTGGTTGACCGACACGGTGCTGCGGCGCGAATGGGGCTTCAATGGATTCGTCGTCAGCGATTGGACGTCCGTGGCCGAGCTGATTAATCACGGCGTGGCGGCGGGGCCGTCCGAGGCGGGGCGACGCGCGCTCACGTCCGGCGTGGACATGGACATGCAGAGCAGCATCTACGTGGACTCGTTGCCAGCGCTGGTGCGTGCCAATCGGATTCCGATGGCGGTGGTGGATTCAGCCGTCATGCGAGTGCTGCGGGCGAAAGTGCGACTTGGCCTGTTCCGCGATCCCTACCGCGCGCGGACCACACCGCCGGTCGCGGAGACGCGCGCGCTCGCCCGCCGCGTGGCGCGCGAGTCGATCGTGTTGCTCAAGAACGAAAAGGGACTCTTACCACTGAATCGAAATACCCCAACCATCGCGGTCATCGGACCGCTCGCCGACAGCAAGCTCGACGCGCTCGGTCCGTGGCACACGCTGGGACAACCGGAAGACGTCGTGACGGTGCTCCAGGGGATCCGGTCGCACGCGTCGGCCGCGCAGGTGCTGTACGCGCGGGGCGCGGGCATCGAGGATACTTCGACGGCCGGTTTCGCGGAGGCTGTCGCCGCCGCAAAGCGAGCGAGTGTCGCCGTTCTGGTGCTCGGCGAGCGCGAGGACATGAGCGGCGAAGCGGCGAGTCGCTCGATGCTCGGCCTCCCGGGCGTGCAGGAGCATCTGCTCGAGGCGGTCGCGGCCACGGGAACGCCGATTGTGCTCGTGCTGATGAACGGGCATCCACTGATTCTGGAATGGGCCGCCGACCATGTGCCGGCGATCGTCGAGACGTGGTTCCTGGGTGTCGAAGCGGGGAACGCGATCGCGGACGTGCTTTTCGGCGATGCGAATCCAAGCGGCAAGCTGCCGGTGACGATTCCGCACTCACTCGGCCAGATACCGCTGTACTACAATCATCGCAACACCGGTCGGCCGCACGAAGCGAATAACAAGTACACGTCGAAGTACCTCGACGTGCCCGTGACGCCGCGCTACCCATTTGGATTTGGGCTGACTTACACCACCTTCGCTTTCAGCAACCTGAAGCTCAGCACCGCGCGCGCCCGCGCCAGCGATACGGTTACGGCCACCGTCACTGTGGCGAATACAGGAAGTCGGGAAGGCACGGAAGTCGTGCAGTTGTACGTCCGCGATGAGGTCGCGAGCGTCGGACGACCGGTGCGCGAGCTCAAGGGATTCCAGCGCGTGACGCTGAAACCTGCTGAGTCCCGCGCCGTGGACATTCGCGTAGCCGTACGCGACCTCGCGTTCTACGGGCTCGACATGAAGCGGGTCGTCGAGCCAGGAGCGTTCCGCGTGTACGTCGGCCCGAGCTCGGCGGAAGGGCAGGAAGCTCGTTTTGAAGTGATCCAGTAAACGTGTTGCTCTTACTCGCTTTACTCGTTCAGGCCCCGCAGCATCCTAATGTCTGCTACGAAGTGTTCGTCCGTTCGTTTTACGACAGCAACGGCGACGGCATCGGCGACCTGCGCGGTCTCACCCAGAAGCTCGACTACATCGCAGGACTCGGCGCCGACTGCGTCTGGCTGATGCCCGTCGCCGAGTCGCCGAGCTATCACGGATACGACGTCACCGATTACTACAAGATCGAGCCGGATTACGGCACGAACGACGACTTCAAGGCGTTCGTCGCCGCGGCGCACAAGCATCACATCCGGGTGCTTGTGGACTTGGTGCTGAACCACACTTCGAGCCAGCATCCCTGGTTTCAGGAAGCGCTGAGGGATACAGCCGGGCCGCATCGCGCCTGGTACCGGTGGTCGAAGACGGGGGAGACCAATAACTGGCATCACTCGCCCGTGCGCGACGAGTACTACTTCGGCTTGTTCTGGAACGGCATGCCGGATCTGAACTACGAGACGCCGGCCGTATTAGAGGAAATGAAACGCGTCGCGCAGTTCTGGCTGAAGGACATGGGGGTGGATGGCTTCCGGCTCGACGCGGTTCGGCACCTCGTAGAACAAGGCGATCAGGTCTCGAACACGCCGGGAACGCATGCCGTGTTGCGCGACTACGGCAGCTACGTACGCAGCATCGCGCCGAATTCCTACACGATTGGCGAGGTGTGGGACAGCACGGGCGCGATCCTGTCGTACTATCCGGATCAGCTCGATGCCTACTTCGCGTTCCCCGTCTCGGAAGCATTGATAGAAGCGGTAAAGAGTGAAAAGGCGGGACGACTGTTGGCCGAGGTCCAACGCTTCCAGGCCGCGGTGCCGGCCTATCGTTGGGCGCCATTTCAGAGAAACCACGACCAAACACGCACGCTGACGGCGCTCGGCAACGACGTCGCCGGTGCCAAGCTCGCCGCCACGATTCTGCTCACGTTGCCCGGCGTGCCGT
>Ga0209157_1003743_pt1 | contig 11569 bp, 5 predicted proteins | sample GraSoiAngelo_135_FD_185892 | JGI IMG/M metagenome (GOLD analysis project Ga0209157, IMG submission 185892) | Grasslands soil microbial communities from the Angelo Coastal Reserve, California, USA - 14_0929_05_40cm (SPAdes) (version 2) | ecosystem: Environmental > Terrestrial > Soil > Grasslands ... | reverse complement strand
ACCTTCGGTTGGCGTCTCGAGCCGGGCGATCAAACGGCCCGTAGTGGTCTTGCCGCACCCGCTTTCACCCACGAGGCTGAGAATCTCGCCCCGACGGAGATCAAAGGAGACCCCGTCCACCGCGCGAACGTAGATTCGGTCGCCGCGGAGGGACTTGAGAAAGCCTCGTCTGAGCTCGAAGTGCTTCTTCAGGCCCTCGATGTGGACGACGATGTCCTCGTCTAGGCGGATCTCTGAGAGCGCCAAGGGTTCGAGTGGCTCGGCCGGGGAGCTCATGCCCTTGCCAGACCCCCTTGCCCAGAGAACTCGTTCGAGAAGTGACACAGAGATCGATGCGGGGGCTCTTGGAGAACGAAGTATGGCGGGTCCGTCGTTGTGCAAATGTCTTTCGCATACTTACATCGCGGGTGGAAACGGCACCCGTTCGGAGGCGTGACAAGGCTCGGCGGGCTCCCCGGAATCGCCTCGAGACGCCGTTTCTCGCCCTTGACACTCGGGAAGGCCCCAAGGAGCCCGTCCGTGTACGGGTGCAGTGTGCGATCGAAGATTTCCTTCGAAACGCTCTCCTCGACGATCTGGCCTGCGTACATCACGCAAATCCGGTCCGCGACCTTGGCGACCGTGGAAACATCGTGGGAGATGATGATCAGAGTCATCTTGAGTTGCCTCTGGATTCGGAGAACCTCGTCCATGATTTTCGCCGCGGTGATGACATCCAGGGCCGTGGTGGGCTCGTCCATGATCACGAGCTTCGGATTCAGCGCGAGGGCCATCGCAATCATGGCACGCTGCTTCATCCCGCCGCTGTATTCGTGAGGGAAGTTGTCGATCCGATCCACGGGAATCCCGACCAGCTTATACAGTTCGACGACGCGTTTCTGCCCTTGCTCTTCGTCGACTTCCTCGTGGGCCTGAATCGCTTCGATAATCTGGTCACCGACGGTGTAGACGGGGTTGAGCGCATTCATCGCGCCCTGAAAGACCATCGCGATCTCCTTCCAACGAATCTCGTTCAGCTTGGGATGGTACTCGCGGAGGCGGCCATCGGATCGACGGGTGATGTCGACCAAATCGAATTCCTGGGAGGCCGCGGCATACCGAGCCTGAGCCTCCCGAAGGGCGTCGCGCGCGGCCTTGTCCCCTTGGGCCGCCCGGGCCTCGATCCGATCGAGGCTCTCTTTGAGCGGTTTCAGCTCGGCCTTCAGGTACCGACGATAGGTGGCCGACAACGGGTACCGCAGTTCTTGGACCCTCTCGTCCAAGGCGTCATGGGTTCTCCGGGACCGATCGTCCTCCTCGCGTGTCGGATTCCGGGCGAGCTCCGCCTCGGCCTCGGCCAAGTCCTTCGCCATCCGCTCCTCGGCGGTGCGCCGGTACGATTGCCGATAGCGGTCGACTCGCCGATCCGAATTGAAGAACACCTGGCCGCCGAGGACGTGGGCATTCGAAGGAAGCAGCTGACTGATCGCGTATGCCAAGGTCGTCTTGCCACAACCGCTCTCGCCAACGAGCCCCACGGTCTCCCCCTGGTCGACCTCGAGTCCGACCCCATCCACCGCGCGGACCCACCCCTGCCTAATCTTGAAGTAGACCTTCAGATTGCGGACCGAGAGAAGAGGCATCGTCAGCGCCTGCGCAACCGTGGGTTGATGATCTCGTCGAAGCCGCGACCCATCAGGTAAAACCCGAGGGAGAGAAAGGTGATGCTCAAGCCCGGCGGGATGAGCCACCACCACGCCGAGAGGGCGCCGCCGAAAGTGAGGACCTGAGAAAGCATGCCGCCCCAAGAGATGACGCGCGCGTCGCCAAGGCCCAGGAAGCTGAGCGCGGCCTCCGTGATGATGGCGCCGGACACGGTCAGGCTCATGTACAGGAAACTGAACGGAAGCACATTCGGGGCGATGTGGCGGAAGATGAGCCGCCAATCGGAGGCGCCCGAGACCCGGGCCGCATCGATGAACGGGCGCTCTCGCAGGCTCAGCACCTGCGCCCGGATGACCCGGGCGATCCCGGGCCAGCCAACGATGCTGATGACCAGGATGATTGTCCAGATGCTCGGCCTCAGAATCGCGTCCAGGATGAGGACGATCGGAAGGAACGGAAGGACGAGGAAAATATCGGTGGTCCGCATGAGGAGGGTGTCGATAATCTTGCCGAAGAACCCAGCGATCAGCCCGACGACCGTACCGATGCCCACGGTGAACAGGGCCGCGAGGAGGCCAACGATAAAGGCGACCTGGGTGCCGTAGAACAACTGGGTCAGGATGTCTTCGCCCTTGAAGTTCGTCCCGAGAAGATACCGGTTCCCCGACGTATACGTCCCCGGCGGAAGAGGCGTCCGCGATGTCCCGAGCAGCTGGAACAGGGTTGTCTCGGCCCCTGGCGAGTCGGTCCAAATCCCGTGCATTTCCTGTTGGCTGAGCCCTCCGCCGTAAAGCGTGCCCGCCGGCGTGCCGGCGTAGCGGACATAAGACCGGTTCGAGGGAGGCTGCAGCGCGTACAGAACCGGAGCTGCCGTGGTCACTCCGCTGAAGGAGGTCGCCAAGGAGTAGATTCGGCCTGCCTCGGAATATAGGAACACCTTCGAGAGCTCCTGCACCTCGAAGAAAGTCTGAAGACGGCCCTCGAATGTCCAGTTCACCTGAGGAATCGGGGCTGCCTGACCCGTGAATCCGAGGAATAGCGTGCTCTCCGCCGCCGAGTCGTAGAACCCGAGGAACGTCCGCCCGCCGGCGCCGCCGACGAAACTCGTGGGTAGGCCAATCGGTTCCCAATTCGGATGGGGCAGGCTGAAGGAGTTCGCGATCCTCAAGCTCGACATCTCCAACACGCCCAGTCCAACGGCCGCAGAAGATCGCAGCGGGAGGAACAGGACCGGGGGCTCCTCCGGGGCCCGAAGATATCCGATTGACCCAACGACATGCGCCGGTTGTCCATTGAGGGAAAGGGGCACCCAGGCCCGCGCCTTTCCGGAGACGTTGTACACGAGAAGCGAGTCATTCGCGAGAGGAAGCACGACGGCCTGCCCGATGCCGGTCCGAAAGCTATCGGAGGGATCTACGAATCCGGGGTTGTACAGCACGAACGGCGGTGCCGATAGGGTTCCGTTGTAGGCGAGCGCGACATGACCGCCCGGCAGCGCGATTTTCAACTGGTTGTTGACGAGGGCTCCTGCGTCCCCCTCGTGGACGTACTGAATTTCGAACACTAACGTGTGGTTGCCATCGGACGCGGTGAAGTACCGGTACGGCCCAACGAAGCTCACGTTGAGGCCTTGACCCCCTTGTCGCTCCGCGGGGATCACGAGCATCTCACCGGCGGACGCCGGATCCTCCGTCGTCCACGTGGGTACGAACGGAAGCGGATAGTGAAAGAAGACCGACTTCGAGAATGGCGATAGGGCGACGAACTCGCGGCCCGAAAAGAATGCGAGGGCCCCGTTAGAAACGACGCCCCCAAGGGTGCCGAGGCCGGTGGCGCTCAGATTCTGGCCCGGGATGATGTAGTACACCGCGGTCAACGGAGGAGTCAACACATCCGGCTGCACGCTCGCGCTGAAGTCCGAGACGTTCAGAATCAACCGTCGGCCGCCGCGCTCAAACGGCGATTCGTTGCTGCCGAGCGTGTACCGGGTGAAGTCCATGAAGATTCGGCCCTGGGTCGCCGAATCGATGACCCAGACGCCCCCCAGCTTGTCGTCAGACAGAGGCGTCGTCGGGCCGAGGACAGGGGGGTTGTAGTCGAGTCCACGCTCCAAGTTAGTGGAGTACGTCGCAATGACGAAGCGGTCCGAGTCCGGCGCTGTGAAATCCCGGGGGAAGGGAGAAATGACGGGAGCCAAGAGGGCGATGAACGCGAAGATGAGGACGATGGAGAGACCCGCCAAGCCCAAGCGACTTTGGCGGAACACGGCCCAGATCGAGCGAAAGAAACGCCGAACTTGGCGCCAAACCCATTCCGGTCCGAACTGGATCCCTGGCGATTGGACCTCAGATCCGGACACGAGGATCGAGCACTCCGTACAAGATGTCAGCGACGATGTTTGCGAAAATGACGAGGACGGACAGGATGAACAGAATCGCGCCCGCGAGGAAGTGGTCTTGGTTCAGGATGGCCTGGAGAAGGTAATAGCCCAGGCCGAAGTAGGAAAAGATCTGTTCAAGGATGATCGCGCCTCCGATTGAGAACGCGAGGGCAATCGTGAAGGACGTCACGACGGGCAGGTACGCGTTCCGGGCCGCATGCCGCCTCCGCACAATGCGCTCCGGAAGTCCCTTTGCCCGCGCGGTGAGGATGAAGTCCTCGCCCATGACCTCGAGCATCGACGTCTGCATGAGCAGGATCGTGCCGGCGGCCGTGATGAGGACGAGGGCGAGCATCGGGAGTGCTGCATGCATGAGGACATCGGCGAGCTTGAAGGGGATACTCCCGGGGTCGAACAGCGTCCCGGGGAAGTGCGACGCCGTCCATTGGGCATCGCTGAAGCTGCGCAGGGGGAACCAATTCGTCGAGAAGGCGAAGACCCAAAGGAGGATCAGCCCAATCCAGAACGACGGCATGTTGTAGAAGAAAAGACTCGAGACAATCGCGGCGCTCTCCGAGACCTTTCCCCGTTTCCATGCGATGTACCGGCCGACAAAGACCCCCACCGCGTACTCGAGCATCGTTGCGCCGCCGAAGAGGAAGAGCGTTCGCGGCGCCGCGTCCGCGATGATGTCCCTCACGGGACGAGCTTCCAGGAAGGACGGTCCGAAGTCGAGGGTGAACATGTTGCGCAGATACTTGAAGAGAGCCACGAACGGAGGATCGTTGATTCCGAATTGCTCGCTGAGCTGTTGGAGACGCGCTTGCGAGAAGGTGGGATCCGAGCGGAATCGGTCGATCGGACTCCCTGGCATCGCACGGAAGAGCAGGAACACGATTACGGTGACGACGAAAATCGTGATGACGCCCTGGACCAACCGACGACCAATATACCGGCCTAGGGACGCCAACCTAACCCACTCCCCTCGCAGGCTTTACAATCCGATACATCCTATTTGTATGTTTTCCGCGCACGAACGGGAAGCGACGAGAAAAGGGATGAGGGACCGGGGCCGCAATCCCCGGTCCGTTTGGTCTAGAGGTTCTCCTCCGGGGGGAGCTCCTCCTCGGCCGCCCCAGGCGACTCGTCTCTCCTCTCTTCGGGGGCCATCGTCGGTTTCTTCCCGCCGCGACGACCGAGCAGCAGACCCACGACCGCGCCGAGCACGAGGCCCGCAATCAGCAAGCCGATCCCGAGGATCTGTGAGATCGTCGCCTCTGGCGTAGGCACGGTCGGGGCGGGAATCGTTGCCGTCGTGGATTGTGTGCCGACGGCGACCGTGTGCGATCCCGATGTTCCGAAGACGTAGGTGAAGCTCACCTGCTTCGTCCCGAGCGACGCGATGGAGACCGTCTGCACGGCGACCGTCGTTCCATCCACGACGAGCGCGACCGTGACGTTGCCCGCGACGGGCAGTGTATTCGTCAAGGTCACGTTGATCGTCGATGCCTTGCCAGGCACCTGTGCGAACACGGACGGCACGGAGTACGTCACCACCGGCGCACTCGCCATGACACCGTACCACGCTCGAGTCGCATATCCCGCCGGCGTCACGATCGACGCGAGGTATTCAACCGCGCCTGTACCCGCGGAGAAGGTGATCGATGCTTGGCCCGTCGCGTTCGTGGTGGCTTGGTATGGACCGCTCCAGACGCTCGCGTCGGAAACGGGATTGCCGTAGACGTCCGTCACGGTGAAGGAGGCCGTCGCCTGGCCGCCCACCGGCACGATCGTCTTGTCCACCGACACCGCGACGAAAACCGCGGTCGTCGGGACGACCATGTAGCCTTTCACGAACTGGAACGGGATCTTCGCGATTAGGACGGCGAATGTCGGAGCAAGCCAGAAGTCGCCCAAATCGGTTCCAAAGGAATCGAGGTTTCCGGTTCCCGAGAACAGCTGTTCCCTACCACCGTATGCGTACCGCGGATCCGCAGGCACAAACGCGAACGTGAGGGCCTGCGACGAGCCCAGTGTCGGGTTATCAACCGTTCTGGGAACGTACGGCCAGACGCTGTAGTCCCACACGCGGACTTTGGTGTACTGCTCGGACACGTTCCACGTCAAAGCGCCATTCGCCTTCGTGGAAACCGTCCCGAAGGTTGCTCCGGTGCGGCAGCTCCTTGTCCCGGTATACGCCGGGTTGTCCGGCGGGTTCGGACACGTCGAGTAGCCCGTAACGCGGGCATCTCGGCCGGCGCCACGAGTCAAGAACACCTGCACGTTCCGTGCCGGGTCGTCGAGGCCCGTGGTGAGGTTCAGCTGGTAGAACTGTGCGTGCACGGTGCGGACGCGGTCCAGGTTCGTGGAGATTGGCTTGTCCATCCACTCGTTGCCGAGGGCGAACACGGGCGCCCGCCTCACGACGAGGCCCGAGTCAACCTTGAACGCCGCGTTCTGGATCGAGGCCGTGAAGGCACAGGCGTCCGCCACGATCCGCATGGGCGCGGTCGCGCTCGGCTTGCCGACGTACGCGTTCACCTGGATCGCGTTGTCCAACCGGTGCGGGTTGGACGTCAAGGGCACCGTCAGCTGGCCCAACAGGTTCGTCGTGCTCGTCACGTTGATATAGTACTTCAGGCCCGGGGCCGTCGGCGTGATCCCCGTCACGCCGCTCGGCCAAGGCACCATCGTGAGCAAGCCGAGGCCGATGTCCTGACCGTTCGCGAGCGTGGCGTTGCCCGTGGAATCGCAGCCGTCGACGACTGGCCAGTCACCCACGACCTCGAAGTCCTCCACGAAGTTCTCGACACCGTACTGGATCGTCGAATCGGGGAGTCTGGCTCCGTCAGACATGTAGTAGATGTTGGCCCAGTTGTTCGTCGAGTTCTGGAACGAGCCGCCTAGCGAGCCTTGACCGAAGCTGTTCAGGTCCAAGCCGTTCAGCCCGGCGCTGTTGTAGTCAATCAAATCGCCGACCGAACTCTCCGGGTCGCCGTAATGGTAGCCCCACGGGAAGTGCGCACCGAGACCGAGCGGACCGTACAGCACCTGCAGGAACACCGGTACGCCCGAAACGGGCGCGCCGTTCGAGTCGACGACCGTCACCGTCGCACTGGCGGTGCCATCCGTCGGAGCGGAGTCGAGCGTGCGATTACTGATTGTGACCTTGGCCGCGTAGTCCCCGGTTGGCAGAACCGCGTTCGATACGACTAGCTCCACATCGTCGGACACCTGGTTGGGATCGTCATGAACCTGGAACCGGACATTCACTGAAGTGTGGTTCAGGGCCGTCCGAGCATTCGTGGTCGTCGAGAAGGTGAACGTGGCGAGACCACTCGCGGGTGTCGTCACAGACGCGGGCGAAGTCACGTTCCAGTTGCCCGCAGACAAAACTGCATCGACGACCTTGCCCGCCAGGCCGGCGGTGCTGCCCGTGTACAGGTTCGTGAAGTTCGTCACCTTCACCGTGATGGATGTCGTGTACGCGAGCGAGTTGGAAGTCGACAGGTTCAGGTTCGGCGTCCCTTGCACGGTGACGATCCGGAAGTCCGGCGATTTCGCGTTGTAGACGAGGATTTGCATTGCCTGGGTCTGCGTATCGCTTGCGATCGTGTCGGGGATATTCACGGACGCCCGGACGAGGTCGGCGAGGTGCTGATTGGGGAACAAGGCCGCGCTCGGCGGTGTGTACGTGAATACGATCTTGCCCGTCGCACTCGTCAGTCCATACTCAGGCGCGATGGTCCCCAACAGCACTTTCTTGTCAATCGACACGTTGACGCCCGCCATCGGCGCACCCGTGCCGTCGATCAACGTCGCCGTGATCTGCGTCGTGTCAGTCGGCCGAATGACCGGCTTTGTCGTCGACAGGTTCAGCGTGGCGATGGGGGCGGGAGGCCCGACCGTGATCGTGACCCTTTTCGTTGCCGTCGCGGTGGACGTGCCCTGGGTCGCGGTCGCCGTCATGAGGACGTCGCCGAGCACGAGCGGGACTTTCCAGCTGAACCCTGCGTGGCCGCCGCTATCTGTCGTGCCCGTCAGGGTCTGGGAGTTGTTACCGAACACGGCCTTCAAGGTGACTGAAGCGCCACTGACCGGTACGTTGGCGTTTGCGACGATGACGTCCACGGGAACGGTGGCCCCGAACCTGACGCGGCCCGGCACCGTCATCGCGACGGAGAAGACGCCGGTTGTCGGCGGGATCGGAGGCGTCACCAGCCCGGCTGGGGCCAAGTTGACGAGGGACCAGTAGTTGTACAGCTGCGGCGGCGTGTTGACCCAACCGACCCAGGCATCGTTCCGGTACGCGTTGAGGTTCTTGCGGTAGAACAGGACGTTCCAAGGCAGGTCGTGGACCACGATGCCCTCTACGTCCTTGACGAGTTTGTACCGCGCTTGGTTATCCACCGTCACAAGAGCCTTCTTGATGAGCGCGTCGACGACCTGATTGTTGTAGCCCGCGGAATTGCCACCGGCCGGATCGATGTTCGGGTCTTCATACGAACAGAAGAAGTTGCAGAGATACGACTCTGGGAAGTCGCCGAGCAAGAATCCGAGGATGTAGATGTCGTAATCGACGGGCGGCGTGAACGCCTTCGCTACAATTGTGTCGAAACTCGTCGGCGCAGAATCGATGTCGAGGTTGATGCTTTTCAGGTTGTTCGCAATCATGATGCCTGCATCTGCGCGGACCGGGTCGTAGTCTTTTGGAGGCGTCAGAATCGATGCTTTGATCGGGGTGCCGTCAGCCATCCGTCGGAACCCGGTCGCTGGATCGACCCGGATGCCCGCACGATCCAGCAACGCCGCAGCACCCTGTTTGTCAAAGCCGGGAGGCTGTGCGGACTGGTTGATGTAGTTCGGGTTCGTGATCGCGATGGGCACGTAACCCTTGATGCCGAACCCGCCCATGAGCGTCTTCACGATGTAATCTTTGTCTATCGCCATCGAGATTGCTTGGCGCAGGGTCAGATTGTTCCAGGGCGACTTCCGCATATTGAATGAAATGTAGAAGAAGCCCGAGTCCGTCACCTGCTCAACACTGATCGTCGGAATGGTCGAGACCTGCGTCAGGAAGCCCGGCGTCAGAGGCCATATCAGTGTGTCCACTTCGCCTTTCTGCAGCGCTAGACTGATCACATCCAAGCTCGTGTAAATGAGGAACTGGATGGATTTGAGGTAACGGGGGGTGAACGGGTAGACGGTGCCCGCGTACGTGTGTGAGGCGCCTACGGCCGTGGCCCAATAGTTCGAGTAGAGGGAGATGTGGGAATATTGGGACCGCACCCAGGTGTCGAACTTGAACATCCCCGTCCCTATTGTGGCCGCTGTCTGGGACGGTTGTGAGCCAAAACCGAAGTCAATGGACCGGTCGAAGCTGTCCGTGACTTTCTTCGTGGGGTCCAGAGGATCGACTTGGGTAGCCAAGTTGATGTGGTCCTTCCAGATGTGTCGCGGGATAATCGGGATCTCCATCGTCAGATAGAAAAACAAAGCGTACGACTTGGTGAGGTGGAAGACCACCTGGTTGGCGCTGAGCTTCTCGATGCCGACGTGGGACAAGCAGCCGGCGCAGGGGCCTCCGAACGTCGTCGAGTTCCACAGCGGGTACTTCTTCGCGGGCCACCAGAGCGGATCCGTTACGAATGTGTTATAGGTGGACCACCCCAGGGTTTGATAGGTGAAGACGACGTCATCTGCGTTCATTGTGACGCCGTCGTGGAACGTCACGCCGGAACGAATTTGGACTGTGACGTTAAAGCCGCTCGCATCGACCGTCCAACCATTCCCGCCGCCGTAGGCCGGATCCGCCAAGAACGCGTAACTCAACGAGGCCTGATCATGGGCTAGGAGGGACTCGAACCCCCATGCCACCATGTATGCTTTCCAGACAGTATTCGTTGCAGGATCGAAGTAGTTCATCGAGGTCATGTCGTTCTGAAGACCGACGACCAGCTGCGTTCGATACGTCGCGGCCGTAGCCAACGGGCTTTGAGCCAACACCGCGAAGCCGGCACCGATCATCACATAGACGACGACCATCGCACGCACATGATTCGAACTCAGAAACCTTCCTTGCATGGCCGCTCCTCCCCTTATGTTCGGCAGCCGGCGGGATGCTTATTGAGCGTATAAATACATTTGTCCGAACTCCGTTCGGATCAGCCCTCTCGACTCGCAACGACCGACCGCGACATGCAATGAGGCGAAATTTTCAGTGGCTTTTTTGGAACGGCCCTCGAACTGGACCGACATCTGCCGGAGGACTGGCGCGCGTTCCCCTACGCTTTCCGCGAACGAGAGCTCGCGTCGGCGAGAGCGTTCAGCCACCGCAAGCGAAGGCGGGCCTCGATTCGCATGACTTGCGATTCGTCGAAGACCTTTGGTTGCAGGAGCCGCGAAAACGGGAAACCGTAGTCAACATCCATGAGGAAAAGCGGTTCGGGTGGTACGGCGCCAAACTCTTGGCGTTCGCCCCTGAGGGCGGCGCGAATCCTTTCGAGGTCTCCGTCGCCACGCGCGTGCGAAAGCATCGCCGCGACGATTCGGCGGACCATGCCGCGCCGGAAGCTTCGGGCGTGGACGTCCACAACGACGGCGTCGGTGTCGGCCGCGACATCGATGCGATTGATTGCAAACGGAACAGGAGGGGGGTCGGAAGTGAAATGTCGAAAGTCGTGTTCGCCCACAAACAGAGATCCGGCTTCCCGAAGGGCATCGACCGGAACGTTGTCGAACAGGTGGTACCGGTACCAGCGTTCGATAGCGTGACGGGGGTGGAAGCGTTCCGGCACCTCCGCATACGCCCAAGCCCACACATCCCGGGCTCGGTCGTTGAATGCGCCGAGGGCGGCATCGGGTCGCAGGACCGAATCGAAGGCGATCACATTCCCGACCGCGCTGACGCCTCGATCCGTCCGGCTCGCGCTCCGGAAGTAGGATTCTTGCGGATCTCGGAGGATCTTTGCAGCCCGCAACGCAGTGAGACATTCCCCCTCGACCGTCGCTGATGCCCATGGAACGCGCGACCATCGTAGGCGATCTTCAGGGCGACCCGCATGCCAAGGAATATCTCCTTCACAATATATCGAGCGCGGTGTGCCGACAATCCGCGTCGTCCTCGTCGAGCCGAAGAACGAGGGGAATGTCGGCGCCGTGGCCCGGGCGATGAAGAACTTCGGCGCCGAGGAGCTCGTCCTCGTGAACCCGTGCCCACTCGGCGTCGAAGCCCAGCAGCGGGCGATGCGTGGCATCGAAATCCTTGAGACCGCGCACACGGTCGGCGACTTTAAGGCCGCGTTGAAGGATGCCGATCTCATCGTCGGAACCTCGGGTATCGACACGAAGAGCGAAAAGCGGTTTGCTCGGATCTCCGTCGCTCCACGTGACTTCGCGACCCGGGTCGCCAAAATGAACGGACGAGTCGCGCTCCTTTTCGGCCGGGAGGACTTCGGTCTCCTCGATGAGGAACTTCGGCGATGCGACCTGTTGACCACCATTCCGGCCTCTCCGGACTACCCGATTCTCAACCTCTCCCATGCG
>Ga0209157_1003742_pt1 | contig 11570 bp, 13 predicted proteins | sample GraSoiAngelo_135_FD_185892 | JGI IMG/M metagenome (GOLD analysis project Ga0209157, IMG submission 185892) | Grasslands soil microbial communities from the Angelo Coastal Reserve, California, USA - 14_0929_05_40cm (SPAdes) (version 2) | ecosystem: Environmental > Terrestrial > Soil > Grasslands ... | reverse complement strand
TCGCCGTGGCTCCGATCGCGAGGGCGACGGAGAGCTGGGTGGAGGAGACGACCGTGGTCGAGCTGACCGTGATGTCGGCGCCGAAGGAAACGCTCGCCTCTGGCTCGAAGTTGATCCCGCTGATCGTCACTGTGAGGCTCGTGCCCAGCAGCCCTCGGTCCGGTGAGACACTCGTGATGAGGGGCACCCCTGGGTTGAGGAGCGCCATCAGCGCGACGTCAACCTGGATCCGCGGCCGGGTGGTACCCGTTCCGGCTCGGGTGTCCATGATCATGACGCCCGTGCCGCTGAGGGCCTGCAGAACTTCGTCGACGCTCGCGCCGGGCGCGGCCTGCTTGAGCACCGCCCAGGCGCCGGTCACGTGCGGGGCCGCCATCGACGTCCCACTCGCCACCACGAACTCGCCGCCGGGGTACGACGAGATGATTTCGTCGCCGGGGGCGAACAGGGACAGGAAGGGGGCCACATTCGAGAAGTAGGCGACCTGGTCGTCCTTGGTCGTCGCGCCAACGCTCACGGCGGTGGAGACGCACGCCGGTGCGCTGAGCTGGTCGGTGGATCCGTCGTTTCCGGCGGCCACGACCGTCGCGATGCCCGCCGCGCGCAGGTTGTCGATGAACGGCTTGTATTCCTCGCCATCGCACGTCGAGCTGAAAAGCCCACCGCCCAGACTCATGTTGACTGCGGCAAACGCGTACGTGGTACGCAGGACGTAGACACGCTCGAGGGCGGCGAGGATATCGGACGTGAACGCCCCGAGGCATGGGGGCGCGCCGCCGCAGTCGACGAACCGGTTGATCCGTGAGAAGACCTGGATCGCCATGATACTGGCGCCCTTGCCGATACCCCAGATGGGTAGGTCGGCCGGCGTCCCGTTGCCCGCAGCGATGCCCGCCACGTGGGTGCCGTGCCAGCAGCCCTCGGCCTCGAGCGGACAAGGCGCCCCGGCCCCGGGACCGATCTGCTCCTCAGAGCCATCCGGGCAGAGCGTCGTGCTCTGCTGCCCGGATGTGGTGGAGTAGCACGCCTCCTCTACGACCTTGCCGGCGAGGAACGGATGCGCGGAGTCGACACCGCTGTCGACCACCGCCACCACGAGGCCAGTGCCGTCGAAGCCTTGAGCCCAGGCCTGATCGGCGCCGACGAGGTAGACAGTGTCCAGCAGGAGCGGCTTGTGGATCCTGTCTTCTGTCACCCGTCTCACCGGCATGCCCGATGCTTCGAGCTCTCGCAGCGCCGTCGAGCCGACCCCGAGCGCTATCACTGGCGCCGTCAGATATCGCCGAAGGACGCGGTGAGGATGTGTCGCGAGCCGGTTCAGCACGCGCGCGGCGGTGTCGGCGATCTCCTGTCGGTAGGCTGACCTGGCTTGGTTCGAGAGAGCGCCCTCGGCACGGCGGCCCGAGGGAAGCGCAAGCTCGACGAGCACGCGCACCTCGCCTTCAGCCCGCGCGCGGTCGTGGATCCTGGTCGGCACCTTGCGACTGTCTTCGTTACGAGGTGCCGCAGCCACATTCGCGGAGAGGATGACGCCGAGCAACAACAAGCTCGCGGCGAGGAACCGTGACGCCCGAATCTTCGTGCGTTCCGGAAAAGTCCACTGATCGGCGCGCGGTGACATGGCCCCTTATAGAGGGCAACCAGCGTGCCAACCGCAAGGCCCTGAAGTGACGGACTTTGGCGAGCGGCGGATGACGGTTTGGCAGCCTGGGTGACGTAGGCCGTCACCGGAACGGAGTGATCAGCGGCGCGGCGCGGAGCCCTCACTGGGTGGAACGATGCGATCCGCTCCCACGCGCATCACGAGCTCGTGCATTTCCTCGAGGCGCGCGAGCGCCGCGGCATCGATCTCGAGGGCGAGCAGCGGCGTCGTCGCATAACGGCGCGCAAGGCGGGTGCCGGTGCCCGTCAAGCGCCGCAGGACCTCGTCCTGGGCGTTTCGGAGGGCCGTGGGATCGGTAAGAGAAACGCGGAGCTCTACGAGGACGCGGGCCGTGCCTCCGTGGGTCACGGCGCGGACGTCGGGGTCGATCACGGGCCGATCATCCGTACCGCTCGCCGTGCTCCACGCGCCGGCCAGGGCGACCGCTATAACGGCGATCCACCGCGTCCACCTCACCGATTTTCACCCTTCCCCGAAGTATCCCTCGAATTTGGTCGAGGCGGTGGGCGCGGCCGAATCGTTCCCAATATCCGCGTAATCCGCTTGGGCGCCGCATCCTCTTCGAAGGGTTGCCGACAAGGGGGACGCGTCGTCTTGATCCGTACACGTCCTCACGCTACAGTCGCGTGGTGAGCCGGCTCCTGGACCGGGTACGCCTCGCGATCGTCGGCTGCGGCAACATCTCTCAGCTCAACGCGCCCGGATATCTGCAGCACCCGCGGTGCGACGTGGTGGCCCTGTGCGACACCGAGCCCGAGCGGGCGAAGCGTCGCGCCCGGGCGTGGGGCATCTCGCCCCGCGTGTACTCGGACTTCGCGCAGGTGCTCGACGACGCCTCGGTCGACGCGGTGGAGCTCCTCACGCCGACCTGGCTCCACGCCGACCAGATCGTGGCGGCCCTCGAGGCGGGCAAGCACGTCTCGTGTCAGAAGCCGCTCGCGACTACCATCGCCGAAGCCGACCGCATCGCAGCCGCCGTGGCCCGGGCGCGGACGATGTTCCGCGTCACCGAGAACTTCCTCTACTACCCGCCCATCGTGAAAGCCAAGGAGCTGCTCGACGCCGGCGCCATCGGCGAGCCGTCGCTGGTGCGCATCCACACCACGCGCGCCCAGCACATCACGGGGCAGGCGATGGTGCTCGAGCCCGACGCCCTGGTGTGGCGCCGCGATCCCGGGCGGAATCCGGGCGGCCCGCTCTACGACGACGGCGTGCACAAGTACGCCACCGCCGCGTACTGGATCGGCGAGATCGGCGACATCTCCGCCATCGTGACTCGGGGCAACGACCTCCTCATGGAAACGCCGGCCGCGGCCATGTGGCGCTTCAAGGGCCGCGATTGCCTGGGCGTCATCGATTACACCTATGCCCCCGAGATGACCATCCGTTCCCGCTACTATCACGCTGACGAGTTCTTCGAGATCCACGGAAGCCGCGGCATCATCTGGGTGACCCGGTGCACCGGCGAGATGCTCGACCTGCCCGCCGTGGTCGTGATCCGCGGCGCGGAGACCGTCAGCTATCAGGTGCCGGCCGACTGGCGTCTCGGCTTCGATGGGGCGGCCGTGGATTTCGTCGACGGCCTGCTCGCCGGGCGCCAGTCGGCGCAGGACGTCCAGGCCGCGAAGCACATCCTCCAGGTGCCGCTGGCGATCTACGAGGCTGCGCGCCTCGGACGCGCGGTGGCGCCGGAGTCGGTCAAGTAAGCCGTCCACCCTGTTCAGAGTCGCGCCTCGGCCGGCGGGGCCCCAGCCCCGCGACGGCCTGCGGCGCGAACAGCGAGGAGATCATGGCGACAGCACGACCCGGACCCGGAGGCCGGCCGCCCGGCTGGCAACAGGAGCACGCGCGCCGCTACATCGAGACCGGCGGACGGGACGGACACATCTGGGAGGGCGTCACGACGCTGCTCCTGACGACGACGGGCCGGCGCTCCGGCCAGTCACGCACGACGCCGCTGATCTACGGCCGAGCCGGCGACCGCTACCTCGTCGTGGCCTCGCGTGGCGGCGCGCCGACGCATCCACGCTGGTACGAGAACCTGGTCGCGCAGCCGGTCGTGCACGTGCAGGTCATGGCGGACCGTTTCAGCGCGCGCGCGCGCCCCGCCACCGCGGCGGAGAAGCCGGCGCTGTGGAAGACGATGACCGCGATCTGGCCGCCGTACGACGAGTACCAGAAGCGGACGGCGCGTGAGATTCCGCTCGTCATCCTCGAGCGTATCTGAGGCGGGGTCGACCGGGGGGCGTTGACACGAGGGGAGGCATGGTCGATGCTGCTTCCGCACGCATCATCAAGGTCGAGTCAGACCACGAAAGGCGAGACCAGCACATATGCGATACGAGGCACCGGAGTCGTTGGAGGGGGCGGTAGCCCTGCTCGCGGGCGCAACGGGCGAGGCGCGGGTGCTGGCCGGGGGCACCGACCTCCTGGTCCAGATGCGCGCCGACATCGTCGACCCTGAGCTGATCGTCGACATCAAGAAGATCGCCGAGACTCGCGCCGTCACCGAGGAACAGGGCGGCTGGCGCATCGGCGCAGCCGTTACGGGGGCGGAGCTCAAGGAGCACGCCCGGCTCAAGCAGGCGTGGCCGGGCGTGGTCGAGGCCGCGAACCTCATCGGCTCGACGCAGGTCCAGGGACGCGCCACCCTGGGAGGCAACCTGTGCAACGGCTCGCCGGCGGCCGACAGCGTGCCCGCGCTCATCGCCGCGGGGGCCGTCGCCACCCTGGCCGGCCCACAGGGCAAGCGTGACCTTCCGGTCGAGGACGTCATGCTCGGACCCCGCAAGCTCGCCCTGCGCAAGGGCGAGATCCTCGTCTCCTTCCTCTTGCCGCCGCGACCGCCGCGCTCGAGCGATGCCTACCTGCGTTTCATCCCGCGCACCGAAATGGACATCGCCGTGGTGGGCGCGGGCGTGAGCGTGACGATCGACGGCGCCGGTACGATCACGGCGGCACGCGTGTCGCTGGGCGCGGTGGCCGCACGGGTGTTGCTGGTCCCGGAGGCGGCTCGGGCCATCGTGGGGAGCCGTCTCGACGCGGCCGCGCAGCAACGACTCGAAACGGCGGCGCGGGCGGCCTGCCAGCCGATCGACGACAAGCGAGGGACCACGGAGTTCCGCATCGACGTCGCGGGCGTGTTGACGCGCCGGGCGGCGCTGATCGCGCTGGATCGAGCGAGGGCGAACTGATGGCCAAGCATCACATCGAGACGACGGTGAACGGGGACGAGATCGAGTTCCTCTGCGAGACGGAGGAGACGCTGCTCGACGTGCTCCGCGACACGCTCCATCTGACCGGGAGCAAGGAAGGCTGCGCCTCCGGTGACTGCGGCGCCTGCAGCGTCATGCTGGACGGCCGGCTCGTCTGCTCGTGCCTCGTGCTGGGCTGCGAGGTCGGTGGGCGGCGCGTCGAGACGATCGAGGGCATGGCCAAGGGAGAGAAGCTCCATCCACTGCAGCAACGTTTTCTGGAGCACGCGGCGCTGCAATGCGGCATCTGCACGCCGGGCTTCCTCGTGGCCAGCAAGGCCCTGCTCGAGCGGACACCCGACCCGACCGAGCACGAGATCCGCTACTGGCTGGCCGGCAACCTCTGCCGGTGCACGGGATACGACAAGATCGTGAGCGCGGTGATGGATGCCGCCGTGACGATGAGAAAGGGATAGCCATGGCCGAGACGATGGCGAACGGGCAGTCGCAGACGTACGTCGGAACCCGCACGATTCGCCCCGACGGCGTCGACAAGGTGACGGGTCGCGCCCGCTTCGGCGCCGACTTCAACCTGCCGGGCCAGCTGATCGGGCGAGTGCTGCGGAGCCCGCACCCCCACGCGCGCATCCTCTCGATCGATACGGCGAAGGCCGAGGCGCTGCCCGGCGTCAAGGCCGTGATCACCCGAGACGATTTCGCCGACCAGTCGTCGGAGTTCATCCCGGCCGGCGAGATGATGATGAACTACAAGGATGTGGTGCGGAACGTCATGGCGCGCGAGAAGGCGCTCTACGAGGGCCACGCGGTCGCGGCGGTGGCCGCGACGAGCGTGGCGATCGCCCGGCGCGCGCTGAAGCTCATCGACGTGAAGTACGAGGTGCTCCCGCACGTGATCGACGTCGTCGAGGCCATGCGGCCCGACGCCCCGCTCCTGCACGACGACCTGTTCACCGCCGGCGTCGAGCCCAAGCCCGAGCAGCCCTCCAATATCGCCAAGCGCGTCGAGATCGTTCTGGGTGATGTCGAGGCCGGCTTCCAGAAGGCCGATGTCATCGTCGAACGAGAATTCAAGACCGCGCCCGTCCATCAGGGCTACATCGAGCCGCACGCGGCGCTGGCCAGCGTGTCCGAGGACGGGGCGACCGAGCTCTGGTGCTCGACGCAGGGCCACTTCATCGTTCGGGCCCACTGCGCGCGGCTCCTCGGCCTCGACATCGGGCGCATCAGGGTCACGGCGTCAGAGATCGGTGGCGGCTTCGGCGGCAAGACGGTTGTCTATCTGGAGCCGCTCGCCATCGCGCTCTCGCGCAAGGCCAAGCGTCCGGTGAAGATGGTCATGTCCCGCGAGGAAGTCTTCAAGGCCTCGGGGCCGACATCCGGCGCCACGGTGCGGGTCAAGATGGGCGCGACGAAGGAGGGGAAGTTCGTCGCCGGTTTTGCCGAGCTGAAATACCAGGCGGGCGCCTTCCAGGGCTCGCCGGTGCAGCCCGGTGTCATGTGCGCGTACGCGCCCTACGACATCGAAAACGTCAAGGTCATCGGCTACGACGTCGTCTCGAACCGCCCGAAGGTGGCGGCCTACCGGGCGCCCGGCGCCCCGATCTCGGAGTTCGCCGTCGAAAGCGTCGTCGACGAGATCGCCAAGAAGCTCGACATCGATCCGATCGATCTCCGCATGCAGAACGCGGCGCGCGAGGGCACGAAGGCGGCCTATGGCCCGAAGCTCGGGCCCATCGGGATGGAGGAAACGCTCAACGCCATCAAGAAGACCGAGCACTGGAACGCGCCGCTCCGGAAGTGGCAGGGACGCGGCGTGGCCTCGGGCTTCTGGTTCAACATCGGCGGCGAGACCAGCGCGTCGCTCACGGTGAACGAGGACGGCACGGTGTCGTTGATGGCCGGCACGCCCGACATCGGCGGTCTGCGCGCCTCGCTCGCCATGGTCGCGGCCGACGAGCTGGGGGTCCCGTACGACAAGGTGCGCCCGATCATCGGCGATACCGGCTCGCTCGGTTTCAACTTCCTCACCGGGGGCAGCCGCTCCGCCTTCTCGGGTTCCATGGCGATCGTGGAGGCCGCGAAGCAGATCAAGACCGAGCTGTGCGCGCGCGCGTGCAAGCTGTGGGATCTCAAGCCCGACCAGGTCGAGTTCGCCGGCGGACAGGTGAAGGCCCTCGGCGCGGCCGCCGAGAAGGTCAAGCCGATGTCGATCGCGGACTTCGCCAAGGTGGCCGGCAAGACCGGCGGGCCCATCGGGGGCTACGGCCGCATCAATGCCCAGGGCGCGGGGCCGAGCCTGGGCACGCACCTCGTCGATCTCGAGGTCGATCCCGAGACCGGGCGCGTGACGATTCTGAAATACACCGTCGCCCAGGACGCCGGCCGGGCCATCCACCCGAGTTACGTCGAGGGACAGTTCCAGGGTGGGGCGGTGCAGGGCATCGGCTGGGCCCTGAACGAGGAGTACATCTACGGCGCCGACGGCAAGCTGCAGAACGCGGGCTTCCTCGACTACCGCATGCCAGTGGCCTCCGACGTTCCGATGATCGACGCGATCCTCGTCGAGGTCGCGAACCCGAAGCATCCCTACGGCGTGCGCGGGGTCGGCGAGACGCCCATCGTCCCGCCGCTCGGCGCGATCGCCAACGCGATGGAAGCTGCGACGGGGATCCGCTTCACGGAGCTGCCGATGTCGCCGCCCAAAGTGCTCAAGGCGCTCAAGGAGCGCGGCCTCAACAAGGTCTGACGGACGCATGCCACGCGTGGTGCTGGTCGGCAACCTCGCGCAGCTCACGGGGGGCGTCGCCGAGTTCGAGCTCTCGGCGACGTCCGTGAAGCAGCTCTACCAGCAGCTCACCGAGCTACACCCGGCGATCGGTCCCCATCTCGAGACCGGCGTGGCCGTGGCCATCGACGGCCAGATCTTCCAGGACACTCTTCTGGAACCGATCGGTCCCGACAGCGAGGTGTTCCTCCTCCCCCAGATCGCGGGAGGATTCTGACGACCAGCGCTTCTCGGTTTCTTCGGCCTTGGCGCCGTCGTAGTGGACCTTGCCACCGTAGTGGATGACATAGCTTCCCGCGGGTGCCGGCACGGTGCTCTCCGGGTCGAACTTCTCGCCGGTTCCCATCCACTAGGTGCCGGACAGGACCGCGAAGAAGCGGTTTCCGGGGAGCCATTTGACCCGCACGACGTACGGGCCCGGCTTGCTCGGATCTCCGAAGAGCACGGCCGACTCGTTCGTGCCGGCCGCGTTCCTGACCCATTTGATCTCGGCCGGCGTTTTGAAGTCCACTGCCGTGCGGTCGATGTCGCCGGCTCCGTAGCCCGACGGCACCCCCAGCATCATGACGAGCACAGCGAGGAGGATCACTCGGGTCATGCCGTCTCCTTCTAGCTGAAGGGTCAGGCCTCGCGGCGCAGCCGTGGCCCAATCGGCTTGAGCACGCGGACGCCACGCGTGCCGGCGAGCCCATCTCCCGTTGCCGACGGCACGACCGCGAGCCCGCGTCGTTGCACACTGCGATCCAGCCCGACGGCCTTCATCCACTCCACTGACACGCGATCCGGCAACGCCGAGCCGCCGTCGGCTTCGACGACCAGCAGACGCGCGTCCAATGACACGTCAGGGGTATGGTCCAGGCCGTCGAACAGGTTGCGATGCCAGTTGCCCATCTTCGCCTGCCACTCGCCCGTGTTGCTCGGTCCCGCCCTGGCGCGATAGCGTGGCCCGGTGAAAATCTCCGGCCCGTCGACCTCATGGAGCGCCACGAAGGGCGATTCCGCGGCGTGAATCGACTCGAAGCGCTGACTGGCGCGGAACCCTGGGATGGCAAGGAGCAGATGTTGGTGGGTGACGTACCAGGCATCCCACTCGGCGCGCCGGGCGGTGTCGAGCAGCGCCATCTCCACCATGTAGATCATCAATCCCTCTAGGGGGCGAGCGGCCCGAGTCTAGCTCCGCTCGAGAAGCTCGATGCGGACGTTGTCGGGCGCCTCGACGAAGGCGATCCTGACGCCCGGACGGATGGTGCGTGGCTCCATCTTGAAGCTGGCGCCCCGACGCTTGAGCTCGGCCACGGCCTCGTCCATGTTCTCCACGCGCAGCCCGAAGTGGTCCAGACCGACGTAGGGTTCGGTCGGGGCGGACGGGATCGCGGCATCCGGCGACACCGGGGCGATGAAGATCGTCAGCCCGTTCAGATCGAGATCGGTGCGGGGCTTGCCGTCCGATTGGATGGACTCGAGGATCTTGGCGCCGAACACCTGGTGGTAGTACTCGGCGGTCTTCTTCACGTCTCGGCTGCGCAGGTGCATGTGGTCGTACCGGTAGGTCGGCGTCATCGCTTCTCTCCTTTTGTCAGCCCAGGTGAGCGACCCGAGGCGCCACGCGGTCCATCAAGAGGCGTAAGCTCTCATGGTCCCAGCCGGCATCGTCGGAGTCCGTGGTGATCGATAGCAGCGCTCCGAAGCCGCCGCTCTCGTCGTAGAGCTGCTGGATCTTGTCCACGCATTCCGCCGGGTCGCCGACGATCCACACGTTCTCCATCAAGTAGTCGACCGTCACCGCCTCGTCGGACATGGACGGCTCCAGCTTGGTCAACGCCATCTGCGCCGTGCCGACGCGATTCGGGTACTGATGCTGCACGTAGTTCCGTCCGAGGACCGCTCGCGCTCGCTCGCGGGCCACCGCCGACGTCGGCGCGACGAGCACGTCGCGCGCGATACGCCACTGACTCCGGTTCGCCTGTCGTCCGGCCCCCGCGGCGCCGGCTTCGACCAGGCGCCAGTGATCACTGAGATACGATCGAGACAGGAGCGAGCTTGACATCGGAATCCAGCCGCGCTCTCCCGCCATTCGCATCGAGCCCGAGTTGGGAGTGCTGGCCGCCACCGCGATGGGCGGATGGGGCTGCTGGTAAGGCTTCATGTAGTACCCGCGGTCCTTCACGGGGTCGAGCACGGGCGTATCGATGTCGAAGAACTTGCCATGGTACGTAAACCGGCCTTGCGACGCCCAGAGCTTGAGCACGACGTCCAGAACTTCGGCGGAGCGGCCGCGCACCGCCGCGGGGTTCGTGTGGTCGAGACCGAACAGCGACAAATCGGTCGGGATTCCACCCCCGCCGATCCCCCACTGAAAGCGACCGCGGGCCATGTGGTCGAGCATGGCCAGGCGGTGCGCGAGGTACACGGGGTTGTGAAGCGCCAGAAGCGTCACGCCGGTTCCGAGCCTCACGTTCTTGGTCAACGCCAGGGCTTGGGCGAGGAGCAAGTCGGGGGCCGGCGCGTTCTCCCAGCGTTCCGTCAGGTGCTCGCCAACCCAGGCTTCATGAAAACCGAGCTGATCAGCCAGGACGATCTGATCGACGTCCCGATCGTATCCGTCGGCAAATGCGCGATGGGGCGGATGTAGCGGCATCATGAACAATCCGAACTGCATGCGAGGCTCCTCTTATATGTAAGCCGCGAATGGCCACCGCTACGTCGGATCTACCCCGACGATCTCGTTGAACCGGCCGAAGCCGATGTAGAGCGTCGCGTGGGCGACCAGCTCAACGATCTCGGCCTCCGAGAAGTGACTGCGCATCTCGGACCAGAACGCGTCGTCGACCTTGCGGTGGTCGACCGCGAGCTTCTCGGCGAACCGGATCGCGGCCCGTTCGCGCGGGCTCAGGAGGTCCGAGTGTTCGTCGTCGATCGCCGCGACCTTCGCTTCCGTCACCCCCGCATGCCGGGCCCCGGCATAGCGCACGGTGAGTCAGTAGCGGCAGGCGTTGAGGGCGGCGATCTTCAGCCGCACGAGCTCGCGAAGCGCCGGGTCGATCGTGCCCTCGCGCACGAGGGTGGCGCGGAAGGCGGCGAGCGCCTTCACCACGCCGGGATTCCTCGCGTAGGTGCGCGTGCTCGCCGAAGTGCCGGACTGGCGCTCAGCCTCCTCGCACAGGTGCCGGATCTCGCTGTCGACCTCCTGGATGCCCAGCGGCTCGATCCTCGCCATCGTCGCCTCCTGTCTCACGGAAGATCGATGATCTCGATCCAGTTCGGATTCTTGCCCATGGGGTATTCCTTCAGCTTGGTGAGTTTGCCGGTAGCCTGGTCGATCGCGTAGCTCGACAAGCCGTGGGAGAGCTGGCCCACCGCGAGCAAGTAGCGGCCGGATGAATCGATGTTGAAGCCGCGCGGCTGCTTCTCGGTCGGCACGCTGCTGATCGGAGTCAGCGTCCCCTTTGCCGGATCGACCCTGAAGCCGGCCAGGGTGCTCGACGTGCGCTCCGAGGCGTAGAGGAACTTGCCGTCGGGCGTGACGTGCAGGTCGGCGGCCGACGGCTTGCCCTGGAAGTCGGGCGGCAGCGCGCTGACGGACTGCTTCTCCGTGAGCCCGCCGGTGGCGGCGTCGTAGTCGAAGACGTAGACCGCGCCGTCGAGCTCGCCGATGACGTAGACGAGCTTGCCGCCTGGATGGTAGACGAAGTGGCGCGGGCCGGCCTTCGGCTTCACTTCGGCCGCCGGCGAGTTGGTGGGGGCGAGCTTGCCGGTCGCCGCGTCGAACGTGAACTGGTTGACGCGGTCGTTCCCCAGCGTCGGCACCAGCACGTGGCGGTTCGCCGCGTCGGCGAGGATCGAGTGCGCGTTGGGATAGTTCTGCAACACCTGCTGCGGCGGTTGCACGGTTCCGGGCGGCCCGATC
>Ga0209157_1003739_pt1 | contig 11575 bp, 9 predicted proteins | sample GraSoiAngelo_135_FD_185892 | JGI IMG/M metagenome (GOLD analysis project Ga0209157, IMG submission 185892) | Grasslands soil microbial communities from the Angelo Coastal Reserve, California, USA - 14_0929_05_40cm (SPAdes) (version 2) | ecosystem: Environmental > Terrestrial > Soil > Grasslands ... | reverse complement strand
CGCCACCGACCGGGTTATAATTTCGCTGCCACAATGTCCTTCGCGGCGGAAACTCAGTTAGGACCTTACAAGATTGTTTCTCTCATCGGCTCCGGCGGAATGGGAGAAGTCTATCGTGCGCGTGATACTCGCCTGCTGCGCGATGTTGCGCTGAAAGTCCTACCGGCCTCATTCACCAACGATCCTGATCGCCTGCGACGCTTTGAGCAAGAGGCACGAGCCGTTGCCGCGCTGAACCATCCCAACATCGTCTCAGTTCACGACGTCGGCAATGCGAACGGAGTTCACTACATTGTCTCCGAATTGCTGGAAGGCGAAACCTTGCGCCAGCGAATCACGGCTTCTGGAATGCCGGCCCGTAAAGCGATTGACCTGGCGACTCAACTGGCGAACGGCCTCGCGGCGGCGCATGAGCAGGATATTGTTCATCGCGATCTGAAGCCTGAGAACGTGTTTATTACCCGCAGCGGCCGCCTGAAAATCTTGGACTTCGGGCTCGCGAAACTTCGTAGGCTTCCTGGAACTGCAGAGAATCTTGATGGCGTGACGGTGACCGAGACCGAAGCTGGCCAGGTAATGGGCACCGTCGGCTACATGTCGCCGGAGCAGGTGAAGGGCGAGACCGCCGACCATCGCTCTGACATTTTCAGTTTCGGCAGCATTCTTTACGAGATGCTCAATGGGCAGCGCGCGTTCAAGCGCAACACCAGCGCGGAGACGATGACAGCCATCCTGAATGACGAACCGCCGGAGTTTGCCGGGCACACCGGGGCGATCGCCCCGGCGCTCGAACGCATCGTGTGCCATTGCATGGAGAAGCAGCCGAGTCAACGCTTTCAGTCGGCGCACGATATTGCCTTCGCTCTCGAATCGCTTTCCGGAATTTCGGGAGCAACGGCAACACCAGCCGCCCGCACACGTAGGCAATGGATTCGTCCAGCACTCGCTGCGCTGGTTTTGCTGGCGGCAGGACTTGCCTTGGGCGCGTGGCTTCGCCCGACTGTCCACGAGCTTCACCCCAAACTGCACCGCATCACTTTCCGCCGGGGAACGATCTGGAACGCGCGCTTCACTCCCGACGGCAACATGATTTACGGCGCCGCTTGGGAGGGCCGCCCGATCGAGCTCTATGCCGCACAAAACGGAAGCACGGAGTCAAGGCCATTGGGTGCGGCGATGACGGGCATCTTAGCGGTCTCCGGTTCTGGAGAATTGGCAGTCTCGACTAATTTCCAGCTCGAAGGCTTCGAGTCTTCGGGAATGCTGGGGCGGGCGCCACTGGGAGGCGGCGCACCGCGCGAAATTGCAGACGGGGTAGAGTACGCAGATTGGGGGCCGGATGCCGTGACCTTGGCCATCGTTCGGCGCGTAGGAGGGAAAGACAGGCTGGAATATCCACTCGGAAAGGTGCTGTACGAAACCGCGGGCTGGGTCAGCCATCCCCGAGTCTCGCTGGATGGAAAGTTAATCGCCTTCATTGACCACCCATTCGAGCGCGATGATGCTGGCAGCGTAGCCACAGTGGACCAGGCAGGAAACAAGAAGACGCTCACCGGTCAGTTCGTCAGCGCACAAGGGCTCGCTTGGGCGAAAGCAGGAAATGAGGTCTGGTTCACCGGCACCACGTCAGGATCAAGTCGCGAGCTGCGCGCGGTGACACTCTCCGGCAAAGAACGGCTGGTTTACTTGGGAACAGGGACCCTCACTCTTCACGACATTTTCAGAGACGGCCGGGTCTTGTTTTCGCGAGACGACTTGCGCGCCGGCATGATCGGTTTGGCTCCGGGTGAGAAGAAAGAGCGCGATCTCAGCTGGCATGACTGGACAGTCCCGCGGGACTTAAGCGATGACGGAAAGCTGATCTCGTTCGACGAGACGGGCGAAGCTGGCGGCGAGACGGGCGCACTGTATGTGCGAAGCAGTGATGGTTCTCCGGCTGTGCGTCTGGGCGAAGGTCGAGCTCCCACACTATCCCCGGATGGGAAATGGGCGTTGGCACGCGGCAGCAGTGCTCGACATGAACTGCTAGAACTGCCGACCGGCGCGGGAGACTCACGAATCATCTCCACTGGCGAAGTTCAGCTGCAATATGCTTACTTTTTCCCGGATGCGCGGCATATTCTGGAGGTGGGCAGCGTGCCAGGACATGGTTTGAGGCTGTGGATCCAGGATTCCAAGGGAGGAGCGCCGCAGCCGATCAGCCCTGAGGGCGCTATAGTCAGGCGCAGGAAATGCATTTCGCCGGATGGCAAGCGCGTAGCCGCTCGCGACCCAGATGGAAAAATCACTGTTTATCCGGTTGACGGCGGGAAATCGTTCCAGCTCGCGAACGTTCAACCTGGAGAAGAACCAGTGCAGTGGATGCTGGATGGCAAGGCCCTGCTGGTGGGTCGCCGGGAGGTACCCGCTCGAATCTTCATGATTAACCTGCTTTCGAACGAACGCAAGCTGTTGCAATCGTTCATGCCGGCGGACCCAACCGGCCTGTTTGGCAATGCGAGCCCAACCTTTTCGAGCGACCTGAAGAGCTACGTCTATTCCTACCAGCGCATCACTTCAGACCTTTACATTGTGGATGGATTGAAGTAGAAAGCGGTCCCTCACCTGGCGTGCTTAATGAGTAGACTCGTCATTATCGGGAGAGTGTTCTCTTCTCCGGTTGCGAACCTGCGATCTGAATCAACTCGGCTGGCTTGCTCCAGCGGGGATGAGCACGGTAATTGCGCCGCAGTTTCCCCATAGCCGATCCGATTGTCGCCGAACTCAGTGCGATGTGCTTCACCCTGAGGGGCCCGGCAAGAGGAATCTCCTTGAGCCAGTGCAGACCGCTGCTGATAGCGCATCCACATTGCGTGCAGTCCGGGTCACCGCCAAAAATACATGGCTCCACGCGAGTGCTCAAATCAGCAGAATAGTTGGTTGACATTCTCGAAAACATACAAGCCGCCGGGGTCACCGGAGGAACTCGGATAGCGTCCGCAATTCCGGCATTCATCAGCAATTTTGGATATCGGGCGCGGGCTCGCAGCAAATCGCCGGCTGCCGTGTCGCGCTGTGCCGGAGTCAACATCTCCGCGCTCTGTTCACCTCGTTGAGGCGTATAGAGGCTCATCCACATACGCACGACTTCAGGCCGCTCGCTCCAGAATCCAACATATTCCTCAAGGTACCCCGGCCGCTCCAACATAGGCCGCGTGATCGTCCCGTGAATATTCACCCGGCATCCTTCTATGTTCTTCAGGATACGTTCGTAAGTGGCGGGCTTGCGGCGAACATCATGATGCTCGGGCAGGCCGTCGACCGAAACCACGACCCGCACGCGCGGAATCTCCATCCAAGCCCGTGGAATCGGAATCACGGCACTGGTCACGACCATAGTGTGCACGCGCATCTCGCTTAGGATAGGAAGAATGAGGCTCAGTTCACGGTGACGGACAAGAGGCTCACCGCCCACCAGCGACACATGCAACGGCCGATGTAGCCGAACCAGTCGCACGACGCCGTCCACCAGCGCATCACCGCGGTAATCGCTTAAGCCGCGAAGCGTCACTGCTCCCCCGAGATGATTGTCCCCATATGCATAACAACCGGGACAACTGAGGGGGCACTCACGCGTAATCTCAATCGAAAGCATCGGCGTGTTTCCGAGAAGAATGGATTTCCAGGCGGCAAGCAGGTCGGAGATTCGCAATCCCGGCCTGCCATTGCTCTTATTCACAGAACACCTCTCATTCGCGTTGCCACAAACGTCGGGAGCGCGATGCGCTCGCAGGTTCAGGCGGCAGTATACCCCCGTGTTGTTTCAATACCTCCAGGGCAATCTTCCGCTTGCTGGAGGCGCAGGATGGCGGAGTCTGCACCATTACCAGGACAGCACCCTCCGAGAGGCACGCGTTGCAGTACTCCGCGTGGTGATGTGGCAGCCCCAGGTTCCGAAGAAACCAAATGAGATTTGGCGGTCGCCCGCTCAGCACTCCGAGAAGATCTATTTCGTGATCTGCAAAGCCGCTCTCAGTCAATCTGCGGATGGCGTCGGCCGCGCTAAACGGTTCGCAGAAGACGCCGGTTACCGGAGAAATAATCGTGTTGGACATCGCCTTTTCCAGATTCGCCACTAGAAAGAAAGTCCACCGGCTTTCGCATCGCCGGAAATGACGTTGGGTGGCCTGCATGGAGGTGACTAACAAAGACGGCTGCAAGTGAGCAGAAGCAACTCCGTACCACCTATGACGCGGCCAATCCGTGTCTGCAGTTGGCCTACCACCGCAAGCAGAATTGATGTAAGAATCACCACGATGGGAGGCGCAAAAGAATGAGCCGAATGAGGAGCCGTGCTTGGCAGTTCGTCAAACGCCGGAGTTGCCAGAACGGTGAAAACCGCAAGCACTGCGAGAAAAGCTATGCTGCATGTCACCAATCTGCGCACGTCACTAATTCCTTGGTTAGGTAGATGCTGTTTCCTGATCCCAGGTGCATGAAAAATTGAATTCTCGCATAGTTATTCCGGGGCCGCCGCGACGCAGCCACCCTTCGGATTTTGTAGGCTCTTGTTGCCCAGCTGAACAGTTTGCTGCTGGGGAAATAGGCTTCTTTACGCTCAGCGCTTGTGCGGATAGAAGTAAATCACAGGCCCAGTTGAAAATCGCAGCTCGTTTTGTGAACTGCTGAGCAAGCGGACGCCCCGTAGCCGCCAGCCGAGCGACCGTTATTCGCTGTCAATTGCCCTTGTACGCCGACCCAACTTTCACGTTGCGAAATCTTGCCGGGGCCGCGCCGTGTCCGGTTCCCATCACTTGCTGCGGCTGCCCTTTGCCGCAGTGCGGTGTCCCCCAGAGCACCCACTCATCACGGGAGCAAATTGCGTCCAGGGAATTCCAGAACTCGGTCGTGATTCCCGAGTACGACGGATTTTTCAGCATGCGAGTGCGCTTGCCATTCTTAATTTCCCATCCGGCCTCACAGCCGAACTGAAAGTTGTAGCGCTTGTCGTCAATCGACCAGGAGCGGTTCGTCTCCATGTAAATGCCCGACTCGGTGTCTGCGATGAGCTGCTCGCGCGTCAGCGGCCGCAGGCCGGGCAAAATGCTGATGTTGGTCATGCGAATAATCGGCAGCCGATTCCAGCCTTCAGCGCGCAGCGTGCCGCCCGAGCGGTTCGCGCCGATAGTGTGCGCCGTCTCACGCGAGCTCAGATATCCGGTGAAAAGGCCGTTGGTGATAATCGGAGTGCACTGCGCGGGCACGCCTTCATCGTCGAAGGCAAAGGTCCCGAGTCCCGGCCCGTGCTCCTGGCGAGCATCGGCAACGATGTTCACCAGATCGCTGCCATAGCGAAGACTGCGAAGCTTGTCGAGCGTAAGGAACGAAGTGCCGGCAAAATTGGCTTCCATCCCAAGAACCCGATCGAGCTCGATGGGATGCCCGACAGATTCGTGAATCTGTAAACCAAGCTGCGAACCATCCAGAATGATGGTGTACACTCCTTCAGGACATTGTTCCGCCTTGAGCAACGCTACAGCTTCTTCGCCGACGCGCCGTGCATTCTCAACCAGTTTCAGCTCCTGAACGAGCTCGTATCCTCTGTTCTGCCATTGTCCGCCGAAAGAATTGGGATACGACCTCTTCTGAATCTCGCTACCCGCAAACGCGTACGCCGTGTAACCCACACCGGTCGTGTATTTCGTCTGATGAATGTTCGCGCCCTCCGACGACAGGAACCATTGCTCGTCGCGGCGGAAATTCATATTGGTTTCGGCGAGCGTCACGCCAGCGACGGACCGCAATTCGGAATCAATCTTCAGCAACAGTTCCAGATTCTGCTCGACCGATGTGGTAAATGGATCTGTTTTGTGAGGAGAAGTCCACTCGGCTGTGGCGGGCTTTTCCGGCGCCAACTGAACATCGCGCTGCTTCACACTAGCGGAGGCTTTGGCGATGGCCACGGCCTTAGCAGCCGTAGCCTCGACCGATTCCCTGCTTAGGTTGTCCGATGCGGCGAATCCCCATGCGCCATCTGCTATGACGCGAATACCGATTCCAAGCGACTCTGCATCCGACGCACTGCCAATCTTGCCGTTCTTCGTAGCCAGAGCGCGGCTGCGCTCGTCCACAATTCGGGCGTCAGCGTAGCTGGCCCCGCGAAGCGCAGCAATGTTCAGAGCCCATTCAGCGATTTCTTTCATAGCGAAATTCAAATCTATCACAGAGAACGCGGACGGTTTTCCTTCGCGTACCTTCGTGACCATTGTGGTTTGTTCAGGCATCCTTCACGTCATTTCGCACGGCGTGCCACTCGGTTTATCCTCTTGCCGTGACCATCTCGGTCGTGTTGATCACGCAGAACGAAGAAGCCAATATGCCAATGACGCTCGAAAGCGTGATGCCGCTGGTCCGCGAGGGACGAGGCGAGATCATCGTTGTGGATTCGGGATCGACTGACAGAACGCTAGAGATCGCGCGTTCGTATGGAGCTAAAATTTTCTCCGAGCCTTGGAAGGGGTTTGCGGCACAGAAGAATTCGGCCATGGACAAAGCCACATGCGACTGGGTGTTGCAATTGGATGCGGATGAAGCGCTGGAGCCGGAGTTGGCGGAGGAGATATGTCGGATTGTAGAGTTCCCAACAGACATGGATCGCAAACAACGTAAAGGCAGAATTCAGGAACTCGCTTATGTTTTTAGCCCCCGCACTTTAAAGGAAGTACACCAGGCCACGCAGCGCGCTGGCACGAAAACTCGCGATTATGGCTCCTTCGATAGATTGTCCGGTTTTTGGATTCCTCGCAAGAATTTTTTTCTGGGCCGCTGGATCAAGCACGGCGGATTCTATCCCGATCCCAAGCTGCGCCTCGTCCGCCGCGGCGCAGGGAAATTCGAGGAATACGGCGCTCATCCCACGATGAAAGTTGACGGTCCCACCGGCAGGCTCAAACACGCACTCATTCACAACGCCTACCCTACACTTCGCAACTACATCGGTCACATGAACAGCTATTCGTCGGCGGGCGCGGGGATCGCGATCGAAAACGGACATCGCGGCTTCAGCTTCGTCAATGTCGTGCTTCGGCCATTGCTCACCTTCATCTACAACTATTGCTTTCGTTTAGGATTTCTCGATGGCCGCGAAGGATTACTTCTGCACCTCTACCACTCCGTCTACGTTTCCTGGAAGTACGCCAAAGCATGGGAGCTTGGACGAACAAAAGGGCTTGGTGGGAGAAAATGAGCATCGTCGTAATGATGCTGGTGGTTGTTCTTGCTCTGTGTGCCTCCGGTAAAGATGCGGACATTCGTTCCACGATTGAGCGGCTGAGCCTCGAATACACGCGTGTGTACAATGCCGGCCAACTCGATAAGATCCTCGACTTCTTCGCCGAGGACGCCATGACACTGTCGCCGGATCAAGAGCCGGTGCGCGGTCGCGAAGCGCTGCGCCGCTACTACGAAGCGGCTTTTAAGCGGGAGCCTCACCCTGATTTGGTGGTAACCTCCATCCGCAGTGAGCAATCCGGCGACCTGCTTTATGAATCTGGCCGATGGACGCAGTCATTGCCCATGCCCGACGGCAAATCGCAGCAATTCACCGGGTATTACCTCAGCATCTACAAAAAAATCGGGGGCGGGTGGAAGACTGTGACGAGTACGTTCAATCTGCTCCAAGCGCTTCCAGCCCGCCCACCCGCGCAGAAGACCATTAAGTAATTGTGTAAACACGTGGCTCGCTACGTCTTGGGCTTGTTGTCTCGATTCGAAGATATAGCAACCTGCCCCTTTGGGCGGTATCATCAAATAGGCATGCCGGAAAAGAAGCCTCCCAAGCCGCAAATCGCGGAAAGCCCGATTGCAGACGTGTTTGAAGGACGTCATCCGTCTGACTCGGAGAAGGCGTGGGCAGAAAACATTCTCGCGCCCACACTAGAGAAATCTCCCGAGAAGCCGATCGGCGCACCCAGCGGCGTAAATCTTGACGAACACGGCCATGCCAGCTTCACCACGATCTCCGGCGTTCCCATTCGGCGCCTGTACACGCAGGCTGATCTTCCCGAAGATTGGAATTACGATCACTACCTCGGTTATCCCGGTCAGCCGCCGTTCACGCGCGGTATTCACGCCTCCGGATATCGGGGCAAGCTCTTTACCATGCGCCAGTTCTCCGGCTTCGCCTCGCCGGAAGAAACCAATCAGCGCTACAAGTATTTGCTCGAGCACGGCGGCGGCGGCCTCTCAGTGGCTTTCGATCTTCCCACATTGATGGGTTACGACTCTGATCATCCTGCGAGCGAAGGCGAAGTAGGCAAGTGCGGCGTGGCCATCGATTCGCTCGAGGACATGGAAATCTTGTTCTCCGGCATTGATCTGGAGAAGACCACGGTTTCGATGACAATCAATTCTCCGGCGTCGGTGCTATGGGCGATGTACCTTGTGGTTGCAGAAAAACAAGGCGCGGACTGGAAGAAGATTTCCGGCACGATTCAGAACGACATTTTGAAAGAGTACATCGCACAGAAGGAATACATTTATCCTCCTGCGCCTTCGATGCGGCTAGTGGTTGACACGTTCGAGTTCGGCTCCAGGTTCACGCCCCGTTTCAACACGATTTCAATCAGCGGTTATCACATCCGCGAGGCGGGATCGACCGCACTGCAAGAGCTGGCATTCACTTTGTATGACGGTGTCGAGTACGTTGAGTGGGCGCGCCGCCGCGGACTCGATGTGGATGAATTTGGCCCTCGGCTCAGCTTCTTCTTCAACGCGCATAACGATTTCTTTGAAGAGATCGCAAAGTACCGCGCAGCGCGCAAAATTTGGGGTCAAGTAATAAAAGAGCGCTTTGGCGCAAAGAACCAGCGCACTTGGCTGATGCGCTTCCATACGCAGACTGCGGGCGTCTCGCTGCCGGCGCAGCAGCCGATGAACAACATTGCGCGTGTGGCCCTGCAAGCTTTGGCGGCAGTTTTGGGGGGAACGCAGTCTCTGCACACCGACTCCTACGACGAGGCCTTCGCGCTTCCCACAGAAGAAGCGGCGCGCATCGCGTTACGCACGCAACAAATTATTGCGTACGAATCAGGCGTCACACAGACCGTCGATCCGCTGGGCGGCTCGTACTTCTTAGAAAACTTAACGCTTCAAATGGAGAGCGGTGCCTTGGATTATTTCGGCAAGCTCGACGCCATGGGCGGGATGGTTAAAGCCATTGAACGGGGCTACCCACAGAAAGAAATCGCCGAAGCAGCGTACCAATATCAGCGCGCCGTTGAGGCCAAAGAAAAGATCATTGTCGGCGTGAACGAGTTCACAGTCGAAGAAGAGCCGCCGAATACTCTTTATATCGATGAGAGCATCGCGCGGCAGCAGTCGGCCAAACTGAAACTTCTTCGAGATCGCCGTTCCACTGACGAAGTGCAGCGCCGTCTCGACGCGCTGAAGAGAGCCGCTGCCCAAGAGCCGCGGGCTGAGTCGAATGGGAGTGTCTCGTCCGCGAACACCATGCCATACATCATCGACGCGGTACGAGCGTACGCGACTGTAGGTGAAATTTGCGATGCGCTGCGGCAGGTTTATGGGACGTATACGGAAGTAAGTGTTACGTAAAGCTGTCAAATCCTTTCAACTTGCAATCTTGAGCGGACCGGCGATTGCGTGAAGTCGCATTTGCAAGAAGAAGCGAAGAATCGTTCTTCCCCGCCGCCCCCCCCCGCCCTTCGTGTACCATGGTATAGTGGTATAGTCGAAGGGCGGAGAAACAATGGCACGCACATTCAATGGACAGATTCACGTCAGGGTTCCTACCAGCACCCATGCAGAAGTGGCTAGAGAAGCCTTCGAGAAGGGAACCTCCATCAGCGGGATTTTCGCACAGGCGCTAATCGTCCGCCGGGCCCTCAGGAGCATTGATCCGTGGAAATCAATTGATGAAGTTCAATCCGCGAACCGGGCTATCTCTGCGCCAGAAGTTGAGCGTGCCGTCGCAAAAGCTGTGAAGCAGGTCAGAAAGAACCGGCGTGTATAAGAGTGCAACGCCTACGCCTGGTTATTGACACCAACGTCTTCGTGAGTGGGCTGATTTCGGGGGCTGGCTCACCCGCCAAAATTCTTCGCGCCATTCAGAGGAAGAAAGTCGTCCACCTGGTTTCCGATCCGATCATAGAAGAATACTTGCGTGTACTCGAGTATCCACGCATCCGGAAATTCAAGAAGATTACAGATGCATTCATCGCGGATATTGCCGCTTACCTTATCTACCGAACCGAGCGCGTTGAATTAGTGTCGACTATAAAACTCAGCCGCGATCCGGCTGATGATGTATTCCTGGAGACAGCCGTGGATGGCAGGGCGGATTTATTGATCTCCGGCGACAAAACGGACTTGCTCTTCCTGCGAGAGGTTGAAGGCATTCCTATCGTGTCCGCGAGCGAGGCAGTGGTCCGCCTTGGGTTATAGCGCATAACTGAAGTAATGTTTTGATTTTTCAAACTCTCGGCTTAAACTTGCGCCGTGCAGAGGCAGACTCCAAGAAGGCGCCTCCCAGCGGACGTGTTGCTCATGGTCACTGCACTGGTGTGTGCTGTTGTTTTCACTTATTCAGCCGGTGCTCAACAGTCCGCCGAGGACTCTGGTAAGCCGATTGAACTCCCCGGAAAGCCGATTCCACCTGATTATTCCAAGCTTTCTGAGCACAACATCGAGTGGCTCAAGACTCAGCCCGCTCAAGCTCAGATGGAATTTCTGCTGGGAGGGGCGATTAATCACGATCACGGCGCGACTGACATGATCGCCAAGCTGGTGGAGGGCTGGCATGGCAAGCTGCATCGCACCGAGCGTTGGCAGGATCTGGAGACCACTGCGCTCTACTCAAACGATCTGCGCGTGCGGGCTGCCGCAATTGAGATCAATCTTGCGGTGAACAATCTGGCGAAAACTGAAGACACGGCTAAGGAACTGATGGAATCAGGCAAGCAGCAGGAGAGCAATCGTCCTTGGGATGCATGGGAACTGGGCATGCTTGCGAGCCGCGGCATCGAGGCGGACCGGATTCACGAATTGCTCGTAACTTGGGCACATGACAACCAGCAACAGGCGCGCTTCTGGGCCGTTGAAGGATTAGCGCATATTGGGACCGAGGAGACAATAAAAGATTTCCTCGATGTGCTTCGCAACGATTCCTCAATGGATGTCCGCGAGCGCGCGGGATGCAGTCTGGCGAAATCTGGCATGCTAACTCGCGAGCAGCGCATGAAGGCTATGCCTGGACTGCTTGAACTCACCGATGATCCTTCGTTGAACGCGACTACCCGTTTATGGGTCTATCAGGCGCTGCGGGAAATCACCAATGAAAATCTGCCCAACGATCCCGCAACCTGGCGCAACTGGTACTCCAGCAAAGGCACCGAGAGGACGCAGGAATTTAGGCGGGCGGAGTTCTGGGCAGTGCTGGGAAACAACTGATCTGCTACACTGTCCACCTTGCCAGGGCCTACTCGTAGACGATTTCTAGCGCAGTGTGCTACAGGCGGCGCACTCCTTTGTACTGGCTCAAAATCTTTATTTGCGGCAAAACGTGCTCCGAGCCTGC
>Ga0209157_1003736_pt1 | contig 11579 bp, 13 predicted proteins | sample GraSoiAngelo_135_FD_185892 | JGI IMG/M metagenome (GOLD analysis project Ga0209157, IMG submission 185892) | Grasslands soil microbial communities from the Angelo Coastal Reserve, California, USA - 14_0929_05_40cm (SPAdes) (version 2) | ecosystem: Environmental > Terrestrial > Soil > Grasslands ... | reverse complement strand
GTTGAAGGGATGCCTGAACCGGAACGACGATCTGATCCCGACTCGCGGCCTCGATGATGAGGGTCTGCGGGAGGCCTTCCGACAGGTCGTCGCGAACCGCGTGCCGTACTACGGGGCGTACGTCAAGGAGTTCCCGCGGCGCGATTCGCAACACGCCGCGCCTCTTGAGTTCCCAATCTCCTCGGGCGCCTAATCCCTGCGAATCCCCGGCTTCGTGACCGGTAGATTGGAGAGGCCGCGAATCCTCAAATATGCCCTCAGTGTGCGCAGCCTCGTGGAAGCGGGGACTCGCACCGTCGAAGATGTCCTTCGGCAGGGAGGCTTCACGTCCTTCCACCGCAGGCTCGTCATCCTCACCGGATTCGCATGGACGTTCGTCGCGTTCGAAATCATCCTCATCGGATTCGTTCTGCCCGCGATCTTTGCCGAGTTCGGATTGACGCCCACAAACAACCCGATTCTGTACTTTCTCGTCGCTTCGGCGACGCTCATGGGTTCGTTCATCGGGAGCTTGGTTCTCGGTCGCCTGGCCGATGCGCGCGGCCGCCGAATGGTCTTCTTGACGAGTATCCTCTGGTACTCGGTCTTCACAGGGCTCACGGCCCTGGCATGGGATCCGTGGAGCGTCTTCGGATTCCGGTTGCTCGCGGGACTCGGCCTCGGCGGGATCCTCGTCGTCGACCCGTCGCTGCTCTCGGAGTTCCTCCCGCCCCAATCCCGCGGACGATTCATGGTCCTGCTGGACTTCTTCTGGCCGATCGGGTTCCTCCTCGCGATTGCGTTCTGGTGGATTTTCATCATTCAGGGCGGAAGCCAATGGCGACTGCTCTTCGTCGTCGCGGCGTTCCCCGCGTTCGTCGCGTTCCTCGCACGGATTACGGTGCCCGAGAGTCCTTTCTACTACGCGCGCCATGGTCGCCTCGCAGAGGCGGCTGACGTCCTGAAACGAGTCACGGCGTCGGATGTCCCGGTGTCCTCTCTATCTCGGGAACAAACGATCCCGCGAGCGCCTCTCGCCGCATTGTTCGGAGGTTCGCTCTTGCGGCGTTCCATGGTCACCGTCATTGTGTGGATCGCGCTGAACTTCAGTTACTACGGTCTGTTTCTCTCCCTCCCGTTCGCGCTTCCCGTGTTCGGAGTCGTCGGATCCGATGTCGGCCTCCTCGCGTCGTTTTTCGTCGTCTCGGCCCTCGCGCAGTTTCCGGGCTACGGGGTCTCCATGTATCTCGTAGAGAAGTGGGGGCGCAAACGGACCCTGGCCCTCTTCCTGATCCTCGGCGGCGTGAGTGGCTATGTCTTCGCAACGGCATCGCAGCTCGCCACGCTCTTCGTGAGCCTTGCGTTCGTGAGTTTCTTCAACCTCGGGGCATGGGGAGCCGTGTACCCATACACGAGCGAACTCTTCCCGACTCAGTACCGGGCGACCGGGTTCGGCCTGGCGGAGGGAGTGGGAAAGATCACCGCCATTCTGGGTCCCGTGCTCTTCGGCGCCCTCTATGCGTCGACCGGGGGCATCATCGCGCCGCTGACTGCGATCGCCGTCGTGATGGCGCTCGGCGGGGTCGTGCTGGCGGGGATCGGACCCGAGACCAAAGGACAAGTCTTCTCGTGACGCGGCCCGTCTTCATGGAAAACCTATAATCCCGTCCCTCCGTTTCCTGGATTGGGCCCGAGGATTCCATCTCATGGCCCGAGCCACGATACCATGGCGAAACGCACGAAGAAGGAACTCCGCGGGCCGAAGATCGTCGCGATCCCACCGGGACCGAAGTCGAAGGCCGCGATGGCGCGGAAGGAGAAGTTCGTCACGAACGCCGTGAAGGTCGCCCTTCCCATCGACGTCACGTTCGCGGAAGGTCCGTTCGTCCAGGATGCCGACGGGAACGTCTACGTCGACCTCGGCGGCGGGATCGGCGTCCAGACGGCGGGCCACCGTCCGCCTTCGGTGATTCGAGCCGCGAAGGACGAACTCGATCGGCTGACGCACATCTCCTTCATGGTGGCGACGTACGCGCCCTACACCGACCTGGCGGAGCGCATGGCGGAGATCTGTCCTCCGGGCTTGACGAAATCGATCTTCCTCAACTCCGGGTCCGAGGCGATCGAGAATGCCGTCAAGATCTCGCGCGCCGCGACGAAGCGGGCGTGGCTCGTCTCGTTCAAGACCGCATTCCACGGGCGTACGCTCCTCGACATCAGCCTCACGGGGAAGGACAAACCGTACCGCGAGGGATTCGGTCCGCTCGTCCGGGAGGTGATCCTCGCGGACTACGCCTACCCGTACCGCGACCCGCAAGGACTGCCGCCCGCCGAATGCGCGAAGGCGCGCGTCGAGGAAATCGAGCGAGCAATCAACCAACCGGAGGTCGCGGGCCGCGTCGCCGCGATCCTCGCGGAGCCGGTCCAGGGAGAAGGCGGGATGATCGTCCCGCCCAAGGAGTTCTTCCCGCTCCTCCGCAAGCTGTGCGACGCCCACGGCATCGTCCTCGTGGACGACGAGGTGCAGGCCGGGATGGGCCGCACCGGGAAGCTGTGGGCCATCGAGCACTGGAACACCGTACCGGACATCCTGGTGAGCGGCAAGGCCGTTGGAGGGGGATTGCCTTTTGGCGGCGTGACGGGGAAGCCCGCGGTCATGGACCGACCGGGACCCGGGAGCCTGGGCGGGACGTTCGGCGGCAATCCCGTCGTGTGTGCTGCGGCGCTCGAAGCGATCGATGAGATCCAGAAGGCGCTCCCGAAGACGAAGCGGCTGGAGTCGCTAATCCGGAAGCGGTTGGACGAGATCTTCGAAGGCCACGAGCGCGTGGGCGAGGTCCGCGGCATCGGCGCGATGTGGGCGCTCGAGTTCGTCAAGCACCGCGAGACGAAAGAGCCGGACGTGGAACTCGCGCGGGCCGTTCAGCTCGCCGGCCTCAAGAACGGCCTTCTGCTCCTGACCGCGGGGTTCTTCAACAACTGCATCCGCTTGCTCCCGCCGATCAACATCCCGCTGCCGTTGATGGCGAAGGCGCTCGACCTGCTCGAAGACAGCCTCGATCTGGCCCTTGCGGGGAAAGCGTCCTGAGGTGGGGATGGTCCGCGCGACCAAGCTGCTGCCGGAAGTCAAGTCCCACTACGGGGACCTGCAGAACTATGTCGGCGGAGCGTGGCGCACACCGCAGGCGACCGAGTGGATCGAGGATACGAACCCCGCGACCGGCCGCGTGATCGCCAGGGTGCCGCTGTCGACGAAAGAAGACGTCGACGTCGCGGTGCAGGAAGCGCTTCGGGCGTGGGACCTCTGGCGGGAGACGCCGCCGCTGGACCGCGCGCGGTACTTTTTCACCTTGCGGGACCTGATGGAACGGCATTTCGAGGACCTTTCGCGGGTGGTCGTGCAGGACATGGGCAAGACGATCGACGAGGCGCGTGGCGAAGTCCGGCGGGCGATCGAGAACGTCGAGGTCGCCTCCGGAATCCCGAGCCTCATGATGGGGTACAACCTCGAAGACGGGGCGGGCAAGGGGATCGATGAGGAGGTCCTGTACCAGCCGCTCGGGGTGTTCGCCGGAATCAGCCCGTTCAACTTCCCCGTCATGGTGCAGTTCTGGTTCTGGCCGTACGCCGTCGCGACGGGGAACTGCTGGATCGCGAAGCCGTCGGAGCAGGATCCGACCGCGATGCAGCTCGTCATGGACCTCGTCCACCAGGCTGGCTTCCCGGCGGGCGTCGTGAACCTGGTCCACGGCGCGAAGGAAACCGTCACCGCAATGCTCGATCACCCGCAGATCGCGGGCGTCTCGTTCGTCGGCTCGAGTGCGGTGGCGAAGCTCATCTACGCGAAGGCCGCCGCTTCGGGGAAGCGCGTCCAAGCCGGAGGCGGCGCCAAGAACGTCCTCGTCGTCATGCCCGATGCGAAGCTCGACAAGGTCGTCTCGAACTTGGTCTCCTCCTGCTACGGTTGTGCGGGTGAACGGTGCCTGGCGGGATCCGTCGTTGTCGGGGTCGGCGAGGTCCATGCGGATTTACGTCGCAAGTTCTCGAACGCCGCTGAGGCGCTCAAGGTCGGGTACGGCCTCGACGAGACCGTGCAGATGGGCCCCGTGATTTCCGCGGTCCACCGCGACCGGGTCCATGGCTTCATCGACCGTGGTGAGAAAGAGGGCGCCCGGGTCGCCTTGGATGGACGGTCCATCCGCGTGTCCGGCTACGACGGCTACTTCGTCGGCCCGACGATGCTCGACGACGTGCGGCCGGACATGAGCGTCGCCCGGGAGGAAATCTTTGGCCCCGTCGCGAGCGTGTTACCCGTCGACGCCTTCGAGGATGCGGTCGACCTGATCAACAAGAGTCCGTATGGGAACGCGGCCACGATCTACACGTCGAGCGGGAAGCACGCCCGGGACTTCCGCCACGGCGTCCGGGCCGGGAACATCGGGATCAACGTCGGGGTCGCGGCCCCGATGGCCTACTTCCCGTTCGGCGGGATGAAGGACTCGTTCTTCGGGGACCTCCATCCGCAGAGTCGGGATGCGATCCGGTTCTTCACGGAAAGCAAGGTCGTCATCACCCGATGGCCATGAGGGCGGTCGGCACCCCGCTCAGCCGCTTGGCGCCTTTGGGGGTTCCCCGCGGATGCGGAGCGCGACCCGGCCGAGGAGGCGGCCCTGCTCGACCCGAGTGTGAGCCTCCGCCGATTGATCGAGAGGATACGTCGCCGCGATGGGGACCCGAAGTCGAGACTCGGCAGCCGCCTGCGACAGCGCGTCGAACTCCCTGGGACCGTACTCGCCGTCGTACGCGACCAATCGGGGGTTCGCCCTTCGACGCGGCTCCGGCTCGATGCCATTCGGATAGGCGACGCGACCGTTCGCGCGAACGAAGTCGATGCATCCCTCGAGCCCCTCCCCTCCGGCAAGGGCGAGGACCGCATCGAGTCCATCGGGAGCGAGTTCTTTCAAGCGGCCAATCTCCTCCGGGCGGCGCGCATCGATCACCTCGGCGACTCCGAGCCTTCGTACGAGCGCGGCGGCGTCTGGCGTGGAGGCCGTCCCGAGCACGCGGGCGCCGCGGAGCGCTGCGAACTGCACGGCGAGGGAGCCGACTCCCCCGGACGCCCCGAAGATCAAGATGGTCTCTCCTCGACGCAGGTGCAACGCATTGTCGATCCCCTGGAGGGCCGTCAGTCCCGTCGTCGGCGCGGCCCCGGCTTCCAAGAGCGTGAGGTGCTCCGGCGCCCGACCCACACTGCCGGCGTCCACTGCGACGTACTCCGCGTAGAACCCTCCTTTCGGATTCGAGTAATGGCACGCCCACACCCGGTCCCCGGCGCGCACACCCCGGACGTCGGCACCTATCGCGGCGACGACGCCCGCGCCGTCCGTGCCGGGTATGATCGGGAACCGGGGATTCGGTCCCCAGGGGCGCCACGATCCGTCCCGGACAAGTCCGTCCCAGCTGCCGACGCCGGCCGAGGCCAGCGCGATGAGGACCTCCCGAGGGCCTGGCTTGGGCACCGGGAGTCGATGGAGCCCGAGCACCGCGGGGGGACCGAATTCGTCGATCGCCGCCGCGTTCATGGTCTGCGGAATCGCCTGCCGTCCCGCGTCGGCGCCTCCCCGTTTCGTCATCGCGTCAATTCTCCCGCATCCAATGCTCCGAGCTCTGTTTTTCAGGGCCAACTCGGAAGGCGATGATAAGGTTGCCGCGGCTTCGAACGTGCGGACAAAAGGCTCCGGCGCTTCCAAGGACACGGGTTCGATGGAAGTCGCTCCTTTCGCCGGGCCGAAGGTTCCGGTCAACCGCGAAAGACGCGCTCCGAGTGTGCGTCTCCGACCGGCGATTTCCAGCGGATGGGTCCTAACCCGTTTCTTAGTCGCACTAGGTTCTCACCCGAAACGTGGTACGGAAACGAAACTACTTATACCCCGGACGAACATTATATGGTGCAAGGATGCGAAGTCATGGCGGAGAAGGAAAGCGCCTGCGAGGGCCCCGGCTGCGGGGCGATGGTCGCCTTCGAGGTGATCGGCTCCGAGCTCAAGCTCACGGTCCTCCACAGCCTCCTTTCCGGACCCAAACGCTTCAACGAGTTGCGCGTGGCGACGGGCATGTGCCAGAGCTCGCTCGCGAAGACGTTGAAGGAACTCGAGGAGGTCGGGATCGCGGAGCGGAAGGTCCATCTGGACCGGCCGGTCGCGGTCGAGTACCGCCTGTCGCCGAAAGGCGCGGCGCTCTTCGAGGCGGTCCGGGACCTGGAGCGGTGGGCGACCCGCTGGGTCATGAACTCCGTTCCGAGCGAGGTGACGCAATGAGCCAGTTTACATCGACGAACGCAAGCGACGTGAGATTCAAGCGGGAGCTGCAGCCCGAGCCCTCGGGTTCGGATCCCGCCCGCTGCCCGAACTGCGGCAGCTTTGCCCTGTACGTGGACCCGGTCCGCGGCGAGCGCGTGTGCGACAACTGCGGCTTCGTGGTCGACGAGAGCCTCGTGGACCAGGGCCCGGATTGGACCACGTTCGAGGGCGACGACCGGATCCGAGCGGGCCCGCCGCCGTCCGTGATGGCGCCGGACAAAGGGCTCGGGTCTATGGTCGGCAACGGCCTACGGGACGCGAAGGGGAATCCGATCGACGCACGCAGCGTGGCCGCGTTGAACCGCCTGCGCCGGGTGAGCCAGTGGACCCGGTATGACCGCACGGAGCGGGCCTTGGCCCCCGGCCTCGCGCAACTCTCGAGCCTTTCCTCCCGCCTGGGCTTGGCACCGGCCTTCCGAGAGCGCGCCGCGATCATCTTGCGGAAAGCGATCGAAGCGGGCCTGTCCCGCGGTCGGTCGATGGACGCGATCGTCGCCGCGGTCGTCTACCTGGCGGCGAAGCAATTGGGTGCGCCTCGGGGTCTCCACGAACTGTCCGAGGCGACCGGCGTGACGGTCCACCGCATCTCGTTGACGGCGAAGGTCGTCAGCCGCGAACTCGGGGTGTTCAGCCGCGCGAGCCGCGCGGAGGACTTCGTGCCTCGGTTCGCATCGCAGCTCGGCCTGGATCCGCGGGCCGGGGAGCGGGCCTTGACGCTCGTCGCCCAGGTGAAGGATTCGAAAGTCCTCGAGGCGAACTCGCCCGTCGGGATCGCCGCAGGCGCCCTGTACCTGGCCTCCGAGGAGCTCGGCGTGCCGTTGACGCAGGCCCAGATCGCCCGGCTGACCGGCGTGAGCGAGGTCACCATCCGAAAACACTATCGTCTACTGAAGGAATCCCTGGCAGAGAAGGAGACGCCATTGGAGGCGGCTTGATCGCGGGGATCTGCCCGACATGCGGGTTGCCTAAGGAGATCTGCGTCTGCGAGGACCTGGGCCGCGAGACGACCCAGCTGTCCGTCGAGATGGACACGCGCCGCTACGGGAAAGCGGTGACCGTCGTGCGAGGCCTGGAGTCGAAACCGGACGAGGCGGAGAAGCTCGCCCGGGACTTGAAGAAGGGCTTGGCCACGGGCGGTTCCGGCAAAGGCGGCGTGATCGTCCTCCAGGGCGACCATCGCAAAGACGTCGTGCGGTTGCTCCAGTCGAAGGGCTACAACGTGCGGTGACGGCGGCCCTTATCTAGGACCGCTCCGATTCGCCGCCGTCGCGCAGGTGGTACGCTGAAGGCGGTCGTCGTGCCCCGCTTCGGCGGGCCTGACGTTCTCGAGCTGGACCGGCATCATCCGGATCCCGTCCCGGGACCGGACCAAGTGGTCGTCCGCGTCCATGCGGCGTCCCTGAACCACCTCGACCTGGCGGTCCGCGAAGGAATCCCGACCCTCAAGCTGACGCTCCCTCACATCCTCGGCTGCGATGCGGCGGGCGACATCGCGGAGGTCGGCTCCGATGTGATCGACGTCGAGGTCGGCGACCGGGTCGTCGTGAATCCCGGAATCTCGTGCGGCCGATGCGAGTACTGCCTCCGGGGCGAGGACTCCGAATGTGTCGAGTACAAAATCCTCGGGGAGCACCTTCCCGGGACGTACGCGGAAAAGGTCGCGGTCCCCGCGGGCAACGTGCTCAAGATCCCGACGGACATGGACTTTCCGCAGGCCGCCGCCGTCCCGCTGGCGTTCATGACCGCGTGGCGGATGCTCATCACGCGCGCGAAGGTGAGACCCGGAGAGGACGTGTTGATCCTCGGCGCCGGCTCCGGCGTCTCGACGGCCGCGATCCAGGTCGCAAAGCTTGCCGGGTGCACGGTCTTCACGACGAGCTCGAGCGACGCGAAGCTGGAGAAGGCGAAGGCGCTCGGCGCGGACGTCCTCGTCAACTACAAGGCGATGCCGTGGTCCAAGGCGATCTGGGAACTCACGGGGAAGCGCGGCGTCGATGTCGTCGTCGATCATGTCGGCGAAGCGACGTTCAAGGATTCCGTGCGGAGCCTCCGGAAAGGGGGCCGGGTCGTGGTGCCGGGGGCGACGACCGGCGCGCTGCTCGAGCTCGATGCGCGATACCTCTTCTGGCGGCAGCTCTCCGTGCTCGGTTCGACGATGGCGAACCAGCGGGAATTCGAGGAGGTCATGAAGCTCGTGTTCATGGGCCGCCTCAAGCCGGTCGTCGACCGGGTGTTCCCGCTCGAGCAGGCCCGCCAGGCCCACGAATACCTGGGGCGAGGCGAGCAGTTCGGGAAGGTCGTGCTCTCGATCGACTCGCCCGCCTAGCCTAGAGGACTTTCTCGCGCAGGATCGCGCGGTAAACGAGACCCGCTCCGATCGGCCCTTCCGTCGTTTCCCGCAGGTCCTTCACCCAGGCCCGGAGCCGACGGGCGACCCGCGTCGCTAGGGCAAACCGGACCCGCCGGGTCGCGGTCCGTCTCCGCTTGATCGAACGGATTACGCTCGACCGGTCCGCGGGGCGGTACTCCCAGCGGACGTACTCCGCCAAATCGGGGTTTCGAACGAACTCGCTCACAATTCCATGCGCATCAAATATCGGATATGTGCTTCCGAACATGTACGGGAGAACGACGGGGTCGATGAGGGATTTTGACCCGCCATAGACGGCCGTCGAACGACGGGTCGGAGAAGACCCCCCGCGAGGCGAGGATCACGCTTTCTTGCGAGCCTTGCGCGGCTTGACCCGGGCCCGAATCTCCTGGATCAGCTCGGTCGACTCGGGGAACCGGTTCGTTTTCTCGAGCGAAAACACAACCGTGTCGTCGACGGCGACGTCGTACACGCCGTGGTCGCCCGGGACCAGTCGGAGGGCGGACAACGTCTCACCGAATTCCTTCAAAATCGCGTCCGCGTCCTGGATCGCCTTGGGCAAATATCGACACGGAGCGCAGTAGCGAATGGTGACTTCCACCATCCTGCTGGGAGACGGAACCGTGCGATAAAAAGGTGCGCCGCCTCACGGGCACTGGGTGTCGTCGTGACCGTGCACGTCGAAGGCGGCGAAGCCGCGGAAGGAGTTCAGGAAGTACCGCAGCCGCAACCCGAGCGAGCCCTTCGGGCGCTTCGTCGGCGCAGGCCGTGAGGCCTTCACCGAGGCGAGGATCCACCCGATGTCCGAGCGGCCGTACTCGAGGCGGCTGTACTCCCGGAGGGTGAAGTTGCGGTTGCTGTCCGTCCAAATCCGTGTGCTGTCCGGTGCGATCAGATACATGTGTTGTACCTCGGAAGAGGAAAAGACGCCCGCGACGAACCTCTTTGACCCGCCTTTGGCGGCCGTCGAATGACGGCACCACCTATATCCCCCTCCGCGGTGATGGGGCTGTCCATGAGCCTCTGGGAGATCTCGTTTCGGACCCAGTACGACTACCCGTTCATGAAAATCTCCGCGAACCATCCCGGCCTTCCCATCTCGATGTGGTGCATCTGGAATCGAGAGATGATCCAGGTGCCGACCCGAGACGAGACCGTGCTCGACGAGATCGCGAAAGAGATTCGGAAGGCGGGCAAGTGCATCGACCAATGGGCCGAGGCGGGGGAATCCCGTATCTTCATGCTCAAGTGCACGTGCGCGACCTGGGACAGCCCATGGAACGTGTGGGAACCCCATGAGGCCGTGGAAGCGCCTCCCGCGATTTTCCAGGACGGCTGGGGCTATTTCCGAGTGATTGCGTTCGACGAGGTCCGCACGCGGGACCTGTTCAAGGACTTCAACAAACGCGGGCCGACCGAGCTGATCCGGAAACGGGAACTTCCGCTCAGCGTCTTGCCGTCGAGCATCTGGGTGAACAGCCTCTTCGGCGATCTGACGTCGAAGCAGTCGGACGCGCTCCTGAAGGCGCACCGCTACGGATACTATAGCTCGCCGCGCGACGTGACGACGGAGAGCATCGCCCGAAGTCTCGGGGTGAGCCGATCCACGTACGAGGAGCATCTGCGCAAGGCGGAGAACCGGGTCATGGGCAACCTGATCCCGTACCTCCAGCTGTTCTCGTCGGGTGAGAAGAAGCCCGACAAGATGCCACTCAAGGCGACGCCGATCGAACCGACCGTCGAAGCCTGAGGTTCACGGGCCCGGCGCGGCTGGGGGTTTCGGCGGCGACGCGGGCGGACCTGGAACTGTTGCAGTGGGTGCCGGCGTCGATGCGGCGGGTGGCGTGACCGGCTTCTCGGCTGGCGGGAGCGGCGCACTGTGGGTCTGCCCGATGACCTTGCCTCGGACGACGGCTCCCTTATCGACGTAGAGACGGCCGCCCTCGTTGACGACGTCTCCTTGGACCAGTCCGTAGACCTCGAGGTCCCCGCCCGCGGCTTTCGCGGCTTTCGTCACGAGTCCTCGGAGAACCGCCTTGCCCGTTCGCTCCGCGAGGAGGTTCCCGGACACCATCCCGGTCACGTCGCACACGCTGCTGTCGCGCACGAACAGGTCGCCGCGGACGAGGCCGGTCATCGTCGTCGGCCGCGGTCCGATCACGACGACAGAGCCTTCGAAGCGCTCATCGAGCACGCCGCCGCGGAAGATTCGCACCATGCGCGGGTCCCTTCGTGCCTAACGAGCGAATCGACTTCAAGATTTCGTTGCAGTCAGGCGCCGGACTGCTGAAGCCAGCGTTCCGCGTCGAGCGCGGCCATGGAGCCAAAACCCGCCGCGGTGACGGCCTGTCGATACCGGAAGTCGTGAACGTCTCCGGCCGCGAAGACGCCGTCCACGGACGTCGCCGTGGACAGCCCATCGTGTGGTCGGAGGACCACGTACCCTTTCTCGAGCTTCAACTGGTCCCGCAAGATCTCGGTCGCGGGCTCATGACCGATCGCGAGGAACAGTCCCTGGACCTTGAGGTCGGACGTTTGACCGGTCTTCTTGTTCTTGACTCGAATGCCCTCAACCTTGCTATCCCCGAGGACGTCGACGACTTCGGTGTCCCAGAGGATCTTGACATTGGGCGTCTTGAACAAGCGGTCCTGCATGATCTTGCTCGCCCGGAATTCGTGTCGACGATGGACGACCGTCACGGTCTTGCAGAGCTTTGAAAGATACAGGCTCTCTTCCATCGCGGTGTCGCCACCGCCGATAACCACCACCTCGAGACCCTTGAAAAAGAACCCGTCACAGGTGGCACACGCGCTGACGCCGCGGCCCTTGAGGCGTTCCTCGTTCGGCAGTCCGAGGTACTTGGCATTCG
>Ga0209157_1003735_pt1 | contig 11580 bp, 8 predicted proteins | sample GraSoiAngelo_135_FD_185892 | JGI IMG/M metagenome (GOLD analysis project Ga0209157, IMG submission 185892) | Grasslands soil microbial communities from the Angelo Coastal Reserve, California, USA - 14_0929_05_40cm (SPAdes) (version 2) | ecosystem: Environmental > Terrestrial > Soil > Grasslands ... | reverse complement strand
GGTCAGCCCGATCAGGTCGCGGTCCCGAAACCAGACATGCCCGGCGGTGATCCGACCATTTTTCTCCAGCAGCCGCATGATCGACAACGCCGTGATGCTCTTCCCCGAGCCGGACTCCCCCACCAGGCCGACGGTCGCCTTGGCCGGGATGGTGAGGTTGACGCCGTCGACCGCCTTGACCGTGCCCCCGTGAACGTGAAACTGGGTGTGGAGGTCTTCTATTCGAAGAAGTTCGTTCACCTCTGCCGTGGATCGAGCGCGTCCCGGATGCCGTCGCCGATGAGGTTGATGCAGAGCGCGGTGACGACCAGCGCGGTGGCCGGGAAGACGACGAGATAGGCCTTGTCGTCCAGCAGGTACTGCTCGAATTGTTGCAACATGTTGCCCCAGCTCGGCTCGGGCGGCGGAATGCTGTAGCCGAGAAAACCCAGCGCCGCTTCGAGCAGGATGATGCCGGAGACGCCCAGGGTTGCCGACACGATGATCGGGGCCAGCGCGTTCGGCAGGATGTGGCGGACGATGATGCGCGCGTTGGACGCCCCGAGCGCTCGAGCCGCCTGGACGAACTCCTGTTCTCGAAGCACCAGAAACTGGGCCCGCATCAACCGGCCGATCTCGTACCAGCCGGTGGCGGCGATGACGATGATGACGGTGCTGAGGCGGACACCGCCGGTCGCCGCCGTGACGGCGATGACGACGAGCAGGAAGGGCGCCGAGATGATGATGTCGGTGAAGCGCATCAAGGCGTTGTCCAGCCAACCACCGTAGAAGCCCGCCAGCGCACCCAGCGTGCCCCCGATGAGCAGGTAGCCCACCACCGCCAGCACCCCGACCATGATCGAGACCCGGGCACCGCGGAGCAGCCTGGCCAGCTCATCCCGACCGAGGTCGTCCGTGCCGAACAGATGCTGGAGGCTCTGGAAGGGCGGCTTGAACGGGTGCCGGTAGTCCTGGACGCGGTAGAGATCGCCGGTGATGATCGGAAAGACGATGGCGCTGAGCACGATGATGGCGAGGATGATCAGGGCGCCGGACGCCACACGGTGGTGCAGAAAACGGATGACCGCCAGCCGCCAGAAGCCGAGCTCGGGGGCACCGCCAAACTCGTCGGCTTTGACGCCCGGCTGGACAAGGTCACGCTCCTGCTGGACGGTCGTCTCGACCGAGAGCTGATCCGGGATGGCGCCGGGGACGCCGGCCGGGCCGAGCGGGAGCGGGGGGACCTGCGCCATCAGTAGCGGATCCTTGGATCGGCCACGGCGTAGGTCACGTCGGCGATCAAATTGAAGAGGACGGTCCCGGCGGCCACCAGCATCACGACCCCGAGGATGACCGGGTAGTCCCTGTCGACTACCGCCTGGAAAGCGAGCTGTCCGGTCCCCGGCCAGCTGAAAATGCCTTCCGTGATGATGGCGCCGTTGACGATCTGGGGGATCGCAATGGCGACCAGGGTGATGATCGGCAGGATGGCGTTACGTAGCGCGTGCTTGTAATTGACTTTCTCGATCGACAGGCCCTTCGCCCGCGCCGTCCGGATGTAGTCCTGGTGGAGCACCTCGAGCATGCTGGCTCGCATGAAGCGGCTGAAGATCGCGATCTGCAGGATGGCGAGGGATGTTACCGGCAGCACCATATGGTAGAGGAGGTCGATCGGGTCATCGACGCCACCCGTGTGCATGCCAAAGAGGGGGAACCCCCAGTGCAGCGGCGACTGTTTCAAGATCACCCCGAAGATGAGCAGCAGATAAATGCCGAGCACGAAGCTGGGAATCGACACACCGATGTAGGAGACCAGGGACGTGGTGATGTCGAGCTTGGAGTACTGCCGGGTGGCCGCAAAGATCCCCAGCGGGATCCCGACCGCCAGCGCCACGAGGAGCGCCACGCCAAGCAGCAGGATGGAGTTCGGCAGTCGCTGCAACAGCAGCGTGGTGACCTTCTCGTTGTTGATGTAGGAGTCCCCCAGATCGCCATGGAGGAGGGCCCCCATGTAGAGCACATACTGCTGGGGAATCGGATAGGAGTTACCCTGCTCGTCGGTGAGGCCCAGCCGGTGAAGCCGCAGGTTGATCACCGACTGGTGGATTTTCGGGTTCTCGCCAACCGTGATGGGCCGACCCGGCGTGACCCGGGTCAGGGTGAAGAACATGGCGGACATCAGGAAGAGAAGCAAGATCCCGATGGCGACCCGCCGGATCAGGTAGAAGGTCACCTGTTCATCCTAATGACGCTGTATTCCGCCTCGCTTGGAGATTCCCGCTCGTAGCCCGGTAGTTCCCGGTAGAAGCATAGCGAACGTGCGTCCCGGCGCTGGGCTCACCCCGGGGAGGCGCCGGACGCCTCCCCGGGTGATCGCCCTGTCGAACTTTACTTACGGCTGTCTACTTACCGCTCTTCGAGTACCACTGGGCGCGCGACGCCGGGTTGTTGTTCGAGTCGTAGTAGATCGTATTGTCGCCGTTGCCGGCGGTTACGTCACCCACGTTGGTCGTCCAGCCCATCGAGGAGACATCGGCCCAGAGCATGTAGGTCTGGACATCACCGCTGATGATCTTCTCGATCTGGTTGAAGATCGCCTTGCGGGCCGCCTTCGTCTCGGCATCGGTTGCCTTGACGGTGGCTCGCTCCTGGTCGATCAGCGAGTCGAGCTGTGGGTTGGAATAGCCGGTCCAGTTTTGCCCCTCGTGGTGCTCGGGCTGGAGCTGGCTGGAGTGCGCGGTGCTGTAGTCGTCCGGTTCGAGAGTCAGGCTGAAGCCGGCGATGATCACGTCGAAATTGCCTGTCTGAACTGGCTTGTAGAAAACCTTGAAGTCGGTGGGATCGGGCGTCAACTGCATCCCGATCTGCTTCACCTGGTCCGCGATGATCTCGGCGGCCTTGAGCCGGTCCGGCTTGCCGGCGCGCACCCGGATCTTGCCCACGAATTTCTGCTGACCACCGGCTTTGATCACGGGACTGCAAGCTGAGCAGCCATCGGCCAACGTGCGGGTGGCCACACCGTCGGACCCGATCGTCCAGCCGGCCTGCTGCATCAACGACTTGGCCTTGTTGACATCGAGCGGGTACTTCACCACGGAATTCGCGTCGTAGGCCCAGGAGGCGGGCACGATGTCGCCCCAGAGCGGGGCTCCGGCACCCTGCGTGGCAGCCTGCACGATCGACGGCTTGTCCAACGTGTAGGCCAGCGCCTGGCGAGCCATCACGTTGTCGAAGATGTGTCCTTTGCGCGTATTCATCCGGAAGTCGATATAGCCCAGGTCCTGATAGGTATGAACCTGCACGTTGCTCGACTTCTTGGCCTTGCTGATTCCACCGGCACCTGACTCCCCCAGCGATGGGTGCCAGGCGACGTCGCCGTTGATCAGCGCGTTGGCGGCGGCGGTGGCGTCGGTGATGACCTTCGCGATCACCTTGTCGTAGTGAGGCCGGCCGTTGTAGTAGTTGGTATTTGCCGAGAAGTCGAACTCCTGGCCGGGGATCCACTTGTCAAGCTTGTAGGCGCCACCGAACACGGTCGGCGCCTTTGACACCGGGTCATCCCGCATCTTGGACGGGTCGATCTTCCCGTAGACCGAGGCCGGTGCGACGTAGCCGACGAGATTTTGCACCAGGAACGGAGCGAACTTCTCGCTCAGGGTGTACTTGACGGTGTTGGCATCGACCTTCTCGATACTGCTGAGTTTGCTCCAGTCGTACGAGTAGTCGGTATCGAGCTTCGGATCGGCCTGGATTTTCTGGGTTGCAAGGACGTCATCAGCAGTTATCGGGGTTCCGTCACTCCATTTGGCGTTCTTCTTAAGCTTCACGGTCCACACCAGGCCGTCGCTGGACACCGAGGGCATGCCGTCGGCCAGGTCCGGGACGACATTGAGATTCTTGTCGCCCGAGTACAGGTTGGGGAGGATGAACGAAAGCACCCGGTAGTCCGGAAGGGTCGACATCACGAACGGATTCAAGGTGTCGGCATCGGAGTCGAGCGCCCAGATCAACGTGCCGCCATTCTTCGGCGTCGACGAAGACGGCGCCGTGTTGCCGCAGGCGGCGACGAATATCGCGAGCGTGGCGGCGACCATCGGGGCTCGCCACCGTTTCGACCTAACGAGTGATACGTTCATATACGTCAATTACCTCCCTTCCAGGGCAATGATGGGTCGCCGTCCAGCCTCGGGCTGCCGCCGAATCGCCGTAATCATGCACCACCTGATGTCAATTCATCAAGAAAAAGCATCAAATATTAGCCTCTATTAGAGCGGGCGCCCAACTGTTGGCCTCTATTAGGAGCCGGCCGCTTTTTCCGCTTCGGTCCAGCCGTAGGGTCCGGCCGGCGTCGCCGAGTACTCCGTCGCCTCGGCGTGGTTGGCGATGGCGGCGCGGTAGAGGCGGACATACTTGTCCGCGGAGTTTGCCCAGCTGACGTCGGTCGACATGGCATTGGCCTGCAGCCGGCGCCAGAGCGCCGGCTGGCGGAAGGTCTCCAGCGCCCTCACCACCTGGGCATAGAGGTCCCAGTGGTCGTACGCGTTGAACACGAACCCATTGCCGGTCTGCCCGACCGGGTCCCAGTCGGCGATCGTGTCCGCCAGGCCGCCGGTGGCGCGCACGATCGGGATGGTGCCGTATCGAAGACTGATCAGCTGACCGAGACCGCAGGGCTCGAAGCGCGAGGGCATGAGGAACAGGTCCGAGCCGGCGTAGATGTGTTGGGCCAGCACCGGTTTGAAGCCAATGGTCGCGGCCACCTTCTGCGGGTTGTCGCGGGCATTGGCCCGGAACATCTCCTCGTAGCGCGTGTCACCGGCGCCGAGCACGACGAGCTGCAGGTTCAGCCGCATCAGGCCCCACATGATGTTGGCGATCAGGTCGAGTCCCTTCTGATCGTAGAGGCGGGAGATCAGGCCGACGACCGGGATGGCAGGATCCTGCGGGAGCCCGACTTCCTTCTGCAGGGCCAGCTTGTTCTCCACCTTTTTCGCAATGGTGTTGATGTCGTAGCGGGCCGCGATCGAAGCGTCGGTCAGCGGATCGAAGACCTCGTAGTCGATGCCGTTGATGATCCCGTGGAGCTTGCCGCGAAACACTCGGAGCAGCGGGTCCATCTTCTCGCCGTATTCCGGCGTGAGGATCTCTTCCGCGTACCGGTTGCTCACGGTGTTGACGACGTCGGAAAAGAACAGGCCGCGACCAAGCAGGTTGACGATATCGTCGAGCCCGGGGATGCCCGCCTTGATCAGGCCCCACGGTTCGAGATCCGCCAGGTGGAGCGTGCCGTAGCCGAAGACTCCCTGAAACGCGAGATTGTGGATAGTGAGCACGGTCGCCACGTCCGCAAAGAACGGGTCAGAGGCATAGAGGCGGGCCAGCATGTTGGGGATGACGGCGGTATGCCAGTCGTTCACATGGATCACGTCGGGCTGGAACCCGAGCGGGCGCAGCATCTCCAGCGCGGCCCGGCTGAAGTAGATGAAGCGCGCGTCGTCGTCCCAGAAGCCGTACATCCCTTCGCGACCGAAGAACTGCTGGTTCTCGATGAAGTAGATGGGAATGTTCTCACCGATCCGTCCTTCGAGCACATCGGCGTTGACCGGCTGATGCGCCAGCGGAACCCCGAGGTTGGTCACCACTCGGCGCAGGCCGTACTTTTCCACGTCGACGCTGCCGTAGCGCGGCATCACCACCCGAACGTCGTGGCCCATGGCCCGTAAGGCTTTGGGCAACGCCCCGGCCACGTCGGCCAGCCCGCCGACCTTGGCGAATGGCGCCACCTCCGCCGAGACGAGGAGAATCTTCAGCGGCCGGTTCTCCCCGCCGTGGGAGACGTCCCCCGGGACCCGAACGGCGATCGAGCCGGTGGGCGGCAGCTGCTCCACGGGTTTGCCATCTTCATAGGCTAGCGCCACCATCTCCAGCCGTTCGCCAGGATCCTGGCCGAGTGCCTCGAATGGAACGGCAAAGGCCAGCGCCTCCGCGGCGGTCGCCCGACCGGCCCACAGGGGCTCGCTGCCGGCCAGCTTGGGCGTCGTCTCGCGTAGCTCGAGCTGGAAGTCGACCCCATCGCGCCGCGCCGTCAGGCGAAAGGCCGGGTCGAAACCGAAACTGCCGCGGCCGGTCCCTTGTTGCAGCCCGCCGGCGTCCCCGTCGCCAGCACTCCGTCGCCCCGGGCCCGCCGAGAAGAGCATCTCGAGCTCTACGGCTCGCGACGCCCGGCCGCGATCGAGGAGGTCGAAGCGCAGATAGAGGTTGCGGTCGTCGTGACCGAACCAGATGCGGCGGACGGCGCCACTCGGCGGATGCATCGCCCCGAACAGCGCCATGACGTCCACGTAGCCGCCCGCACTCCACTCCTCATGGTCGACCGCACCGTTGAGCTTGGGCGTGATCTTGCGATCGGGCCGCTTGGAGGCCGAGCTCTCGGCGTCCTTCACGATCGGCTGGTAGAGACGGGCCGGCGGCGGCTGCTGGCACGACATATAGATGTTGCGCAGGTGGAGCCGGAACAGGCTGTCCCAGATCTGGTCCATCCCGGAATCGTGGGACCGGCCGAACCACCAGAACCAGTCGCTCCCTTCAGCGATCAGGGCTTCCCGGCGCGCGGCGGCCAGCTCGGCCCCGGCATCGGCCTGGCGCTCTCGCTCGCTCAGGAAGTCGCGTGCCTCACTGAGGAGGTCCCAGGCCACGTTGTGTTCCTGGTCCCCAACCCAGGTATCGAAGTTGGCGTTGATCCAGGACCCTGGATGAATCCGGGCGAGTGATCGCTCGGTCGGAAACTCGGCGAGGAATTCTGACACCGTTACGGTCTTGAGATCGGCGTCATGACCGAGGCGGCCGTAGAGCGAGTGCAGGAAGTCGTTGCCGTTGCGTTCGTAGAAATCCCAGCAGTTTTCGCCGTCCAGGGCGATCACGGCGAGCAGGGGTGCATCCTGCTGGCGCCGTTGGATGCCGTGCAGGCGATCGATGAGGTCTTTCGCCGCCTCGTCGGGGCCGGAATTCTGGTACTCGAAGCCAATCGCGTTCGAGAGCCGGCCGTCACGAAACACCAGATGGATGGGCGGGCCGCCGGTCTGCACCCGATAGGGCGCATACAGCAGCTCCGGCTGCATCAGCCGTCCGTCGCCATCACGGTTGATGGCGCTGCCGGATGAGCGGGCAAGAATGCCCTCGTCGCTGAGCATCCAATCGAGCCCCTGCTCGGCGGCCAGCCGGGCCACGTCATCCGAGACCGCCGCCTCCGGTGGCCAGATCCCGCGAGGTCGATTGGAAAAGCGGCGGGTATGGGCCTCGACGCCAAGGCGTAGCTGCTCCGCTGCGTCGTCCGGGTGCGCAAACCGCCGGCGCGGCAAGGCCAGGTCCGGTCGCGCGACCCGGGCGATGCCCAGGTCGGTGATCAGGGGCAGGATCGGATGGTAGTAGGGGCTGGTGATCAGCTCGGCCTGGCCCCGGTCCTGCACCTCGCGATACTTCGGCAGGACCTTTCGCAGCACATCGAAGTGGACGTTAAAGACCGGCTCCTTGTCATCCTCGGAAAAGTCCCGGCCCTTTCTCACCAGCTCGTCCAACCGGGGATCAGCGCTGATGACCTCGGGGCCGATCCAGGAGAGGTTGAACCACACCTGCAGGTCGCGGAGCTCCGCGTCCGAAAACAGTCTCCCCATGTCGTCGGCAGTCCGTGGCCAGGCCTGTTCGCGCTTGCGGGTGAGGTCCAGGTAGCGCGGATACTGGCGGACGCGACGGAGCTGGCTCGACTCGGTCATCCAGCGGGCGATGAAGGCGCGCTCATCGATCGTCAGCTCCGACGCCGGACGGCGGGCGAGGTCCAGGTAGACGTCGGTAAAACGGCCGTCGACGTAGTCCTCGACCTGGGCCACCAGCGCGGGTACCAGGTTGAACGTTTGCTTGATCGCCGGATAGTCATCGAGCAGCGCCGGCATCTTGTAGTAGTCCTTGGCGCAACGCAGCCGCACCCAGGGCAAAAGGAAGGTGTCCTGCAAGTCATCCTTGTAGTACGGCTGGTGCATGTGCCAGACGAAGGCCACATGCAGGGGTCGCGTCACGGGGAAGAAGTCTAACTAACCGGCCGCTTTTTTTTGCGGTTCGGGGAGCACTGTCTGGTAGACGTATCGAAGGCGGGGCGAGTATTCGAGGCTGATCCGGTCGCCGGGGCTGAGCCGCTCAAAGGTCGCGCGGTTGACACGAAAGGACTCGGCCCAGAGCCGCTTTGCCATGGCCCGATCGCCGCCCTGCACCGCGATCCGATAGGTGCGTCCGAAGATGGCCGAGTCCCGCCGCATTCCGACAACCAGCCCCACCATCGACGATCGCCGCGCGGCGATGTCCATGATGGCGCGGACCAGGACGGAGACGCCCAGCGGGATCAGGATGGTCGAGACAGCGAGGGTGAAGATCATCATGGTGGTCCAGACGGAGCTGACCGGGCGAAACACCGACTCCACGAGCCGGGGACTGACCGCCGCTGCCGCCGCGAATCCCAGGGCGACCGAGGCCAGCCCGCCGATGGCCGCCAGGCGGGGTGGCTCACCCCGGCTGATCGACCAGAGATGCCACTTCACCCTGGGGCGCATCGGCCGGCCGTCGGGGCCGACGGCGATCATCAGATGCCCCCAGGGCAGCGCGCCGTGCGCCAGGCGCAAGATCAATAGGGAACCCAACGCCACGGCGACCAGTGACAGGTCGATGACGGCAGGCAAGGGAGGCACGGGAAAAGCAGGCACCCCTGCGGTATAACCGGGCCTCCGCGTGCGACCTTGCAGGCCCCGAATACGGATCGTATTCAGAACGATGACGGCCTGGCTGCGGCCGGGTTTCACGGCCCGCCAGCCGTCAGCTGGTCGTTCGGCCCGGCCGGAACCCGGTGTACTGGCGAATCTTTTCGCGCAGTCTCGGCAGGGGGTCCGTCTTGAGGAAATACTCATCGCAACCCGCCCGTTTGGCCTCTTCCGGGGTCGCCATGCCGGCCGTATATACGATCACCTTGATATCCGGGGAGTACTTGCTCGCCCGGATTCGCCGGCAGAGTTGCAGCCCATCGATGCCGGGCATCTGGATGTCCGCGACCACCACGGAGGGCTGGAACTCGACGCAGACCTTCCAGGCCTCGTGGCCGTCCCTGGCTTCTATCACCTCATGGCCATCGAGCTCGAGGAGGGTCCGAAGCATGGTCCGGACGTCGAGGTCGTCGTCGGCGACCAGCACCGGGGGGAGATCGCTTACGGGTGCAGGAGCCGGGACACCGCCCTCACGGAGTCCCCCCATCACCATTCCGCAAGGATTCTAGGTTGGCTGACTATCAGCGGGCAAGGGTTCATCGTATCCCGGTTTTCCGCGCGCGACGATGTGGGTTACGGGGTAACCGCGGGCCACCATTTGACGCGCGATGAACCGGCGGTGGCAGCGAAACCAGACAACCTCCGCGCACATGATGCAGGTGATCGCGCGGGCGACCAGGCGTTCGAGGCGGTGCAGCCCCGCGGCAAATGCCGGGGTGGCCATGTAAGCCTGGTAGCCGCCCTTGCGAAAGCCGCCCAGGTCCTCATCCCAGACATACGCGATGCCACGGCGCGGCAACTCCCCGGCCAGCACATCCTGGTTCACCTGCGGGTTTCGGCGGGACCGTGGATAGTGGCGCACGTCGACCAGTTGGGCGACACCGTGGTCCTTCAGCAGATCAACGAGTTGATCAAGGGTGCGGGTCGAATGCCCGACTGTGAAAAGCCGCGTCGCAGTGAGGGTACCGGGCGTCCCGCCCCTAGACGTACTCGTCCATGGCGCGAAGAAAATTCACGTAGACGCGCTGTTGCTCGCGCAGGATGCCCAGCGCGCCAAGCTCCCACCACTCGTCTGGCGTGAAGTAGGCAGAGACCTCCGCCTGGCTGCCGGCCTTGGAGAACCACTGGATCAGATGCAGGTTGTCCGACTGCAACAGCCACATCGCGATGTCGATCAGATGCGGGTGCTTGGTCAGCCTGGCTTTGTTGTAGACGTGATGCATCAGCCGAAAGATCCCTTGCTGCGCCTCGTTGCCCAGGAAGAAATCCATCCCACCGTCACCGGCCCAGGTGCAGCCATATTCGGGCAGGGGCATCTCATGCGCGTTGGTGAAGGCGCCGATCGCCTCCGAAGGGGTGAGGTAGCGCATCTTGTTCTTGACGAAGTCGGCATGGAGCGCGTGCATGAAAGGGAAGATGCCGGAGTCGGCGCGATGATGTTCGCCGAAGGTTTCGAAGTCCCAGGCCAGAAAGACCAACTCACCCATCGCCCGTCGCACCCAGCTGGCATAGGTGTCGGCCATCAAGGGCCACCCGTTCCATTCCCGGTTGCTGAACCGGTAGCCAACATCGTCGCTCAGCTCGTAGTGGCGGGTGAAGAGTCGCATCTCCTCATTGGGGTAGCGATAGAGGTGAGTCGGCTCGCGCCAGCCCATGACCCATGGCCGTCCGTCCATCACCGCGCCCTTGAATCCACTCAGCTGCAGCTGGAAATAGATGTCGTTCGACATGAACATCTCGGTCGTGTCTGTCACGAAGATCCGTTTCTGGAAGGTCTCCTCGAGCTGCTGTTTGCCCCAGGCCATCCGCTCGGCAAAGGCTGCGATATCGAGATAGAAGATGAACGAGTGGTATGGCTCGACCGCGACCAGTTCAACGTTGTCGTGGCTGACCAGCTTCTGGAAGCCGGCCAGGATATCGGGTGCGAAGCGCCGCATCTGCAGGAGGAGCGAGACCGAGAAACCAAGGGAGATCTTCATTCCCTTGTCGACGAGCGACTGGAAGAGCTCGGTGGCGGGCCGGTAACAGTACTTCGCCACTTTGTCGAAGTAGCGCCGGTCCATTTGCTCGTCGAAGATCAGCGCATCCATCTTCTCGGGCGGCGTGCCACGGGCGATGAGCTGCGCCGGTAGCCGTACCCGGCGGGGCTGGTGCGCGACCATATAGATGACCAGGGCGTTTGGCATTCGCTCTATCCTCTCAAAGCGTCGCCATCCGATTCAGGCGGCAACTTCAGGCCCTGCTTGAGCGCGACGAACTCGAGACGCTGCAGCAGGATGTCGATCACGCGCTGCCAGGTGTAATCGCGCGCCGTCCGCTGGGCGGCGATCCGCAGGTTGCGGGCGGTGTCCGGGTGCTCCGCCAGGTGGGTGACGTAGGCCACGATTTCCGCGGCGTCCTCGGTCTCGATCACGATCGCATTCTTGAAGGGCTGCGCATATTCTTCACCGGTCGCCCCCACGAACGCGACGCCGCCCGAGGCCATCGCCTCCAGCCCGACCAGGCCGAACGGCTCGTGGCCGCTGTTGGCCAGGGTGGCGGTCGCCGACGCGTAGAGCACCGGCAGGAGATCATCGGGTAAGAACGCGGTCACGTTCCAGAGGTCGGCGTCGGCATGCTCTTTTAGGGTCCGGGCCAGGCCGGCGACGTCCTCGATCGGCGTCGACAGGCGCGCCACCCGCAGCCCGCGCTGGGCGGCGAAGTCGAGCACCTCGCCGCCAAAAGGTTCGAGCCCGCCGCGCATCAGCAGCCGGGTCGCCACGCCGCGCTCCTTCAGCTGACCGACCGCCGTGATCGCCTG
>Ga0209157_1003732_pt1 | contig 11582 bp, 10 predicted proteins | sample GraSoiAngelo_135_FD_185892 | JGI IMG/M metagenome (GOLD analysis project Ga0209157, IMG submission 185892) | Grasslands soil microbial communities from the Angelo Coastal Reserve, California, USA - 14_0929_05_40cm (SPAdes) (version 2) | ecosystem: Environmental > Terrestrial > Soil > Grasslands ... | reverse complement strand
GGGCTTCAGCACGACGAATGCCTTGACCACGGTGCCGCGCTCAGCGTCGGGCGAGCCGACCACGCCGCATTCCGCCACCGCGGGATGCGCAAGCAGGGCGCCTTCCACCTCGGGCCCGGCGATGTTGTAGCCGGCGGAGATGATCATGTCGTCGGTGCGCGCCTGGTAGAAGAAGTAGCCCTGCTCGTCCATCAGGTAGGCGTCGCCGGTCAGGTTCCAGCCGTTGTGCACGTAGTTCCGCTGCCGCTCGTCGGCGAGGTAGCGGCATCCGGTGGGCCCTTTGACGGCGAGCCGACCGACCGTTCCCGCAGGGCAGGCTTTGCCTTCGTCGTCCAGCACCGTGGCCCGATAGCCGGGCAGGGCGTAGCCGGTCGCGCCGCGGCGCGCCTTTTCCGGCGTGTGCGAGATGAAGATGTGGATCATCTCGGTCGAGCCGATGCCGTCGATGATCTCGATGCCGGTCGCCTGCCTGAAGAGCGAGCGCGTCGCGTCCGGCAATGCCTCGCCTGCCGACACGCATTTTTTCAGGGAAGAAATATCGAAGCCTCCAGCCATGGCGGCCATTCCGCGGTACATGATCGGCGTGGTGAAGCAGACGCTCGCCCTGAAGTTCTGGATCGTCTCGAGAAGCGTCTGCGGAGTGTGCTTCTCCACCAGGACCGTCGAAGCGCCGTAGCGCAGCGGAAAGCACAGCATCCCGCCCAGGCCAAAGGTGAACGCAAGCGGCGGCGTGCCGCAGAAGATGTCGTCCTTGTGCACCTGCAGCACCGAGCGCGGGAAGCAGTCGCACATGGCCATCACGTCGCGGTGGAAATGCATCGTGCCCTTCGGCTTGCCGGTGGTGCCTGAGGTGAAGGCGATCAGCGCGACGTCGTCCGCGGCGGTGGCGGCGTTGGCGAACCACAGCGGCTGCTGCAGCGCTCGCTCATCGAGCGAATCCGGCCCGGCGTCGTACCAGTAGCGCACGATCTTCAGCGTGGGGCATTGCGGCAGCGCCGCTTTCAGCTCGGCGTCAAGGCGCTTGTCGCAGAGGGCGTGGGTGACCTCGGCCTTGGTGATGATGTCGGTCAGCTCCTTCGCGCGCAGCAGCGGCATCGTCGCGACGCAGATGCCGCCCGCCTTCATCACAGCGAACCAGGCCGCCGCCATCGTCGGGTTGTTCGGCCCGCGCAGCAGCACCCGGTTGCCGGGCTTGAGGCCCATCTCGCGCACCAGGACGTTGGCGAGGCGATTGGCCTGCGTGAAGAGCTGCGTGTAGGTGCACGCGCCGTCCGCCGAGCGCAGCGCGATGCGATGGCCGTGGCCGCGCGTCACCGGCTTGTCGAGCAGCTCGGTCGCGCAGTTCATCCGGCCCGGGTACTTCAGCTCCGGCAGCTCGAACAGAAACTCCGGCCACTGCTCGCGCGGCGGCAGGTTGTCGCGCGCGAACGTATCGGTGTGCGCGGTGTAGCTCACGGCTTCATCAATTCCCTCGCGATGATGACTTTCTGCACCTCGGTCGCGCCTTCATAGATGCGCAGCGCCCGGACTTCCCGGTACAGCCGCTCCACGGGGTGCCCGCGCATGACGCCGAGCCCGCCGCAGATCTGCACTGCGTCGTCGATCACCTGCTGCGCGGCCTCGGTGGCGAACATCTTGGCCATCGCCGCTTCGAGCGTCACGCGTTCTCCTTTTACGTCCTTTTTCCAGCCGGCTCTGTAGGCAAGCAGCGCGCCGGCCTCGATGCGGGTCGCCATGTCGGCGAGCTTGGCCTGCGTCAGCTGGAAGTCGGCGAGGGCCTGGCCGAACATCTTGCGCTCACGGGCTCGAGCGAGCGCCTCATGAAAAGCGCGGCGCGAGAAACCGAGCGCCGCCGCGGCGACTGTGGTTCGAAAGATGTCCAGATTGCGCATCGCCAGCTTGAAGCCCTCGCCGGGCTCGCCGAGCAGCACGGCTCTCGAGTTCCTGAGGCGCACGGTGGCCATCGGGTGAGGCGCCACGATCTCGATGCGCTCGCTCGCATCGAGGTCCGCGGCGTCGACCACGAACGCCGTGATGCCCTCGTCGGCCTTGGCGAACACGACGTAGAAGTGAGCGATGCCGCCGTTCGAGATCCAGGTCTTGGTGCCGTTCAGCGTCCAGCCGCCGCCGGCGCGGCGCGCGGTGGTCGACATCGCCTGCACGTCGGAGCCGGCGTCGGGCTCGGAGAGCGCGAACGCGGCGATCGCGTCCCCGCTTGCCGCCGGCGCGAGATATTTCTCCTTGAGGCCCTCGCTGCCGGCGAGCGCAATCGGCCCGCTGCCCAGGCCCTGCATGACGAAGGCAAAGTCGGCGAGCGCGGCGTGATAAGCGAACACCTCGCGCAGCAGCGCGATCGAGCGCACGTCGAGGTTCTCCCCGACGCAGCGCGCCAGGAATCCGGCGCAGCCGAGGTCCTGGACCAGCCTCCTGCAGATCGTGTCGGTATCAGCGCCGTGGGCGTAGCCGAGATTCTCGGCGCACCATGCATCGGCCTCGCGCGCGAGCTGCGCGTGCCGCGGCTCGAAGAACGGCCAGTCGTAGTGGGCAAAGCGGTCCATCAATCGCCTTCGAACACGGGATTGCGCTTGGCGGCGAACGCCTCGTAGGCGCGCCGGAAGTCCCGCGTCTGCATGCAGATCGCCTGCGCCTGCGCCTCCATCTCGATCGCCGCGTCGAGGCTCGCGTTCCATTCCTGGTGGAGCATCTTCTTCGTCATGGCATGCGCAAAGGTCGGGCCGGTAGCGAGCTCGACCGCCACCTCGAGCGCCGCCGGCAGCACCGGATCGGCGACGCGGTTGAAGAAGCCCCAGGCGAGGCCCTCGTCGGCGCTCATCGAGCGGCCGGTGTAGAGCAGCTCGGCGGCGCGTCCCTGGCCGATCACGCGCGGCAGCATCGCGCAGGCGCCCATGTCGCAGCCGGCGAGCCCGACGCGAACGAAGAGGAACGCCACCCTGGCGCTCGGCGCGGCGTAGCGCAGGTCGGAGAACAGGGCAATCAGCGCGCCCGCCCCGGCGCACACGCCCTCGACGGACGAGATCACCGGCTGCGGGCAATGCCGCATCGCCTTGATCAGGTCGCCCGTCATGCGCGTGAACTCGAGCAGCTGCGGCATCTGCATCCTGGTGAGCGGGCCGATGATCTCGTGCACGTCGCCGCCCGAGCAGAAATTGCCGCCGGCGCCGGTGAAAACGACAACCTTGATGTCTGTTTCTTTTTTTAGCTGCAGAAAAAGATCCCTCAACTCGGCATACGACTCGAATGTCAGGGGGTTCTTGCGCTCCGGGCGGTTCAGGGTGATCACGCCGACCCTGCCTTCGACGCGCCAGATGAAATGCTTGGGCTGGATCATGACCCGACCTCCATCGCGCTCGCCTTGAGCTTGGCGAGCAGCTTGAGCAACTCCTCGTGCTCGCGGCGCGACAGGCCGGCGAGCAAGTCGACCACCCACTCCTCGTGCGCGCGCGCCATCTCGCCGAAGCTGCGCTCCCCGGCCTTGGTGAGCCGGATGCGGAAAGCGCGCCGGTCCGCCGGCTCGTCCAGGCGCTCGACCAGCCCCTCCTTCTCCAGCTGGTCGACGATGGCGGTGACGTTGCCGCCGGTCACCATCAGCAGGCGCGAGAGCTCGTTCATCTTGAGGCCCTCGCGATGGCGCTCGAGCTGCGCCATCAGGTCGAAGCGCGGCAGCGTGGTGGCGAACTGCCCGCGCAGGCGCCCGCGCACCTGCTTCTCGATCAGCTGCGTGCAGGTGAGAAGGCGCAGCCAGATGCGCAGTGCGCGGTGGTCGTCGGAGCGCGCGATCGTTTCGCGGTCGGTGCGGGCGAGGGCTGGCATTGCTTAAACCTGAATAGATGAAGCTTGAAGTATTTCGCCGTCGTTGTCAACCGCGTACAGGGCCGGCGTAGCGTAGTAACGCCGTTTGTTTTATGATGCGACCGCTCGTCGCCACAAAAAGGGAGGGGCGATGGAACAGCGCGCAGGCGGGCTGACGGAAGACTGGCTCTCGGTCTGGATCGGACTGGCGGTGTTCGTGCTCGCGTTCGGCGTGCTCGCCGGTTTCGATGTCCTCGGCTGGGTCGTCACCACCGCGGTCTGGACTGATGCCTCCAAGGCCCTTGCGCCGCTTTCCAAGAGCTACGCCCGGATCGGCGGCATCGGCGCCCTGGTCGCAACCTACGTGGCCCTCGTCGTGGTGCTGGGCGCGGGCGCGGCGGCGCTCGGCGCGAACGTGAAGCGCTTCGCCCTCGGCTTCACTGCGGTGTTCTGGATCAGCTACTTGTGCTGGATCGCGGGCAGCTGGGCGAACTTCGCCGTCACTACCCCCGCCGAAATGCAGAAGTTCGGCATCGGCTGGTCGCTCAAGCTCACCAACGAAGGCGGCTTCATCATCGCCCTGCTGGTCGGACTCGCCATCGGCAATTTCCTGCCCGGCTTCGCGGCCTGGATGAAGGAGGCGGTGCGGCCCGAGTGGTACATCAAGACCGCGATCGTGATCCTCGGCGGCTTCCTCGGGCTGATCGCGGCGGAAAAGCTGAGCCTCGCCACCTCGCTCATGTTCCGCGGGCTCGCAGCCATCATCGAGGCCTACCTCATCTACTGGGCGGTGGTGTACTTCGTCGCCCGCAAGTGGTTCGGTTTCAGCCGCGAATGGGCGGCGCCGCTCGCCTCGGGGATCTCGATCTGCGGCGTGTCGGCGGCGATCGCGACCGGCAGCGCGATCCGCGCCCGGCCGGTGGTGCCCATCATGGTGGCGTCGCTGGTCGTGATCTTCGCGGTGGTCGAGCTCCTCATCCTGCCGTTCGCGGCGCGCGCCTTCCTCGCGCACGAGCCGATGGTCGCGGGCGCCTGGATGGGCCTTGCGGTGAAGACTGACGGCGCCGCCGTGGCGAGCGGCGGCATCACCGAAGCGCTGATTCTCTCCGCCGCGGCGGCGGAGGGCGTGAACTACGCCAAGGGCTGGATTCTCGGCACCACCACCACGGTGAAGATCTTCATCGACATCTTCATCGGCATCTGGGCCTTCATCCTGGCCTGGATCTGGACCACCCGCATCGAGGTGCGCGAGGGCGACCGCGCCCGGGTCGGCGAGATCTGGCTGCGCTTCCCGAAGTTCATCCTCGGCTACCTCGTGACCTTCGCGATCATCCTTGTCCTCGGCGTCGGCGCGGAGCCGCAATTCTTCGCCAAGCTGCGCGCGGCGATGTCGGAAGCCAACAGCTTCCGCGGTATCTTTTTCGTGATGACCTTCTTCACCATCGGGGTCATGACCGACTTCCGCAGGCTGTGGGAGGAAGGCATCGGCAGGCTCGCCGCAGTTTACCTCCTGTGCCTGTTCGGCTTCGTCATCTGGGTCGGCCTCGCGATCTCGTTCCTGTTCTTTGCGGGCGTGAAGCCGCCGCTTGCCTCCTAGGAGTTGCCATGGTGGAACCGCCGAAAGTCGGTGAAGAGCTGCGGAAAATGCCTTACGAGCCGCTCCTGCCGGTGGAGAAGAAGCTGATCGCCTGGAGCCTCGGCCTCGGGGTTGTACTGCTGATCATCCTCGTCTTCATCAGCCGCACGTTCTTCCCGACCAGCTAGGCTTTCCGCAGGAAGTCGAAGTCGCAGCCGTGCTCCGCCTGGAGCACGTGGTCCATGTACAGCTTCGCGTAGCCTCGTGCCGGCGCAGCGACCGGAGGTTTCCAGGCCGCCTTTCTCTTCTGCAGCTCGTTTTCCGGCACCAGCAGGTCGATCTTCCTCTCCCGCACCGAGATCCTGACCCGGTCGGCGTTCCTCGCCAGCGCGAGCGGGCCGCCGATCGCCGACTCCGGCGAGACATGCAGCACGATGGTGCCGTACGCCGTGCCGCTCATCCTCGCATCCGAAATGCGCACCATGTCCTTCACGCCGGCGCGCGCCAGCTTCGCCGGAATCGGCAGATAGCCCGCCTCGGGCATGGCGTAGCCCGACTTGGGCCCGGCGTTCTGCAGCACGAGGAAATCCTCCGGGGTGACGTCAAGGCCGGGATCGTCGATGCGCGCCGCGAGGTCATCGAGCGAGCTGAAGACCACGGCGCGGCCCTCTTTCTCGAACAGCTTGGGGTCGGCCGCCGAGCGCTTCAGGATCGCGCCGTTCGGCGCGAGCGATCCGAACAGCGCCACCAGCCCGCCCTGCTTCGATAACGGCTCGGAGAACGGCTTGATCACCGCTCGGTCCACCCACGCGGGGAGTTTGTCGAGGACTTCTTTCAATGAAACTCCTGCGACCGTCATGCAATCGAGATGCAGCAGCCCCTTGAGCTCGCGCATCACCGCGCCGACGCCTCCCGCCGCGTACAAGTCCGACATGTAGTACTGGCCGGTGGGTTTCAGATCGACCAGCACCGGTGTCGAGTCGGAAAGCTCGTTCAATTTTTTGAGGTCTATCTGAACACCCGCGCGTCCTGCAATTGCCGTGAGGTGCACGATCGCATTGGTCGACCCGCCGATGGCGAGCAGCACGCGCAGCGCGTTCGCGACGGATTTTTCAGTAATTAATTCAGTAGGTCGGATAGGAGAGCGGGTGAGTTCCGCTGCGCGGGCGCCGCTCGCCTCGGCGGCGCGCAGCCGGTCGGCGTGCACGGCGGGAATCGCCGCGCTGCCCGGGAGCGCCATGCCGAGCGCCTCGGCGATCGACGCCATGGTCGACGCGGTGCCCATCACGGCGCAGGTGCCCGCGGTCGTGGCGAGATTGCCTTCGACTTCCTCGATGCCCTTCTCGTCGACCTTGCCGGCGCGGTGCAGCGCCCAGAAGCGGCGGCAGTCAGTACAAGCACCGAGGCGCTCGCCGTGAAACGAGGTCGGCATCATGGGGCCGGCGAGCAGCTGCACCGCCGGCACGTCGGCCGATACCGCGCCCATCAGCTGCGCGGGAACGGTCTTGTCGCAGCCGCCCACCAGCACCACCGCGTCCATCGGCTGCGCGCGGATCATTTCCTCGACGTCGATCGACATCAGGTTGCGGAACATCATCGAGGTCGGGCTGAGGAATACCTCGCCCAGCGACACGGTGGGGAATTCGATCGGCAGGCCGCCGGCGGCGAGCACGCCGCGCTTCACCGCCTCGATCAGCTCGGGAAAATGCCGGTGGCAGTTGTTGAAGCCGCTGCGCGAGTCGGCGATGCCGACCACCGGCCGCGCGAGCATCTCGCCCGAGTAGCCCATGCTCTTCGCAAAGGAGCGCCGCAGGTACAGCGAGAAGCCCGCGTCGCCGTAATTGGTGAGACCCCGTGTCAGGCCTTTTTTCACCCCCAGACCTCGCGCGCGACATTCATGATCAGCTCCAGCTTACGCCGGGTATCGTCCTGCGTAAGCACCTGCCCGCCGCCGCCGGCGCTGGAAAACCCGCACTGCGGGCTGATGCCGAGGCGATCCAGGGGCACGTACTTGGAGGCCGCGGCAATCTGCTTTTTCAGGAAATCCTTTGATTCCAGCACCGGCGTTTTCGTGCTCACCAGGCCGAGGATCACGCGCTTGCCCTTGGGGACGAAGCGCAAGGGCGAGAAATCCCCGGCGCGGGCGCTGTCGTATTCCAGGCAGTAGATCTCGGCGTTCAGGCGGTTGAAAAGCGCGTCGGCGACCGGCTCATAGCCGCCCTGCGCCATCCAGGCGCCCTTCAGGTTGCCGCGGCAAAGGTGGGTGGCGACCGTCATCCCGGCGGGCTTGCCGGCGATGCTGTCGTTGACCAGCTTCACGTAGCGCTCGGTGAGCTCGTCGGCGTTCTCGCCGCGCGCCGCAACCTCCTCGCGCGCATGCGCATCGCAGTTGCAGGGCAGCGCCGTGTCGTCGAGCTGCAGATAGGTGCATCCCTCGGCGGCCAGGTCCGCGATCTCGTCGCGATACAGCTTCACGAGATCCGAGAAGAAGGCTTCCCTGTCCGGGTACGCAGCGCGCTCGAAAGCCTGCGGGCCGAGGAAGTAGTGCATCACCGGCGGCGAGGCGACGGTCGCCTTCGGCACGCCGCGCTTCACCGCCGACCTGAGGAAGCGATAGTCGTCGGCGACGATACGGTGCTTGCGCCTGAGGGGAGCCCTGGCATACGGGGACGCGGCCACGCCAGTGATGCTGCTTTCAGTCCGGAAGGTCAGAGTTCCGTCGCGCAATCCGAAGCCGTCAACCGCATCGATGAACCCCGCCGACCAGCTGCGGCGGCGGAACTCGCCGTCGGTGACCGACGGCAGGCCGAGCAATTCCTGGAAGGCCACGATCTCGCGGATGCTTTCATCCTGGATGTTCTGAAATTCCTTTTCATCCAGGCGTTTCGCCTTGTGCGCGCGCGCCGCCTCGAGCAAGCGCTGAGGCCGCAGGAAGCTGCCGATATGCTCGACGCGAAACGGCGGTTCCATGCCCCGCTCATCCCCCGACGACCGGCTCGACGTAGATCTCGACGCGGCGGTTGGCCGAGCGGCCGCTTTCCGTGGTGTTGCTCGCCACCGGCTCGCCTTCGCCCTTGCCGAGGGTCGCGAGCCGCAACGGGCTGACGTGCCTGGACTCGAAGTACTGCGCCACCGACACCGCGCGCCGCTCCGAGAGCTTCTGGTTGTACTGGTTCGAGCCCACGTTGTCGGTATGCCCGACGACCGTCAGCGAGGTCTTGCCATAGCGCACCACCACGTCGGCGAGCTTGTCCAGCGTGCTGTGAAAAGCAGGCTTGATGTTCACCGAGTCGGTGTCGAACGCGGTGTGGCTGGTCATGGTGATCCGCACCACGTCGTTGGGCATCTTTTCGACGCGCGCCTCGCCAGACTGGATCTCCTGCTGAAGGTTTTTCTCGAGGTCGCGCTTCTGGCTGTCCATGTAGGAGCCGACCGCCGCGCCGGTAAGCCCGCCGCCGACCGCGCCGATGAGCGCGCCCCTGCTGCGGTTCTGATGGTAGGCCACCGCGCCCACGACAGCGCCAACGCCGACGCCGACGAGAACCCCCGTCTCCATGCTCTCGAGGGGGCGGCCGCTGGGTCGCTGCATCTCTGCGCAACCTGCGAACGCGATGCTCACTGCCACAACCACCACATATCGCTTCATACCACCTCCGTGCGTAGGATTTTTGCCCCCTCCACCATGGCCTTCATCTTCCCGAAAGCCACCTCGCGCGGCAGATATTTCATTCCGCAGTCCGGCGCCAGGATGGCATCTTCTTTTTTTACGAACCTGAGAGCCTTTCTGATTCGGTCGGCGACCTGTTGCGGAGCTTCCACGGCCATGTCCGAGAGATCAAGGCAACCGACCATGATTTTCTTGCCCTGCAACTTCGCAAGCACGGCACAATCGAGCTTGGACTGCGCGGTCTCGATCGAGACCTGCCGGCAGGAGCAGCCGGCGAGCTCGGGAAGGAAGGAATAGCCCGAGGGCCGCGAGTGGATGATCGCCGCGTAGCCGAAGCAGATGTGCACGGCGGTGGTTCCCTTGACGCCCTCGAGCGCGCGGTTCAGCGCCTTCAGCCCGTATTCGCGCGCCTTCTCAGGGCGCGCCTGCATGTACGGCTCGTCGATCTGCACGATATCGGCGCCTGCGGCAAACAGGTCCCGAATCTCCTCGTTTACGGCGGCCGCGTAATCCATCGCCGCTTCCTCCGCCGACTTGTAGAAGTCGTTCTGCGCCTGCTGCGACATCGTGAAGGGGCCGGGAACCGTAATTTTTACCTGTCTGTTGGTGTGCCTTTTAAGGAACTTTAGATCGTCGACCTCAACCGGGTGCCTGCGGCGAATCCTGCCTACGATGCGCGGCACCGGGTTGGGATGGCCAGAGCGGTCGAGCGCGGTGCCGGGACGGTCGATATCGATGCCTTCGAGCGCGGTGGCGAAGCGGTTGGAATAGCTTTCGCGCCGGATCTCGCCGTCGGTGATGATGTCGAGGCCGGCCCGCTCCTGCGCCCGGATGGCGAGCAGCGTGGCGTCGTCCTGCGCCTCGGCGAGATACGGCTCGGGAACCCGCCACAGCTCTTTCGCGCGCACGCGTGGCGGAAAGCGCCCGGCGAGCTTTTCCCGGTCGATCAGCCATTCGGGCTGGGGATAACTTCCCACCAGCGTCGTTGGAAATAGCATTTAATTCTCTCCTACGAACTTCGGCGCTACCTGGCGCAACCGCTCGCGGTCTATGCGTCCGCTTCTCTGGATGTAGCTCCAGGCAAAATCGCGCGGCGCGAGCCGCATGTGCTCGGCAAAGCGCTCGTACCACTCCGCGCTCGCATCGGCGGCCGCGACCAGCTTCTCCACGATCGGGCGGCGCGCCGCTTCGAAGCTTTTCAACGCTTTGTCAATATTAGCTTCAGTTCTCAGGGCCTTCGCGAGCGCGATAGCGTCCTCCATCGCGAGGCGCGTGCCAGAGCCGATCGAGAAATGCGCCGTGCGCAAGGCGTCGCCTATCAATACCACGTTTCCAGACGACCATCGTGCGTTGCGCAGGTTCGGGAAGTTTCGCCATACGGACTTGTTCGACACGAGACGGTGCCCTCCCAGCGCGCCTGCGAATACCTCCTCGCAGTAGCTCAAGGTATCGGCCTCGTTCATGGAGGCGAATCCGGCGCGTTCCCACGTCTTGGCATCGCATTCGACAACGAAAGTGCTCATCGCCGGCGCGTGGCGGTAGTGATGCGCGTTGAAGCTGCCATCCTCGTTCTCCACGAAGGTCTGCGTCAGGGTCTCGAAGCGCCGGGTCGTGCCGAACCAGCCGAACTTGTTGGTGAGATTCCTTACCGTGGTGCCGAACGCGTCTCCGTGCGCGCGCCGCACGAACGAGTTGACCCCGTCGGCGGCAACGATCAGGTCATAGCCTTTTAGCTCCTCCTTCGAGCTGAGCGTCTTCTGAAATTCCGGAACGACCTCCACGCTCGCCAGCTGCCGCTGCAGCAACTGCAGGAATTTCAGCCGGCCGATCGCGGCGAAGCCGATGCCGTCGATGCGCACCGGCGTGCCGCGGTGCGCGACCACCAGGTCGGTCCACATCTCCATCTGCGGCGTGATGCGCTCGTAGGTCTCGGCGTCGTCGTCGCGCAGGAACTCGAGCGCGCGGTCCGAGAACACCACGCCGAAGCCGAAGGTGGAATCGGCCGGGTTCTGCTCGACGACGCGGATCTGCAAGCCGGGATGCTGGCGCTTGGCGAGGTAGGCGAAATAAAGCCCGGCCGGGCCGGCGCCTGCTACGAGAATCTTCATTCGATGCGCAATTCTAGCGTGCAATAAAATCGAGCATGCTGTTCCCGTCCAGGATTCACCTCGCCAGGGCAGGCCTGCTGCTGTTCCTCGTCGGCCTGTGGCAGCTGCTGTGGGTCTGGGGGCTGCCCGCCTACGTCCTCGGCCCCGTCGACATCGTCGAGCACTTCTTCGCCGCGCTCGGCTCGGAAGAGCTGTACCAGCATATCGGCGCGAGCCTCCTGCGCTCGCTGCCCGGCTTTGCCATCGGCGCGCTGCTCGGCGTCGCCCTCGGGCTCCTCGCCGGAGTTACCCGGGCGTTCGAGCAGATGCTGAGCCCGGTGATCTTCCTCAGCTATCCGGTGCCGAAGATCGTCATGCTGCCGCTCTTCATGCTGTGGTTCGGCATCGGCGATCTCTCCAAGATCCTGATCATCGCCCTCGC
>Ga0209157_1003727_pt1 | contig 11588 bp, 8 predicted proteins | sample GraSoiAngelo_135_FD_185892 | JGI IMG/M metagenome (GOLD analysis project Ga0209157, IMG submission 185892) | Grasslands soil microbial communities from the Angelo Coastal Reserve, California, USA - 14_0929_05_40cm (SPAdes) (version 2) | ecosystem: Environmental > Terrestrial > Soil > Grasslands ... | reverse complement strand
CTCCGGAAAGGCCTGACGGTGAACAAGGCGACAAAAACGGGTTGATGAACGCTTGCGGGCAGCCAGGAATAAAGCTGTTGGTGACATTGAATGCTTCTGCGCGAATCTCGATCCTTTGTCGCTCGCCGACATTAAACGTCCTCGACAAGGCCATATCGAACGACCACTGACCAGGCCCGACCAGGCTGTTCCAGCCCACATTGCCATATGTCCCAGATGCTGGAGGAACGAATGCCGCCGGATTGACCCACTGTGTCGAAGGCCGTCCGGATCTGTCCTTGTAAGGATTCGGGGAAATCTGATTCGGCCGCTGAAGGTTCGTGCCGGTCAGTGCCACGTCCGTGCCAATGACGATGTTCACGGGAGCGCCCGATGACACCCGGTAAATTCCCGACACGGTCCATCCCGACGCCATCATTTGCATCGTATGATTCGAGAATTTCGGTGACTGAGCTACGGCAGTAGCGTTGAAAATCTGCCGCCGGTCGGAAAAACAATTGCCGTTATCGAAGTTCCGGTCCCCGGGCTTTGTATAGGTTTCATTGGCGGGAGGACCATTCTGGTTGATGTCGGAATAATTGCCCTGACAATGCGACCAGGTGTAGTTCCCGCTGAAGGTCACACCTTTCGCCACTCGGCGCTGGAGCGAAAGCAGCATGCCGTTATACTTCTGCACGCCTCCATCGTCGAACTCCGCAAGGTGGCCGATGTTGGCCCCATCGCGCGGCCTCTCCAGACTTAGAAGACGGCGGGCATCGGTATTTGCCGGCACGGAGCACGTGACGTATTGCACTCCATCAAGCATGCATGGGTCGAAGCCGAGAAACACGGCGGGATTGACCGGATACTGACCCCATACATGTAGCGTCCGCGTTCCGATATAACTTGCGGAAGCCAGCCAGTTGGATCCAATCTGCTGTTGAATCGTAAGATTCCACGAATACACATTCGGTGTTTTCATATCCGGCTTTTGTGTTAAAAACAGCCCGCGCGGTGTAAAGGGCGCGTTTTTGTCCACGACATAGGGGAACGGACTGCCACCGTTGTCTCGCCAAGGAGCATCCAAGCCGCCACCGGGTTGCGTGACCGTAGTCCGGCCGCCCCACGGATTCGAGCCGGACGTGTCTTCACGCCATATTCCGGTCATGAAAAGATATCCGTACGAATACGAGGCGCGGACGGATGTCTTGCCGTCGCCCTTCACGTCCCACGCGAATCCTACGCGAGGCGTGAAGTGCCAATACTGATCATTGATGCCGGACCTTCCCGGAAAACCAGGATCACCAGGGTAATAAAATCCGGCTGGTGCGTTCTTGAAGACGGTGCTGTAGATTCCTCTGATAAATCTATCGTGGTTGAAATTGTAGACGGCGCCAGGAGTTCCGGAGACGATGTCGGGAATTCTCTGCGGAAGATAGGGATCCCAACGAAGGCCGAGGTTCGCTGTCAGCCGGGGTTTCAATTTCCAGGTATCGGTCACATAGGCATTTAAGTTCAGCTGATTGGCTTGATGCTTATTGGGTTGCCCCTGGAAAAGCGTCGACAGTCTTCCCGTCAGGAAATCCGCCATGCCCATGCCGGTCACTGCACCGGTAAACGTCAGTTGGCCGCCGTCGGCGAAACGGGCCTTTTCAATCATTCGGCCGTATAGCGCGCCGCCGCCAAACGACAGTTGATGTGCTCCCTTGATCGTGGTCACATCATCGTTCACCTGGGCAGAGAAGGGGTTCCAATAGGGGTTGTGCTCTCTATCGGCGCCACCGGTGTTACTGCCGAAAATGAATCCGCCGGCGATCACGCTTTGGGAAATCCAGGTTGGTGCATTGCCGCAGTAGAAGAACGTCGCGCCGGCATCGCACAACGAGAAGAAGCTGTTGCCGATTTGCGAGTTGCGGATGCGGTTGACCGACAAACGAAACGCCTGGACGGTGTGAGCGCCAATCAGGTAGGTATCGCCTAAGGCATAAGAAGTGGATAAGGCGTCCGTCCCCGCGAACGACGATCTCAAGAGATTCTTCGTCAGGGCCAGACCGTTGGGAAAATATACGCTCGTCGCCAAAAAACGCCCAAAGATGGAATGCCGGTCGCTTCTTTGATAATCCACTTTGCTGACAAATTGCCATCTATCTTCTTTCGTTATCGCCCCAGGATAGGTAATCAAACCACACGCGTTGGGCTGTACGGGAAGGCTCGTTAGAATCTTATTCGTAATGTACAACGCCACTTTGCTGTACAGCGCCGGACTGATCTGATTGCCGACGAACGGCGTCCGTAATGCGATCTGACCTCCCGGATTGCAGGCAGGTGAAGTGAACGTTGTCCAATCACCCGCCAGCATCTGCGCAGTAGGCACGAAAGCCTCTGCATTTGCCGGGTCCGACCGAAGCTTTGTGCCTTGGTAGCCGCCGAAAAAGAACAGCTTGTTCTTCCGGATTGGTCCGCCAACAGTTCCACCGTATTGGTTCCGCTTGAGCGAACTTTTCGTCGGCGAAAAATATTGGCGCGCGTTAAACAGATCGTTACGCAAGAACTCAAACAGATCGCCGTGGAAATCGTTCGTACCGGACTTCGTCACGGCAGCAACGGCCGACGAGCTCCCCCGGTTGGCGGCGAGGCCGCCCGTCTCGACTTTGAATTCCTGCGTCGCATCAGGGAAGGGCAAGTCCAAACCCACACCTGTAAGGAAATTGATGTGATTGGCGCCGTCCAGACTGTAGTCCGTTCCGGTTGGAACACCCCCGCCAACGGAGATCTGCGTGCCGCTGAACAGCCGCCCTGTAGCCGTTCCCGTCTGCACCGCCGCCCCCGCCAGCGTGATCAAGTCCGTAACGTTCCGGCCATTCAGAGGCAGCTCCAGGATACGCTGATTTTCGATCACCTGTCCCACGCTCGACGTCCGGGTTTCCACGAGAGCCGCATCGGCCTGAACCTCGACCTGCTCTGCTACCTGACCCACCTGAAGTACAACATTGATCTCGGTGCTGGCGTTGACCTGCAGAACGATTCCGCTTTGCACAAACGTTCGGAATCCCATCAAGGCCGCTTCCAATCGATAAGGGCCAACGGCCAAATTCGACAGGACGTAGCTTCCGGTCTCGTTTGTCAACGTCGTCCGGGCAACGCCAGTTTCAGTTTGCGTTGCCGTGACATTGACTAGAGGCAGAACCGCGCCCGTTTGATCGCGAACTGTACCGCTGATCTGAGCCGTGGCTTGCGCCCAGCTTACGGAGCACGTCAGGACAAAGAAGACCAACGCACTCCACAGTCCCACAATGATTCGTTCCATGCGCCCTCCTTGCAAGCTCCTCCTCCGAAACCTGGCGCAAAGTCTTCACCCTCCAGTTGGGATTGTCAAGGCCACGCAGGAATTCCAGCCGTATTCCGAAACGGCTGTGACAGTCCCGGTATCACTTGGCTTCGGGCCTAGCTGCCACTAAAATGGGCCCGCCTTGCACTCGGCGTCATCCCCGGGTCGGATCGGTCGACGGACGGGCCAACGTTGTGGGAAACCCGTCAGTTTGGAGGAGTTGTGAAGATTGTTGAAATCGATCGAAGTAAATCGCTCGCACAACAGGCCCATACCGGGCACAACCGCTGGCATCCGGACATTCCCCCCATCGTCGAAGCTGATCCGGAAGAGGAAGTCGTACTGCAAACTCGGGACTCGATGGATGGGCAATTCAACGCCAAGACGACCGAAGCCGATTTCGCCAAACTGAACTCGGGAGTCATTCACCCGTTGACGGGACCGGTCTTCATTAAAGGCGCAAAGCCGGGCGACCTCCTCGAAATCGAGTTCGTTACCATTCGGCCCGAGCCCTTCGCCTTTACCTGCATCGTTCCGGGATTGGGATACCTTCCCGACGTTTTCTCGACACCCTTCATCGTGAAGTGGAATCTCGAAAACAATTTCGCCACCTCCGATCAACTCCCTGGCGTTCGCATTCCCGGAGCGCCTTTCATGGGAGTGTCGGGCCTTGCTCCTTCGAAAGAGAAATTGAAGGAATGGACGAAACGCGAAAACCAGGCGATGGCTACAGGCAAGCTCGTTTTTCCGCCCGATGCCGGGGGCGCAATTCCGGCTACGGGATCCGCTGCCACTGAAGGATTGCGAACCGTTCCGCCGCGCGAATGCGGTGGAAATTTCGATGTGAAACAGTTGACGGCAGGCTCAAAGCTCTTCCTCCCGGTTTACGTCAATGGCGCGCTGTTCTCAACCGGCGACGGACACTTCGCCCAGGGCGACGGAGAGGTCTGCATTACTGCCGTAGAGATGGGAGCGACGGTAGCCATGAAGTTTCGGATTCACTACGGTGAAGCGGCCCGGAAAAACATTCAGGCGCCGCGCTTCTCTCATTCGGGATACTTCAACGATCCCAAATGGGCGGCACCAAGGAACTTCGTCGGAACGATGGGGATGCCGATCAAACAGGACGGCTCCAATGATCCGGAGAATCTGAATCTTGCCACGCGCAATGCAATCCTTCAGATGATCGACCTTCTCGCGGAACGCGGCTACACGCGCGAGCAGGCATACTGCATCTGCAGCGTCGCCGTTGACCTTCGAATCAGCAATGTGGTCGATGTCCCGAACTTCGTTGTCTCGGCGCTGTTGCCGGAGGAAATCTTCGTGAAGTAAGCCGCCGGGCGCCCCGTCTGCGCCGGCATTCGCGATGTGGTTTTTCGCATGTTTTCGCTTTTTCTGTATTGGCGATTTTGCTTTAGAATTGCTCGCAGGAGGAAAGCCACGATGAAGGCCTTATGCGTTTCAGCATTTGTCATCCTTGCGCTGGTCTCTGCTGTAGTGCCGCTATCGGCGCATCACTCATGGCCGCTGAGCTATGACCAGCTTGTGACAGTAAAGGGCACGGTAATCGAGTTCATGTGGGCAAATCCGCACCCGATGATAACCCTGGAGGTTCAGACCAATGACGGCCTGAAGGAGAAATGGCTGGTCGGTGGCCCCGCCATCAACCGGATGGAGGCCAACGGCTGGACCAAGACGACGGTGAAGCCCGGCGACGTGATCACGGGCATCGGCTATCAGTTCGCCGACGGCCAGAAGATCGTCAGGCTCGAACGCGCCATATTAGCCGACGGCAAGGAAATGCGCCTCTACGCCAGCCGCTAGGCCCGTCGATTGCGGTGCGCGGTCCCTGCGTCGTTACAGCGATGACGTACTCTAACCGGTGGGTGATGAACACGGTCATCGTGACAATGTCGTTACGCGGGAGTGGTGAGCGGTAGCCCTTTCTTGGCGAAGATGAATGCCAGAAATTTTGCAGGTTTCGTCGCGCTGGCATTCTTCGACACTTCGTGCGTCGCTCCCGGGTGTTCATAGAACATCTGTCCGGGCCTATATGTCGCTTCGGCGGAGCCAGAGACCTTCGCCACGACCTCCCCTTCCAGGACATAAGCCAACACAAAACCCGGATGACGGTGCGCCGTTCCCACATGCCCGGGCGGGTACGTAATTTGGCTCACCGTCACCTGCCAGTCGTCCATGCTGAGATTGGGAAGGTCGTGAGTAAGAACAGGCGTGTTCTGCGGCCCCTGTGCCTTTCCGGTGATTGCATACAAGAGCGGCAGTACCGCGGCAGCTAATGCGTCTCGACGCGTGAGTTCCATATGTTCTCCTTTCCAGCGAGAATTGATTCCGTGAATTGCGCTACTATAGCGCGGCTCAACCGGCGAGACAAACCTGCAGTCTTCATGCCAACTGCGCCTCAGAAAGGCGAGCCTCGAAATGCTCCATCAAGCAGACGCGGATAAAGTCTCTTTGAATGTCGCAATGAAGTCTCGAGCTTGAGGCGAAAGTGCGCGGCCTTTAAGCTGGACGATTCCGTAGACTCGTTTGGGAAAGTATTTCTTTACCGAGATCACTTCCAGGCGCTCGCGTCCTGTCAGGCAAACGTTCATGACGATAGAGATTCCCAAGCCGAGTTCGACATAGCGTTTGATGACTTCCCATCCTCCCATCTCGAGGCGAACCTCATAAGGCAGGCGGTGCTGTTGAAACACCATTTCCACCTGCCGCCAGGTGCTGAGGTGACGTGGCGGCAGGATCAACGGGTAACGGCTTATATCTCGCAGCGAAACCTTGCCAAGTTTGGAAAGCGGATGACCCAGCGAGGTGATCAATACCGGATCAAAGGCAACCACGGGGTCGAACATAAGGTCTGCCGGTGTGTCCAGAATCGGACCGACACAGAAATCCACTAACCTATCGCGCAATTGTTGTAAACCCTGTTGGCCGGTGACGTTGTTGAGTGCAAGAGCGATTCCGGGATGCGCGGACGAAAACCGCTGCACGGTGCGCGGCAGAACGTAATGAATGGTGGATTCTCCGGCCGCAATCGCGAGACGGCCCTGCTCCACATTGTTCCGGCGGTCTTCGAAATTTTGATCGAGCGCCGTGAGTCCCTCCACCAGCGGCCGCGCCAGTTCATACAAAAGCTCGCCCTCGAAAGTGACTTCGATCCTGGGTCCCCGTCTTTCCAATAGGATTGCGCGCAGGTCACGCTCGAGCGATTGCACTTGAAGAGATACTGTCGGTTGGGTCAGATTCAACCGGATAGCCGCCTTCGAGACACTTCCGGTTTCAACAACCGCACAAAATCCTCTCAGTTGTTGCAATCGATTCTGTTTGTAGCGAAACGCCTGCATCCGGGGATTATTTATTTCATCAATGATCAGGATTGCAACAATTAAATATGTCAATAGTCCGCGGAGCGTTATAAGAGAGGCGAGGAATGAACCGTTGCGCAAAACACTGCCGAAGTTCTTTTCAGAATTGCCCGTAGCTCCGGAATACGATCCCGTTGCCAGGGCGATTGCAAAAACGACTGACTCGGAAATCGCGGCTGCCGTGCGGTTGTTTTCGAGCATGCCTCCTTCTACCGGCGTGCTGGCAAATCCAATACGCTATCACCAGCGGATTGAATGTGCCGGGGTGCCTTTGGAACTGGACATCCGGTCGTTCGCGATACGCGGGTGTCTGCTGGAAGAGGACATCGTTACAGGTTCGGCTGACGCCATCCGGGTGATTTTCGTCGGACTTTTTGGACGCTTCGCTCAGGCCGGCGAGCGCAGGTCGTTTTCGTTCCTGCTCGTCCAAGAGTTCAATCTTGCGATGGAGCGCGTGCTTTCGCCGGTTGCAAACTTTATGAAGGCTTTTCCCAATGCTGCGGTAGATGCATCGATCCAATATGTGGCGTCGATTCGAAAAGCCACCCGAGATATGCGGGCGGTGAACACATCGAGGCCGGCCGCGGATCTGCTCTGCGACTTGATCCGAATTCACCTGGAAAACACCGCCGTGGCTGCATGTTCGTCGTATATGCGTTTTTTGTTGCGCCGCCAACCGCATAAGAGCGCCGGCGCGCTCGTTCGCGAGACCAAACGTTTCTTAAAATCCGTCCCGCCTGGCGATCCATTCCGGATCATATTCAGTCTGCTTTTACGCCGGAATGTGAACCGAGCTGAAGCCGATATCCTCGAGAACCTGGGCACGATACAGATTCACCACGGCTCTGCCGGGTCAAACATGGTTGCCAGGTATTTTGCAAGCCTCCATACGAGATCCGCTTCAGACTTGTTCGTCGCCGGTCAAATGGCTCTCGACTGTGCGCGCCATTTTGGAGCTATCACGGAATTGACGGAATTCATTGCGGAACTGGAAGCCGCATTGCCTGACCACCGGGACGAACTCATCCGGGAACGGGCTGTACAAGGCCGTTTACCCACCTTCGGCCATCCGGAGATCGCGGCTGCCGCCAGGACGAATCGGATTGAGATTGACCCTCGTGCTGCCATCTACCTCTACCCGCTGTTCGAATCCCTTGATTCAGGGAAGCTGTCGGTTTCCGAAACACGGATGAAGCGAGTGGCCATTGCTCAGCGGATGTATCAGATAGCGTTTTTTGAAGGGATCGAGAAACCAGGCCGTTCCGGGCGATTACGAATCGCGCCGAACACAGATTTCGGTAGCTGGATCGTCCAGGAGGTACTTGGAATTGACGAAATGGATCGAACGCTTCTGTCCTACGTTTTCGCGGGTTCGGATGGATGATGGATGTCCGCGAACAACTCCAGCAGCCGATCATTCGGCCGGTCATACCGCCCGATCCAAATATTGTGCCGGCATCCGTCAGCGAAAGGATAATTCCGAATGTTGTCGTCAGCGTTCACAATCGTCTTTGTGCTCCCGACGCATTCGCCGCCGCTCGGATTTAACTTATCCCATCTACTTTCCCACCAGGTGCTCGACGTCCTTGTTGTTTTCCTGGCAGATGTATTCGATCAGCTCGCCCCGAAGCAACGACGGATGCGTCGTGAACGTCCACGGCTTCGAGAAGGTCTTCGGGTCGTCAATGATGTGGACAACCTCGAGGTGACCGAAGTCCGTGCGTGTTAAGCGCTCGGTCACTTTCATGTCGGTCGAGTGCGGGATGCCCGATTGGTCGAGCCACGTGATGTCGTTCTGGCCAACCGTTTCGACGACCAGCGTGTCGCCTTCCCAGTGGCCGATCGAGTCGCCGAGCCACGTCAATTCCACTTTCGGATCGTGCGGGCGGCCGTCCATGAAGATCTTACGCCAGACGTGCGCGCCGCCTTCGTAGACGATCACGATGAGCTGCGGCGTCTGCACGATCGTCCACGGGTACGGTGTGGTGTTCGTGCGCGGCACGCCGGGAGGCAGGCAGCGCGCTTCGGGATCGTCCTTGCTGAGGTTTTCCTTGCGTTTCTTGTAGAGTGCTTCGGCCGCCGGCAGCATCGGCACATCGACACCGGAGCCGACCATGTCCACGTTCTGGCGAATCGCGTTCGGCTGCCAGTTGCCTGATAGATCTGGATGGCCGTCAGCCGTTCGCGGCGTCGGACCGGCCGGCGGCCAGTCGGGCGTGCCGCCGCGTCCGCCTCGTCCCTGTGCCGCGGCAGCACTCGAGATCAACAGCATCGCTGCCACAGCAGCGATTGAAAACGTCAAGCTCCCGGCAATCAGCTTCATTCCACTCTCCTCGACTCAGAAGTATACGCGTACATTCGGGGCTTCACGCATCATAGCTAACGAATCTGTGTGTAGCCTTTGCGGTGTTTGAAGTCCCACTTGGGATTGCGGCCTTTAACTTCGATGATTCGGACAGTGGGCAGGCCGCCTTTCACTTCGTTTGTGGAGTGGTAACCCAGGACGTACTGATTGCGCGCCTGCTCGGTGATTCGGCTGAACGCGCTTTCCATCGAGGCTGTTTTCAGACCCCGGTATTCGTCGCCGCCGGTGGCTCGAGCAAGGGCGCCCAGGACGCCGAGCTTTCGATCGATGGGATCGGTGTCCGTGTTCACGGAGTAGAGTTCGATATTGTCGCGCAGAAGCAGATCTGTAATTTCGGCGAAGTTGTGAGTGTTCTTGTCGGCCGTCACCTGTCCATCGGAGACGATGAAAATGATCCGGCGGCGTCCGTCCGGCCGCGTCTCCAGAGCTTTTGCGGCGTCATAAATCGCATCAAAGAGAGCCCGGCTAGGCACAACTCGTTTGGAACGCACCGTCGGAACCGTTTCCGTCGTGGGTCTTCGGACGGGGCCGGCCATGCCCGGACTGGGATTGTCGATGACGCCTCCGTAACCACCGAAATTGATCAACCCGAGGATCGTCCGAAGGATCGCTGGAGCTTCCGGCGCGGGATCGCCGGCCGCAACATGGGCGGGCTGTTTCGCCGCGATGGTTTTCACGACATCGAAACTCTTCTCGATTTTTTCGTGATCGGTGGTGAAGTCAGAGAGCTGAAAGACCAAGTGATCGTAGCGGAAGGCGGCCATTTCATCGAATTCGCTGAAGCCGTCGGTGATTGCTATGAACAAAGGAACGAGCCGGCGGAGCGCGATGCCGCCCATGCCTGTATCGAGAACGATTGCGGCCGATAGCGGCTGGGGATCCGCCGAGAAATTGGAAATTGTTTGCCCGACCTTGTCTTCGAGGACCGTAAAGTCTTCTTTGCTCAATCCGTGAACTAACCGGCCTCCGTCGCGAACCGAAACAGGAACGACCACAAGGTCCACATTTGTGCTCACCTGAAAATCTTGTGCCGGTACGGTGGCGGCCCCGATCAAAATCGTAATCACGAAAGTGATGTTCCTGCGCATCGCTGCTTTGCCGATTTTCTAACGACACTGTAAGAAAACACTTTAACGTTTTTTTGCGGCTCCCGAGCACGAAAACGTATTCCTAAAATCTTGGCTTAATCTGGACAAACGATATACCCTTGCCGTGAATAAAGGAGGGCACAACACAAAGAAATGTCCACAAAAGGAGATTGTCTCGATGGCTAACACAATAGACAAGATTCCCGAGAAAACGAGATGGGAGATTGCAACGAAAGGATTGACCGGCGCATACATTGCAATTTCTAAAGCCTTGAAGGAGGCTGTAGGACAGAAGAAATTTGAGGAGTTCAATGGGTCGCTCTGGTATCAAGCAGGAAAGGGAGCAAAGGAATTTGCTAATACCCTCGGAATAGCCGCTGAGAACGCTGAGGATATCGAAGGGGTGACACATCTCCTTGCTCAAGCGTCAATGGGGCCGGAGTTTGTGTTCGAAGTTGTTGAAGCTACCAATGACAGATGTGTGGGAAAGACTACTCAGTGTCCTTGGCACAAGAGATGGAAGGAACAAGGCATTGACTTTAATACCTGCGGCGTAGGGCATCAAAGATGGGGTGATGGAGCTGTCGAAAGTTTGAACCCAAATTTTACGTTCAGACTTACGAAGAATATGGTCGCTGGCGACTCGCATTGCGAGTGGGTGGTAGAGCGGAAGAAGTAGAGGCATAAAGGAACGATAACGTCTTTGTAGAGTTCCATGTCACTCCGCCTCTGACGACTGCGGAGGTCGCCGTGCGCATCCGCTGGCGCGGTCTTCTGCGCCGTCCTCCTTGAGCTAATTCGAGACATTCTTAAGAATGGTGGCCATGCTGGTTGCGACAAGTTATTTCGGGAATCGGATTCTTCGCCACGTCAGGATGGATGTCCGGAAACTTCGCAATGAAGGTTTCGATATCGTCGTTCACACATTCAGTGAGAATGACCTTCGGTTCTATCGGAAATCGGTCCGGGATATTGTTGAGGTGACGAAGGAAACCGGCATGCGCGTGTGGATTGATCCATGGGGAATAGGAGGAGTCTTCGGCGGCGAAGCGTTCTCTGATGCGGCACTGCACCACCGGGAGTGGCTGCAAGTCGCTGCTAACGGAGACAAGCTGCCGGCTTGTTGTCCAAGTAACCCGGGTTTTCAGGGTTTCATACACGAGTGGACGGATGCTGCTCTCGAAACCGGGGCAGATGCTGTGTTTTGGGACGAGCCCCACTTCTATTCAGATGAAACGGAGCGCATAGGTTGTTATTGCAAGTATTGCCAAGACCTTGCTGAACGGGGGGAGCCAGCCATTGGATCTTTTTTGCGTGAGGTGTGCGGTAAAGTAAAAAGCCGAGGCAGCCAAAACGTCGTGTGCCTGTTGCCGTCAAGTCTGGAACGCAAGGACACACTGGACTGGAACGAAATTACAGGCCTTGAGAGTGTAATGAATCTTGGTTCA
>Ga0209157_1003726_pt1 | contig 11593 bp, 10 predicted proteins | sample GraSoiAngelo_135_FD_185892 | JGI IMG/M metagenome (GOLD analysis project Ga0209157, IMG submission 185892) | Grasslands soil microbial communities from the Angelo Coastal Reserve, California, USA - 14_0929_05_40cm (SPAdes) (version 2) | ecosystem: Environmental > Terrestrial > Soil > Grasslands ... | reverse complement strand
TCAGTGCCATGAGTAGCCCTGGTGGTGGTAGGAAAACCTTCCATATGGTAACTTCTTGTACCATACGTGCGAGAACTATATGCGCCAGTCCGCATTAGGTTTAGATCATGTATCCCGTAGTGAAGCGCAGAGCTGTTTATGAAATATTCATTGTAGTATCACTGTTCTTCTTTTTCGCTCCAGTGGTTCCCACGAGTGTCTCTCCCTACTTTCTGCGTCCGGAGAGGAATCCGTGCGGTGGGATTTTTCTTGGCCCTGAGCAGGTCTTCACTTCAATATCATACATTGTCTTTGGACTAGTCATTGCAGGAACGGTGCGCGAAGGCGCCTTCGGCCTTGTGTATGTCCCTAACAGTGGGTGGGACACAATCCAGTTCCCACCGTTGGGATTCCAGATATTAGCGTTGTGTGGCTGAGTCCGTGACCGGCGCTTAAACGTAGTGCGGAGGGTGGGATTCGAACCCACGACCGGGAAATCACCCGTCCTCTCCTAGGATATGGGCCACTATGAGAGGAAGCGCGAGTACCAGCACCACCATCACCAGTGCAATGGATGGTATTGTTCTAGGCTGTCGACGGGTGCTTCTCGGGGGCCAGCCAGGGCGACTTCGGATAGAGAAGGTGGTGTCGCACTATAACTGCTGGCGCAGGCCCCTCCAAACTCCGTTACTGTAACGTCCGTCTGTCCAGAGGGGAGGGAGAGTGTGGCGCACGTTAAAGAGACGGGTCTCAGATCTGCGGTGAAGTTGTACGTCCGACCCAGGTAAGTTGCGGTCAACGAGTATGCAGCATTGTTGTCGCTCGGAAGGGGAAACCACTCAGTTCCATTAGTCGTGAACGTCTTAACAGTCTGACTCGTGGCAGGAGAACCGTTGCAGAGCGCGGGTCTGTTGATGGCTGTCACAGAGACACCTGCCACTGGCTTCAGAGTGGAGTTCGACAACACCTTCAGGAAAATACCTCCCGGCTGGCCAAGGATAACACACTTGGTCGATGCCGAGGGGGTCGTTGCTGGCCTCGGGAAAACGTACTGGTATGCAGTAAAGGTCAGAGAAGCAACTGCGACCGTCAATAGGACCGCCACTATCGCAGTCCGTCTCATCAAGAGGACTTCATTTTACGAATTGATTGAATCGTATTTAGTTCTACGTCTGCGAACACCGATTCATAGAAATAGTGCGGAGGGTGGGATTCGAACCCACGAACCCGTCCTCGTCGAGTTGCCTCAACTCTAAGGGAAGGGATCTCTCAGCGAAGCTCTCACCTACTTACTTAAGTCCCTCGCCGTTAACCGGGCTTGGCTACCTCCGCAAGCCCGCCATTTCTTAGAGCCCTTAAAATCAATCGTTACGACTTAAGATAGAAGCCTCTCGAGCTGCTTGATACTTCGTGTATTGGCAACATTCTTGGCTTCCAGCCAGCCCCGCCTTCCCACGAGGACTCCATATCCCAAGTTCTCCAACTCGCCCGATGAGTGGGCATCGGAGTCGATTACCACCGGGACCCCCTCCTCCATCGCCCTCTTCGCCCAGTTCTCGTCGAGGTCGAGCCGCTTCGGCTGCCCGTCGATCTCAAGCATCTTTCCGTTGTCTTTCGCTGTCTTGATCACCTTCGCGAGGTCGAGCTGATGCCCCTCCCTGATCCCGATCAACCGGTTGGTGGGGTGGCAGAGAAAGTCTACCGACGGATGAGAGAGAGCCCTGACCGCCCTCTCAGTCAACTTCTCCGGCGACTGCTTGAACCCCTGATGCAACGACGCGCCGACGACATCGAATTCGTCCAGAAACTTTCTCTCGAAGTCGAGCGAGCCGTCGGTCTTTACCTCCGTCTCCACTCCCTTCAGAATGATGAATGGTGCGAGTTTCTCGTTTAGCTTGTCAATCTCCTTCCACTGCCTCCTGAACCTCTCCTCCGAGAGGCCGTTCGCTACCCTCACCGAGACAGAGTGGTCGGTCATCGCGATGAACTCGTAGCCCATCTCCCTTGCCCCCCTCGCCATGCTCTCGATTTCCTCCGTTCCGTCGCTCCACACGCTGTGCATCTGGATGTCTCCCTTGATCTCATCCCGCCGCACGAGGGTGGGGAGGCTCCCTCTCTTCGCGGCCTCGATCTCGCCCTTGTTCTCCCTTAGCTCGGGTGGGACGTACTGAAGGCCGAGCCTGGCGAAGACCTCCTCCTCAGTGGCCCCGGCTAGCCTGTCGTTCGTCTTCGTCTCGAAGAGGCCGTACTCGTTCAGCTTCCACGTCTTCTCTATCGCCAGGTTTCGCATCGCGACGTTGTGGTCCTTCGAGCCGGTGAAGTACATCATCGCTGCACCGTACTCATCATCCTCGAAGATCCGCACGTCCACCTGGGTCCCCGTCTTCAGCTTCACGCTTACCCGCTTCGGTCCGCTCTCCAGCACCTGCTCCACCTCTGGATACTTCGCGAGCACCTCTCCCGCCGCCTTGTTGGTCGAGAGTATGTCCAGGTCTCCTATCACGCTCTTCCCTCGCCTCAGGCTTCCGGCCATGCTGACCGAGATTTTCTGGGCCTCGAAGTACGATGCCAGCTCCTGGTAGATACCCTCCGCCTCGGGAAGCAGCATCTTCTTCTCGTAGGTCTGCAACTTCGCGATACCGCTCATGATCGATGCCTTCACGGACGGGCCAAACTCATTGTCCAATTTCCCTGACTCCAGTGCCTTCTTCAGTTCGTCGACGCTCGTGATGCCGTAGTCGTGAGAGAGCGTGAAGGCGGTCCTCGGCCCGACGCCCTGAACCTTCATCAGGCCCGGAACTCCGGGGGGAACCTTCGTCTCGAGCTCCTCTAGGAGGCGCAGCTCCCCCGTCTTCAGGTACTCGTCAATCTTCTTTGCGATCCCCTCGCCGACGTACTTGATCTCCTGGAGGTCGCCCCTCTTCCACACCTCCTCGATATCCTCCTCAATGTTCCTGATAACGTTGGCCGCCCGCCTGTAGGCGATGACCTTGAACCTGTCCTCCCCGTTCGCTTCTACAAGGACGCCGAGCCTGTCGAGAAGGTCGGCCACCTCCAGGTTCTTCAATCATCGTGCGATGCTTCGGCGAGACTTTAAAAACAGTGCCCGGTCCGCGGGGCAGTAATTGTCGGCTCAGAGAAAGCAGAAGGCCTTCGTCCTCCTGAAGGTCGAGCCCGGGCACGAGCGCGACGTGATGAACAACCTCATGGAGCTCGACGAGGTGAGGGAAGTCCACATAATTCCTGGCGAGTGGGACATCATCGCCGTCGTCGAGGCTGAGAAGGGTATCGTCGTCTCGAGCGACGAGAGAGTCTACGACATCGTCCTGGACAAGATCGAGAAGACGAAGCACGTCCAGGACACCAACACTATGGTCTCGCACTTCTCGAAGTCCAAGTGACTGCTACCTCCACCAGCCGTATTCCTTCGGCAGGTCCGTGGTGACCTCGTTCCCTCTCGAAGTCGTCACCACGTTATCCTCTATCCTCACCCCCTGCTTCCCGGGCAGGTAGATCCCCGGCTCAACGGTGAAGACCATGGAAGGCAGGAGCCTCTCGCGCCCTCCCGCGACGATGTACGGGGCCTCGTGCACCTCCAGCCCCAGGCCGTGTCCCGTCCTGTGAATGAAATACTTGTCGAGCTTCTGCCTCCTGAGGCTCTCCCTCGCCGCCTCGTCGACAGCACCGACCGTCGTCCCGCTCCTCGAGGTCCTTATCGCGCTCTCCTCGGCCTGCAGGACCTTCCCGTAGAGGTCCTCGAAGTGGCTGTTGTTTCCGAGCATGAACGTCCTCGTTATGTCCGCATAATAGCCGGAGTAGGTGGACGACACGTCGATCACGATGCTCTCGCCCCTCCTGATCTTCCTTGAAGAGGGGAGCCAGTGGGGGTTCGCCGAATTCGGGCCCGACTGAACGAGGAGGTCCTCCACCCCCTCACCCCCGTTGGAGTAGATCTCGTCCGAAATTTTCCTCCCCAGGCCTCGTTCCGTCATCCCCTCACGGAGCATATGGGGAATCTCCAGGAAAGACTGGCTCAGAATGGAGGCCGACTTCCTGATGAGCGCGAGTTCCGCCTGGTCCTTCAACTCCCTGAGGCCTTGCAGTATCGGTTCCCCATTCTCGAATTTCGGGCTTGCGTACCGCATGAGGTGGTGGAGGAACAAGTAGGGCACCCTCCCCTCCACCCCCCAGCTTCCGCTCACCTGAATCTCCCTCACGAGCTTCTCGAAAGACCCTCCGGGTCCCTCGTTATCCGTCCACTCGTGGATTCTTATCTCGAGAGGGCAGTCCCTGTATGGCCCTGCCTCCAAGGAGGGGGAAACCATGTTCGGGTCTCCGTCTCGTGGGACGAAGAGTAGGAAGGGTCTCTCGAGTAGCAACGAGCTTACTCCGGTGTAGTACCTGAGGTTGGGCCCGGGGACCATCATCACCCCGTCCAGTCCCTCCTCTCGAATCTTCCGCCTTAGCTTCTCGAGCCTGCGGGCTTCGCTCGACTCCTTCTTCACACCTCCTCTTGTCTCGCTATCGTTAATATGTGCTTTTGGCGTCACAGCGGGTATGCTCTGGGAGGGGATTCTCCTCCGACTGGCGAAGCGCTGGATCTCCGGGACCGATGCCGAGTCCGCGATAAAGGACGCTTGGGCGGCCAACAAGAGAGGGATGTCGGCCGTGATCAACTACCTCGGCGAAGACGTCACAGACCAATCGGTGGCGGAGGCGCACCTGCAGGAGTACCTGAGGATGCAGCGGGCCATCAGCGAGAACGGGATAAACGGGTGCGTCTCGGTGAAGCTCACTCAGTTCGGTCTCGGCGCCGACGATGGTCGGTGCGAGGAACGACTCCTGAGGGCAGCCGGACAGGCGTCCGGTCTGAGGCAGCTCCTCTGGATTGACATGGAAGGCTCTCGCTTCCTCGAGAGGACTCTGGAGATCTACCTCAGGACGAGGGAGAGGTTCGAGAACGTCGGCCTAGCGTTACAGGCCTACCTGAGGCGCAGCGAGGGCGACCTCACGAGGTTGATCGACAAGGGGGCGAGGATACGGCTCGTGAAGGGGGCTTACAGGGAGCCGCACAGCCTCGTCTTCCCCACCCTGGGGGAAATCACGAAGAACTACTCGAAGCTGATGGGCATCCTGTTCGAGCGGGCCGATAACTTCGCCATCGGGACCCATGATTCGAGGATGATCAACGAGGCGAAGAGGCTCTCGGAGTCTTGGCACGTCAACTTTGAGTTCGAGATGCTGAAGGGCGTGAGGGATGAACTCAAGGATGAGCTCGTGAGCTCGGGGTATAGGGTGGGTGAGTACCTCCCCTACGGCGCTGAGTGGTACCGCTACTCCAGGAGGCGAATAAGCGAACACCCGCGCAACATCCTTCTAATCATCAGGTCGCTCTTCTGAAGCGAGGCGTATCAGCAGCTCGGGCTTCACGCGTGCCTGATGAGCCTGCAGCGTCCCCCGCAGGTAGCCGGTCGCCTTCTGGTCTACCTCGTTGTTCGAGTCGATGACAACCCCGTAGTCCTCCTTCGCCCGGTCAGCGGTGATGTAGCCGTTTATGACGTCGGAGAGGACTCGCGAGCTCTCCCTCTTTAGGGGATCGCCGTACCCGCCCCCTCCACCCGTCTTCAACCGGATCAAATCCCACTTGCCGAGGGGCGCCGCTGCAATCTTCCTTACCTTCAGGGGTTCCTTCCTCTCCCTCTGGACGATGAAGTAATTGGGGGTCCCCCTGCTCCCCCCGTTCATCCCCCAGCACGGGAAGAGCGACCTTCCGAAGGAGGCGGTGAAGGTCGCGTTGGAGTTGTTTATCCTGTAGTCCTTGACGAGGCCGAACCCTCCCCTGAACTCTCCCTTTCCGCATCCGTCCTCGGTGTTCAAGGAGTACTGCTCCACCAGGATGGGGTGCCTCACCTCTATCACCTCGTTCGACATGATGTACGTCTCTCCGTCGCCAGAGCAGACGAGCCCGCTCTCGCCATCCCTCCCCGAGGCTCCCCCCCAGCCGCCCGCCTGAGGCTCTACGATGGCGAAGGGTTCCTTCGTCCTGTCGTCCACACCCCCCACGATCGTGGCGCAGACGCTGAGGAAGTGACCCGCCGAGAGCCTATCGGGGATGCGAGGGGCCAACGCCTTCCACACCAGGTCGGTGACGAAGGCCATCGACTCCCAGTAGGTGGAGGTGGGAGCGGGCGGGACGGGGTCGAAGATCGTGCCGGGTGTCGTCAGGACCTTGAGAGGGCGGAAGCTGCCGTCGCTGGCGGGGCCGTGGGGGTCTGTCACGGCCTTCAGGATTGTCCTTGCGGAGGAGATGGTGGCGCACCAGGGCGAGTTTATCGAGCCCTTCGCCTGCTTCCCCGACCCTCGCAGGTCTATGACAAACTCGTCGTCGGTGATCTTCACTGTCGCCTTCACCGGGACCGGGGTATCCGTTATCCCGTCGTCGTCGACGGTATCGCTCGCCTCGAAGGTCCCGTGAGGGAGCTCCTTCAGCTTCAGCCTGGTCAGCTTCTCCCCCTTCGTCATTATTCGGGTGATCGCATCGAGGACAAGCCCGACCCCAAACTTGTTGCAGAGCTCCTCGATCCTCCGGGCGGCCACCCTCAGAGCGGCGGCGTGAGCCTCCATATCCCCGAGGGTCATCACGGGTGTCCTCACGTTTGCCCTGATCATCTCCACCATCGCCCCAACAACCTTCCCGGCCTCGAAGAGCTTAATCGGCGGGAAGATCATCCCCTCCTGGTATATCTCGGTCGAGTCGGAGGTCCAGCTCCCAAAGTGCATCCCGCCCAGCTCGCTCCAGTGGCCCTTGATCGTCGAGAATCCCACGAGCCTCCTGTTAACGAAGACCGGCATCACCAGGGTGACGTCGTTGAGGTGCGTCCCGCTCGTGTAGGGAACGTTCGTGATGCAGATATCGCCCGGGACAAAGCCGTCCTCTCCGAACTTCCTGATGCAGTCCTGCGTGGCGAGGTCGAGCGTCCCTAGGAACCCGGGGACGCCGTTCGCCTGTGCCACGAGTCGGCCGCGAGCGTCCGTGAGGCCCGCCGCATAGTCGAGCACCTCGTAGATCACTGGGCTCTTGCTCGTCCTCCCGAAAGCAACGAACGACTCCTCCGCAGCCGCGATGAGGCTGCTCTCGATTATGTCCAGAGTAATCTCGTCTATCTTGGCCATTACCTCACCTCTATCACGAGATTCCCAAACTTGTCGACACTCATCCTGTCCCCGTGTCGCAGTATCGTCGTCGACGTCGGCTCCTCGATTATGGCCGGTCCTCTGATTGCCCGTCGCGCCCTGAGTCCGTCCCTTTCGTGGACTCTTACCGAGCGACGCCCCTCCTCACTGACTATTATCCGCGAGCCGAGCCGTCCCTTTCGGACCCCTCCGGCCCACCTCGTCATCCCCGGTCTCTTCACCCTCCCGAGGGCGGTGAGGTGCGCGTTCACCACCTCGAGCGGGTCGGCGAGCGTGAAATCATACTGCTTCTTGTGCAGGCTCTGGAACTTCTTACCGATCGTCGAGAGGAGGTCTCCTTCGCCCTTCCCCTCCACCGGTACCGGGGTAGGCACGGTGTGCTCCTGCCCCGCATACCTCATATCGAAGGTCGCCTCGAACCTCACGTCCTTCTTCTCGATGCCTTCCTCCTCCATCTGTCTGTAGGCACTCCTCATCATCTCCTCCAGGATTCCCATCAGGCCCTTCAGTGTCTCGCCGTTGAATCTAACGACCTTCGTCTGCACGTAGTCGTGTCTCAGGTCCGTCATCAACATCCCCCAGGCCGAGAAGACCCCCGGGATTCGCGGAACGATCACCCTCTTCACCCCGAGTTCCTTCGCGAGTGCGGTCGCGAACATCGGACCCCCGCCGCCGAAGGCGACTATGGTGAAGTCGCGCGGGTCGTACCCTCTCCTCACGGAGACGAGCTTCATCGCGTTGACCATATTTGAGGTCGCGAGGCGCACCACCCCCATCGCCACCTCCAGGGTCTTCATCTTGAGGTTCGCAGCCAACCTTCCGTACGCCTCCTCCGCCAGCTTGGGCTCCAGCTTTATCTCGCCACCCAGGAAGTAGTCCGGGTCCAGCACGCCCATCAGCACGAATGCGTCTGTCACGGTGGGTTCTCGACCCCCCTTTGCGTAGCACGCGGGTCCCGGCTCTGCCCCGGCGCTCCTCGGCCCCACCTTCAGGGACCCTAGCTCGTCCACCCAGGCGATGCTCCCCCCGCCCGCCCCTATCTCCACTATGTCGACGACGGGCACCTTCACGGGGTAACCGGAGAAGAACTGAGTCCTTCCCACGTTGTATTCAGTGTTGATCTTGATCTTTCCGGAGTCGATCAGGGAGGTCTTGGCGGTGGTTCCACCCACGTCGAGTGTGATCATGTCCTCGACCCCCACCGCGCCCCCGAGGGTCTGGGCGCCGATCACCCCTCCAATCGGTCCCGATTCAACCTGGTAGATAGGGGTCTTCTTGCCCCGCTCGAAGGTGCTGACGCCGCCGTTGCTCTGCATTACGTGCATCTTGATCTTCACTCCGAGGCTCGCCATCTCCTCCTCGAGCGTCGAGAGGTACTCCTCGACCTTCGGCTGGACGAACGCGTTCATCACCGCGGTGTTCGACCTCTCGTACTCCCTCCACTCCCGGGTGAGCTGATGGGACATCGTGATCGGTATCTTTCCATCAAGCTGCTCGCCGAGAATCCGATAGCACTCGAGCTCGTGGCGGGGGTTGGCGTAGGAGTTGTAGAGCGCGATCGCGAGCGACTCCACCCTCTCTCGTTTTGCCGCATCGGCCGCCTTTAGAACGTCTCCCTCGTTCACCGGCCTCAGGACGTTCCCCGCGTAGTCCGTCCGCTCGTCGACCTCGTACCTGAGGTAACGCGGGACGAAAGGCTCCGGCTTCTTGTACCTGAAATTGTAGAGGTCGGTCCTGTTCGACCTCTGTATCTCCAGGACGTCCCTGAAACCCTTCGTCGTCACGAGAAGGGTCTTCGCGCCCTTCATCTCCGTGAGGGCGTTTATCACCATCGTAGAGCCTGTGCCGATGAAGCGGTCTATCTGCTCGCCTCTGATCCCGCTCCGCTTGACCACGGTAACTACCCCGTTCGCGAAGTTCGAGGGGGTCGTCGAGTCTTTCACGAAGGTGAAGCTGCCCGTCTTTTCATCGAGTGCGCAGAGGTCGGTGAAGGTGCCGCCGACATCGATTGCGACTCGAAACGCCAAGCCTATGGGGGCGCGAAGCCGTGGACGGCTTATATCCTTTGGGCGGCGATAGAGTTAGAGTTCCTCTACTACCCTTTCTGACCTTTGCTTCAGCTGCCCCGCGAGGAGGAACCCGACCCCCGCCAGGAAGACGAGCGTGGGTGAGGAATCAAGCGCGACTAGAAGGGTGCCCGGCTGGACGCCCTTCGGAAGAGTGAAGACTGTAGTGGGGCTCAGCCCGAAAACCAACATTGCGAGGCCGAAGGAGCCAAACAGCAGAATGTAGCCTGTGATGAATAGTATCTTCGAATTCATCGCCGCCGGCATGTGTCGGTGAGAAATATGTTTTTGCGCAAAAAGTAGGTTAGGCCGGAGCCGCCCCAATCATCTCTTGGCTCGGACTTCGCCATTTCCTGTTTCCGTACCAGGCGAGAGCCAGGACGATGATGATCATCACTATTGCTCCGGCCGTTTGTGTGGTTGAATCGAGTTTGAGTCCCGGGACGTAGCACGCCTGCCCCAGGCATGGGCTCGTGTCTAGAATGGTGCCGAGGATCATCTCAACCCTGCCTGGCTAGCGACTGCTATCGCAGACAGAATTATTGATGCTGCCGTGACCCACTTCAAGTACGGGAAGTTCCAGGTGGGCCTGACGAAGTTTGGTGCTGTTACTAGGACGAATCCGGGTATGAAGGCATAGATCGCCAAGAATGTTGCGTATGGAATCACGCCGACAAAGTTGTAGACTGCAAGGGGCCAGATTGTTGTTGCGAACTTGAAGACGTACACGTATAGGAAGAACCAGCCCCAGTATTGGATGAAGAGAGCTATAGCGGTGACGGCCCAATAGCCGACCACTTTCATGGCCGTGCTCTTCATGGAGTATATTCTCTTGTAGAACAGAGCGAGGAAGAACACATGTGGCCAGTAGAATGGAAGGCCATAGAACCCTACACTCGAGGTAAAGGAGTCAAGGATCGTTACGATGATTCCTCCGAGGGGTCCTGCAGCCATCGTCGCAATCGAGAGGTACGCGCCCACTAGGTTGAAGTTGACGCCCGGGAGGTAGCCTGGAAGGCTAAGCCCAAACGCTTCTGTGATAAGTGAAAGACCGCCCAAAACTGCTGCTACACTGATTTGCTTTGTGTTGAGTAAAGGTTTTCTTGGCATCATAGTAGTTTCTGTACTAGATGTCATCGGTTCATCGGTGGAAGAGGTTCAGCTAATAAACCTAACTCGAACCCTTAATTAAGACAAATTTTGCAATTTTTAGCACGACCCTAACGGATGCCACAGACAGGGTGGACCGAGCCCCAGCAGATGCCGCAGGATCAACGTGGTGAATCGGTAGTCCGCCCATCCCAGCCCCCATGCCGCCGCCCCAATGGCCTGTCCCACTAAGATGAATCCAATCAGGAAGGAGAAGGTGTACCAGTCCCGTCCCTTGAATTTGATTTCTCGCAAGTAGGTCCTCCTCTTTGGGTCGAAGCCGTATCCCCTTGACGAGATTGCCGCGGCTAGAAACTCCGCCCTCGTCAGAGACCTTGTGATGACGGGAACTATGGTGGGGATTGCCTTGCGAACTAACGTTACCGGGTTTCTGGACTTCGCCTCCCATCCCCTCGCTCGCTGAGCCTCGACGACACCAGTCAGTTGGGCGAGGCTCACCGGAAGGAAGCCGAAGGCCACGTTAATCGCGGTCGTAATTTCGCTAGGTATTCTGAGCTTCACCATCAGGGAGGTCAGGTCCGCCGGCGATGTGACCGAAAGGAGGAATCTCCCCGAGAGGACGATGATGATTATCCTGTCCATCGCACCCCAAGCATAGACGAGGGACTCCACGCTGACGTGGCCGCAGGGACAGACCCAAAACTTGACGGGTATCACGTAGAAGAGGAAGGCGAGATTCCAACTCGGCCTCGCCGCCACAATCGAGCTCTCGTAAAAAAGGAGGTTGTAGACCAAAAGAAACAGGAGGGCAGGGGCTAGATACAGGAGGAATCTTCCCGTGGTTCTGAAGGAGTTCTTCGCAATCCCCCCTATCGCAAGAATCGTCGCTAAGAGAGCGGTGAGATAGACCGGGTCGTTCCAGCTCACGGCGGGGAGCGTCAGGGAGAAGAAGATCGCGAATTTTACCCTGGGGTCGAGCGAGTGGAAGAACGTGTTCAGGGGTCTGTACCCGAAAAGCTCACTGGACATGTGCGCCACCGATTCCGAGCACCTCGAAAGCCTCCCCCATCGTCAGGACGTCGTGGGGAAGCGCCGGTTTCGTCATCTGCTGGAATATCCGCGTGATCTGCGGCGGCACAATCGAGGTCTCCATCAGGGTCTCGGGCTGCGAAAACACCCTCTTCGGGGTTCCCTCAGTCAAGAGAGACCCGTCCTTCAGGACGTAGACGTATCTGCAATACTCG
>Ga0209157_1003721_pt1 | contig 11606 bp, 11 predicted proteins | sample GraSoiAngelo_135_FD_185892 | JGI IMG/M metagenome (GOLD analysis project Ga0209157, IMG submission 185892) | Grasslands soil microbial communities from the Angelo Coastal Reserve, California, USA - 14_0929_05_40cm (SPAdes) (version 2) | ecosystem: Environmental > Terrestrial > Soil > Grasslands ... | reverse complement strand
GGTCGCCAAAGGAGGTAATCGTGGAGGGCATCAGGAAGATAGGCGAAAAGATCGCTTGAGGGTCGCGGTGCTCGGCTCTTCCGGCGGGATGGGTTCTCTCTTCGCGAGGTACTTCGTATCGAAGGGGCACCGAGTGGTCGGCTTCGACCCGAGCAAGAGGGGGAAACCCATTCGCGGGCTCAAGCTCGAGCGCTCGAATCAAAGGGCCGCCGAGGGAGCGAAACTGGTGCTCCTCACGCCTCCGATCGACCTGTCACTCCGGGTGGCGGAGGAAGTTCTCCCTCAACTTTCGGGAGGCGCGACTCTCGTAGAGATCTCCTCCGTCAAGCGTGAGATCCTCCCCAGACTGCTGGAATTGACCCGCGAGAGAGGGGTGAGGCTCCTATCCGTCCATCCTCTCTTCGGACCTTCTCTCCGGAGGACGACGGGGATGAAGATAGCTGTGCTCACAACCGAGAAACTCGAATCACTCAGACTCGCGAAGAGAGTCTTCCCCGATGCGAGGTTGATTCCGGTCGAACCCCAGAGCCACGACAGAGAGGTCGCTCTCGTCCTTTCTCTGACCCATCTGGTGGGTATGGCGTACGGAGCTGTCGTTGGGAAACGTGAGGGTATCGGCCGCTTCAAGGAGCTCGCCTCCCCGTCATCTCTACTCCAACTGACGGTCGCGGAGAGCATTCTGGCTCAGGACCCCTCTCTCTGCTCCTACATGGACGTGGAGAATCCATCATCACTGGACTTTCTGCACGCCTTCCAGAAGGAGCTAGGGACGCTGGAGGAGCTCCTGTCGCGCCATGATAGAGGGGGATTCGAGGAGAAATTCAAGGCGACAGCCGGTCTGTATTCGAGAGGAGAGACAGCGATGGCTACAGAGAAGGTGTACCGCGCCATCGAAGCTAACCGCGAGTAGCCGCCTTCAATGACCTTACGTATTCTTCCACGTTCTGGAGCACCTTTGATTTGTTTTCGCGATAGTCTGCGACTCTGTCAACTATGCTGCTCCCGACGATCACCCCGTCGGCTCCCGCCTCGATTACTTCCCGCACATGTTCTGGGGCTGAAATCCCGAATCCAACAGCGAGGGGCACCCTCCCTTGAGTGTACCTGTGCGCGAAGGCGATCAGCGCGAGGGTGCTTCTCCGTAGCGACTGCCTCGCTCCGGTCACCCCGAGGACAGAGACCAGATAGAGGAAGCCAGAGGTGTTCGAGGCAAGCATTCGCATTCGCCCGGCGGAAGTGGTCGGGGCGGCGAGAAGGATGTTATCCACTCCCATCCTCCGAGAGATCCGGGCGTACCTTGAAGCTTCGTCCAGCGGGAGGTCGGGAACGATAATCCCATCGACGGAGTGCGATTTGACAAGTCGAAGAAAATTTTCGAAGCCCTGCGAATAGAAGATGTTGAAGTAAGTCATGAGAGCGACAGGCACGTGGTGCTTCTCCTTCGCATTCTTCGCGAGCTCGAGGACTCGACGAGGAGTTGTTCCGGCGGAAAGGGCTCTGACCGCGGCTGCCTGAATCGACTTTCCATCGGCTATCGGGTCGGAGAAAGGAATACCAAGCTCAAGGATATCCGCGCCTCCAGCGACGACTGCGTCGATGACCTTTGAGCAGGTATCAGGGTCGGGGTCCCCGCCCATGATGTAGGTGACCAGGGCGCCTTCACTCCCTGCGAGTCCTGCGAAGGCCTTCGAGATTTCGCTCATTCAGATTTCCAACCCCGCTTCCTTCGCGACGATCTGGACGTCCTTGTCTCCTCGCCCCGAGAGCGTAACAACGATGCTCTGCTCTTTCTTCATCGAACGGGCCATCTTCACCGCGTGGGCGACGGCGTGGGCTGACTCGAGGGCGGGGAGTATCCCCTCGACCTCTGCGAGGAGATGAAAAGCGCGTAACGCATCTTTGTCTCTCACGGTCACATAAGTTGCCCTCCCTCTCTCCTTCAGGTAGGAGTGCTCGGGACCGACCCCTGGATAGTCCAGGCCGGCGGAGACGCTCTGCGTTTCACGTATTTGGCCGTCTTCATCCTCTAGCACATAGGTCAGCATCCCGTGGAGGACTCCCTTCCTCCCCTCCGCCAGAGATGCTGCATTCCTCCCCCTTCCGGCCCCCCCTGCCTCCACTCCCACGAGCTTCACGCCTCTCTTCTCGACGAATTCGTGAAAGCTACCCATAGCGTTGCTACCTCCTCCGACGCAGGCGACGACAGCGTCGGGAAGCCGCCCCTCTCTCCTACGCATTTGATCTCTGATCTCTTTGCCTATGACGCTCTGAAAGTCCCGCACGATAACGGGGTAGGGGTGGGGACCAACCACCGACCCAATCAGGTAGTAGGTGGTACTGATGTTGGTCGCCCAGTCTCGAAGGGCTTCATTTATCGCGTCCTTCAGCGTCCTCGAGCCTGCCGTGACGCTGTGAAGCTCAGCCCCCATTAGTTCCATCCTGTAGGCGTTCAGCTTCTGCCGCTCGATGTCCACCGAACCCATGTAGACTTCGGCCTTCAGCCCAAGGGCGGCGCAGGCGATGGCCGTGGCCACACCGTGCTGCCCCGCTCCCGTCTCGGCGATGACCCGTTGCTTTCCCATTCTCTTCGCGAGGAGACCCTGCCCGAGGGTGTTGTTGATCTTGTGGGCGCCGCCGTGCAGGAGGTCCTCTCTCTTGAGGAAAATCATTGCCCCGCCTGCCCTCTTCGTGAGGTTCCGGGCAAAGTAGAGCGGGGTGGGGCGTCCAGCGTATTCTCTGAGCATGCCGTCGAGCTCCGCTCTGAATCCGGCGTCGCTCTTCCACCTGAGGTACGCACTCTCCAGCTCCTGAAGCGCAGGCACCAGAGTCTCGGGGACGAACTGCCCTCCGAACTCCCCGAACCTGCCGTTGACCGGGTAGGATTTCATCGTCAGCCCGCCTCTCTAGCCCTAGCGACGAACTCCCTGATCTTACCGTGGTCTTTGATGCCCGGGGAGAGTTCCACGCCGGAAGAAGCGTCGACCGCGAACGGCCTCACCCGACGTATGGCGTGGGCCACGTTTTCGGGAGTCAATCCTCCCGAGAGAATCATCGGGGTCGGCGCAATCCTCTCTCTGACTTTGAGGCAGAGTTCCCAGTCGGAGACCCTGCCCGTTCCGCCCTGCATTCCGTCCCTGTAGGTGTCCGTGAGAAGGGCGTCAAAGCCGGCGACTGCACCAGCGACATCGAGGGCTTCAGACGTCCGGAGAGGATAGGGCTTGATCAGCCCGACCCTGAGAAGGGATCGAATAGCCTCGAGACTTGGGGGGTCCCCGTAAAGCTGAATGTCATTCATCCTCATTCTGAGGAGATCAGACATGTCATCTCGAATGAGAGTTGATGTTGTGACCAGGACAGTGTTCACGAAAGGAGGGACTAAATCCATCAGCCGAGACGCGCGTCCGAGACTGATATTCCTGGTCGACGAGGGGAAGCCGACTATGAAGCCGACGGCATCTGCGCCCGCCTCCACCGCAGCTCTGACGTCCTCTTCCCTCGTCATCCCGCACAACTTCACGCGCACCATTTCCGTTACGCACCTGCGAGTCTCCGAATGGACTCGGTGGGGTCTCTCGACCTCATCAGGGTAGAGCCGATGAGGAGGGCGTTCGCCCCAGCCTTGATAAGAGAGACCGCTTCCTTCCTTGTCTTGATTCCACTCTCGCAGACGACAGGCTTAACGCGCGGGTAGTTACTCAACAGTCTGTAGGAGGTATCAAGCGAGACCTCGAGAGTGTCGAGGTTCCTGTTGTTGATCCCAACAAGGTCTGCCTCGGTCTGGCCTGCCATAAGATACTCCTCGGCGGTATGAGTTTCGAGAAGGACCTCCAGCCCTCTTGAATGAGAATGGGCAATCATCTCCTGAAGGCTCGCCGCCGAGAGAGCCCGGGTAAACAGTCCCGCGATGAGAAGAACCGCGTCCGCCCCTATCCTTTCCGCGGCGTCGATCTGGACGGGGTCAAGAAAGATGTCCTTCATTAGGACCGGTATCCCGACCGCATCCTTCACATCGGGGACGAATTCGAGTCTCCCCTCGAAGTGCTTCTCTTCAGTGAGGACGGAGATGGCGACCGCGCCCCCCCTTGCGTACAACCTTGCCATTCCGGCTGCTCCCTCGGCCCTCCGAATCGGCCCCTCGGCTGGAGACCTGTACTTCACCTCCGCTATTATCGGGAGAAAGTTGGTTGCGGCTATCGCACGGCGCAGGCTCCTGCGGGGAGAAGGGTGGCGGTCCACTTCGTATCGACCCATCGCGACAGCCTCGCGCGCAGAAGCTGCCAGCCTTGAAAGGAATTCCTCACCGGCTCTTTGCATACTCCTCAAACCTGGTTAGCTCGCCTCCGCTGAACTTCACGAGTTCTTCGAGTTTCTTGTAGGCCGCTCCACCCAGTATCGAGTTCTTCGCGAGCTCGACACCCTCCGGAAAGGTGGTCGCGCGCCCTGCGAGGACGAGGGCGGCTGCAGAGTTTGCGAGCACCATCTGTTCTTTGGCACCTCGACCCCCTCGAGAGTTGAGGATGTCAAGGGTGGAGCCGACTGGGTCGTCCCCTTCAGTTATCTCGGCGAGTCTCGCTCCCTCAAGTATTCCGAAATCCCTGGGTCCGTACTCCTTCGTCGTGATCTCCCCCTCGCGGAGCCATGACACGAGCGTTTTGCCGGTAACGGAGATCTCGTCCATCCCTTCCAAGGCATGTACCACGATTGCTTCATTCATCCCCAACCTCGAAAACACGTCGGCGATAAGAGGAACTAGCTCGGGAGAGTACACTCCCACCAGTTGGGCGTCAACTCGCGCCGGATTGATCACCGGTCCCAAGAGGTTGAAGACTGTCCTTATTCCCAACTCCCTTCGAACCGGTGCGACATGCTTCATTGCGGGGTGGAATGAAGGGGCGAACATGAACCCAATCCCTATCGTCTCTATTGACTCCTGGACGCGGAGCGGTTCCATCTCTATTCTGAAGCCAAGCCTCTCGAGAAGGTCTGCGCTTCCGCACTTGCTCGTCACCGACCTGCCGCCGTGTTTGGCGACGTACGCGCCACCACCCGCGGCCACAAGGGATGAGATGGTACTGACGTTGAAGGTCTTCACGGAATCGCCCCCCGTTCCACAGGTATCGATCACCCTTCCTCCAACTCGCGGCCTGATGGCGACACTGTATTCCCTCAAAGCTGAGGCCATGACTGCTATCTCGGCGGGCTGCTCTCCCTTGTTGCGAAGAGCGACTAGGAAGCCTCCAATCTGAGCTGAGGTCGCTTCCCCTGAGACTATTTCACCCACTACCCTTCTCAGCTGGTTCTCGTTAAGGTCCCTACGTTCGACGAGGTCGCGGATGGCGTCCTGTATCAGGTCTGGACCCCGTCCCTAAGGAAGTTTTTGATGATTTTCATTCCCCCCTCACTCATTATGGATTCAGGGTGAAACTGCACTCCTTCTATCGGGTACCGGACGTGCCTGAGTCCCATGATCTCAGAGTCGTCGAGTGAGTGCGAAGTCATCTTCAGACACTCGGGGACGGTGCCGCGCCTGACGACGAGCGAGTGGTACCGGGTCGCAACGAATGGGTTCCCGAGACCTCTCAGAACCCCTCTCCCGTCGTGCCTGATCCTGCTTGTCTTTCCGTGCATGAGCTTCGAGGCCCTGGTCAATTTTGCTCCAAACGTGTACCCGATGCCCTGGTTCCCAAGGCAGACGCCGAGCGTGGGAATATCCGGGCTGAGCTCCTCGAGGACCCTCCTGCAGACGCCAAAGTATTTTTCATCTTCGGGCGTGCCTGGACCCGGCGAGATTATGATTCTCGCGGGGTTGAGCCTCCGAGCGTCCGCTAAGGAGATCGTGTTGTTCCTGCGGACGATGGGTTCGCCCCCGAGCTCCCCAACGTACTGAGCTAGGTTGTAGACGAAAGAATCGTAGTTGTCTATGATGAGGACCTTCATTCAGGTTTCCCCTCCCGAATCGTTTCGAATGGCCTCCAAGAGGACTCTTGCCTTCGCTTCCGTTTCCAGCCACTCCTTAGAAGGGACCGAGTCAGCAACTATTCCAGCACCGGCTTGGAGGTAGCCTACGCTGCCTCGCCTGAAGAGAGTCCTTATCGCGATGGCGAAGTCGGCGTTTCCGTTGTACGAAAAGTACCCTACCGCGCCCGCGTAGGGTCCCCGTCGTCGTGGCTCCAGTTCGTCTATGATCTCCATCGCTCGGGGTTTAGGCGCTCCGGAGACAGTCCCGGCAGGGAAGACCGCCCTGAAGGCGTCGAAGCTGTCTGACCCGTCTTGCAACTCCCCGACCACTCTGGAGACGATGTGCTGGACGTGACTGAACTCCATGATGCTCATGAAGTCAGTTGTCTTCACAGTTCCGTACTTCGCGACTTTCCCGATATCATTTCTAGCGAGGTCGACGAGCATCAGGTGCTCTGCCTTCTCCTTCGGGTCGGCTAGGAGTTCCTTCCTGAGCTTCTGGTTCTTCCTCACGTCATTGCTCCTAGGTCTGGTGCCCGCGATTGGGAACGTCTCGACCGTACGGCCCTCCACCCTCAGAAGCATCTCAGGGCTTGAGCCGACTACTTCCCTCTCACCGAAGGCCAGATAGTACATGTAGGGCGAGGGGTTGATGCGTCTCAAGACGGAGTAAAACGGAAGCAGGCTCCCGTCGATGGTAAACAAGAATTTCTTCGAGATGACGGCCTGAAAGATATCTCCCGCTCGAATGTACTTCTTAGTTCGGCGGACGCTCTCTTCGTACTCGGCTCGACCGAGATTCCTCTTCGGGGGAGACACGATCAGCTTGGGGAGGGGGCGCTCCTCCCCGATCATCTCCAGGACGTCTTCGAGTCTGTCCTCGGAGAGGGTGTAGTAGTATGTCTCTCCCTCTTCGTGGCTGAAGACGAGGCCGTCGTCGAATATCGCGAACTCGAGGTCGGGGAAAATAGCGGGGTCCTTCCGCGAGTCTGGAAGCCTCTCCCAGTATCGGACCGCGTCGTAGGAAACGTAGCCAACCCCTCCTCCCGCGAACCGGAAGCTTGTGTCGACCCGACTCCGTCCTTCGAGTGTCCTCCTCAAGTCCAATAGAGGGTCGCGACTCCTTCTCTTCTCGACCTTGCCTGATCTATCCCTGATTTCCACCGACCCTCCGGCGGCGGTGAAGACTGCTACCGGGTCGAAGCCGATGAAGGAGAATTCCGCAAGGCGATTGGAGCTGTTCTCTGATTCGAGGAGATATGAATATTCGCATCTTCCCTGGATCCTGGAGAACATCTCGACGGGCGATAGAATGGTGGGTACGCGAAGGTACTTCGCCGAGTGCCCAAACCTCTGAGCGAGCAAATTGGACCGTTTCACGCCTTGCGACGGCATCAAGAGATCAGGTGGAGTGAAAGCTGTGCCATATAAGAGGATTTATAGCCAATAATGTACATTGTTAGCCTTAGCACGTTCCAAAAGAGTGCTAAAATCAGGGAGGTAACCACATCACTTCGAGATACAGTACGGAACTCCCAGTCGATCGTCAATGAGGAGAATGTCTGATGTTAGTAACCGGCCAGCCTAGCGGATTAACGAGCAACCCGATAGCATACGAGACGAATCACTTCTTGATTAGTGGCGAGAAAAGTGTCTGGTTAGCTCGAATTGGACGAATCGAACCAGCCAAGAGAGTTCGTTCTGAGCTTATTGAGTGTGGGCAGGAGGCAGCTAAATCAGAGAAGAGCAACACTTCGCAGAAAAATACGGATTGGTGATTCATAAGGCTTACAAACAAAAGATGCACAAATTGTGAGGATGATTGACATGAAGAACTTGAAGGTGCGAGCGCAACTCCAGCCTCGTCCCAGCGCACACGCCGCAGAGATCGTCTCGGTGGCCAAGGCGTCACAGGTGATTTCCATGCGCTGCGCTATCCACGGGACAGTGATGAATTATCGGCGGAGGAGCACATACTTCTGCGCTGAATGCCTGGGAATCGCCCCGCAAGCGACATCTCAGACTGAGCGACAACCGGTCAAGAGTCTCTCAGTAGGGCCATCTTAGATATTTTTCCTGACGATACCTGTGTTCAAAGGCGAGCCAAGCGTTACGATCGAGCAACGGCACTCTTAAATACAGTTGACTACTGGTCCAAACTCGGTGCAAATGCGGGGCGATTTCGTTCATAGGGGCTGGTTACGTTCACCTGCTCCGAGCCCATTCCACGCGCCATAGCCCCCTTACAGCCATCTGCACGTAGAAATTTCCTTTCTACAGTTCCCTCAGAAGGAATCCAGCCGGAGTGGGGGTCAGCATGAGCAAGCTGAAGCTCGCCATCCCCAAAGGTTCCCTCGAGAAGGCGACCTATGAAATCTTCCACGACGCGTTCTACCGCATCAGCGGGCAAGAGCGGACGTACAGGCCCAAAATCAATGATCCGGATATTGAAGTAAAGATTCTGCGCCCCCAGGAGATACCCGTCTACATAGCGGGAGGGGTCCATGACGTAGGCGTGACAGGCGCCGACTGGATTCTCGAGACAGGTGCTAAGGTGGAGAATTTACTTGACCTAGAATATGGAAGGGTCAGAGTCGTCTCCGCAATCCAGAAGAACGTGAAGGCGGACTCACTCTCGTCATTCTTCGAAGAAAGATGGAAGAATGGCACGACCGTCAGGATTTCGACGGAGTATCTCAACATCGCATCGAAATACCTGATGGCCCTCCCCGAATATACCAAGAGGTTCGGTCGGCTCGAACCGAAGGTCGTAACCCCGTGGTGGACCAAGGGCAAGAATTCGAAAGCAGTCATCTACCTCTCCTTCGGGGCGACTGAGGCCAAGCCACCCGAGGACGCCGACGCAATCGTCGAGGTGACGGAGACGGGGTCCAGTCTGGAGCAGAATAATCTCAAGGTAATGGATGAAATCACGGTTTCGAGCGCCCGTCTGGTAACCAATAGTCAAGCCCTCGATGACCCGTGGAAAAGGGAGAAGATCATCGACCTAATGGCCGGGCTGAAGGGAGTGGTCGAGGCAAGAAAGAAGGTGCACATCTTTCTGAACGTGCGGGAGAAGGATCTCCAGAAGCTCCTGAAATCGCTCCCCGCGCTCAAGAAGCCCACGATAAGCCCGCTTTCGGAGAAGGGCTGGTTTGCGGTAAACACCGTCGTTTCGAAGTCAGAGATGCTCGGGCTTCTGCCGACGCTCAGGAGGGTCGCCCAAGGGCTGGTTGTCCACGCACCCGAGCAGGTGCTGCCACTCGACGAGATCAATAAGGGAAGCGGATGAATCCAATTCTTCCCCTCCTGAGAGTCTCGCGGCGCAATCTCGCGGCAGAGGCTGCTAGAATTAGAGACAAGGCCAGAGTATCCGCCGAAACTCAGGGGCTGGTCTTTGACATCATAGCGGACGTCAAGATGAGGGGAGACGCCGCCCTTCTCGAGTACGCGGAGAGGTTTGACGGGGTCAAGCTAGAAGAGAGCGAGCTAAGGGTCGAGGATTCAGAAATCGACGAGGCGTTCGACTCGGTCGGGCCAGAGCTGGTCAGGGCACTCCGTTTCTCCCTGCGTCGGATACGGAAAGTTCAACTCGCGCTTCTCCCCCGCGCGCGCCGCGTAGTCAGAAGCGAGGGGTTCACGGTCATGGCACGCTCGAGACCGCTCCCCTCCGTCGGCTGCTACGCTCCAGGAGGAAGAGCTTCCTACGCGAGCACGGTCCTCATGACTGCGGGAGTCGCAAAGTTCGCAGGGGTCCCGAGAGTCGTCTTGACCAGTCCGCCGCAGAGGCATGGCAAAGTCAGCCCTGCGGTTCTGGCCGCCGCGAAGGTCGCGGGAGTCGACGAAGTGTACAGGGTCGGCGGCGCTCAAGCCATTTCCGCCCTCGCCTACGGTACGAAATCACTCAACAGAGTGGCCAAGATAGTGGGGCCTGGCGGCGTGTACGCGTCTGCCGCAAAGCTGTTGGTGGCTCCCGATGTCGAGACCGACTTTTATGCGGGCCCGACCGAACTGATCGTGTTCGCGGACGAATACTGCAAGCCCAGATTTCCTGCCTGGGAGGTGATTGGACAGGCGGAGCATGGCGCGGATACCCTATGCGGGCTGGTGACTTACTCTAAAGAGTACGCGAACGAGGTTAGGGCCGAAATCCTGAAGCTGTTGCCGAGTCTAGAAAGGAGGGAGTACATCGAGGCGTCCCTCGAACGCGGATTCTCTGCCATCTGCGATAGCGAATCGACGGCTTGCGGCTTCATAGACGCTGTGGCGCCAGAACACCTTGAAATTCTAACTCGCGACTATGTCCGGGTCGGGGAGAGAGTCGAGCGGGCAGGGCTGAAACTCCTCGGACCATACTCACCTTGCGCGGCGAGTGATTATGTCGCTGGAACCGACCACGTCATACCAACCGCCGGTTTCTCCGCCTGCAGAGGAGCGCTGTCGGTCCTCGACTTCCTGAAGCTAGACTGGAGTGTCTTGGGAACGGAGGGTGGCCTAAGGGGCGTCATCAAGCCCCTCAAGGCGATCGCCTATGCGGAAGGACTTCCGAACCACTACCTCTCCACGCGCTCCCGATTCGAGGAATTGGGCCAGCAATGAACTGGATGGAGGAACGGCTTTCGCGGCTGCAAAGATGGGAGGGCTACCAGCATTCAGTCGAGAGTCGGGAGGGAGTCCAAAGCAAGCTTGATGCGAACGAGAACTGGCATCTGCCAAGGGCGGAAATCCGGGAGGCGCTCAGCACGTCCGCGGAGCACCTCGACCCGCGGAGCTATCCTGATCTCGCGGACACCAATCTGGCTAAGGAAGTTTCAGCGCAAATCGGCGTCCCCTCCGACTCTGTGATTCCGTGCGCCGGCGCTGACCAAGCCATCGACCTGATCTGCCAGGCGTTCCTCGGGCCTGGCGACAATGCAGTTATCGTCTCGCCAACCTTCTCGATGTACAGACTCCGAGCCATTATCGCGGGAGCTGAATGCGCCTGTGTTCAGATGCTCCCGGACTTGGGCCTGCCAGTAGCCGAGATCCTGCGGCGGGGCGGCCCCGGAGGCGTTGCGTTCATCTGTTCCCCCAACAATCCGACCGGCAACCAGTTCAACCGGGCTGACGTGGAGCAGGTTCTCGATTCGTTCCAGGGCCTCGTGGTCCTTGACGAGGCGTACGTTGAGTTCGCAAGCTACAGTCTGTCGAGGAGAGTGAGACAGAGGCGCAATCTTGCCGTGTTGAGGACCTTCTCGAAGGCGTACGGGATGGCAGGCCTCCGGCTCGGCTACATCGTGGCGAACGAGGAGTGGGCTCCAGAATTTCTCGCTAAGGTCCAGTATCCATTTCCGGTCAGCGGGGTCGCAGCAGCAATGGCTATCGCTATGCTGAAAGACCGTAGCCGCATCGAACAATGGGTTGGCAAAGTGCGAAATGAGCGGGTCTGGCTTACGCGGCGACTCCGAGCGATTCCTGGGATCGTGGTGGTCGATTCAGAGGCGAATTTCCTGATGGCCAGCCTGCCTGTGGATTCAGGCGAAGCGCACAAGAGGCTCCTTGCAGCCGGCGTCTCAACGAGGAAACTCGGGGATGTTCTAGATTTTCCTAACTGCCTCCGGATAACCGTGGGGACTCGCAGGATGAACAAGCAGCTCCTGGAAGGACTG
>Ga0209157_1003720_pt1 | contig 11607 bp, 9 predicted proteins | sample GraSoiAngelo_135_FD_185892 | JGI IMG/M metagenome (GOLD analysis project Ga0209157, IMG submission 185892) | Grasslands soil microbial communities from the Angelo Coastal Reserve, California, USA - 14_0929_05_40cm (SPAdes) (version 2) | ecosystem: Environmental > Terrestrial > Soil > Grasslands ... | reverse complement strand
GTGGCCCGAACCGTAGCTGGCCGTGAGGATCAGGACGCGCGTCATCGACCTGCCTCATCGTACCTTGTCTCGCGCGCCGGGGCTGGTTAGACTGCACTCGGTCTCCTGGACTATGGACAACCCGCTCGAACCATCGCCGCAACGCGAAGATCGGGTGAGCCAGGGACTGCCGCCGCGATGGTACGCCCATCCGTACAACCGCGCGGAGCTCTACCGCCTGACGGCGGCGCTGGGCTGGCTGCCGCGTCGGGTGCGCCTTGGGCTGGCCCGCCGGGTCGGCCATTTCGCGCTCTCGTTCTTGCCGGGCGAGCGCGCCGTGGTCCAAAAGACCCTGGGTGTCATGACCGGAGCGACCGGCCGGCGGCTCGATGAGCTCACCGTCGAGGTCTTCGGCGAATTCGCCATGTGCTTCAGCGACCTGATCTCGGCGAGCCGCCGGCCGGCTCGACTCCGCGCGTACGTGGGAGCCATGAGGGGCGTCGACCGCCTGCACGGGTTGGACGGAGCGGTGGTCTCGCTCACGGCCCACATCGGCAACTGGGAGCTGGCGGGTCGTATCCTGGCTCAGCGTTCCGCGGGCACGACCCACGTGGTGGTGGCGGTCGAGGAGGCGCGCGTTCTGGAGCGCTGGTTACGTCGCGCCGGCGGCGGCGTTCGCTTCGTGCCCCGTTCGCACCCGACGGTCTCGCTGGCCCTGATGGCGGCGCTGCGACGGGGCGAGTCGGTCGCCCTGCAGGGAGACCGCGCGCTCGGCAACCGGGGCGACGTCTCGGTACCGTTCTTCGGGCATCAGGCCCCGTTCCCGATCGGCCCCTTTCAGCTCGCGCGCGCCGCGGCGGTTCCCCTCGTACCCGCGTTCTGCACGCTCGACGGCGACGGGCGCTATGCCCTCAGAGTGCTGGAGCCTCTGACGATCGTGCGCGGAGGCGAAGAGGACGCCCTTCGGGTCTGGGTGGCCATGCTCGAGCGACTCGTCGCGCAGAAGCCGACACAGTGGTTCAACTTTTTCGACATCTGGAACCCGTTCGGGGCGTGAGCACGTCGAGAGGGCCCGCGCGCCGGCATGGCGGTTAGGCAAATCATCGACGTCGGGGATGCCCACGAGACGGCCGGGGCGCTGGCCGAGGTCCTGCCCGCTCGGGTCAGGGCGCCGTTCACCGCCTCGTTCGTTCGCTCCGCTCGCCTGTACGACGAGTTCGTCCATCGTCTCGTGTTCTCGGTATTCCGCGTGAGCGGGCTCGCGGCGGCGGTCGGCGGAGCGCCGGGCACATCCGACGAGATCATGGCCCGCGCCGGCCTCGAGCCCGGGCGCGCGCGCGCGCCGGTCGACTGGATCCTGCGACGACTCAGCCACCGCGGGATCCTCGAGCGGACCGACGGCGCAGGCCGGCCGCGCTTTCGACTTCACGCGGGGGTCCCGGAGCTGGATCCCGGGGCGGTACGTGAAGAGCAGCGACGCGAGGACGCCGCGTGGCTGCCGTCCTATGTCCTGGCCGAGACGGTCGCCCAGGACTATCCGGCGTTCCTGCGCGGCGAGCGCACCGGCGAAGAGATCCTCTTCTCACCGAGCCGCCTGCGGTTGTGGGTGGACTTTTTCTCGAACGCCAACCCCCTCTACGCCGTGAACAATCTCGTCGGCGCCGGCGCGGCGCAGGAATGGATGCCGCCGACCCGGCTCGTCATCGTCGAGCTCGGAGGCGGGCTCGGCAGCGGTGCCGCCGCTCTCCTCGAAGGACTGCGGCGCGAGGGACGGTGGCCGGAGATCGACGAGTACCGCTTCACCGAGCTCGTTCCCGCCTTCCTGCGGCGGGGGCAGCACGCATTACAGGCGCGGTTCCCGGACGCGTCATTCCTGAAGTTCGGGGCACTGGACATGAACCTGCCCTTCGAAAAGCAGGGGGTCGCGCCCCGGAGCGCGTCACTGGTCTACGCCGTGAACACCCTGCACGTGGCGCGCGACCTCCACTTCACGCTTCGCGAGATCTTCGAAGTGCTGGCGCCGGGTGGCCGTCTCGTCGTCTCCGAGTGCATTCGCACGACACCCGCCCAGGCGATCTACGTCGAGTTCATCTTCAACCTGATGGAGACATTCCGGTCCCCGGTGCTGCACCCGACCTACCGCCCCAACGGTGGGTTTCTCACCCCCGAGCAGTGGCGGGGAGCCATGGACGCGGCGGGCTTCGTCGAGATCGCGGTCTTGCCCGACATCGCCGCGATGCGCGCTCGGTTCCCCGACTTCAACGTCGGCGCCGTCGGCGCGACCCGTCCCGCTACTCGAACTTGATGATCCACTTCATCTTGGGGAACTCGGGCGGCTTTCCGTCCAGGTCGACGATGCGCAGCGAGCGATCGGGCCCCTCGAGGAGCAGATTGCCGCTGTTATAGGTCATGAACTTCCCCCACGCCTTGGGGATGGTGGCCTCCCTGACCTGCATGGACTGAGCCTGCGCCGGCGCCATCCGGAGCGCGTCGGGCCAGCCGGACTCGGGGAGCCATGGGCGCGCGGCGATCGCGACGAGCGCCACGGCGATGACGGTCAGCACGGTCTTGACGTAACGATCGATGGTCATGGGTGTCCTCCCTGTCGAGGGATGTTACTCGACTCCTACTGGTTCTTGACGCGCATGTCCTCGTAGGACGGCCAGACGGTCATCGGCACGAGGTTGATCGTGTGGTCGGCCATGCGCGGCCCGACGCCCATCAACGCCCGCAGGTCCATGATCGGCGCGAACATCGCCCGGTCGATGGTCAGCTGCTGGATCCGGTGGAGCAGCGCCTCGCGCTTCTTCACGTCGCGCTCACCGGACTGCTGCTGAGCCAGATCGTCGATGTCGGGATACCCGCCGTAGGCGTAGGCTCCCTTGGAGCTGATGAACTCCGCCACGCGGCTGGCCGCGTTGCCGGAGTTCCCCACCGCGGTCATGAACAGCCCGCGGAGCTTCTTCTCGCGCCACGTGGCGTAGAACGCCGCCCGCTCCATCGGCCGCATCTTCATCCGGATCCCCACCGCGTTGAGGTAGTTCAACGAGGCCTCCGCCACCGTAGGGAATCCGGGAATCGCCACGAAGTCTCCGGCGTCGAGCCCGTTGGGATAGCCGGCCTCGGTGAGTAGCTGCTTCGCCTTCTGCGGGTCGTAGGGCGGTGGCTCGACCTGCAGCGCAAAGTCCATGACGCGAGGCACGATGACCCCGGCTGGCGGGCAGAAGCCCAGACAGGCGGCCTCGTTCGTGGTCTTGCGATCGAGCGCCAAGTTGACCGCCTGCCGCAGGCGTTTGTCATGCCACGGTGACTTTGGATCCCATTGCTCGGCGAACTCGATCCAGAAGATCGACGCGTGGCGGGTCGACACGAGCTGAAGGCGTGGGTCACGCTTCACTTCCAGTCCCTCGGGGCCGTCCAGAGCGACCGCGATGTCCGCCTCGCCGGTCTTCAGCATGGCCAGGCGCGTGCCGACTTCGGGCACGGATTTCAAGACCAGCCGCTTCACGTTGGGCACGCGCCGCCAGTAGCCCGTGTACGCTTCCAGCACCACTTCCACGCCCGGCGTGTGGCTCACGAACTTGTAGGGCCCGGCGCCGATCGGATGCTTCCTGAATCCGTCGTCGCCGACCTGCGTCATGTACTTCTTGGGGACGACGATCCCGGCGCCCGTGGCCGTCGTTCCGTAGAACGTCATGAAGTCCGGCCAGGCCGCGTTCAGGCGAAAGCGCACGGTGAGCGGATCGACGATCTCCACCTGTTTGACGCGGGACTGGAACTCCTTGGCGCCCGCCCCCTTGTAGCGCTCGAAGCTGAACTTCACGTCCTCAGCAGTGACGGGGTCGCCGTTGTGGAACTTGAGCCCGCGGCGGAGCTTGAACTCGTACACGAGCCCGTCGGGGCTCTCCGTCCACGACTCCGCCAGGCTCGCGCCCATCTTTTGGTTCGGCATCGGGCGCGCGAGGGCGTCGTGGATCGCGTAGAGCGTGCCGAAGGGCGTGATCTGGGGCGGAGCCGTGGACGGATCGAACCAGGTCGGCGCGATCGTGACGTGCCAGGCGATGATCACTTCTCCGGCCGGAGTCGTTTGGCCGGCCGATTCCTGGGTCATGCCGAGCGTGAGAACCGCGGTGGCGAGCAGCAGCGCGATGCGGCGATAGCAAGATCGCATATTCAACCCTCGGGTGAAGGGATTGTTCTTCTCGACCTGCTCACGATGCGCCGAGGATAGCATCATTCCCTTGACTTCCCTGGGGGCGTATGGGAGCTTCGCCGCACTCGAGGCCGCTGTTTTCCCTTCGCCCAATGTCCGGACAGGGAGGAGAACCTCGATGCCCGCCACCGACCCTCGCCAGACCACTCGCCGCAACGTGACGCGACGCGATTTCCTCAAGCGCGCAGCCGTGACCAGCGCCGGGATGACCGCGTTGGCTGTCGGCGCTGATCGGCAAAGGGCCTCCGGCGCCGCGCCGTATCCCGACTGGATCCCGGCGAGCCCCAAGCCGCCGAAACGGGGCGGGGTCCTCACCCGGGCCTCGGCCTGGGACCCTCCGGTGATCGACCCGCGGCTCACTCAATCCGTCGGGCTGTTCCAGTTCGCCGGGCTCACCAGCAATCGCCTCCTGCGCTATGCGTTCACGGACGAGGCGACCGGCTACAACGACCTGACCCTCAAGGGAGACCTTGCCGAGTCCTGGCAGGGGAGCCCCGACCAGCGCGTGTGGACGTTCAAGCTGCGCCGGGGCGTCAAGTGGCAGAACGTGCCGCCGCTCAAGGGGCGCGAGCTCACCGCCGCCGACGTCAAGTACTGTTTCGAGCAGTACGCGAAGGAGGGCGTCCAGACGTTCACGTTCCAGGAAATCGAGGGCATGGAGACGCCCGACACGCATACGCTGCGCATCCACCTCAAGACGCCCAATGCGTTGTTCCCGCAGAACGTCGCCGAGTCCGTCACCGTGATCTTCTCGCGCGAGGTCCTCGAGGAGGACGGCGACCTCAAGAAGCGCCTGATCGGCACCGGACCCTATATCCTCAAGGAGCACACCCGCAAAGTGCGCATTGTGCTTCAGCGCAACCCCGACTACTTCGACACGGGTCGTCCTTACGTCGACGAGTACGTCATCCTCTCGGCGCCGGACGCCGCCACCCGCATGGCGGCGTTCCGCACCGGCCAGAGCGACTTCCTGCCGGTGCAGAGCCCGTCCGAGGTGGAGGCCGTCCGCAAGACGAATCCCGCAGCCGTCGTGCAGGCGCTCACGCCCTCGCTGGCGGGTTTCGGCGTGGCGTTGGCTCAGGACCGGCCGCCGTTCAACGACGTGCGAGTCCGGCGCGCCATCTCGATGGCCATCGACCGCCAGAAGCAGGTGGACACGGTGTTCGAGGGCCACGGCATCATCGGGTGGGGCGTGCCGTACATTTACTACCAGGACACGAGGCCGACGGCGAAGGACCTCGGTCCCTGGTGGCAGTACCGTCCGGCCGAGGCGAAGAAGCTCTTGGCCGAGGCCGGCCACCCGAACGGCTTCGAGTCGACGCTGTTCTACTACGAGTACTGGCCGCAGATGACGTCCCAGATCCAGCTCGTCCAGCAAGATCTCAAGAAGAACCTCAACATCAACGTCAAGATCAGCAAGCTCGACTACACGAGCTACTACGGGCGCTACGTCGACGGAAAGTGGGACGGGATGGCCTGGGGCTTCCAGTCCGGACACGCGGTGGGCCTCGACGAGCGGACGTACGTGTACATGCACTCGAAGTCCACGAAGAACTTCTTCCGTGTCAACGATCCGGTCGTCGACGAGCTGACCGTGAAGCTCAGGCAGACGCCCGACCGGGCCGAGCAGCGCGCGACCGCCAGGAGGATCGTGGACCGGGAGTACGACCAGGTGCTGCGGATGTGGATGCCCTTCGGCTCCGCCCTCTGGCTCTTCCAGCCTTACCTGAGAAACGTAGCCGGCGGCCTGATGCGCGCCACCGCCGGATATGGCTCGCCGACCATCGCCCGGCTCTGGATCGATAAGTAGCGGAGCGGCCGGAGGTCTCGGAGACCGATAGCGCGCGCGTCCATGCAATCGTGTCTCTCAAACTGAGACGCTACCCCGCCGGGTCCGCTTGACTTACCCAGTGCCGTGTGGGAGTTTTGCCGCACTCTTGGCTCGGTGACGCAGCTCATCCGCAATCGAGAGCCAGCGTCTGTCCTTTGTGGACCGCCTGAACGGGAAGGAGAGCCCGGATGCGCAGCTCGATCAATCGACGCAAGTTCCTCACGGGGGTGGCCGTCGGCACGACGGCGCTCACGGCCGGCGCCCTTCGCCCGCGCACCGCGGCAGCGGCCGCGTCATCGTACCCCGACTGGATTCCCGCGAGTCCCAAGCCGCCGAAGCGCGGCGGGACGTTGACGCGGGCCTCGGCATGGGATCCGCCGGTGCTCGACCCGCGGCTGACCCAATCGATCGGGCTCTTCCAGTTCGTCGGTCACACCAGCAGCCGCCTCGTCCGCTACGCGTTCCCCGAAGAGGCAACCGGCGTAACGGACCCCACCCTCAAGGGTGACCTCGCGGAGTCATGGCAGGCGAGCCCCGACCACCGGACATGGACGTTCAAGCTGCGCCAGGGGGTCAAGTGGCAAAACGTCCCGCCGCTGAACGGGCGCGAGTTGGTGGCGGCGGACGTCAAGTATTGCTTCGAGGCTTACGCCAAGGAGGGCGTGCAGTCGTTCACGTTCCGCGAGATCGAGGGGATCGAGACGCCCGACAAGTACACGCTGCGCGTCCACCTGCACACGCCCAACGTGCTGTTCCCGCACAACGTCGCCGAGTGCGTCACGGTCATCTTTTCCCGCGAGGTCCTGGAAGAGGACGGTGACCTCAAGAAGCGCTTGATCGGTACCGGCCCATACATCCTCAAGGAGCACACCCGCAAGGTGCGCTTGGCGCTGACGCGCAACCCCGACTACTTCGACAAGGGCCGCCCATATGTCGATGAGTTGGTCATCCTCTCCACCCCGGATTTCGCGACCCGCCTGGCCGCGTTCCGCACGGGGCAGAGCGATATCCTCCAGGTGGCGAGCCCCTCCGAGGTGGAGACCGTCCGCAAGACCAATCCGGCCGCCGTCGTACAGACCTACAAGAACGTGCTGGCGCCGTTCGGCCTGGCGCTCGCGCAGGACAAGCCGCCCTTCAGTGACCTGCGTGTCCGACGCGCCATCTCGATGGCCATCGACCGCCAGAAGCAGGTGGACACGGTGTTCGAAGGGCACGGCATACCCGGCTGGGGTGTCCCGTACATGTACTACCAGGACAAGGCGCCGACGCTGGCCGAGCTCGGACCTTGGTGGCAGTACCGCCCGGCGGAGGCGAAGAAGCTGCTGACCGAGGCCGGCCATCCAAATGGGTTCGAGACGACGCTCTTCTACTACGAGTACTGGCCGCAGATGACGTCCCAGGTCCAGATCGTCCAGCAAGAGCTGAAGAAGAACCTCAACATCAACGTCAAGATCACCAAGCTCGACTACACGACCTATTACGGGCGTTACGTTGAGGGCAAATGGGACGGGATGGCGTGGGGGTTCCAGTCGGGGCACGCCGTGGGCCTCGACGAACGGACGTACATGTACCTGCACTCTAAGTCCACGAAGAACTTCTTCCGCGTCAACGATTCCGTCATCGACGAATTGACGGTGAAGCTACGGCGGACGCCCGATCGCGCCGAGCAGGCGAAGATCACCAAGAAGATCGTCGATCGCGAGTTGGACCAGGTGCTGCGAATGTGGATGCCGTACGACGGGGGCTTCCTGATCTACCAGCCCAACGTGCGAAACATGGCGGCGTTGGCGCTGCGACGTCCCGACGGCTACGGGTCGCCGACCGTCGCCCGGCTCTGGCTCGACAAGTAGCGGACCGGGGATCTCCGGGACCGATAGCGAGCGCCCGCGTCCATGCAAAAATACGTGATCCGCCGCCTTCTGCTCGCGATTCCCGTCCTGGTGCTTTCTTCGCTGATCGTCTTCGGGCTGATGCGCGTGATGCCGGGCGACGCGCTCGTGGCGTTGATGGGCGAGTCCGGCAACGTGGGCGAGCGCGAGTTGAAGAAGCTTCGCAAGGATCTCGGCCTCGACCGGCCCTATCACGAGCAGTATCTCATCTGGGTCTGGCAGATGGTGAGCCTCAACCCCGGCGACTCGATCTTCACGAACGAGCCCATTCCGGTGGCGCTGAAGAAGTCCATCCCTGTCACGCTGGAGCTGGCGACGCTGGCGCTGATCCTCGGGCTCGCCATCGCGATCCCCGTCGGCGTGCTCTCCGCCACGCGACAGGACAAGCCCGCGGACTACGTCGGGCGAGTGGTCGCCGTTTCCGGCCTCTCGTTCCCCGATTTCTGGCTCGGCACGCTCGTCATCACGTTTGCGGCGATCTGGTTCCGCTGGATCCCACCGCTCGGGTACGTGAGCATCTGGGATGATCCGTGGCGGAATCTCCAGCAGTTCCTCCTGCCGGCGGCCGTGCTCGGCTTTCGCCTGTCGGCGGCCACGATGCGCATGACCCGCTCGACGGTGCTCGAGGTGCTGCGAGAGGACTACGTGCGCACCGCCTGGGCCAAGGGCCTCGCGGGGCGCATGGTGGTCTACAAGCACGCGTTGAAAAACGCGCTGATCCCCGTGGTGACCATCGTTGGCGGGCAGCTCGGCACGCTCCTGGCCGGCACCGTGGTCGTGGAGACGATCTTCGCGCTGCCGGGCATGGGCCGGCTGACCGTCGAGGCGATCCTGTACCGCGACTATCCCGTCGTCCAGACCAACGTCATGCTGGTCGCGGGCGTCCTGGTCACGCTCAACCTCCTCGTGGACCTCACGTACGCCTTGCTCGACCCGCGGATCCGCTATCGGTGAGCCCGCCCGCGAGCGCTGAACCTGGTCGGTTGAACCTGGAAGTGCCGATGACGCCGGCGACCTCCTCGGTGGCGGTCATGGACGCGCCGGCGAGCGGGGCGACGCCCGGTCGGGCGCGGGCCCTGTGGAGGGTGCTCAAGCGCAAACCGCTCGGCCTCGCATCCGCCGCGGTCCTTTCGATCCTGGTGCTCACCGCCATCTTCGCCGACGTCCTGGCGCCGTACGATCCGCTGGAGACGCAGCCGGAGATCCGGCTGGCGCCACCGAGCCGGGCGCACCTCTTCGGCACCGACGACATCGGCCGTGACGTGTTCAGCCGCGTCATTCACGGCGCCCGCATCTCGCTGTGGGTCGGGCTGCTCGCCGTCGGGCTCGGAACGTTCGCCGGTATGATCATCGGCCTGGCGTGTGGCTACTGGGAGGGTCGCCTCGATCTCATGCTCCAGCGCGTCATGGACGCGGTCCAGGCGATTCCGGGATTGATGCTGGCGCTCGCGATCGTGTCGGTATTGAAGCCCAGCACGACGAACGCGATGCTCGCGATCGCCGTGGTGATCATTCCCGGTAACTCGCGCATCGTCCGTGGCGCGGTGCTCTCGGCGAAACAGAATCGGTACGTCGAGGCGGCGCAGGCCATCGGCTGCCGCCAGCCGCGAATCCTGGTCACCCACATCCTTCCCAACGTGACCGCGCCCATCCTCATCATCGCGTCGATCTGGTTGGGCAACGCGATCCTGATCGAAGCGACGCTGAGCTTCCTCGGGCTGGGGACTCAGCCGCCCACGCCCTCCTGGGGCCTGATGCTCAGCAGCACGGGCCGCGCGTTCATGGAGCAGGCCCCGTGGCTCGCGATCTTCCCGGGCCTGGCGATCAGCCTGGCCGTGTTGGGCTTCAACCTCTTCGGTGATACTCTGCGGGACGCGTGGGATCCGAAGCTCCGGCGGCAAGGCTAGGGACACGGGAGGCGTCATGACCTATACGCTCATTTCCGGCGACAACCACATCGACCTGACTTATCTCCCGCCCGACCTCTGGTCGTCACAGGCGCCGGGGAAGTGGAAGCTCCTCGTTCCGCGCGTCGAGGACCTGGAGGACGGCCGGCACTGGTTCGTGGACGCGCAGGACAAGGGGATGTGGAACGGGGTGGGGCCGGGATTCCTCAAGTACCAGCGGGGGACGTTCGGCCACATCGACGAGATGAAGGATCTCGGGTTCGAGTGGGACCATCGTTCGGCCGCCCGGCCGCGACCCACCACGCCCGAGCTTCGGTTGGCCGACCTGGACCGCGACGGGATCGACGCCGAGATCGTCTACGGCTGCTTGATGATCAATGACCTGATCGCCGACGCTTCGATCCGCGCCTGGGCGGACAAGACCTACAACGACTGGGCCGCCGACTTCGCGAAGCGCTCGGACCCCAAGCGGGTCTTCCCGCTCGGGATCATTCCCAACACCGATCCCGTCGAGGCCGCCGCCGAGGTACGCCGGTGCGCGAAGATGGGGCTCCGGGGCGGGGACCTTTCGTTCAAGCGCATGTCGCCGCCGCTCTACCATCACGGCTGGTATCCGCTCTGGGAAGCCGCGGCCGAGTGCCGGTTCCCGATCGCGTTCCATTCGACAGGCTTCAAGGCGCTGCGGGCTCCGGACACCCCTGAGATGGAGAAGGAGTACCTGACCCAGTGGCGGCTCGTGCGCTCGTCTCTCTTCCAGCTCGACACCATGGAGGTCCTCGTGTCGTTGCTGGCCTCGGGCGCCTGCGAGAAGTATCCGGACTTCAACTTCGTGCTGGGCGAGTCGGGCGTGACGTGGCTTCCCTACGTGTTCGACCGCTGCGACACGGAATATCTGGATCGGGCCCGGGCCCTCGGTTTCTCCATGAAGCCGAGCGACTACTTCCGCCGCCAGGGCTACGTCACCTATCAGCAAGATCAGTACCTGGAGCCGATCATTCCGCTGATCGGCGAGGACAACATCATCTGGGGCGCGGACTATCCGCATCCCGACTGCATCTGGCCGAACTCGCGCAGCACGCTCGAGAAGAACCTGGGCGGGCTGCCGGAGCGCGTGCAGCGGAAGATCACGTGCGACAACGTGGCGAGGCTCTACAACCTGCGATGAGCGAACCCGCAGCTCGATCCGAGCGAAAGGATCTTATGCTCCGCGACAAGATCTCGCCGGAAGAGTGGGCCGTGCGCGTCGATCTGGCCGCCTGCTATCGGCTGGTGGTGCGCTATGGCTGGGAGGACCTGGTCTTCACGCACATCACGGCACGGGTGCCGGGCGCCGACGATCAGTTCTTGATCAATCCGTACGGGATGTTCTTCGACGAGATCACGGCCTCGAGCCTCGTGAAGGTCGACCTCGACGGCAAACAGCTCGATGAACAGCCGTCTCCGGTGAACCGCGCCGGCTTCGTGATCCACAGCGCCATCCACGCCGCGCGGCACGATGCCCGGTGCGTGCTGCACACGCATACCGTGAGCGGAATCGCCGTGTCGACGCAGCGGGCGGGGCTGCTCCCGATCTCGCAGCATGCCATGTCGGTGCTGCCGAGCCTCGGGTATCACGACTTCGAGGGCGTGGCGACGCGCGACGACGAGAAGCCGCGTCTGGTCGCCGACCTCGGCGACAACGTTCACCTGATTCTCCGCAACCACGGCCTGCTGACGGTGGGTGAGACGGTCGCCGATGCCTTCATGGCGATGTACTTCCTCGAAGCGTCGTGCGCGATCCAGGTGCGC
>Ga0209157_1003716_pt1 | contig 11614 bp, 13 predicted proteins | sample GraSoiAngelo_135_FD_185892 | JGI IMG/M metagenome (GOLD analysis project Ga0209157, IMG submission 185892) | Grasslands soil microbial communities from the Angelo Coastal Reserve, California, USA - 14_0929_05_40cm (SPAdes) (version 2) | ecosystem: Environmental > Terrestrial > Soil > Grasslands ... | reverse complement strand
CGCGTGTATGCGCGTATGAAACCGGGCGATGAACTCATGGAATATTGGTGCATGGAGAACAACAAGAGCCTCCTCGAGCACCACCTGCCGGATCTGAAACTGGATCAGTTAAATCAGTAGGGAATTCCCTACTTCTGCGCGTCCGAGGCGGTGCATTTCCCGTCCTCGCACCTGTTGTTCTCCTCGCACACCTGTTCGTACAGCTTCCATGTGGGATGGAGCTTCATTCCAAAGTCTTGCGACCACGCTCTTGTGAAGATCTTGGGATCGTCGATAGTAATTTGATAGGAGGCTGTCATGGGATCCGTGTATTGGATCCGCTCGATCACGTGTAGCGCGTCGCTGTGATAGCGGATTGCGGGACGCGTGGTGGCGTCCAACGTCCATTCACGCAATCCGATCGTATCGATGACGAGGGTGTCTCCCTCCCAATGCGCCACCGAATCTCCCATAAACGTGGGTTCGACATCTTTCGGGTGAGGGCGCCCGTCTGTGGGCACAACGCGGAAGAAGTGCATGTATTCATATAGGAAGATGACGACACCGGGAGACTGCAGAATTTGAGTTGCGTATGGGGCCAGCGCCTCACGCGGGAACCCGTCCGGCAAGCACTTCGCTGTCGGATCATCGTGCAGGACCTCGCCGGTCTCCTTCTGCATGAATAGGGCCTCGCCTCCCGGTTTGAAGGGAGCGAAGTTTTTGGGATCAAAGTTGGAGACTCTGGGAGTGTCGGTGTCGTTCGGACCGACCCTGTGAGTGAAGCCCGGCCCAGCCCACAGGCCTGTGAAATCCGGCTTCCCGTCTGCAGTGCGTGGGATGGACTGGCGAGTGGGAACGGCTTGACCCCAACCGGGCGCCGTCATCACCACGAAGACGGCAAGCCACAACAGCACGGGCAAACGAATCTTTCTCATATAGAACTCCGACGATGCTGCCGGCTATTGCGGGACAACGTCCTCGGCGGCGCCGGCAAATACTTTGCGGCCATCCGCAAAGGTGACGTTACCTCCCGACGCATTATTGGAGCCGTCCTTTGCGCGAAACCCTTCGACCTTGACCGTATCGCCCGGCTTCAATACATCCCTGGTAATTCCGCGCCGCATCAGCATGCCCGGAGGGCCACCTGAAAAACCCCATGTAGTGATCTTTCCGCTATCGTCCTTCACGTCCACGTAGAACCAAATATGCGGATTAGTCCATTCGACTTTTTTGACGACACCCGTCACTTTGACGGGTTTAGTAGCGTCGTATTCCGCCTGAAAAGCGTGATGCGCAAATACGGCAACCGATGAGAGGAGCAGCAGGCCGGCCGCACATACCGCAAACCTTGTTTTCATTTGCAACCTCCGATTTCGCCATCTCCTACGCTAAACTTGCGATAAATCTACCCAGTACTCCATCTGTTTGTAAAGCTTCATGCGCTATCGGCGGCAGCTCGACCGCCGAGAAAGGCGACCTGGTGTTCATGGTCGGCGGCAAGCGGGAAACAGTAAGCCCCAAGGCCGAGCGAAGCGCACATCCGATTTCGTGAGATGATCGGTTGGGTATGCCATCTCCCGCGTTGTGCTTGCCGCTTTGGAGTTTGATTCCGTTCCTGCTGATGCTTGTGTCTATTGCTGTATTGCCCATGGCCGTTCCGGAGTGGTGGGACAGCAACCGTAACAAAACCATTCTCAGCGTCGCCTTTTCCGTGCCAGTGCTTGTTGTCGTATTGGCGTGTGAACCCCGGCTGTTATTGCATTCGCTTCTCGATTACTTTTCATTCCTAACTTTATTGGGCTCGTTGTTCGTGATTTCCGGCGGCATCTATATCAAAGGTGAATTTGCCGGAACGCCCCTGGTCAATGCCATATTTCTCGCGTTTGGAGCGCTTCTCGCGAACGTCATCGGTACTACGGGCGCATCGATGTTGCTGATCCGGCCGTTCCTGCGGGCGAATCACTTGAGACAGCACCGGGCACACCTGATCGTCTTTTTCATATTCATTGTGAGCAACACTGCGGGCTTATTAACGCCACTTGGTGACCCGCCGCTGTTCCTTGGATTTCTCCGCGGCGTGCCCTTCCAGTGGACGCTGCGTTTAGTCCCGCAGTGGGGTTTGGTCGTTGGCAGCTTGCTGATTTTGTTCAACATCTATGATCAGTTCGTTTTCACAAGAGAGGAAATAGAAACCCATCGCGCCCTTGCCGAAATCGTGCAAGCGCGCCACCCGATCCGGATAGAGGGTAAGCGCAATTTTATCTATCTGCTCGGGGTAATGGGCGCTGCGATGCTCAGCGGGCGCTTTGGTTGGCCGCGGGGAATTCAGGAAGCCATCATGATCACGATGGCGAGGCTCTCTTGGTATACCACGCCGCGCACAATCCACCGCGCCAATCATTTTCATTTTTCCCCGATCGTCGAAGTTGGCGCATTGTTCCTTGGGATTTTCGTTACGATGGTCCCCGCTCTGGAGATTCTCAACGCGCGCGCCACGGCTTTTGATTTGAAAACGCCATGGCATTTCTTCTGGATGTCGGGCGCGTTGTCGAGTGTTCTGGATAATGCGCCGACATACCTGACGTTCAGTGCGATGGCTTCGGGATTGGTCGGCGGCAGTGCGGAGAGCTTGCGCCCGCTGTTCGAATCGGAATTGGGTCAAACCTTGTTGGCGGCGGTTTCCTGCGGCTCCGTTTTCATGGGAGCCAATACGTACATCGGAAACGGACCCAACTTCATGGTGAAAAGCATCGCGGAGCGGCAGGGGATCAAAATGCCGTCATTTGGCGGATACATGGTGTATTCGGGATTCATCCTCATCCCGCTGTTCATCCTTGTAACATTTGTATTTTTCCGGAGCTGAGCGATGAAATTGATCCAGTGCATTATTCAGCCGTACAAACTCGACGAGGTTGTTGATGCGCTTCAAAGCGTCGCTCCGGGCATGACAGTGTCGGAAGCGAAAGGACACGGTCATCAGAAAGGACACCCGATGCTCTATCGTGGCCGCGAATATGACGTATCGCTGGTGCCAAAGATGATGATCGAGATTGCTGCAGACGATAACAAGGTGGACGATATTGTGAAAGTGGTCATTCGAACGGCCGAGACCGGACAGATCGGGGATGGAAGGATCTTCATAGTTCCGATCGAAGCGTGCTACCACGTTCGCACGGGCTTCATGGATCTCGATTAGAGTACGGGTTCCTACAAAATTGTATTGACACAAAGAATCCCTTAGTTTTACAGTATCTTTCGTTGACGCGTCACAGCGTTGTGCGCGTCAATCTCACAACGACGTTATTGACGACGAAGTCTTCGATCCCCTTTGGGGGTTGAGGGCTTTTTTTTTGCAAAAAATTAGTGCTGGAGTGTGCACTCATCAATTCAGTCAAGAGGAGGTATTGCGAATGGCTGCAAGTTCACAACAAGGAACTTACTTGGGTACCACGCTCGCTGGCTTCACCGCCTTCGCTGCGGGTCTGGCGTTCAAAGGAGGCATCGGTATCTTGGCGGCGATCGTCGGCTTGTTATTGCTGATTATTTCGGCTGCCGGTTTCCACAAGATCAAAGATCTCGGGTGATTTGCAAACGAGAAAACAGGAGAAACACATGAGACTTGTCGGGGTTCTGTTGGCGCTTGCGGGATGGTTACTTCCCATCGTGGCGCTTTCATTGACTCAATCCACAGGGGGGCGATTCGTTGCAACCGTGTTGGGAATCATCATCAGTCTGGTTGGGATTTTGGGAGTTCTGAACAAGGCCCATCTGGAGCACGCAATATGGAAGAAGGGTTAGCTATGGCAAGGAGACACGAGATGAAACTCTGGAAACGAAAGAATCGTTGTTTGTGGATCTCAGTCGCTATGTTTGTTTTGTGCGGCGTGACCGCGTTCGCGCAAACGCCTGCGCCCGCAGCAGCTCCAGCCGAGCCCCCAGCCCAAGCCACACCGGCGCCGGCGGCTGCTCCTGCCGGGGCGGCGCCGGCGATGGATGTTCCTTTGGACATCAAAGCCGCGGCGCCGCCGTCGACCGATGAACTTGCCAAAGGCGATCCGGGTGCCGTCAAGACCGGAACGGTCAGTGACGTCGTGGCCGCCGATACCAAAAAAGGACTAACGCTGGCAGATCTTGTCAATCAAGCTGGCCAAAATCGGATCGCTATTAACTTCGTATGGACCTTGATTACGGGCTTTCTCGTCATGTTCATGCAGGCGGGCTTTGCCCTCGTGGAAACCGGATTGTGCCGCGCCAAGAATGCCAATCACACCATGATGATGAACTTCATGGTGTACGGCTTCGGCTTGTTTGCTTTTTGGGTGTGCGGGTTCGCGATTCAGATGGGCGGAGTCGGTCCGTATACGACATTGGGTGGCGGCGCCGGGCTCAACTCCGAATATAGCATCAGCTTATTTGGAAAGAATTTTGGATTGTGGGGCACGCATGGCTTCTTCATGACACATGGCGGCGCTTATGATGTCGCGGCCATGGTGATGTTCCTGTTCCAAATGGTATTCATGGACACGGCCCTGACTATCGTGACAGGCGCTGCTGCCGAGCGTTGGAAATACGCCGCGTTCGCCGTTTCGTCAGTCTTTATGGGTGCGTTGACGTATCCACTCTTCGCCAACTGGGCCTGGGGCGGTGGTTGGCTGGCAACGCTGGGCTCAAATTTTGGCTTGGGTCACGGATACTCCGATTTCGCAGGCTCTGGCGTGGTGCACTCCGTTGGCGGCATGACCGCACTCGCGCTTTCAATGATCATTGGGCCACGTATTGGCAAATACAGCCGAAGAGGCAAACCCAATCCGATGCCTGGACACGACATCGTCATCGTGCTCACAGGCTGCTTCATTCTCGCCTTCGGGTGGTTCGGCTTCAATCCCGGAAGTACGCTTGCCGCATCCGGTAATGGTGCGCTCCGCATCAGCTCCATCGCCGTAAACACAATGCTCGCAGGATGCACGGGTTCTTTCGGCGCAATCCTCTATATGTGGATGCGCTACGGGAAACCGGATGCGTCGATGTCGGGCAACGGACTGTTGGCGGGCCTGGTGGCAATAACCGCGCCTAGCGGATTTGTAAACACAGTGGGGGCTGCCATCATCGGCTTTGTCGCTGGCGTTCTGGTTTGCTTGAGCGTGGAATTCATCGAACGTGTCCTCAAAGTGGACGATCCGGTTGGCGCAATCTCCGTTCATGGAACGAACGGATTGTGGGGCGTAATCTCCGTCGGATTGTTTGCCGATGGCACTTCAAACTACGGCGGCAGTTGGAATGGCGTCAACGGCTCGGTCACTGGCTTGTTCTATGGAGATCCTTCGCAGTTGGTGGCGCAGTTGATCGGAGTATCAACGTTAGTGGGGTTCGTGTTCACATTCTCCTACGTGGCCAACTGGATTATCGACGCCATCATCGGGCAACGGGTTTCCGCAGCGGATGAACTTGCAGGTCTGGACATTCCGGAAATGGGCGCGCTTGGTTATCCTGAGTTCGTGCTGAAGCCGGAACCGGAAGCTGTGATGGCTGCAGGGGATTAGTCAGTCTCAACGGTCATAAAAAAAGGGGAATGAAATGACGAACGATGCTCCATTACAACAACCCGAACTCGTGGAATTTCCTGTGGGATTGCAACATACACTTCCACCCGCCGTACCTATCCGGGCCAAGCAATACTTCAAGGAAGGAGTGGCGCATCTTCAAGTAGGAGAGGCCGAAGAAGCAGTTGCGGCGCTCTCCCGCAGCGTTGAACATGCGCCCGCTTTCCCGGAAGCTCATGTGTTTCTCGGAATTGCTCATTCCCTAACTTGCAATATCTATCCCGCAATCGATCACCTTGAAGAGGCGGCGAAGCTGGCCCCAGACAGCTTCGCCGCTCATTTCACGCTTGCGCAGCTCAACTTCAAGCTGCGCATTCCCAAGAATGGCTATGAGGCGGCGCGACAGGCGTTGAAATGCGTGCAAACGCTCGAACAACGGAAGATGCTTACTCAATTGCTCAAGGAGGAGCGCGAACGCGAACGGAACGGAATCGCCCGGCCCTCGTTTACCAGACCCTTCAGCACTCCAATGCTTTTCCTTGCGGGGAGTGCACTCGCGGGTGCGATCATCTTTGTATTGGCACACATGCGATGAGCGATCCCGAGAACAGCACGACAATCATGACAACGCCCTTCGAAGCAATAAAGCAACAGCGGGTCATGTGGGGCTGTGCCTTACTTGTGGGTTTTATTCTTATCTATTATGGAGGAGCACCCATCATTCCAGTGATTGCCGGTTGCGTGCTGGTACCCGCCATTACCGCCTTGCGGTCCTGGTTTCGTTCGAGAAACTCATCGCGTTCCCGCACCTGATAAATCGGTCCGAAGCCACGACGAGATTCAGAGAAACGTAACATCTTCCTTTCCTGTCTCGTTAGTGACACAATCCCCAATAATGAAGCTCATTCAGTGCATCATCCGTCCAGAAAAGCTCACTGATCTCGTCGAGCGGATCGAGGGCATGGCGTCGGGGATCACTGTCTCGGAAGTCCGTGGCCATGGCCACCAAAAGGGACACCCGGCGATCTATCGCGGTATTGAATACCAGGTCACGCTCCTCCCGAAAACGAGAGTCGAAATTGTGGCCGACGACAGCAAGGTTGACGACATCATCAAAATCGTAACCGAGACCGCGAGAACCGGACAGGTCGGCGATGGACGTATCTTTGTCGTGGACGTCGACCAGACGTACCACGTCCGCACTGGCGTAACGGATTAGTAGATATATCGATACGAAAAAGCGCCCCAGTTCGACGGCTTTGTGTCATCCCAGGCTTTGCGATTCTCAGCTTACGAATTTGTCTTTTTGATCCAGAATCCGGCAAATAATGTATGGACGCCGAATAGAGAGTGCTTATAAAGTCGCTCTCCCGTACGAACTTGATGTAGATCAAAAGAATAAGGACATGTCATCGAACCAGAAACCAACGACGCGACCCACGCTGGGTCTGGGCGGCCTGACCATTAATGCAATGGCGCTGATCGCCCCTGGCGCCTTTTTGTGGCTCACATTTTTCATTCAATCGTCGTACGGCGCGCCGATGGCCGCCCAGGGGATGTGGTTCGGCATTGTCGCAGCGTTGCTGCTTTCTTTAGCTACCGCCATTGCATACGCGGAACTTTCGAAGCTCTATCCTGGAGCGGGTTCCTCTTATTTCTTCGCCGAACAGGCTTTTCTCAGTAAGACAACGGCTTTCCGGTTTGCGCGTATTGCCAAATTTGTCGTCGGTTGGGCCAGCCACCTTTATTACTGGGTTTACCCGGGACTAATGGTGGGCGTTACGGCTCTGCTTGCCGGCTACGTGCTGGGACAGATTTGGCCGGATACCTTCAACGCCGCCGTACCAAGCCCGCTATTCATGATGATCTTCTGCCCTCTGTTTGCCTGCGGCGTGGCATACATTTGCTTCCGAGGTGTGTCGACGGTCTTGAATACCGCGATCAACGTCGTTCAGATTTCGGCTCTCGTAGTCTTTTCGATCATTGCGGTGGGTTACCGGCTGAACCACCCGCAGGGATCGGTGGGAATCACGTTGGATCCGAACGGCGCTCCGATCAGCGAGGTCATTGCAACGGATGAAGCTCGGATGCCGGTGAAGGATGCTCAAGGGAACTTTGTCTTAGCCAAAACTCCGGACGGCAAAGATCAGGTTTTCACCGTCGACTATTCTCGGCCGATTCAGAAGGGACCTGACGCCAGCGATCCAAACGTACAGGTCGACAAATTCCAATACCATGGGTCTGCAGCATCGGTTATGGCGCCGCACAACTTCAGCTATGTCGTCATTCAAGTTTGCATCGCGATTTTGATTCTGGTCGGTTTCGAATCGGTCACGTCACTGGGTGAGGAAGCCAAGAATGCAAGACGCGATGTCCCGAGAGCGGTTATTCTCTCGCTGCTGATCCAAGGATTGGTCTGTTATTTGATCGAATATTTTGCGGCAAATTATTTCCTGCACAACGGATATCAAATCTCGAATGCCTTGAACTCGGCGGCACCAATTGGTGACATGATGATCATGGCCGGAACGTGGTTATTCGGCAGCGCCGCCGCAGGCAAAGCATTTATGCTCGTTCAGGCAGCTACGGTGTTTCTGGCTTTGATCGGCACGACATTAGCCTGCATGCGCACAGGGGCGCGCGTCACTTACGCCATGGGGCGCGACCAAGAAGTTCCAGAACATTTCGGAATGCTCCACGGCGAGAAGTTAACGCCACATCGGGCGATCTGGACGCTGGCGATCATCTCGATCTTCGTTTCCATCGTTGCGATTGCCTTCACCTTCTGTGGTCCCGCTGCGTTGGCGGATCAAGTGGTCAAGGGGCTACCGCACAATTTCTGGTACAGCTTTGGAATCTTTGGCCACGATCTGGCCGCCGGTATTCCGCAAAGCCTCGTGATCGTGACGCTCGTCAGCAATTTCGGAACGTTCCTGCTTTATATGATGACGTGCATCGTCGCCATCGTCGCGTTTCGCGAACATCACGCGTTCAATGGCTTCAAGCACGTGTTCATCCCCGTTTTTGGTGCTCTGGCCAATCTCCTCTGTATGTTGTTCTACCTGGCCGGGCCGTTCACGGTCGCAGGAATGAGCCCCAAAGAACCGTTTATCGCCCTGGGGATCTGCGCTCTCTGGGGCATCTATGGATGGATCTACTTCATGAGGTCGAGCGCTAGGAAAGGCCGGGAGATCTACGTCTCAGCAAAGCCGAAAGTCAAATAATGGGGTTTTTTGAAACTAACATTCGCTGAACTCTCGGCAACTGGGCCCGTCCGTCATCACAACGAAGATTCGGTCGGGTTCTGGCAGCCTGAAAGTGAGGAGGACCGGCTCATTCACGGCTCCATCGCCGCGGTTGCGGATGGAGTGGGTGGCCTCAGCTCCGGCGAGATCGCCAGCCGCATGGCGATCGACATTGCCCTGAATACTTTTCAAACCGCCCCGCGAGGAGAGAAACCCAACCAAATCCTCGACCAGATTTTCAAAGAAGCCAATCTCGACATTTACAACTTCGGGCTCGAATCCGAACTCCGCAGGATGGGCACCACTCTGACTGCATGCATTTTCCGCAATAAGGAAGTCTCGATTGGACACGTTGGCGATTGCCGCGTCTATCTGGTGCGCAACGGCCAGATCAAGAAACTCACATCCGACCACACTTATGTTGAAATGCAACGGAAGCTCGGTCTAATCTCCCAGGAAGACGCCATGTCGAGCGAGCTGCGATCGGTCTTGACGCGCTCTCTCGGCCAGAATCCAATTGTCCAGGTCGACTTTGCCAAATCCGCTCTGATGAATAGAGACTGCATCATTCTTTGTTCGGACGGGCTACACACGCTGTTCATGGAACACGAACTTGCCGACGTGGTAACGCGTATGGCTCCAGCGGATGCTTGTGAGTATTTGATCAACACCGCCGAAAATCGCGGAGCCGAGGACAACATCTCGGTCCAGGTCATACGGATCGAAGAGGTCCGCAAAACCGCTTTTTATCAAGGATTGTCTTCCCTTGCTGCAGAGCCAAAAACCCCAAATTCGACAGCTGCCGGCAGTATCGATATCGAAGTGGGACAGGTGCTGGACGACCGTTTCGAAATCATCGAATCGATTCACCGCAGCGGCATGAGCACCGTCTTCAAGGCAATTGACCGGCAGACCGGACAAACCGTCGCAGTAAAGGTTCCTCTGATGAATCTTGAGGCCGATCCCGCATTCTATTCTCGCTTCGAACGGGAAGAAGACATCGGCAAGGTTTTGGACCATCGGGGAATCCTGAAGATCATTCCTGTCGAACAAAAGAGCCGGCCCTACATCGTCATGGAGTACGTCAAAGGGCAAACGCTCGATCGGCTCATGCAAACCGTGGGGATACTGCCGATCGCCGACACACTGAAGATCGCGAGCCGCCTGTGCGATGCGCTCCAGTATATGCATGAGCACGGCGTGATTCACCGCGACATGAAGCCGTCAAACATCATGCTTTGCGAGGATGGGACACTTCGCATCATGGATTTCGGCATCGCGAAAACCGAAGCAATGCGCCGGATCACATTTGGTGGATTCTCGCCCACCATGGGTACGCCGGACTACATGTCGCCGGAACAAATCAAAGGAAAACGCGGCGACCAACGTACCGACATCTATAGCCTCGGCGCCATCCTTTATGAAATGCTCACGGGCCAGGTGCCGTTCCAGGGGCCCAACGTTTACGCTGTGATGAATGCGCGACTGGTCGGCGATCCCCCCGCGCCTCGGAGCCTGAATCCGGAAATTTCCCCCCAAGTCGAAGAGATTGTCTTACATGCGATGGAGCGTGATCCGTTCAAGCGCTATCACTCTGCCGCGGACATGAAAGCCGAACTGGACGGGCCACAATCCGTCGAGATCACTGGACGCCACCAACGGCTCCGGCGGGCGGCTCCTTGGAAACGGAAATTCCGTCAAATTCGAATGATCCTGATAACCGCCTTGCTCCCAGTCATTGCCTTTTTGCTTCTGTGGCTCGTACTCAGCCGTCAAGGGAGATAGCTATAGCTAGTTTCTGTCTCGAAACTCTTTCGAACGGACGTTGCGCGGTCATAGACCGCGCCTACAGTGTTGATTCCGCTACTGTAGGGGCGGTCTATGACCGGCTTCGCGCCCTCTCCCAGGGGGAGAGGGTGAATCTTTGCCCTCTGCGTTTCCCCCAGCGTTGCATTCCAGATACAATTCGTGATGCGAGACACGTATATGCCTGAAGATGAACTCGAAACCAGCGAGCTGAAAGAAAAGTTGGAACAATCTATTGAAGAGGCAGTGGAAGGAGCCGAACGCCGCGCACTCTGGATCGTGTACCTGTCATTCACGACCGCGCTGATAGCCGTTCTGGCAGCCATCGCTTCTTTGGAATCGGGGACGTATTCCAACGAAGCGCTGCTTGAAAAAAACGAAGCCTTGCTTGCCCAGACGAAGGCGTCCGATCAATGGGCTTACTATCAAGCGAAGAGCGTCAAAGGGACGATCTACGCTTCACAAGCCGCTGCTGCCCAGGAGTCGAATCCCGAACTCGCATCCAAGGCAAAGCAAGAAGCTGCGCGCTATGCGGCTGAAGAAGAGGAAATCAGTAAGGCCGCCAAAGAGTTGGAAAAGGAAGTCAAAGAAGATGGCGAGCGGTCCAATCACAGTATGGAACACCATCACCGGTTTGCGTATGCCGTGACAATGTTTCAAATCAGCATCGCGCTGGCAGCCGTCGCGGCCTTGAGCCGGCAAAAATTCGTATGGTTCGCCGGACTGGTAGTGGCGGTGCTGGGCTTCGTCTATTTTCTCGACGGCTTCCAATTGTTTTTCTAATTGCCTTCCTATTCGCGTCGGGCACCCAACACCGGCACACGGCGGTTTCTGATTTTATAAAGGTGTTGCCGGAGATTCCCGATGACTTCCCGCCGTTTGGAATTCCTCATGTCGCGCTGTAGTTCTTCCAGCGCGAAATGCACGATGTCATGGTGATGGATCTCGTCGGGCGCAACCTCATTACTGAGTTCAAGCCAGATACCATGCAGGAGCTCGATCTCCTTCGGGGTCAGATGCGGAGCATGCGGTCCAAGATAAACA
>Ga0209157_1003712_pt1 | contig 11620 bp, 10 predicted proteins | sample GraSoiAngelo_135_FD_185892 | JGI IMG/M metagenome (GOLD analysis project Ga0209157, IMG submission 185892) | Grasslands soil microbial communities from the Angelo Coastal Reserve, California, USA - 14_0929_05_40cm (SPAdes) (version 2) | ecosystem: Environmental > Terrestrial > Soil > Grasslands ... | reverse complement strand
TGGTCGCACGACATCGCGAGCCGAACCGCGCGCGGCGTGGAGGCCACGCCGATCGTGGTCGACGGCGTGATGTACACGACGGGTGCCTGGAGCCACGTGCTCGCCCTCGACGCCAGGACTGGCAAGCTCCTGTAGGAGTTCGATCCGCAAATCTCCGGAGCGTACGGCGCCAAGGGATGCTGCGACGTGGTCAACCGCGGCGTCGCCGTCTGGGCGGGCAAGGTCTACGTCGGCGCCTTCGACGGCCGGCTGATCGCGCTCGATGCGAAGACGGGCAAGAAGGTGTGGGAGACGCTCACCGTCGACCAGTCGCAGGACTACACCATCAGCGGCGCGCCCCGAGTCGTGAAGGGCAAGGTGATCATCGGCAACGGAGGCGCCGACTTCGGCGTGCGTGGGTACGTCTCGGCGTACGACGCCGAGACCGGCACGATGGCCTGGCGCTTCTACACGGTGCCCGGCAACCCGAAAGACGGCTTCGAGAGCAAGACCGTCGAGATGATCGCGAAGACCTGGAACGGCGAGTGGTGGCGTCGCGGCGGTGGCGGCACGGTCTGGGATTCGATGGCCTACGATCCCAATCTCGATCTGCTCTACATCGGCGTCGGCAACGGCGGGCCGTGGAACTACACGATGCGGAGCGACGGCAAGGGCGACAATCTGTTTCTCGCCTCGATCGTTGCCATCCGCCCCGACACGGGCGAGTACGTCTGGCACTTCCAGACGACGCCTGGCGAAGACTGGGACTACACGGCCACCCAGCACATGATCCTGGCCGACCTCACCATCGACGGACGGGCCCGCAAGGTCCTCATGCAGGCGCCGAAGAACGGGTTCTTCTACGTGCTCGATCGCGCCACCGGCGAGTTCATCTCGGGGACACCGTACGTGAACGTCACGTGGGCGAATGGCCTCGATCCAAGGAGCGGACGTCCGATCGAGAAGCCGGAGGCCCGCTACAGCGCCGCCGGAAAGCCCGCGCTCGTCGCCCCCGGCCCGCTCGGCGGCCACAACTGGCAGCCGAATCCTATGTTCTGGAACAACGGCCTCCACGCGATCTCGTCATCGTTGCCCGACGACGAGGCGATCCGAAAGGCGATCAGGGCATCGGCGAAGGGCCGCATCATCGCGTGGGACCCGGTCCAGCGGAAATCCGTCTGGACCGCGGAGTTTCCGGTCCCATGGAACGGCGGGTTGCTGTCGACCGCGGGTGGTCTCGTCTTCCACGGCAACGGTATGGGCCGCTTCGTCGCCTACGACGCCGCGAACGGAAAGACGCTGTGGGATTTTCACGCCCAGACGGGAATCGTCGCGGCGCCGGTGACCTACGAGGTCGGTGGCGAGCAGTACGTGACAATCCTGGCCGGCTGGGGCGGCGCGGCGCCACTGTTCGCCGGAGAGATCGTCACCCAGGCGGCGAAAGGCGGGCTCGAGCGCATCCTGACGTTCAAGCTCGGCGGTGGCGCGACGCTGCCGCCGCTCCTCACCGTCAAGCGGCCGCTCAACCCGCCGGCGCTGACCGCGTCGAAGGAAGCGCTGGAGCAGGGCGGGGCGTTGTATCGCAGCTACTGCACGAGGTGCCACGGCCACGCGACGGTGGCCGGTGGTGTCGTGACCGATCTGCGGTACTCGGCCATGCTCGGCTCTCCCGAGGCCTACCGGGCGGTCGTGCTCGACGGCGTCCTCATGCGCAACGGCATGATCTCGTTCTCCGATTTCTTGAAGCCGGACGACGTGGAGGCGATTCGCGCCTACGTGATCGAGCAGGCGCACCGCGAGCAGAAGCGGTTGAGTCAGTAAATCCCCAGGTGCTGGTGGAGCTCGGCGACGCGGAGGCGGACCTCGGCCGCCGCGCCCTCGAGGACGACGCGCCCGCTGTTGAGGATGACGATGTCGTCGGCAACGTCGAAGACCAGCTTGGGGTTCTGCTCCACGAGGACGATGGAGAGCCCCTCGGCCTTGAGGCGACGGATCGTCGCCATCACCTCGGCCACGATCTGCGGCGCCAGTCCTTCCGAGGGCTCGTCCATCAGCAGCACCCGGGGGTTCGCCATCAACGCGCGGGCGATCGCGAGCATCTGCTGCTCGCCGCCCGAGAGCGAAGCGGCGATCTGGTGCCGGCGCTCGCTCAGGCGTGGGAAGAGCGCCGACACGGTGTCGAGCGTCCACAGCATCGGCAGATCACCGCGCGGCCGGCGCCCGGCCACCGCGAGATTCTCGCGCACGGTGAGGCTCCGAAAGACGCGGCGGCCCTGGGGCACGAGCGCGACGCCGTGGGCGGCGATCGCCTCCGGGGCGCGCCCGGTGACGGTCCGGCCGTAGACCGACACCACGCCGTGTCGCGGCGGCAGCAGGCCCACGACGACGTTCAGCGACGTCGACTTGCCCGCACCGTTGCGGCCGAGCAAGCCGAGCAGGCGGCCCTCGGGGAGCCGCAACGACACGCGGTGGAGCACGTGGCTGTCGCCGTAGAACGCGTCGACCTCGCTCAGCACGAGCGCGTCACTCGACAAGATAGATCTCCCGCGTGCGCGGGTGGGCGACGACCTCACCCCGCGTGCCCTCGACGACCACCTGGCCGAAGTGCAGCACGGTGATCCGCTCGGCGAAGTCGAGCGCGACGTCCATGTCGTGCTCGATCATGACGATCGTCACGTCGCGGGGGATGCCGCTGACGAGGGCCAGCACGTCACGCCGCTCCTCGAGCGAGAGCCCGGCGAACGGCTCGTCGAGCAGGAGGACCCGGGGATTCTGGGCGAGCGCCATGGCGATCTCGACGCGGCGCCGCTCGCCGTAGGACGTCTGGGCGAGCGGACGCTCGGCCAGGTGATCGAGCGCCACACGGGCCAGCACGTTCCTGGCCTGAGCGATCAGCGCGGGCTGTCCATCGAGCCTGATCAGCGGGTTCCAGCGCAGCGTCGACAGCCCGAGCAGCGACAGCGTGACGTTGCGTAACAGCGTGTCGCGCGGAAAAAGCGTGATGATCTGGTAGGTGCGCGCGATGCCGAGATGCGGGCGCCGGTGGCTCGGCACGCGCGTGATGTCCCGGCCGAAGAGCGTGATGGAGCCGGCGTCGGGCGAGAGCTCACCGGTGATGAGGTTGAAGAGCGTCGTCTTGCCCGCGCCGTTCGGCCCGATGATCAGACGGCGCTCGCCCGGCTCGACGGTGAGGTCGACGGCGTCCGTCACACGGAGGCCGCCGAACGACTTCTGGAGCTTCTGCACGGAGAGCGCAGCCATCGTCGGCGGTCGGGATTATCGTGCGTCGCGTCGTCGATGTCGAACAGGAGCCTATTGCGCCCATCGATCCCCTGTAGGACAGAATCGTATGACGGATGACGAATTGACCTACTTGACCGTGCTCTCTATAGTCCGTGCGCTCACCGCGGGAGTTCGGGCTCCCAATTCGAGGGCGGTCGGCCTGGGAGGGCCCGATGGAACTCACACGACGAGATCTTCTTCGCTGGGGAATCGTGCTCGGAGGTGGCGCGGCGCTGTCGAGCGGGCAGCGCGTTTTGCAGGCGGCCAACCTGCCCGAGAGCCCGCCCACGAGGCCGTTCGTCGTCGAGTTGACGAAGGCCAACGGCGGGATTCCTGCGACCGCCCAGCCGGTCAGGCCCTTCGCCACCCAGGCCGATCCGGCCGACTGCGTGAACGTGGACGGGACCACGGCGTTCCACGTCCATGGACCGCGCACCGTCCCCGACAATACCGAGTTCTTCCTGATTCACGAACAGAATACGCAGCACTCGTTCCATCCCGACCTGCCCCTGAACGACCTGTGGGGTTATGACGGCAAGGTCCCCGGTCCGACGTTCGTCGCAAGGAGCAGGAGCTTCCCGCCTCCGGGCGGAGGAAGGGCGCAGCTCGTCAGGTTCGTCAACGATCTGGTGGAGGGGCGGCTCGACATCGGAGAGCCCATCACCGCCATTCATCGGCATGGGGGCTTCCAGAACCCCGAGGACGACGGCTACCCGCTGGACACGTTCTGCTTCAGGGAGTCGCGAGACTATTTCTATCCGAACCGAGCGGAGGGCGGCCTCCTGCAGAACGAGCACTCGACGATGTGGTACCACGACCACGCCATCGACATCACTGCCGAGAACGTCTATCGGGGGCTCGCCGGGTTCTACGTTTCCTTCAACACCCTCGACACCGGGAACGAGACGGACCCGCCGCCGGCGCTGGGTCTGCCGAGCGGCGATTTCGACATCGGCCTCGTTATCCAGGACCGGCTGTTCGACCGCAACGGCTTTCTCGTCTACGACAATTTCGACCACAACGGTTTTCTCGGCGACAAGTTCCTGGTGAACGGCAAGATCCAGCCGTTCCTGAAGGTGCAGCGCCGCAAGTATCGCTTCCGGATCCTGAACGGCTCGAGCGCTCGCGTCTACCAGCTTTTCCTGAGCAACAATCAGCCCTTCGTCGCGATCGCGACGGACAGTACGCTCCTCGAGCGCCCGGTAACCGTCCAGAACTTCCGCCTCGCGCCGGCCGAGCGCGTGGAAGTGGTCATCGACTTCACGTTCGCCCCTGACGAAGTGTTCCTGGTGAACCGCCTGCAGCAGACCGACGGCCGCAAGCCGGATAAGCTCGTGGATCCCGGCACCCCGCTTCTCAAATTCGTCGTGGCCAAGAACGCCGTCCGGGATCCGAGCCGGGTGCCCAGGATCCTTCTGCCTGTGACCGAAGGTCCCGCGCAGCTGCTTCCGCAGGTCAGGGTCCAGCGCCGGTTCGAGTTCAACCGCTCCAATGGAGCGTGGCAAATCAACGGAGAGTTCTTCGACGAGAACCGCGTCGACGCCCGGCCCAGGGCCGGCGAGCCAGAGATCTGGATTCTCGAATCGCCCGGCGGCTGGGTCCACCCCGTGCACATTCATTTGAGCGACTTCTTCATCCTGTCGCGCGACGGCAAGAGGCCGCCGGTGCTCGAGCAAGGGCGCAAAGACACGGTGCTCATCGGCGGCGATGTCGCCCGGGAGACGAGGATTCTCATCGAGTTCGAGGACTCCAGGGAAGTTCCGAGGGCGGGCGATCGGCTCCGCTACGTCTTCCACTGCCACAACATCGAGCACGAGGACATGCGGATGATGAGCCAGTTCGAGGTCCAGACGTGAGACTGCGGCTGACGGTCCTGAGCGTCGTGCTGCTGCTCGGCGTGGTCGGGGGCGGGTGCTCCGAGCGCCCGCCCACCAGCCCGACCTTGCCCTCGGCGCCGCCGTCACCGAGCAAGACACCAGCTCCGCATCCTACTGATCGACAGGTCGCGATCCGCGATCAACATCTGCTCAACATCAAGCTCACGACCCACGAGGGACGGGCGGTCCGTTTCTACGACGACCTCGTCAAGGGCAAGGTCGTCGCGATCAACTTCATGTTCACCACCTGCGGGAACTCCTGTCCCCTGAGCACCGTGCATCTGGCCGAGGCGCAGAAGCTGCTCGGCGAACGGGCCGGGCGGGACGTCACGTTCCTGTCGATCACGCTCGACCCCGAGCACGACACACCCAGGGTGCTGCAGGCATACGCGAAGGCCTACGGCGTGGGCCCGGGCTGGTACTTCCTCACTGGAAACAAGGACGACATCGAGCGGCTGAGGCGAAAGCTCGGTGTCTACGATCTCGACCCGATCGTGGATGCCGATCGCAATCAGCACTCCGGGATCGTCGTCCTCGGCAACGAGCCGCGAAGGCGCTGGAAAGCAGTCTCGACGCTCTCGAAACCCGTCCGCATCCGCCAGGCCATCGAGCGGACGATTCTTCCACCCAACAAGTGGCCCAGAGGCGCGGCCGTCGTGAACGAAGCGCCTTACGAGGTGAGAGATGTCGTCGAGCCCGTCGACCTGTCTGCGCTTCCCCCGCGCGACTGAAGACCACGGCGGGCACGGAGCCTCGATAGGAGGAAGACGTATAACGAGCGATCAATTGATCCCCATTGGCCGGGCTCTCTATAGTGCATGTGCCTGCTGAGGGAAGCCTGGGAGGGTTTCATGCGATTCAGTGTGCGCGGCTATCTGTCATCGGCCCTTCTCGGCGCTCTGCTCGTTGCGCAATCGCTCGCGCTTCTCGTTCCCACGATCGCAGGTGGAAAGGCCGGAGTCCCGCCGCCGAGCCCGGGGTTGCCCGTCCTCTCCTCGGTCTCGTTCACTCCGGCCATCGTGCCGGGAGGTAGTCCGGCAACCGGCACCGTCAAATTCGGATCGGTCACCGACGGCGCAGTCGTCACGCTGTTCAACAGTAATCCGGCCGTCGTCACCGTCCCGGCCGAGACGGTCGTCAACGGGGGGCAATCGAGCGGCGCCTTCCCGGTGACGACGAGGTCCGTGACAACGACCACCGTGGTTACCATCATGGCCACGGCCTTCGGCGTGAATCGAATGGCCACGATCACCGTCACGCCAGCTACGGCGCCGCCGGTCAACGACACGGTGACGATCCAGCAGGCTCTCTGGCAGGCGGGGATCCTGAAAATCAGTGCCACGAGCAACAACCCGAACGCGATTCTGTCGGTCTACCTGACCGCGAGCAATTCCTTCATGTTCACCCTCACCAACCTCGGCGGAGGACGCTTCCAGATGCAGCGGCCCTGGCTGGACAACCCGCTGAGCATCACCGTGCGGAGCAATTTCGGCGGCGCCGCCACGCACTCGACCGTGAAGTAAGCGCCGCCGCCGTCGCGGGCGAATCGCCTACGGCGCGCCGCGGAGCCAGCGCGTGAGCCGGATCGTCCCCGGCACCAGGCCTTCCGGCATGAACACGACGATCACGACGAAGATGGCGCCCAGCATGAAGTTCCACCGCTCGATGTGGGCGCTCACCACGTTCTTGATGATGACGACCAGCGCGGCACCCGCGATCGGGCCGAGCAGGGTGGCCGTGCCGCCGGCGATCACCATCAAGAGTGCCTCGGCCGACGCAGTGAGCGCGACCACGTGCGGGCTCACGAACTGGTTGTAGTAGAGATAGAGCACCCCCGCCACGCCGCTCCAGAACGCCGAGAACAGGAAGGCGAGGAAGCGGATCATCCACACGTGGTAGCCCAGCGCGTTCATGCGCCGCGCCTGGTCGCGGGTGCCGCGCACGCTGGCGCCGAAGGGTGACGCCACGAAGAGCGCCATCGAGGCGACGGCGACGAGGAAGACGACGAGTGTCGCCCAGTAGAAAGCCGCCGGGGACGCGAGCGACAGCCCCAGCGGGCTCGGGCGCCCCTTGATCGAGATCCCGTTGTCGCCGTTCGTGATGCTGATCCACCGATAGGCGATGCCCCACACGATCTGACCGAGCGCCACCGTGATCATGACGAAGCCGAGCCCGGTGCCCCGCAGGGCCAGCACCGCGAAGACGGCGGCGGCCGCGAGCGTGAGCGCGATCGCGCCGGCGGCGACCGCCACGTGATCGTGACCGTTGTTCATGATCCGGGCCGCGGCGTAGGCCGCGATGCCGAACAAGCCGGCGTGACCGAGCGTGACCAGCCCGGCGTAGCCGACCAGCACGTTGATGCCGAGGGCGAAGATCGCCGCGATCAAGATCTGGCTGGCGATGTTCACGTAGTAGATGGAGCCGACCCACAGCGGAACCGCGGTGAGCGCCACCAGCGCGCCGGCGAGCGCGAGCCACTTCATAGCGCTGGCCGTCCGAAGAGGCCCTGGGGGCGCACGACCAGGACGATGAGCATGGGCAAGAAGAGCACGATGTAGGCGAGCTCGGGGAACATCGCCTGGCCGAAGTTGTAGAGGAAGCCGACGATGAAGCTGCCCACGAGCGAGCCGAGGAGGCTGCCGCTTCCGCCCAGGATGACGACGACGAGAGCGAGCGGCAGCATTTCCTGATCGAGCCCGGGATACACGGAGAGGATCGGCCCGCCGATGACGCCGGCGAAGCCGGCCAGCCACGCGCCCAGGCAGAACACGATGGTGAAGAGCCGTGAGACGCGGATGCCGGTGACGCGCGCCATCTCCGGGTCGTCCACGCCCGCGCGGATCATCGCCCCCAGGCGCGTGCGGTCGAGCAGCGCCCACAGCCCGGCCGCGAAGACAACGGCGATGACGGCGATGGCGAGGCGATAGGTCGGAAAAGCGAGCCACCCGACCGAGGTCGCGCCGCGGAGCGCGCCGGGTGTGGCGACCTGGATGGGGTCGCCGGTCCAGACCATGAGGCAGGCATCGGCGATCATGAAGGACAGGCCCAGGGTCACGAGCACCTGGGCCAGCTCGGCGCCGGGCAGCCGGCGCAGGATCAACCGCTCGACGATCCCGCCGAGCGCCGCGACGAGCAGCCCCGCGGCGACGGCCGCCGTCCAGAAGTCGAACCCTCGCGCGAGCAGGCTCGTGGCCAGGTAGGCGCCCAGCATGAAGAACGAGCCGTGGGTGAGGTTGGGAATCTTCATCAGGCCGAAGATCAGCGAGAAGCCGGCGGAGAGCAGAAAGAGGAGGCCGCCGAGCGTGATGCTGTTGATCGCCAGCACGAACCACAGGTTCATGCGGAGCTAGGAGGGGGCCGTCGAGGCCCCCTCAGGATTTCAGCGGCGGATAATCGCGCGAGTACACCGGCTGGGAGAGGAACCACTTCTCGTCGTACGTCCAGAACTGGCTCACGCTCGGATACGTCTTGATCGTCGTGTTGACGAGCTTGTCGCCCTTCCTCTCGCAGCGACGGAGGTAGAAGGCCCCGACGACGTTGCCGAAGTGGTCGAAGTGGAACGGCCCACGCGGCGTGTCGGTGAGCGACACCGCGCGCAGCGCCCGGTTGAACGCCTCCCGGTCGTCGGTCTTGCCGCCGGTCTTCTCGAGCGCGGCTTCTGCGACCATCCCGGCGATGTAGAGGCCGGCGGAGTAGGTGCCCGGAACGTTGCCGTAGTCGCGCACCATCCCGTCGATGAGCCGCTTGTTGCTCGGCGTGTCGAGGTCGTTCGTGTAGAAGTTGACCGAGATCATCCCGATCGCCTCGTCGCCGAAGGATTTCAGGAGCGCGTCGTCGCCGGCCGGCGCGCCGGCCAGGACGGGGAGCTTGAGCCCCTGATCCTTGTACTGCTTCATGAACTTCAACGGGTTCGATCCGGCGAAGCCCTGGACGACGGCGTCGACGCCGCTGATCTGCGCGAGGTACGGAGTGTAGTCGGGCGTCACCAGCGGCGGCCACAGCTTCTTGACGACGCGGCCGCCCGCGTCCTCGAAGACGCGCTGGAAGCCGCCCATCTGCTCGTGGCCGAACGCGAAGTCGTCGGCGATGGTGATCACACGCTTGAACTTCAGCTCTTTGGCCGCGTAGTCGGCCAGCAGGTGCAGGTACTGCGCCGACGTCCCGGAGGCCCGGACGAAATACGGGTTGGGCTTGCGCTGTGTCATGTCCTCCGCCGCGGCGAGGCTCAGGATCGGCATCTTCGCCTGGGCGGCGTAGTCGGAGATGGCGAGCAGCTCGAAGGCGGCGAGCGGGCCGAGGATCATGTCGACGTTGTCGCGCTCGACCAGCTCTTGCGTCTTGGTCTTGGTGCCCGCGGGATTACCGCCGGTGTCGCCGACGACCAGCTCGACCTTGCGGCCGGCGAGTGTGTAGTTCCGGTCCTTGAGGAAGCGGATGGTGCCTTGCTCCATCTGGATGCCGCCCGTGGCCAGCGGCCCGGTCTTCACGGTGAGCAGCCCGATACGGACCGGCTTGGCCTGGGCGAAGGCCGGCACGGGAAGCGCGGCGAGCGCGGCGCTGACCAGGAACGTCCGACGAGTGAGTCGCTGTGCCATGGTGTTCTCCGTTTCCTAGCCCTGCCGGGACGCCGGCGCGAGCGTCGCGCTTTCCTCCGACATCCGTCCTCCCATCGGGACGTCGCGGAGCTGTGTGAAGACGCGGTCCACCTCGGCGAGCACCGCGTCGTCGGACTGATGGATGTCGATGGGGCTGACGGTGGGCACCCAGCACGGCCGACCCGTCACCCAGAACACCTCCGTGCGATTGCCCTCGGGGTCGAAGAAGTAGCAGCCGATGGCGCTGGCGTGGTTGACGACCTCCTCGATGCGGTAGCCGTCGGCGACCAGGCGACGGTGGAACGCGCGGAGGTCGTCGAGACTGGCGACCCGCATCGAGATCTGCTGGATCAGGTGCGGATCCGTGGCATCGGGTCGTCCCCGCATCAGCGCGATCTCGTGATCGACCGCGTCGGGATCGGCGCTCAGGAACACGATGCCGACACGCCAGTTCTGCTTGGTGATCCGCATGCCCATGACATCCCGATAGAACGCGACCATCCGCTCCAGGTCGCGCACGTAGATCCCGACGTGTCCGAGGCCGGTCACTCGCGGCATGGCGTCCTCATTTCGTCGCGCTCAATTGCCTCCCGTGATCTTGGCCGCCTCGCCGGTGAGCCGTACGATGTGGAGTCCGGTGTTGGCCCGATCGGCGAGGTAGACGAAGCCGCGCTCGTCCGCCTCGACGTTGTTGGTCTGAATCGCCACCTTGCAGCTTCGCGTCCCGTTCGTCACGCAGCGCTCGCCGGTCCGCTCCGTCGTCGCCGGGATGTAGAGGGCGGCCTCGCGCGGCGAATAGGGATCGCGGACATCGACGGCCCGCACGCCGCCGTTGAAGTAGGCGACGAAGACGAGCTTGCGGTAGAAGATCGGCGCGAACGACTCGCTCGACGAGTGGGGCCCGAATCGCCCACCGCGTTTGCAGAAGTTGCCCTTCGACTCCGGCACCTGGAACGTGGCGACGCCGAACGGCCGCGTCTCGGCGGTGATGTCGACGACGAACGAGGCGTGACGGGACTCGCGGCACTCGTTGGCGATGGCCTCCGAGACGAGGAAGACGAAATCCCGCGTCTGCTCCTTCGTGTTCGGCGCCCAGTCGGCGATCGGCACGCGCAGGATCGGGAACGCGGTGTGGCCGCCCCAGTTGGGCGCCATCTGGAGCCGGCTGATCTCGGGCGCGTTGAGGTTCGCGGCCGTCGGCTCCTTCGGCCCGCTGAGCAGCTTCTGGCGATCGACGATCTGGAGCAGGCCCTCGCCACTGGTGCCGTAGGCGAAGTAGACGCGGTTGCCGAGGACGATTGGTCCATGCACGCCGTGAGCGACCGGGATGGGGCCGGAGGAGCCGGGCTGCTGACCGGCCAAACCGAAGTCGCGCACGAACACCGGCTTGGTCGGGTCGCTCAGGTCGTAGATCTTGGTCATGCGCCACGTGCGCCAGCCCGACGGCCCGAGCTGCAACGGATCGGTTTTGACGAGATCGCCCGAGATCAGGTACGCCGTTCCCGTGTCGCACTCCCAGAAGTTCTTGTGAGTCGATGTCAGCCCGGAGACCACCGTGCTCGCCTTCGTCGGCTTCGCCGGATCGGTCACGTCCCACACCTCGTGTGCCGAGCCGGGAATGTTGTTGCCGAAGGTCCGTAGCAAGTACGTCTTACCCATCCGGTCGCACACGCGCGCCATCTGGGCGCCGCCTTGCTCGGGGCCGCCGGGCATCCCGGGGATGTGGGCCAGGTAACGCGGCCTCGCCGGGTCGGTCACGTCGACGATCGACGTGCCGTTGTCCTCCTCGGTCCCGGTCAGAGGGTTGCGTGCTTTCCCACCGTGGTGGCCGACATAGGCGATGACGCGGCCACGCTGCTGATGGATCGTCGGCTGGTAGGCCGAGCG
>Ga0209157_1003707_pt1 | contig 11633 bp, 7 predicted proteins | sample GraSoiAngelo_135_FD_185892 | JGI IMG/M metagenome (GOLD analysis project Ga0209157, IMG submission 185892) | Grasslands soil microbial communities from the Angelo Coastal Reserve, California, USA - 14_0929_05_40cm (SPAdes) (version 2) | ecosystem: Environmental > Terrestrial > Soil > Grasslands ... | reverse complement strand
CGACAGCACCATGCACGTTCACGCCGTTGACCACTGTATTGTAGTCCGGCAGAAACGCCGCGACATTCCCGTATCGATCTTCAAACATCGGGTGGTATTCCCAACGGAGACCGTAGTTAATGGTGAGCCGCGAAGTGACCTTCCAGTCGTCCTGACCGTAGAACCCGTAGGCTCTCCCATACGCGTCAGTGTCGGGATAGATGACGGTGGCAATGTTCGAACTGCTCGGAATTCCGAGCAGGAATGCGGCAAAAGGATTCCCAATCACTGGGCCAGTGACGGAGTTGGTGAACATGTAGCGTCCCAGCCACCGGCTATCGAACACGGAAGTGTAAAGCGCTGTGAGGTGCCGGAAGTCACCGCCGGCTTTAACGGTGTGCTTCCCGTTTAGCCACGTTACGTTGTCCAGAAACTGAAGGGTTGACGTCTGTTGGCGGCTCGATGCTTGCCCGCCGGTGCGCTGGAATCCCGTGATGCGAATGTCGGGAGTGACGGTTTCTCGTTCCAAGAACTCACGGCCCTGCTTAATGTAGGGGGTCAGACCCAGTTGATCTTCGATTTGACTTCCTAAGATGCTATGTTTCCGGTCGAGGTGAAAACCAGTCCACCCGGCTCGAAACTCGTTTAGGATTCGCGGATTGACTACCCAGTTATGAGCGCCGGTGAGGCTCCACTCGTTCTCGGGACGCTGGAATCCACCGAGGGGAGCCGTTCCATTCAGATTAGTCGGATCCGTGCAGTCGCATGGTAAACGTGTATCCTCGCGGCGCTTGTAAGTAAACCGCCCGAAGACGGTATGTCCGGCGGCGATGTTGTGATCCACGCGGACATCGCCCTGATTGCTGGAGATGGGGGTCGGAAAATTCTCTACATAGTTATTGGCAATCGCGTTAGGCGGTCCGGCGTTCGGCATCGGGAACAGATATTTGAGCACGGCTGCAGACAGCGGATTTATACGTGAAGCCGGAATTCGGTTTCCCGGAAACGGCGTGCCATCGACGTCTCGGATCTGCGATGGATACGCCGAGAGATCGCCACTGCGCAACGCCAGCGACGGCACGTTTTCCGTCAGAACCTGCTGGCGCGGCAAACGCAAGCCCTCGTAATCCGCGAAAAAGAATGTCCGGTCTTTAAGGATCGGCCCGCCTCCGAACGCTCCGAAATCGTTCATGATCAGCTTGGGCACCTTAGAGCTAAACGTATTGCGCGCAGCAAAGGCGGAATTCTGGTGATTCTCGAAGATCCCGCCATGAAACTGATTGCTGCCGCTTTTGGAAATCGTGGTGACGTCACTAATGCCGCCGAATTCGGCAGTGTTGTTGATTTCACTCACACGGATTTCGGCGATGCCGTCGAATGAGGGAAAAAGCTCTGTTATGGGAGCGCTGTTGCGTGCACTCATGGTGCTGATGCCGTCGATGGTGATCGAGAGCATGTCGCGATTCGCGCCGGCGACCGAAATAAAGCCGTCATTGTCGATTTCCACCCCCGGTTGCGTCGTCAGCGTGGCGAACGCACTCGTGGAGCCGGTCGCCCGAGAACCGAGCGCTATGGGAAGATCGATCAGTTCCCGGCCGAGCTTCGTCTCCGAGATGTTGGAGACTTCTGTGGCGATGGGAGCTACGGCCTCAACACTGACCTCGACGGTTTGAGCCTGTGACGAGAGCGGCATCACGCCGTCCACGCGAACCGTTTGCCTGGCCAAAAGCTGTAACGAACCTGTTTACGTCCGAGACGATCTTGGTTTGGGCGTCTAAGACGAAGTTGGTTTTTCGCGTGGACGAACTTGTTTCGCGAGCAGACGACTCCGGTTCGCGTCCGGTCCTATACCAAGAGATTTGGCCAGTTGTCAAATCGAAACAACTGAAATAACCGAAGCGTTGCCGCGGTCTGCCGAATAAAATGTCCAATGTTGGGATTGCACATCCCAACATTGGACATTTAAGGAACACTTGAAGTGACGCCGACACGAATCTGGTTCAGACAATATGGACGGGCTCTCCGCTTCCTCTTGCCATACTCCAAGCGGCTTGCGGCGGTGACTTTGGTAGGCCTGATGGCGACGGGCGTTGGTCTGGTGCAGCCATATTTCTCCAAGCTGCTGATCGATTCCGCGCTGCTTCGCCGTGATATGCGCGCTCTGCTCTGGGTCGCCGGGCTTATGGCCGCTTTTACGATCGCGGGCTTCGTATTGAACATCGTATCGAGTTATCAATACGTGCGCATCTCGGCGCATCTTCTGTTCGAAATGCGCCTGACGTTGTATCGTCATCTGCAAGCCTGTTCCCCCCGGTTTTGGACCCGCAACCGTCTGGGGGACGTGGTTTCCCGAATCAACAACGACGCCGCGGAGGTCCAGCGGATCACAGCGGACACGCTGCTTGGCGTCTGCTCAAACATCGTATTTTTGGTGGGCGCTGCCGGCATTATGGTGTGGTTCAGCTTGCCCATTTTCCTGTGCAGCGTCGCCGCGATTCCTCCCAGCATATGGGCGCTCCGACGGTATCAGGCACTCCTGTCCGAACAGGCTCGTCAGGTGAGGGAACGCAGCGCGGATATCGGCAGCTTTCTGATCGAGACGCTGACGGGGTACCGGCTCGTCGCGACGAGTAACACCGAGGCAGTGGAAGCTGCGCGATTCCGCCGGCACAACGCCAGTTTTATCGATGCTCTACTGCTCATGCAACGGACGTCTTTTTTGGCCGGTGCCGTACCTGGAACGGTGCTGACGCTAACGACTTCGGCGATTTTTCTTTATGGAGGCAGTCTCGTCATCGAGGGGCGCCTGACGACGGGCTCCCTGGTGGCGCTCATGGCGTATCACTTGCGATTGCTGGCGCCAGTGCAAAACCTGATGACGCTCCAAACGAGCCTGATAACCGGCGGCGCATCGCTGAGCCGCCTTTTTGAATTGCTTGATACTCCCATCGAAGTCCGCGACAACCTCGACGCCGTTCCGCTAGAAAAGGTGCGCGGCGACATCACGTTTGAAAATGTCAGCTTCTGCTACGAAAACTTCCCGGTCCTCGACAATGTCTCGTTTCACATCGTCCCCGGTTCAGTTTGTGCCGTTCTCGGGCGGAGCGGTGTAGGCAAATCCACGATGGCTGACCTGCTGGTTCGATTTTATGATCCCGACCAGGGATCGATCCGGCTTGATGAACACGATCTGCGTAGCCTGCGTCTCAGTGACATCCGAAATGCGATTGTGCTGGTCGATCAGGCGTCCTTTCTATTCCGTGCGACCGTTCGCGAAAATATCGCCTACGGTAAACCCGATGCGACTTTCGAGGAGATCATGGCGGCGGCGAACGCGGCCGCGATTCACGAGCGTATCCTGGCGCTGCCGCAACAGTACGATACGATTGTGGGCGAACGCGGCCTCACCCTCTCTGCGGGCGAGCGGCAGCGGGTCACGCTTGCCCGCGCGCTATTGCGAAATCCTTCCGTACTCGTGCTGGATGAACCGACCGCAGCGCTTGACGTCGAAACCGAGCGTGAGATCGTTGACTCACTCGCAACAACATTGCGTGGCCGGACGGCCATCATCATTACACATCGTCCCTCGCTGGCTTCCATTGCCGGTCAAATCATCACGCTTGACGGCGGCAAGATCAGCGAGGAAGCGTTTGCAGCGTCGCAATGAGAGTCCGTGTCGGCATCGTCGACAGCGGCATTAACCCCGATCATCCACACGTTGGGCAGGTCATGGGTGGTGTCTTATCGAGAGTTCGTAGCCCGAATTTCTTCCAGTTCCAGCCCACGTAGCCTGTACCGGAACTCTCCTGCGTTGCTGAGTTGGTGGTCGCACCATCTCAAGCCCTTGTTCAGAGACTCCACTATGGAATCCCACCAGGGTCCCACTCCGCCCGATTGATAAAACTCGAGGCAGACGGCCAGGTGACGCTTGAAGCCCGCCACCAGTCGTGCTTGATAGTGAGCTCTTAGCGCGTTCACGTTTGTGCCTCGGGCAGCGGCACGCACGACCGCCGAAGCGAGAATCGCTTCCCGAATCGCGTGGCCGGTACCGTCCCCACAAAGCGGATCGAACGCCAACGCCGCCGTTCCACAAGCGAGCCAATGCGGGCCACAGAGGGGCCAAGTGATGCGCGGATATGAAGGAAATTCACGCGTACCATCGCCCAATCCTCGAATCTGACCCGCGATCATGCGGCTGTTGTTCAGGTGTGCATTCAGCGGGCCACCGACGGATATCAACCAGCCCGAACCGGGCGCATCAGGCATCAAGAACAGCCAGCCATCCTCGAGAGATTCGATCCAGCACGCCGTGGAATCTGAGCCCTTTTCAAGTTCCACGAGCGTGACGGTCGCGACTTGCGATCCAAAGCCATGTTCAATGACGGATTCTGGCAGAGGGCGGGAAGAAATGATCGTCCAATCTGCCGCCTCGGGCGAACTTGCATTTGCGCGGAATAATTTTGCCACCATCTCCAGCAGGAACTGCTCGGAGGCAATAACTGCGGAGTGGGGAAGCGCGACGGGTTCCGGCTGTGGACCCCATTTCACCACTCGTTTTTGAATTCGCGGCAGGCTCGAAAAAGCATCCCGCAATTCGAGGACATCACGGAAAAGAGCTTGTGAGGAAGCGCTCACCATAAGCGCGGGCAAATAGGCCCGGGGAGCGCGTTCGATGGATACCCCGAAACCGGCGCTCTGCAGCAGGTGCCCACAGGTCAAAGCTGCGATGCCATCACCTTGGAGGACAATCGTCGCCATAGCTCTGCTCGTCTTACGAACGCTAGCGACTATACCTCAACTGAGATTTCGTTGGTGTTGGTGTGTTTACTGAGGTGCCGTCCCCTCACTGGGCGGCTTGCCATTGCGCCGTACGATCCGATCGACTGTGTCGATAAGGATACTTAACCGCTCGTCAGTTTCCTTTTGGGCCTCGCGGAGCTCGGTTATGTCCTCAGTCAGGCGCGTGATTCCTCGATGCATTTCATTGATTTGCGCGTTTGTGACTTGCTGCGCGTCGGTGATAATGCGCCCGACACCGATGAGGTCCTTGATAGCCTCGTTATGCTTATCGATGGTTCGTTGTTGTTCTTGGATGATTTTTTCGATTCGTTCGAACCGTTCTTCGGGTGTCATGGACAATACTGAAGTCCATTAATACATGGACACAACCCATGGTCAAGGTGTATGTATCTGTAGCTAAACGGCAACTGACAATTGAACATTGAACATTGAACAATGACAGAGCATTCTAATGTTCGTTGTTCATTGCTCAATTGTCAGTTGTCATCTAAGAAACGGAGGAGACAGTCTCTATGAGGAATTTCGTCGGCGTATTGACGATTGCACTAGCGTTGGTTGTTGCGGCCGGAGTTGTTGCCGCTCAACAGTCCGGATCCAATAGTGTGCCGCCGCCATGGGCGTTTGGCTTTGCGACGCCCCTGACTCCCGGGGCGGCCGCTCCACCGCCACCCGCGGCGCCCGCGGCTCCACCCGCTCCCGACCCGACAATGCACAAGCTGCCGGGCAGCCAATTCTCTTTCACACTGAATCAGATTCGAGATCAGTACGGTCCGGCGGACTGGTTCCCCGGCGATCACCCTCAAATGCCTGACGTCGTCGCGCACGGCAAGAGAGATCAAATGGTCGCAGCCTGCAGTCTTTGCCACTATCCCAACGGCAAGGGCAGGCCGGAAAACGCCGGTGTATCGGGTTTGCCTTACTCATACTTCGTGCAGACGATGATGGATTTCAAGAACGATAAGCGAAAGAGCTCGGACACGAGAAAGGCGAACACCAACCGGATGATCTCGTTCGCGAAAAACATGACCGACGACGAAATCAAACAGGCGGCCCAGTACTTCGGAGCGATAAAGTGGAGCCCGTGGATTCGCGTTGTCGAGACCGATACAGTGCCGAAGACGCGCATCGCCGGAGGGATGTTCCTAGTAGAAGAAGGAGCCCAGGCCGGCAAGGAGCCGATTGGACTGCGCGTTATTGAAACGCCGGAGAAAACTGAGGACACGGAAATGCTGCGTAATTCGCATTCCGGCTTTATCGCATACGTGCCTCCCGGCAGCATCAAGAAAGGGGAAGCCCTTGTCACCAACGGTGCCGGCAAGACGACACAATGCGCCGTTTGTCACGGAGCGAACCTGCAGGGACTCGGCCCGGTTCCCGGAATCGCCGGCCGTTCGCCCAGCTATCTCGTCCGCCAGCTTTATGACATGCAGGTAGGCAGTCGCAAAGGCGAGTGGACGGATCTGATGAAACCCGTCGTCGCGAAACTGACGGCCGAGGACATGATCAATATTGTTGCCTACACCGCATCGCGGCCGGCCGGGGAAGCTCGGACCAGCGGCGGCGGCCGGTAGGCCCGTTAAATGACAATTGAACATTGAACAATGAACATTCGAAAGCTTTGTCATTGTCCACTGTTCAATTGTCATATCTCATTTAAGCCGTACACACATCGCCGAGTACGCCACCGCCGCCGCAATACTTCGCGTCTTGAAGCTGAACGGCCAGACCGTCGGGATCGGTGAAATAGAGTTCGGGTGTTCCTTCCTTTGCCCCACCGCGGTTCTCCATTCGCATGCTGATGTAATGTACTAACGGTGGCGGCGCACCTTGTGCGCTTCCTCTCGGCTTGATGCCGTAGCTTTCGAGCGTCTTAATCACTTTTTCCGGATCGAAATTCTCCATGGTCCAGCAAAAGTGATTAATCCCTGCAGAACGTGCCGCTGCGCCCGCGCCGCCACGGGCACCGCCGCCGCCACCCCATACCAGAAACTGACCGCTCTTGCCCACGTTGAACACGGGAGATCCCGGCCCTTGATAGGCCTGGATGCGAAAACCGAACAGATCTTGATAGAACTTTCGGGACCGTTCTGGATCCGACACAAAGTTTGTGGTGTGATTCCAGTCGCGAAGCCGGATCAGTCCCTTCTTGGGCGATGGTTCCGGTTGTGAACAGACCTCGCCGAGCACGCCGGCTCCGCCGCAATACCGCGCATCCTGCAACTGGACAACAAGACCGTCGGGATCGCGGACGGAAAATTCGGCAGTGCCTTCTTTGGCTCCGCCCGCTTCCGGTCCGCGCATTCGTACGCGCATCCGCATGGGCTCCGGAGCTTCACCCTCGGTGATCCCGTGCTGGCGCAAAATGCTCTTGAGCCGATCGATATCAAAATTCTCGACCGCCAGACAAATGTGATTGATGTTTGGCGCATTCGAACGTGCTGATGAAAGTCCCAGGAATTGTGTACCGTCTCCAACTCGAAGATTGAGCTCTGTCGTCCCCTGTCGGCTGATGACCGGCATCCCGAAAAGCCCTTGATAGAAGTCCAGAGAACGCTTCAGATCCGAAACTTGCAGCGTCACATGATTGATTCCTCTCGCCTGTATTTGTGGTTTGCGTCCCTGCAGCAACGCCCGCGGCGCCATGACAAACGCGGGCAGCGAAACGAGCAGGCGCCGCCGCGAAATAGTGAATTCATCTTTCATAACGTCTCCTTTCGGACTGACCCATGTTTCCGGTGAGCGTACGGCATCCCGGCTGTCCCAAACCAGTTTTTTCGTTGGAGGGTCGTTGGAGGGCCGTTTGACTTTTCGCGCCTAGCGGTAGTAGCTTCGCTTGCCCAGGTCATTGGTGGAGGTCCTTATGAAGCAAATCGTCCAATTTTTGATCCTTGCACTGGCCGTATCTACGACCGTCAGCACCAACGCTTGGGCGCAATCAACCGCGCAGATCAGCGGCACCGTGAAGGATGCCAGCGGTGCGGTCCTGCCTGGCGTTGAAGTCACGGCAACACAGACCGAGACCGGAATCGCCCGAAGCACGGTCAGCAACGAGACCGGCGTGTATGTGCTGCCGAACCTGCCGCTCGGTCCTTACAAATTGGAAACGTCGCTGGTGGGATTCCGAACGTTCGTCCAGACAGGAATCGTGCTGCAAGTCAACAGCAACCCAGTCATTAACGTGATGCTCGAAGTGGGCCAACGGTCAGAGCAGGTCGAAGTTCAGGCCAATGCTGCGCTTGTGGAAACCCGCACTGTCGGTGTTGGCCAGACTATGGAGACACAGCGCATTCTGGAACTGCCGCTGAATGGACGCAACGCGGCCGAGTTGGTCCTGACCGTCGGCACCGCCGTCAACATTCCGGAATACGCATCGTCGCCGCGAAGCATGCAAAGCCAGTTGTCGATCGCGCTCGGCGGTGGACTTCCAAGCGGCGTGAACTATGCTTTGGACGGCGCGCAGCACAACAATCCCTATGACAATTTGAGCCTCCCTCTGCCGTTTCCAGATGCGCTTCAGGAATTCAAGGTCGAAACGAGTGCCCTGTCGGCGTCTCAAGGGCAGCACTCGAGTGCACAAGTGAATTCGGTGACAAAATCGGGCACGAATGATTTCCACGGCAGTCTCTTCGAATTTATCCGGAACGATCTGCTGAATGCTACAAACTATTTCGCGCTCGTCGATCCGAACACCGGCAAGAAAGTGCACAGTACGCTCAAGCGGAACCAGTTCGGCGGCACGGCGGGTGGTCCCATTGTCCGGAATAAGCTGTTTTTCTTCGGCGGGTATCAGGGCACGATTAACCGGCAGGATCCGGCGAATACACAGAACTGGATCCCAACACCAGCGATGCTGCAGGGCGACTTTAGCGCTATAGGCTCGCCCGTGTGCAACAATAACCGCCAAGTGATTTTTCCCACGGCACTCGGGTTCAGCGGCGACACGAACAATCGCATCGCCCCCTCCCGGTTCGATCCCGTGGCTTTGAATCTTGTCCGGAGACTTCCGACAACGAATGACCCGTGCGGCCTTATCACCTTCGGCGTTCCGGGGAATTTGGATAGCAAGCAATCCGTCGGGAAGGTGGATTACCAGCTCAATGCGGCGCATTCGGTCATGGGACGAATATTGCTGACGGGCGAGGATCAACCGGTGCCGTATTCGCTGGCGCCCAACAACCTGCTAACAACATTCGATCGTGGCCGGAGCAATTTCGCTCAATCGTATGCAGTAGGCGATACCTGGCTAGTCAGCCCGCAAACGGTAGTTTCCTCGCGGCTGGTTGCAAATTACACGGACATCAAGAGGCTGGGAGCGGAATTCTTCAATTGGGGCGATGTCGGCGTGAAGAATTTTTACAGCTATCAGCCGAAGTACTTACAGCTCGTTGTCACTAATCCGGGATTTATGCTCGGTGGCGGCGCTGCCAATACAGCAACTTTTAGGACGTTCTCCAGCGGGCTGAATTCGGACGCGAGTTTGACGCGAGGTGCCCATCAATTGGCTATCGGAGGCGCGCTGCTTTGGATCGATTCAAACTCGAACGCGCACAACGCGTCTCAGGGGGTGTTCACGTTTAGCGGACAGTTTACGGGATCGGGCTTAGCCGACTTGTTGTTGGGCCGGCCGAGCCAATTTCGTCAGTCCGCGCCAAATGTGGCTTACGTACGGAAGTGGTACACGGCGCTCTACCTCGCCGACACCTGGAAATTGAATCAGCGTTGGACGCTGAATTACGGGTTGCGCTGGGAACCAGATCTTGCCGAGACGCTGACGACCGGATATGTTGCAAAATACAGCGAAGAGGCCCGCGCCGCGGGCTTCCGCAGCACCGTATTTCCGAGGTCGCCCGTGGGCTTCTCGTATCCGGGAGATCCTGGATTTCAGGCCAAGAGAGGGCGAAACCGTAACTGGTGGGAGCTTGCGCCGCGGCTTGGTTTCGCCTGGGATGTGCGAGGGGACGGACGAACATCAGTACGCGCTTCGGTCGGTCTCGGATACGACTATCCGAACACGCAATATCACCTGTGGACATCGATTGCTCCGCCGTTTGGCTCAAATACTCTATTTCCCAATCCCATTTTCAGCGATCCGTGGTCGACACCAGGAGCGGGATACAATGGAGTCAATCCGTTCCCAGTGAGCTTCGGACCGAACACGCCATTTGTTGCGTTCGGCGATTTCACAGTCATGAACAACATCAAGCCGGCACAAGTCCAGAGCTGGAACTTGTCCATCCAGCGCCAGTTTGGAAACGACTGGCTTGTGTCGGCCAGTTATATCGGCGATCACATCATCCACATGCTGGGTTCGGAACAGTTGAATCCGGCTATCTATTTTCCTGGAAACCCCGACGCCAACGGCAACTGCTTTGCTCCGGGCTACACGTTTAAACCGACACCGCCTCTTCCAGGTCAGCCCGTCCCTCCCTGCTCAACAACGGGAAACACGAACCAGCGGCGCCGGTTGTCGTTGATTGATCTTCAAAATACCGGACAAAATGTCGCGAATCTCGTGACAGTCGAAAGCGGCGGCAAGTCCAGCTATAACGGAGTGCTACTGGAGGTACGAAAGCGCGCCGGAAAAGGCGTTACGCTCGGGGCGAACTACACGTGGTCCCATTGTCTTGCTCCCTTTCAAAGCAATGAAGGGGGAGATACGGGCGCGAATCCAGCTATACCCAATCCGTACATAGGTAACCGCGATGGAGGCCGTGGCAATTGTCTGAGCGATCGCCGTCAGCTTTTCCATTTCACACCGGTGCTCGAAATGCCGAACTTCCAAAGACCCATGCTTCGGCGTATCGCTTCCGGATGGCGCTTGTCCACCATCTACAGTTACCAGACGGGAGAATATGTGAACATCACAGCCACCGGCGGGAATGACTTCGCGCGGAACGGGACGAACCTCAACAACCAATCGGCGCGGTACGCTGGGGGCGATCGTATCGCGGACCACTCGGGCCGTCCCCGCTCGCGATGGTTTAACAGCGCCGCCTTCAACTGCACGCCTACTGGATGTCCGCCGCCAACAGAGGTTCCAACTTATGGGGTTCTCGGAAACTCAGGCACCAGAGCCGTCGCCGCCCCGGGCCACTTTGATTTCAACATGGCTCTCGTGCGCTCGTTCCGCGTGAAGGAAAGCCACCGCGTCGAGTTTCGGTGGGAGGTCTATAACGTCACCAACAGCTTCCGACCTCTGCTCGCGCCACCACCACCAACAACCCCGATCGGACCGGGAATGTTCAACACCTGTAACAATTGTGTGAGCACCGAAATCACCAATCCCAACTTCGGTGTATTGAGGATCTCCGACGATCCGCGCATCATGCAGTTCGCGCTGAAGTACCTGTTCTAAATATGAAGCGACATTGTCAAGCGTGACCTAATTTGAACCTGGGTTTCCTGTTATAGGGAGGTATATACTCTCAGCCAAGCAACAACAATAATTTCGCTGGAGGAACATATGCGTATTGAATGCTGGAGAGTTCGTCCGCTACGCGTAATCGGTGTGATGTTCGCCTTAGGAATAACTTTGTTTTTAGCAGGCGCGGCGCCGTGGTTCCATTCCGCCATTGGCGCGCCCAAGGAGGGCGTTGCCGATGCGGCCGGCACGACAGACGACCTCCAGCGGTCCCTCCGGCTGGACAACTACACCGTCGTGGCTGACAGCGGGCCCGGACGCGGTGAAGTGATTTACTTCTACAAGTGTTGGATGTGTCATAACAAATACACGAAAGGCGGCCCCTATCTGCAGGAGCTGTATCAGCGCGCGAAGCTGGTGTCTGGTGAAGCGGTAACCGACGAAAGCGTGAGCGCGAAGATCAAAGCGGGCGGTCCAGGCATGCCCGCCTATC
>Ga0209157_1003706_pt1 | contig 11635 bp, 9 predicted proteins | sample GraSoiAngelo_135_FD_185892 | JGI IMG/M metagenome (GOLD analysis project Ga0209157, IMG submission 185892) | Grasslands soil microbial communities from the Angelo Coastal Reserve, California, USA - 14_0929_05_40cm (SPAdes) (version 2) | ecosystem: Environmental > Terrestrial > Soil > Grasslands ... | reverse complement strand
TCTATTGAATAGGGAGAGATGCAAAGATTCTCGTCGCCTGTGGCGAGCTGACGGTGAAGAGCGACCCCGAGCTCGTTCGTCGCCTTTGCCGCCACATCGAAGTTTGTAGCTCCCTGCATCATGGTGACGCTTAACGCGCCGAATACGTGCAAGATCAAAAGTCGCTTCATGTGGATGATGAGACACTCAAACTGCGAATGATGGGTCGGCCGGGACTCGAACCCGGAACCAACCCCGAAAGCCTTCGGGGCCGCTCTCGTTGGTTTGAGTTCTCTGTCGACTTCAATGCAGAAATCGCTAGCTGAGGATTCTTCTTGCGTTTGAGTTGGCGTTCAAGTGCGCGCGCCTCGGCCATCGAAGGTAGTTGTTTCGCTGCCACGAGCACGACTTCTGCTCCGAAACGGAGTGTGGTGTGATTGCTTCCACGCCTGTGCTCAGCCATCCGGCGACTTAGATTTTCGGTGGCACCGATGTAATATCGGCGCACACCGCGGAGGATATAAACCCAGGCCATAGAAAATTTGGGTCGGCCGGGACTCGAACCCGGAACCAACGCCTTAAAAGGGCGCTGCTCTACCGATTGAGCTACCGACCCATGCAGCCTTCATTTTGAGGCCGCGAGGAGATTTTTCAATCCAGAACCAACCCCGAAAGCTTTCGGGGCTGCTCTACCGATTGAGCTACCGACCCGCGCCGGAAACGTTTTCTAATCCAGATCGAACATCCTCGCAAGATTGTAGGGCAGGCGCTTCGCCCGCCAATGCAACGTTCGCCAAGCGGCGCGCTTGCCCTACAATTTCAACGTCGCGAGCAGATCGCGCAGCGAATTCTTTCGTCGATCCAAACGAAAGATCGATAAACCAGCCGCGCTGGCCGCTTCCCAATCGCGTTCCGGATCATCGCCGACGTGGAGGACCTCATTTGGCTTCAGATCGACGAACTTCAGTGCGCGCCGATAAATTTCCGGGTCAGGTTTGTCCGCGCCGAGCTCGCTGGAAACGAAAACGTGACGGAAAAATTTCGAGATGCCCAGGTGCCCGAGGATCAAGCGCAAACGTCCGTCGAAATTTGAAATCACGGCGAGTTCAAAGCGCGCCTGTAATTTCTCCAACACGCCGGGAACTTCCGGGTAAAGCTCCCAAACGCCGGCTTCGGCAAAATGTTCGTAAGCGATCTCGAAAAAATTGTCCCGATCGAATTCGCTCAATGCGGGCGCGACTTGCTCGAGGACGAGATCGACAAGCTCACGCCACCAGCCTTTATCGTCGTTTTCACGCGGTCCATCGATGGCGGCGCGTTGCGGCATCTTTTTCCAAGCCGTGTGAAATGCGCGCTCGAGATTTTGGGGATTAATATCTAATCCGACCTCACGGCCGACATAGGCGTAATGATCGCCTACAGTCTTTGTTAACCTAAAGAGCGTGCCGACTGCGTCGAAAAAGATCGCTTTTAGCATGAGACACCAACGTTCAACGCCCAACGCTCAATGTTCAACATCCAGCGCCGGACAGCACTTCATCATTTTTGCTTGGAAAAACCGCTCGATGCGCGTTGCATGGTGCCGTGCGATGAATCGATGAATGTTAGTGACGAGTCGCTGCGCTTGCCGAACCGGACACAATCAGCCGGCGAGGAACTGGCGAATGGTATTAGCCATGGGATCGGACTCCTGGGTGCGATCATCGGTACGCCGATTCTGCTTCTGGCAGCCTTCCACCATGGCAGCATCCCTTTTCTTATCGGTACGATGATCTTTACCGTGACGATGTTGCTCGTGTACCTCGGGTCGACGCTCTATCACGCATGGCCGCAGACGCGTGTGAAATCCCTTCTCCAAGTACTAGATCACTCGGCGATTTTTTTGTTAATCGCGGGAACATATACGCCATTTGCCCTGGGTCCGTTGTGCGGCGCTGGCGGGTTAACCATGCTCGGGATTGTCTGGGCACTCACGCTTTTCGGGGTCATCATGAAAGCAACGCGCGGCGCACTGCGTCATCGGAGACTTGCGATGACTCTCTATCTCGGAACGGGCTGGGTCGGAGTCATTTTCATACGTCCGCTCGCGCTGGCAATTCCGTTGTCGGCGCTGCTTTGGTTAATTGCCGGCGGCATCGCTTACACGGCAGGCACTTTATTTTTCGCGAACGAGCGGCTGCGTTATGCCCATTTTGTCTGGCATCTGTTCGTGCTCGCCGGAACTAGCTGTCACTTTGCGGCCGTGTTTATTTGCGCAAACTGAAAAGCGCGGCGCGTACGGTTGGACAAGTTTGCCCGCACGGCGGATTAATTCACATGCTGCCGGTTGAGCACAACGATCCGATCAACGCCAGGATTCTTGCTATTTCCGAGGACAAGATCGAAGGCTTCGTGCGCGAGCCGTTCGACGAAATCGCGCGACGCTCGGGCGTCAGTGTCGATGTCGTTATGGCACGGATTGCCGCGATGTTGCGGGCTGGAACGATCCGGCGGGTCCGTCAAACTTTGCTTGCGACGAATCTGGCTGAGGGCGCGCTGGTGGCGTGGAAAGTTCCCGAGGACAAGATCGACAGTGCGTTCGATTGGATGTTTCAGCGCGATCCGTTTTCGGGTCACGTAGTGCTGCGCTCCACAGATACCGTCAGCGCCGGATCGGACTACAAACTTTGGACGACTCTAAAGGTTCCTCGGGGATTTTCATTGCAAGCGCATTGCGAATTGCTCGCAAAGAAAGTTGGTGCGGAGCGTTTTCGACTGATGCCGGCAAAAGGAATTTTTACTCTTGGGGTTGGCCATGTTCGCCGGAAAACAACTGAACCTGGGAGCAAGGGCGAAGAGCCGGCAAAAATGATTCCGGTGCAGATTGTCGAGCTGAACGAGCGCGAGTGGAATGTTCTGGTTGCGCTGAAGCGCGAATTCACTCCCGAAGAAATCAGGCCCTCGCCTTGGGTTACACGCGCGAAGGAAGCCGAAGCGTCACTGGAAGAATTCTTCCGCGTGGCAGAAGAATTGAGTGCACGAAAAATCATTGGGCGTTTTTCAACTTTTCTCGAGCACGTGAAACCGTCCGCGGGCGGCGTGCGCGTCACGCGATTCAACGCACTGTTTCATTGGGCAGTGCCGCCCGGTCGCGAAATTGAAGCGGGCGGCGAAGTCGGGCGTCACCATATTCTGACGCACTGTTACTGGCGCGAAGCAGGGCCGGAATTCAAGAACGTCAACATCATGGCCGTGGCGCACGGCACTGATAAACAACTGCTCCTCGATCATAAGGTGGCTATCGATCGGCATCTCGATTTGACTGGCAACCCTGTTTCTTACACAAATGTTTTTTGGGGCGGACGCAGCGAGATCAAGCCATCGGAGATTTCGCCGCACGCATATCGAGAATGGCTGGCGCAGCAGTCGAAAAGGTAAAAGTTAGCGCTTAGGCGCGAACCGAGCGTGATAGGTCCGATCCAGGTTTTGCAGAACCACGACCGCAAATTGTTGACGATCGACTGGCCGGTGTAGCGCCATGGCCAATGAGATTGCCCGGTCTTGCAATTCTAGTGGGAAATCTTCAAGGGACTGGTTCACGTTGATTCCGATTCCCACGATAGCCAGATGCGGCGCCTTTTCTTGCGCGCGCATCTCCACCAGCACGCCGGCTACTTTGCGGCCGTAAAGCTGAACGTCGTTAGGCAATTTAATCGTGGGTTCGAGAGAAAACTCGGTTCGAATCACGTCCGAAATAGCTTCGATCGCCCAAATCGTGAGCCGTCCAGAGTCGTTGATCTGGATTTTAGGTCGTAAAAGGATTGAAAACCAAAGGCCTTTGCCGGCCGCCGATTCCCACCGGTTGCCACGCTGGCCGCGTCCGGCAGTTTGATGTTCCGCAAAGAGAACCAAACCTTCCTTTGAATTTGCAGTTGCGACCTGCAAAATCGCATCGTTTGTCGAGCCAGTTTGCTCGAGCACAATGATCCGCTGGCCAATCGTGCCGCACGGGAAGTGGGCTTGCAGTTCCTTGGCGATCAGCCGATCCAACATGTCAGCCGGAAGCAAGCGTCATTTCCAGCGCGATATCGATCGCGCGCGCGGCGTTTGTTAGCGCGCCAATGGAAATGTAATCGACTCCCGTGGCTGCCACGCGCCTGACGTTTTTCAACGTGATGCCGCCGCTTGCTTCGAACTTAATGTTGTTCCTTTTCAGCGCGACAGCTTCCCGAATTTGCGCGGGTGTCATGTTGTCGAGGAGGATAACGTCTATGCCATCCACCTCGACAAAAGTGCGGGCTTGTTCCAGATCATCAGCCTCCACCTCAATGCGGATGTTTGGTCGCTCCTGGCGAAGTTGACGAATTCGATCGGCAAAACTGGAAAGCCCTCCAAGGGCGGCCAGATGATTGTCTTTTATGAGCACCATGTCGTACAAGCCGAAACGATGATTAATGCCACCGCCAGCGACCACTGCAGCCTTTTCCAATGCGCGTAGCCCGGGCGTGGTTTTGCGCGTATCCAGTATTTTGGCCGAATGGTTCCCGACCGCATCAACAAATTCGCGCGTGAGCGTTGCGATGCCGCAGAGACGTTGCAAAAAATTCAGCGCGACACGTTCCCCTCTCAGAATTGAACACGCAAGGCCACGCACTTCGATAATGCCGTCGCCAGCAGCGACGCTATCGCCATCGCGGCAAAGAATCTGGATATCCGTCGAGGGATCAAGCTGTCGAAAAACTTCGCTAGCCACTCCGGTGCCGGCAACGACGGCGTTTTCACGCGCAACGATGCGTCCAGTTGCGTGCAGCGTTTCCGGGACGAAAAAATCAGTCGTGATATCGCCGGCGCCGATGTCTTCTTTAAGTGCGGCGGCGATCGGATCGTAGCGGTTTGGTTTCATGCGCGCAGGAGGATTCGCACGATAAGTGCGAAGTGCGAGAGGGTCTATGAGAGACGCATTATCGAACGCGCCGCGCGGCGGTCGTCGGCAAGTCGCCATGCCCAAATGCAACACAAGGAGAGAACCCCAAATCGACAATCTGTCGGTCGCTTTGACTTAATCAGACAAAAAAGATTCGGGCAGCGCACGCTAAGGAGAAACAACGAATATCAAAAAATCGTGCAACCACCCGAATCGCCTTAACCTACTAACTTCGACAGCCAGCCGCAGACTTTGTTCGAATTTTTTACGAAAAATTCGTGTTCGCGTTATCAGAACGCGCTCAGGAGGTTACTCGCTGGCTCAGGCGGCGGATTGGAGACCGCCGCTCCCTGAGTTACAGAAGATTTCGCTGAGCGCCCGTCCCGACTCGCTCTGCTTCGTCGCGCACTTCCTGAAGCAGCGATTTGAATTCACACTGCTCCAACGCGCGGATCAGACTGGGATAGTCGGGTTTAATTCGAAGCTGATCGATCGGCACTGGCAATTCGAGATCACAATCCAGATCGACCATTTGTCGGTTTTGCAAAATTTGCCCGCGAGCGTTGGCGAGTTTTTCCCGGGTTCGCGCGTTTTTCACCTTGTCGATGTTGTTCAGCAGTGGTTCCAACCCGCCGAACTCGCGAATCAATGCCGCGGCGGTTTTGCGGCCCAGTCCGATCCCGGGGATGTTATCCACCGAATCGCCCGTCAACGCGAGCACATCGCCGATAAGTTTTGGCGGGACCTCCCATTTTGCGGTGACTTGGCCTTCGCCCAGCAACGTGAATGCATCCTTGGGCGACGCGATGTCCGCTTTCGCTGTCGTATAGACTTTTACGCAAGGGCCGACCAACTGATAAAGATCCTTGTCGTTGGTCGCGAGCACAACCTCCATCCCGGCCCGCTTACACGCGGCGATGGCGTAACAGCCCATGAGGTCATCGGCCTCAGTGTCCGGGAGCGAAATATTTCGAAAGCCCAGCAAAGGTGTGAGTTTCTGGATAAACTCGAGCTGCGGGATCATCGGCTTGGGCATCTCTTTGCGCGTCTCCTTGTAAGCGGGTTGCAGTTCCACTCGCTTCTGCGGCACGCCCTCGTCCCATACGACTGCGCCCAGGTCAGGCTGCAAATGTTTCAACATTAGCCGCAGCGTTTTTGTGAAGCCGAAAATCGCGTTGGTCGGTTCACCCCGCGAATTCGAGAGATTCGGGATGGCGAAAAACGACCGGTAAACGTAGTAATGACCATCGATAAGCAGCAGTTTCATTGGAGAAGCAGATGCTGGATTCTGGATGCATGATGCTGGATGATCAAGGCATGGCGGAAGAATGGATCGTGCGCGTGCAGGGAAAGGAGTATGGTCCCGCCGATATCGATACGCTGCGTGAATGGAAGCGAGAGGGGCGGCTCCTTCCTGAAAACGAGGCCCGAAACACGGGCGCCGATCTTTGGAGCACAGCTGCAGCGATCCCAGGATTGTTTGATGCAGGGGCCTCCGAGGCTGCGATCGCCGGCCGGCTGATAGAGCCGCCGCTACAAACGCAACATCGCACCTTCGGTCAGATTTTGGCGGAGACGTTCCAAATTTATCGCAAAGGCTTTTTTCAATTTCTTGGGCTCACGCTTTTGGTGTTGTTGCCGTCGGTATGCAGTCAGTTAACGACTCCATTGATGAAAACAACGCAGGGTTCCTACGGCGATTTGGGCGTTCTCGCTGGGGGGCTTTTCAGCTTCTTCATGTTTATGCTCTCACTGGCGATGTGGCCGATTTATGTCGCGGGCATCCAAATTCTCAGTGCTGAAATTGCTAACGGACGCCGGACAGGTTTCGCCGCTGTGCTAAATGAAACGGTCAGATTCTGGCCGCGCGTCGCTGCGCTGTGCGTCTTCGTATTTGTCGTTTTCGCCTTGCTCATTCTATTTGCGCTCGGAATAGCCCTCACGCTAGCAGCCGGTGCTACTTCGCCGCTGTCGATCTTTTTCGCGTTGGCCTTGCTCATCCTGCAAGTTTGGATGTTCGGATGGTTCTTCATCACTGTTCTCTTTTGGCAGCAGTTTGCTGTCCTCGAAAACGCGGGATTCATCGATTCACTGCGCGGAAGCAGAAATCTCGCGCGCAGCGGACAGGATCTTCCGTTGTTTGAACGCCCGTTGTGGCGCGGAGCCTTCATTGCGTCCCTCTGGTTTGCGCTTGTGCTGATAATCGCGGTCGTCTCCGAGTGGACGACGCTGCACCAGTATTTTAATCAGTTGATGACCACGCAGGATCCTCAGACGCTCCTGCACCAACTGACTGAAGCCCAGCAAGCCCGGGGCTTTGATATTTCTGCTTTTGTCCTGAACCTTCTCCAAAGAATTCTCCAGCCATTGCTCGGGATCGCCTTCGTTATGCTTTATCTCGATAGCAGAATTCACCTCGAGCGATAGCGACTGACTCCAGAGGCGAACCAATCGGCGAAAAGAGAACAAGCAATCCCCCCAAAAAATCGAGCGAAGAACTGCGGATCGCCCTTCACCATCTGCGCCAGCTAGTTTGTCCGCCGGCTCCGCAGGAGGAGCGGCGCAATCGCAGTGAAATAACGGCTGGTATAAAACAGATAGCCGATGAAGGAGATTAGCTGGGCGCTGATCAACCAAATGTGACCGGCACGAGCGACGAACAAATCAGGCCAGCGCCAAATGGCGAGCGTAGAGACGAGATTGAGGACAAGAAGCAGGGGAACGAGCAGACGAATATTCAGCAACTGATCGGACATGGCGCGCGCGTAAAGGGCGCGTTCGGAATCGTCGCGTGACTCGGCGATGCGCGCGTGAATCAGCCGCATATCGTAAATAAACAGCAGCCAAACAATGCCTGCGTAAGCGGCGCTTAGTTGAAACCACGCGAGAGGACTATCGAGCCGGCTGAAAAGAATCGCTTCGCCCAGCGCGCAAGCGATGTAGAAAAAGTTGTGGCCAAACTCCAGTGGCCACTTGATCAATGTGAACGTGTGAATAATTGAGCGGGACCAAAATATAAAAATCACGCACAAACCCGCGGCTACATAAGGAAACGTGCCCCACTGCCGCGTCGAGATCAGCGCGCGGGCATTATCCGTTAAGAAAAACAGTGCAACCCCTTGGATAATGCTGACGAGGGTGAGCTCAACGTTGATGACCACCGAATCGAGTTCCCGGCGACCTTCGCTTGGCGGATTCACGACGCGACTCGTAACCGCTCAATGATTAAGCTGTCAAGGTGCCAAGGCGCTGTCGCGAAGGCCGCGAACGTGGAAGCTTCGCGGCCTTCTGCTTTCTTTCAATTGAAGCCGCCTGCTTTTCTGCTTGGCGAATCGTCGCCTGAGTCGTACTTAGAGTGATCCTGATATGGCGACGAAGACCGAAGAAAAAACAGCCACTGACAAATTAGCTGCGGCACGAAATAAGAACCTCGATCTGGCGATTCAACAGATAGCCAAGGATTACGGCGAGGGCGCGATCATGCGCCTTGGCGACGAGAAAATTGTCGATATCGATGTCATTCCCACTGGGAACATTTTAATTGATCGCGCGCTTGGTGTCGGCGGATTCCCAAGGGGCAGAGTGGTGGAAGTTTTCGGCCCGGAGTCCTCCGGGAAAACCACACTTGCGTTGACGGTCGTTGCTCAGGCGCAAAAACGTGGTGGACTGGCCGCGTTTATCGATGTCGAGCATGCTCTCGATCCTGCTTACGCGAAAAGACTCGGTGTTAATCTTGACGATCTGCTCGTCTCTCAGCCAAGCTCTGGCGAGGAAGCGCTGCGAATTTGCGAAACCCTGGTGCGCTCCAACGCTCTGGATGTAATTGTCGTTGATTCCGTGGCGGCGCTGGTCACAAGAGCGGAACTCGAAGGCGAGATCGGAGACGCAACAGTTGGCGCGCAAGCGCGACTCATGAGCGCTGCATTGCGCAAACTCACGTCGCTCATCTCAAAGGCGCGAACCTGCTGCATTTTCACAAATCAAATCCGGGAAAAAATTGGCGTGATGTTTGGAAACCCTGAGACAACGCCCGGCGGAAGAGCGCTGAAATTTTACGCCAGCATGCGCGTCGATATTCGGCGCATCGGCGCGATCAAGCAGACCGACGGCGTCGTCACGGGGAATCGCACCCGCATTAAGATCGTGAAGAACAAGGTCGCGCCGCCGTTTACTGAGGCCGAGTTCGACATCATGTACAACGAGGGAATCTCCTCGACCGGCGCGCTTCTCGATGTTGCTTTGGAAAAGCAAATTATCGAGAAGCGCGGCTCCTGGTTGAACTACAAAGGCACACAACTCGCCCAGGGTCGCGACGCCGCGAAAGAAGTTTTGAAAAATGACAAGGCGCTTTACGAAGAAATTGAGACCGCGGTCAAAGCGAAGCTCGACGAGGAGAAGAGTTAACTTCGTCTAATAGCCATACCGGCCGCCGGCAACGGGAGTGCTGCTGGGGCGAAACATATTTGCGGGTTAACGCCTGCGTACTCGAATCGAGAGTTCGGTTTCAGGTTCTCAGAATTCGTGTTTATTCGTGTTCATTCGTGGTTAGGAGGATCATGACTTCAGCGGAGATCCGGCAATCATTTCTCGATTTCTTTCGCGAGAAGAAGCACACCATTGTGCCGTCGTCGTCGCTGCTGCCCGATGCGCCCAATCTCCTTTTCACCAATGCCGGCATGAACCAGTTCGTGCCGATTTTTCTTGGTCAACAAAAACCGCAGTGGAACCCGCCGCGCGTGGCCGACACGCAAAAGTGCATTCGCGCCGGCGGAAAACATAACGATCTCGAGGACGTCGGGCTCGACACTTATCACCACACGTTTTTCGAGATGCTCGGTAACTGGAGCTTCGGTGATTATTTCAAGAAGGAAGCGATTGAGTGGGCATGGGAATTACTCGTCAAACGATGGAAATTTCCAGCGCAGCGGCTTTACGCGACGGTTTATAAGCCCGGCCCGGGGGAACCGAGCGAGTTCGACCAGGAAGCCTACGAGCACTGGGCTCATTTATTTCGCGAAGCCGATCTCGATCCAAAGATTCACGTTCTCAGCAGCGGCAAGGCGGACAATTTCTGGATGATGGGCGACACGGGCCCGTGCGGGCCGTGTTCAGAAGTGCATGTCGACCTCACACCAGACGGCGACACACGCGGCGCGTTGGTGAACAAGGAGGACCCGCGCTGCATCGAGATTTGGAATCTCGTTTTCATTCAGTTCAACGCGCAACCTGTAGCCGGGGGCGGTGACCCCGGCCGCGTCGAGTATGTCCCACTCGCGGCGCGTCATGTCGATACCGGAATGGGTTTCGAGCGCGTGACCGCAATCATCCAAGGCACAAAAGGTCTGACCGATTTTTCTGGAACCGTTTCCAATTATGAGACCGACATTTTTCGGCCGATTTTCGATGAGCTCGAAAAACTGAGCGAAAAAAAATACGCCAACACGCTGCCTGATCGCCCTCAAACATCAACTCTCAACTCCCAGCAAGCCACCGACGTGGCTTTTCGTGTCATCGCCGATCACATCCGGGCGCTCTCGTTCGCAATTGCCGACGGAATCATTCCATCGAACGAAGGGCGGGGTTACGTTTTGCGCCGCATTTTACGTCGTGCTGTTAGGTATGGTCGCACGCTCGGTTTTCACCAACCGTTCTTCTTCAAGCTTGTCGATGTCGTAGCGCGCACGATGGGGGATGTCTTCCCCGAAGTGCGCGCAAAGCAAACGGCGGTCAAAGACACAATTCGCCGCGAAGAAGAATCGTTTAACAAAACCCTCGATATGGGCATCGACCAATTCAATCAATTCGTCGCTTCAACGTTAGCACAATGTGTCGAGTTCCCTTCCGTCGACTTTAACACGGCGGCTACACGTCGCTTCCACTTAATCCGAACCTATCAGGGCGAATCCCGCGAAGATTTTTTCAGGAGCGTACGCGCTCTCTTCCCAGACAGCGAGGTTAGCACTAAGGCCCAGCTACACGGGGACTACGCCTTCAAACTTTCCGACACGTACGGTTTTCCGCTTGATCTCACCGAGCTGATGGCCCGCGAGCGCGGACTTACCGTCGATGTTGCGGGGTTCAAAAGACTGATGGAGGAGCAACGGTCGCGCGCGCGCTCTGCGCGGAAAACTGAAACAATTCGCGCGGAGGAGACCGCCTTAGGTGCTCTTAAGCAGACAGAGTTCGTCGGCTACACTGATGATTTTGCTGATGCTGAAATTATCGCGACCCGGCATGAATCCGCAGGTGACTTCGTCGCGGTTGATCGCTCTCCTCTATACGCTGAAATGGGCGGTCAGGTCGGCGATCGAGGAGTATTTCGCCTTCCGAATCAAACTGCATCCATCGTAAACACGGTTAGTCGCAATGGCGTCTTTTTTCTTAAGTTACCAGCAGGGCTGGATGCTCGAAGCTTACCGACCAACCAGCCTGGGCGTTTGGAAGTGGACATTCCACGTCGGCGTGCCATCGAGCGTCATCACACGGTAACGCATTTGTTGCACTGGGCGTTGCACGAAGTTGTGTCGCGGGATGCGGCGCAAAAGGGGAGCTATGTCGGCCCGGACAAGTTGACGTTCGATTTTTCAAGCGCGCCGCTCACACCGCAACAAAGACGCGATGTCGAAAAACTGGTGAACGAAAAAATCGGCGAGAACGCGCCGGTCTCGTGGACTGAAATTCCGTTTGCGGAAGCGAAACAGCGAAAAGACATCATTCAGTTTTTCGGCGAGAAATATGGCGACACTGTCCGTG
>Ga0209157_1003703_pt1 | contig 11638 bp, 10 predicted proteins | sample GraSoiAngelo_135_FD_185892 | JGI IMG/M metagenome (GOLD analysis project Ga0209157, IMG submission 185892) | Grasslands soil microbial communities from the Angelo Coastal Reserve, California, USA - 14_0929_05_40cm (SPAdes) (version 2) | ecosystem: Environmental > Terrestrial > Soil > Grasslands ... | reverse complement strand
GCTCACGCGCATGCGCGGGTCGAGCGAGGCGTACGGGTCCTGGAAGACCGCCTGGACCGAGCGCCGGTAGTGGCGGCCGTCATCGCGGCCGAGGGTGGCGACGTCCTTGCCCTCGAACCGGATCCTACCGGCCGTCGGCCGCTCGAGACCGAGGATCAGCCGCGACGTCGTCGTCTTGCCGCAGCCGGATTCCCCGACCAGCCCGAGCGTCGTCGCCGCGTCGATGGTGAACGAGATCGAGTCGACCGCGCGCACGAGGCCGGTGCCGAAGCCGAGCGTTCCGCGACGCACGCTGAAGTGCTTCGTGAGATCCGTCGTCTCGAGCAAGGGCGTGCCGTTCGGCGCGCCGCTCTCAGGCCGGGACATGGAGCCAGCACCGCGTCGTGTGACCGGGGTTCACGGCCGTCTCGGGCGGCGCGTCCTCCGTGCAGCGGGCCATCGCCTGCGGACAGCGCGGCGCGAACGCGCAGCCCTCACCGAGCCGGGCCAGGTCCGGCGGCTGGCCGGCGATGGCCGTCAGGCGATCGCGCCGGGCGCCGAAGCGTGGGATCGACTCGAGCAGCGCCTTCGTGTACGGATGGGCCGGCGCCGTGAAGATCTGGCGCACGGGGCCGGCCTCGACGATGCGGCCCGCGTACATGACCGCGACGCGATCGCACGTGCGGGCCACGATGCCGAGGTTGTGCGTGACGAAGATCATCGCGAACCGGTGGCGTTGCTGGAGCTCCTTCAGGAGACCGAGGTACTGCGCCTGGATGGTGAGGTCGAGGCTCGTCGTCGGCTCGTCGGCGATGAGCAGGCGCGGCGGGCCGGCGATGGCCATCGCGCCGACGACGCGCTGGCGCATGCCGCCCGAGAGCTGATGGGGAAAGGCGCGCAGCCGCGCCGCCGGCGAGGGGATCTTCACCGCGGCCAGCAGCTCGGCCGCGCGCGCGCCGAGGGCGCTGCCCCGCAGGCGGTGGTACATCGTCAGGGGCTCGCGCATCTGCATGCCGATGGAGAACACGGGGTTGAGCGAGCTCATCGGGTCCTGGAGGATCATCGCGACCTGGCGGCCGCGGATCCGCTGCATCTCGCGCTCGCTCTTTCTGAGCAGATCGTCGCCGTCGAGCAGGGCCTGGCCGCTCACGATCCGCGCCGCCGGCCGCGGGACGAGGCGCACGAGGCTCAGGCACGTCATGCTCTTGCCCGAGCCGGATTCGCCCACGAGTCCGAGCGTCTCGGCCTCGCCGAGCGCAAAGCTGACGCCGTCCACCGCCTTGATCGTTCCCCAGCGGGTGACGATGTGAGTCCGAAGGTCGCGAACGTCGATGCGGGGGATCAGAGCTGGCGGAGCTTGGGGTCCAGGGTGTCGCGCAGCCAGTCGCCGAGGAGATTGAAGGCGAGCACCACCAGCAGGATCGCCAGCCCCGGGAAGAGCGACACCCACCAGGCGCTCGTCACGAAGTCGCGGCCCTCGGCGATCATCGATCCCCAGGCGGGCGTCGGCGGCGGGATGCCGGCGCCGAGGAACGAGAGCGACGCCTCCACGATGATGACGTAGCCGACCTGCAGCGTGACGAGCACCACCAGCGTGTTGAGCGTGTTGGGCAGGAGATGCCGCGTGATGATCCGTGCGGCGCCGGCGCCGGCGATGCGGGCCTGGGCGATGAAGTCGAGCTCCATCAGGCTCAGCACCTGGCCCCGGATGACGCGCGCGTAGCGGGCCCACAGGATCACCGCGATCGCCAGCACCACGTTGGCGAAGCTCGGGCCCGCCGTCACCGCGAGAATCAAGGCGAGCAGGATCACCGGGAACGCCATCGTCGCGTCGGTCACGCGCATCAGCGTGGCGTCCACGCGGCCGCCGTAATACCCGGCCACGAGCCCGACGGCGGCGCCGAATGCGCTCGCGACCAGGACGGTGACGACGCCCGCCGCCAGCGAGACGCGCGCGCCGTAGATCATGCGCGAGAGCATGTCGCGGCCGAGGCGGTCCGTGCCCAGCGGGTGCGTCCACGCGCCGCGTTCCTCCCACACGGGCGGCCGGAAGCGCAGGCGCAGCGACTGCTCGTAGGGATCGTGCGGGCTGAGCAGCGTCGCCAGCAGCGCGATGAGCACGAAGGCGACGATGATCGAGATCGAGACGACGGGCAGTCGGCGGCCGCGCGCCCGCGTCGCCGGGCGCGCCTCGCTCTCGGGAACCGCGAGGACACTCACTCGACCACCTGGTCCGCGCGCGCCAGCAGCGATTGCGGGAGCGTGAGCCCGAGCGCCTTCGCGGTCTTAACGTTGACGACCAGCTCGAACTTCGTCGGCTGCTGAATGGGCAGGTCGCCCGGCCTGGCGCCGTTCAGAACCTGGTGGACGAAGGTAGCGGCGCGCCGGTAGTTCTCCGCTCGGACCGGTCCGTAGGCGAGGAGCACGCCGGCATCGGCGAGTTCCCGCACGCCGGCCACGCTGGGCAGGCGGTGCTTGAGGGCGAGATCCGCGATGCGCCGGCCGAAGGTGCTCGTGATCGAGTTCGGGAACACGAAGACGCCGCTGGCGCCGTCCCTCGCCATGCCAGCAAAGGCGGCTTCGAGTTGGTCCGCGCGCTTCACTTCGAACGACAGCAGCACGATGCCCAACGACCGGGCCGCCGCCTCCGCCTCCTTGAAGCCGTGCACCTCGTGCACGATGCCCGGGTCCCAAATGATGGCGAGGCGCGAGACCCGGGGCACCGCCTCCTGGAGGAGCTGCACACGCTTGGCGCTGAGCTCCGGCGACTGCACGGTGACGCCGGTGATGGTGCCGCCGGGCTTGCCGAGGCTGGCCACGAGCCCCTCGGCCACCGGATCGCCGACGGCCGACATGATGATCGGCGTGGTCGGCGCCGCTTCGCGGGCAGCCCTGATGGCGGGCGTGCCGGCGGCGACGAAGACGTCCACGCGCAGCTGGGCCAGTTCTTTGGCGAGCGCGGGAAGGCGCTCCAGCTTGCCATCGGCGAATCGCGTCTCGACGACGATGTTGCGGCCTTCTTCCCAGCCGAGCTCGCGCAACGCCTGCCGGAAGGCGGCAACGAGGTGGCCGTTCGCGGCGGGCAGCGAGGGCTCGAGGACGCCGATGCGCCAGACCTTTCCCGTGGGCTGCGCCTCCGCGGCGGGCCGGCGGATCAGCGCGCCCGCGACGAGCACTGAGAGGAACGTGCGCCGGTCGACTGGGATCATCGCCCGTACCGGATGCGCGGATCGATGAAGGCGTAGAGGCAGTCCACGCCGAGGTTCACGGCCGACACGATGACGGCCGTCGTGAGGACGACGGCCTGGATCACCGGGAAGTCACGCGAGGTGATGCCGTCGTAGGCCAGCCGCCCGAGGCCAGGCCACGCGAACACGGTCTCGACGACGATCGCCGTCGTGACCAGGATCGCGAAGTAGATGCCCGCGAACGTGACGACGGGGATGAGCGCGTTCTTCAGCGCGTGGACCCACACCACCCGGTGCTCGACCACGCCCTTGAGCCGGGCGAGCTTCACGTACTCCGAGTCGAGGACCTCGAGCATCCCCGAGCGCAGCAGGCGCATGATGCCGGCCACTACGAACCAGCCCAGCGTGAATCCAGGCAGCACGTAGCTCGCGAAGCCCTCGATGCCGCCGGCGGGCAGCCACTGGAGCCGGCCGGCGACGAACTCGACGAGCACGATGGCGACCCAGAACGTCGGCAGCGACTGGCCGAGCACGGAGATCACCTGGGCCGTGCGGTCGATGGCGCTGCCCTTCTTCACCGCGGCCATCACGCCGAGCGGGAACGCCATGGCCAGCGACACGCTCATCGCGAAGAGCGCCAGCCGCAGCGAGTTGGGCAGGCGCTCCTTGATCAGCTCCATCACCGGACGGCGCGCGCGGATCGACGTGCCCAGGTCGCCGGTGACGGCCTTTCCGACGAACGAGAGATATTGCTCGACGTACGGCCGATCGAGGCCGAGGTAGCGGCGCGCGTTGGCGTAGTCCTCCTCGGTGGCCGACATGGGCAGGATCAGGTGCAGCGGGTCGCCGGTCGTCCGGGCCAAAACGAAGACCACGACCGACAGGAGGGTCAGGGCGACCAGCGACTGCAGCACACGGAACAGGACGAACCGCAGCACTGAACTGATTAACGTCGGGGGGAGCGAACGCCGCTCCTCCCCGACACCCCCCACCGAAGCTCGATCATCGGCGGGCCAGCTCGTCCAGGAACAGGTCGTACATCACGGTGCCCGGGTTCCACTTGCCGAGCGTCTTGGCGGCCGCGTACGGCGAGTGCACGTACACGACGGGCAGGCCGTGGTGCTCGCTGCGCAGCCGCGTATAGATGTTGCGCATGAGCGCGTTGATCTTCTCCCGGTCGGTCTGGCGCATGACCTGGGCGATCATGCCGTCGATCTCCGGGTCATTGACGGTGTCGTTCAGCTTCGACGGCGTGTAGCCCTGCTTCTCGAGCAGCGCGTACGTGCCGATCCAGTCACGGTTGGCGATGTTGTAGTAGCCGACGGCGCCGGGCGCCTTGCGGTCGACCCACATCTTGCGGAACGCCGGATAGTCCACCGGGATGAGCTTGCTCTTCACGCCGATCTTCTCCCAGTAGCCGGCCACCGCCTCGGCGAACGACTTGCCCTCGGCAAAGCCCGGGAGCTGGAACGCGTAGACGTCCAGCGTGAAGCCCGCGCCGAGCCCGGCGTCCGCGAGCAGCTTCTTGGCTCGCGCCGGATCGTAGGCGTAGACCATGTCCGGCGTCACCTTGAAGCCGATCTCCTTGAACGACCACGACAGCCCCATCGGGATGGACGCGGGCTCCGCGTAGCCGCCGAAAATCGACTGGGCGATCTCGGTGCGGTCGATGGCGAGGTTCAACGCCTCGCGCACGCGCTTGTCCTTCGTCGGCGGCGTCCGGCCGTCGGGCCCGAGGATCCACCACGCGTGGATGATGGCCTCCTCCCGGCGCATGTGGATGGGGAAGCCCTCGCCCTCCAGCTCTTTCACGCGCTCGCGGCTGATGTCGGCCACGTCGACGTCACCCCGGCGGATCATCGCGATGCGCGTCGTCTCCTCGGGGACGAGCTTGAACGTCACGTTCTTGTATTTCGGCACGCCAATGCGCCAGTGATTGTCGACGGCGGTCATCTTGATGTGCGAGCCGACGACCTGCTCGACGAACTTGTACGGGCCCGTGCCGATGGGCTTGCGCGCGAAGACGTCGTCGCCGTTGGCCTCGATGTACTTCTTCGGTAGCACGATCCCTTCGGTCGACAGCGACCGTGAGAGATAGGTCGGGATGATCAGCGTCGGGTCCTTCGTCACGACGACCACGCGGTCGGGCGACGGCGTCTCGATGTCGACGATGAGTGCGCGCAGCGGCCCCGCGTAGCCGGTGGTCGAGCGCTTGCCCATCGCCCGTTGGAGGCTGAACTTCACGTCCTCCGAGGTCATCTCGTCGCCGTTGTGGAACTTCACGCCCTTGCGGAGATGGAACGTCCACCGCCGGTGGTCGGCCGAGTTCTCCCACTTGCTGGCCAGCCCGCCGGCCTGCGAGGGCTGGCCGTCGGTGGTCGTGCCGACGAGATAGTCGAACATGAGCGACAGGTAGTACTTCACGTTGTGGCCCTGGAGCGCCGGGTCGACCGTCTCGGCCGAGAAGCTCGACAGCGCGATCACCAGCTCCGACTTCGACTGCGCCCAGGCCGGCATCGCCGCGCCGAGGCTCAGGCCGAGGCCTAGAAGGACGAGCAACACGAGTGAGTTCATAGGATGGCTCCTCCGAAGAGGCTCCGACCGTACCTCGGCCGGCCGCTCTTGACAAGGGCGCACCGCTTCCTTGTAATGCGCTCCACCCCGGGAGGCTGACATGATCATGCGTGTGCTCGTTGCCGTCATGCTCGTCGCGGGCGCCGCACTCGCGCCCGAGGCCCTCGCTCAGGCGAAGAAGCTCAAGATCGGCGTCGTGTACGACTACAGCGGGCCGCTGGCCGGCGGCGGATCGGACCTGCACGCCCTCGGCGCGAAGATCATGATCGACCACTTCGCGAAGAAGGGTGGCGTCGAGGGCTACCAGATCGAAGCGGTCTACGCGGACGCCCAGAGCAAGCCGGACGTGGCCATCAACGAGGCGGTGCGGCTGGTCGAGCAGGAGAAGGTCGACATGCTGCTCGGCTTCTACTCGTCGGCCCAGTGCGTGCCGGTGGCCGTCCGCGTCGAGCAGCTCAAGAAGTTCATGTGGATCACCTCCTGCATCTCCTCGGCCGTGCTCGAGAACCGGAACCTCAAGTACGTGTTCCGCGCGCAGCCGAGCGGGCGTCAGTTCGGGATGATGTCCATGGACTTCATCGCCAAGAACGCGAAGGAGAAGCTCAAGAAGGACCCGAAGGACGTCAAGGTCGCCATCATCCACGAGGACGGCGCCTACGGGATCGACGTGGCCAAGGGCAACGAGGAGGGCGCGCGCAAGGCCGGCTTCAACCTCGTGCTCAAAGAAGGCTACGCGGCCACCGCGCCGGATCTCTCGTCGCTCGTGATCAAGCTCAAGCGCGCCCGGCCCGACGTGCTGTTCCACACCGGCTACAACCCCGACATCGTCCTGTTCCTCCGCCAGGCCCGCGAGCAGGGCCTGAAGCTCAGCGCGATCGTGGGCCACGGCGCCGGCTACGGCGTGTACGACCGGCTCAAGGAGGCGGTGGGCAAGGACGTCAACTTCATCTTCAACGTCGACCCGATCTCGATCTGGCTCGCCAACGAGAAGGCGCTTCGGCCCGAGCTGCTGCCGGTGATCAAGATGGTGGGCGACGAATACGAGAAGGCGCGGCCGGGCGCGGCGATCAAGTCGGCCCACGTGGGCATGGCCGCCAGCAACACCTACGTGTTCATGAGCGAGGTCCTGCCCCGGGCCATCAAGAAGTACGGCGGCATCGACGCCGACGCGCTCCGCAAGGCCGCGCTCGAGGTCGATCTGTCGGAGGGCGGGACCATGCTGGGGTTCGGCGTCCACTTCCTCGGCGACGGCGCCATGGCCGGCCAGAACGACCGCGCGTTCCCCGTCATCGTGCAGTACATCGACGACAAGGCGCACGTCGTGTGGCCGAAGAGCCTCCAGCACCACGAGCCGGTGCTGCCGCTGCCCGCCTCGTCGCCGTACGCGGCGAACTGAACCGCCGGGGGCGCGCGCTCGCTACTTGACCCCGGTCAGGTTGTAGAGCCGCGCGCAGTTGTCCCAGAGGATCTTGGCCTTCGACTTCTCGGACACGCCCTCCAGGTGCACGAACTCCTCAATGGCGACGGGGAAGAGCCCGTCGGAGTGCGGGTAGTCGGTCGAGACGACGATGTTGTCGTCGCCGATCGCCTCGATGACCTGACGCAGCGGCTTCTCGTCGGCGTCGGTGGCGATGAAGCACTGGCGGAAGAAGTACTGGCTCGGGAGCTGGGAGATCTGGACCTCGGAGCCGGGGCCGAACTTTTCCCACGCCTCGTCGAGCCGCCAGAGATACCAGGGCAGCCAGCCACACGTCCCTTCGAGAAACGCGCAGCGCAGCCGCGGATGGCGCTCGAGCACCCCGCCGGCGGCCATGCTGCCGAACGCCATCATCAGCTCGATGGGATTCCGGCCGGCCACGCCGATCACGCGGCCGTTGGGCGTGTCGAGATACCGCCGCGCGATGTCGTCCTGCAGTGAGGACTGCCCGGTCGGATGGAAGCCGACGGGCACGCCGAGCTCCTCGATGGCGCTCCACAGCGGCTCCATCTCGGGATCGTGAACGTGGCGGCCGTGAATCGGGTTTGGGTTGCCGATCACGGCCACGGCGCCGCGCTCGCGAACCGCGCGCCGGGCCTCGGCGATCGCGCCGGGCACGTCGCGGAAGGCGACCTGGGCGGCGAACTTCAGCCGCGCCGGGTTGTGCTGGCAGTAGTCGTAGGTCCACTCGTTGTGGGCGCGCGCCAGCGCGGTCGCCACCTGCGGATCGAGGTCGTCGTGCATCTGCACCTGACGCCCGCGCGTTCCGTAGAGCACGGCGACGTCGATGCCCTCGATGTCCATGGCCTGCACGTGAGACTCCGGATCGTAGCCTCGCGCGTGCGCCGCCTCGTAGTGCGGATGCCGCGCAAAGGCGCGGCGCTGCAGATCCTTACCAACTACCGCGGTGCGATCGCGCTTGGACATCTCGCCGAGCTCGAGGTCGCCGATCTTGATGACGGGCTGGTTCGGCGCGTTGGCGGTGCCGCGCAGGAACTTCGGCGCGAGCTTCTTGAACGGCTCGTCGAGGTAGCGCTCCCAGAGGCCGTCGGGCTCCATCGTGTGGAGGTCCGAGTCCATGACCTTGAAGCCGTTCTTCATCGCGACTCCTCCTCGCGGTGGCTCAGGCCACCCGGTAGCGCTTGAGCGCATCGAGATCGACGGTGGCGCCGAGGCCCGGTGAGCTCGAGAGTCGCAACACGCCGGCGTCGAGCCGCGCGGGATCGGTCACTACGTCGCCCGCCATCTTGAGCGGCCCCACCGCTTCGCAGCCGTCGAGCACCGCGTCGCTCGTCGCCGCGACGGCCGCCTCGGCCAGCGTCGAGAGCGTGAGCCCGAAGCCGTGGCCGATGACGACGCGGAGTCCGGCGGCCGCGGCGCACTCGAGCATCGCCCGCGTTCGCAGCAGCCCGCCCTGCTTCATCACCTTGAGCTTCACGATGTCGGCCGCCTCGCGGCGGATGATCTCGACGAGCGAGCCGGGGCCGGTCACGCTCTCGTCGGCCATGAGCGGGATCGAGATGGCTCGGCGAATGGCGGCGAGCCCCGCGATGTCGTCGCGGGGAATCGGCTGCTCGACGAGCGTGAGCGCATAGGGCTCGAGGCGACGGATGAACGGCGCCGACTCGGCGAGCGTCAGGCTCTCGTTGAAGTCGACACGGAGCGCCAGCCGATCACCGACCGCCGCGCGCACCGCCGCGACGCGCTCGATGCCTTCATCCGTGGCGCCGGCGACCTTGATCTTGGCCGTGCGAAAGCCGCGGCCCAGCCACGCCGTGGCCTCGCGCGCCGCCTGGGCGGGCGCCACGGCGCCGATCCAGGCATTGAGGCCCACCTCGTCGCGCACGACACCGCCGAGCAGCGTGTGCACGGGCACGCCGAGCGCGCGGCCCTGGAGGTCGAGCACCGCCATCTCGACGGCGGCCTTCGCTTCGGACTCGGCCGCCGCGTCCTCGTCCATCCGGGCGAGCAGCCGCTGCACGTTGAAGGCGTCCATGCCGACGACGCGAGGCGCGAGCCGCCCGACCGTCGCCTGGACGCCGTCGGCGGAGATCTTCGAGTAACCCGGAGTCGGATCGACGTTGCCCCAGCCCTCGCGGCCGTCGTCGGCGACGACGTGAGCCAGCACGCTCCGCTGTAGCGTGGTGCGGCCGTGAACGCCCGTGACCGGCTGGTGGAGGGGCACCTCGACGAGAATCACCTCGAGACGGTTGATCTTCACGGCCCGCACCTCGACAGAGTGATCGGACTCTAGGTCGGGGTCGCGGTGAAAGTCAACCAGCCCTATCTAGCCTATTTCGCCTTGACCGAGGAGCTCGCCGCACCTCCCAGGCTGCTCTTCACGGTGACGTTCGCCGGGTTCACCGGCCATGAGAACGCGCCGGTGTACTTGCCGCCACCGTTGTTGGTCAGCGTCCCGATCGCGGCGCCCGTCGACGTGACGGACAGGGTCAGCGTCGCGCTCGTGCTGGTGCTGGTCGCCTGGACGTTCAGGATCTTGCTGGCGACGACGTACTCCACGACTTTGATGCCGACCTTGTCCGCCGACGGCGGTGGCAGGGGAGGCGGCGGTGGCGGCGGTGGCGCGGGCGGCGTGACCGTGAGCACGGCGGTTTTGATCACGCTGCCGGCCGTGGCGGTGATGGTACGGATGAACCACCGTCGAAGTTCCTGACAGTTGGGGGAGTCGCTCCGTAAGAAAAACTTCCGTGAGAACCCACGCTTGCGGCCAGATACCGGCCGAATGGGCGTCGAGGAAACTTACAAGAGTGTCGGAAACGCATTCACCGTCCGAGCCTCGCGCCCGGTTGTGACGGCCTGGGCTCCCGAAGACGCGACGTCGCTCAGGGGGCGTCGAACGCCGCGTGGAGACGTGCTTTTTCGAGGCAGACGGGTTGACGGGCCTCGACCTGTGTACTCGCGGTGAATGGTTCGTCGCGTATATCGGAGGATATAGAAACCTATACCCAGGGTTAAATTGCCTCATCTAGATAGAAGGATATACCTTGCTCAAGCTGCGATTGCGCGAAAGGAGTACCGTCACGATGCTCGAGATCGTTCGTCGGGGGGCGGCTACCGAGTTCCGGAATCCTTCAGCTCCACGGCTCAGTGCGACCGACCTCGTGGACAACTTGATCGACCGGGCCATCGCACGACGCGCCAGCGACATCCACTTCCAGCCGTCCACCGACGGCCTGCTGGTGCGCTTCCGTATCGACGGGCTCCTGCAGCACGCCACGACCATCTCGGTCAGTGAGCGGGCCGCGGTGCTGTCGCGCATCAAGATCATGGCGAACCTCGACATCGCCGAGCATCGCCTGCCGCAGGACGGCCGCATCCACCTCGTCCGGGGCAGTCGTGCGCTCGATGTCCGCGCGTCCTCGGTGCCCTCGCTGCACGGCGAGAAGCTCGTCCTGCGCCTCCTCGATCTCGACGGCGTGTCCATCCCGCTGCCGAGCTGCGGCCTGTCCGCCGATCACCTGGCCACGCTCCAGTCGATCATGCGCCGGCCGCAGGGCGCGATCTTCGTCACCGGGCCGACGGGCAGTGGGAAGACCTCGACCATCTACGCCTGCCTGAACGCGATCAAGGTGGAGACCACCAACATCGTCACGATCGAGGACCCGATCGAGTACGAGCTGAACGGGATCACCCAGATCGCCGTGCACGAGAAGATCGGCCTCACCTTCGCGTCCTGCCTGCGCTCCGTCCTGCGCCAGGATCCCGACGTCATCCTGGTCGGCGAGGTGCGCGACGTGGACACGGCCCGCATCGCCATGCAGGCGTCGCTGACCGGCCACCTGCTCTTTGCGACGCTCCACACCAACGACGCGGTCGGCGCCATCACGCGGCTGGCCGACATGGACGTGCCCCGGTACCTCATCGCATCGTCGCTGTCCGCCGTGGTGAGCCAGCGGCTCGTCCGCCGCCTGTGCTCGGCCTGCAAGCAGGCGACGGCGGCCGACGCCGAGACCCAGATGATGGCCGGCATGACCGAACCGCTGATGATTTATCGCGCGGTCGGGTGCAAGGCCTGTAACGGCACCGGCGTCGTCGGGCGCACGGCCATCTTCGAGATGATCCCGATCACCGAAGAGCTGCGCACGATGATCAACGACCGGGCCAGCGACCCCGAGCTGCGCGCCTGCGCCCGCCGCGACGGCGCCCGCTCGCTGTTCCAGGACGGCTTTCAGAAGGTGATCGACGGCACGATCGCCCTCGAGGAGCTGAAGCGGGTGGCGGAGCCGGACGCAGCCGTCGTCTGAGCTGACGCCGCAAGCCGCACCCTGCGAGTGTTGCTGACAAGTGAAATGTCCGCTCGGTTTTGACAAGTGATCTGTCCGCTCAGTCACGGGGGCCGGTGGGCAGTCGTGGGCGGCATCGGCGCTTGGCGTTCGCCCTCAGACGGGGGATGCCAGGG